>ENA-OQCS01001275-OQCS01001275.1-human-gut-metagenome-genome-assembly--contig:-NODE-1275-length-13217-cov-4.590222_pt1 | contig 13217 bp, 16 predicted proteins | sample MGYA00242757_ERZ504575 | MGnify/ENA primary metagenome ERZ504575 (study PRJEB26092, sample SAMD00036297) | human gut metagenome | host: Homo sapiens | study: EMG produced TPA metagenomics assembly of...
GCTCAGACGTACGTAGTGTACATGATGATGCTCAGACGTACGTAGCTGTACATCGATCGATGCTCAGACGTACGTAGCTGTACATCGATCGATGCTCAGACGTACGTAGCTGTACATCGATCGACAAAGATTATTTTAGGATTTATCTTATTAGGTGTAGCTGCTTTAGGTGTATATTCATATAAGGTATTGGTTTATGATCCACAAAATATTGTTTCACCAGCACAACAGAAAACATATGATAAGTTAGTATCTTATGCGGATGAATATGGAGATAATATGATGTCGGATGCTGAAAAGCTAGAACTTATTGACTTGAATTCTGGTTATAAAAAGCTTTTAGATAAACAAAAAACGTCAATCAATGCATATTTTAAAGAACAAACAGGTAAGTCTTATACGGCTTTATTAAAGGAAGTAAAAGAACTTCAAAAGACAAAAGAAGAAGTGAAGCTTCCAGCTTACCAGCAAATTGTTGGATTATTAAATGATTGGGATGCGAAATCGGATGAAGAAAAGATGGCTGTTGCCGATATGCAGTCGGTGTATAGTTCTTTATCAAAGAGCTTGAAAAAGGAAGTGGATTCTTTATCGAAATCAAAAACGGGGAAAGATTTTATTGATTTATGTAAAGAACAAGCTGAATTAAAAACGGCAGCTCAAGAAAAGGCGCAACAAGAAGAGGAACAAAAGAAGTCTGAGAATGCTTCAAAAATCCAAGAATATCAAGCTAGTTTAAATAGTTTGCAGCAAGATTATGATACATATGCGCAATATGCGCAAAGTTTGGAATCGGATTTGGCGAATGCATCTGATGAGGATCGTTCACAGATTCAGTCGCAAATTGATACAAACAATCAAATGTTGTATTCTTTGCAGCAACAAATCGCATATTATCAGCAACAAATTGCTGCTTTACAATCTTAGAAAAAAAGGCTATCCTTATGGGTAGTCGATATGCCGACTTAGCACAGTGGTAGTGCAACGCACTCGTAACGCGTAGGTCATTGGTTCAAATCCGATAGTCGGCACCATGATTTAAAATCAAGCTGGTTTATCCAGCTTCTTTTTTGAAGGAGTATCTATGAGTTTAGATGAAAAAATGATATTGTTGGCGACATGCTTTCTTTTTTTACCTTATCAAATAGCCAGTGTTGGAATTGCATGCATATTGGTGCAGGCTTTTTGTCGACATAAATTAGTGGATGCCATAAAAAATCAAACGGGAGCTATTTTTTATATGGTTTTATTGGTTTAGAATTCATTGTTACGATTTTATATTCAAACTGGAATGGTTTTGGCAATACATGGCTATTTGTGTTGATTGGTTTATATGGAGCTTATTATCGAAAAAGCATCACAAAAAACACTTTTGAAAAGATGTGTGATCTAATTATTATTCTATCTATTTTTGCAGCTATTTATGGACTTTGTCAATTTAATCAGATTTCAATTGCGAATGGAAGAACCTTCTTAGAATTCCATATCTTTAATTCACCAAAACGAAGAATTACATCAACATTTATGAATGCGAACATTTATGCGATGGTCATTGATTTTGTATGCGTGATGTGCATGTATCGTTTTGTGAAAAATGACAACATTCTTTGTAAGATTGGCTATGTTATTGTGGCATTATTTAACTTCTTTGTGTTATATCTAACGGGATCTAGAACAGCACTCTTACCTTTTGTACTGATTTTTCCTATCTTTTTATATTGTGTTCGTTGGAAAAAATTATTTATTACATCTATTGTATTGGAGTTGTTTGTATGTGGCTTGGTGTTTTTAAAGCCAACGTTGATCCCTAGAATGAGTGATATGTCAACATTCGCATCTCGTATTAAGATTTGGAAAACGGCATTTATATGTATTTCAATGTATCCACTTTTCGGATGGGGACCACAGACATATAAAAAGTTTTATCCTTTGGTGAATGGTCATAAGGCACCGCATGCGCATAATATTTATATAGATTCTATTCTTTCTTATGGTGTAATCGGAACAATTCTTGTGTTATGTTACACTTTTGTATTGAATAAAGAAATCTTTACTTCGAATACAAGAAAAGAAAATCCAGCTTTATTTGGTATGATGATGTGTTTTATAGCAATCGTATTGATTTATGGGTTGTTAGATTGCACGCTAAATATTGTTGCGACAGGAACATTATGCTTTATTATTTTAAATAGTGCTTGCATGTACAAAGAAAAATAAATACAATAAATTTAGAAGACAGACAGTAGAAGGAGTTTTATGAAATATATATCTCTTTTTGTCTGTTTTTTTATTGGTCTTCAAACATTGAATGTGCCAGATTATGAAAGGTTAATTTCAAATATAGAATCAAAAGTAGAAATAGTTGATGAAAGTAAGGCCAGCTTTTTATCTTTGAAATGTAGAGATGTAACAAATGCGATTCAAATTGAAAAGGCGGATCTAATTTGTAGAATAGAGATTCAAAGTCAAAAAAAGATAAACTTGAATCAAAATATATACAGAAAAAGAACTATTATGAACTTAAAAAGCTAGAGTATGGTTTAGACTTAAATGCGATTCAAAAACAAGATTGTATGATTCAATCGTACTGGATAGATAAGGACTTAACGAAATGTTTCAATGAATATAAGTGTAGTCAAAATCAATATTTGAAAAGTAGAAAACAATGGAAAAAGAATAAGCATAAGCTTGATTTATGTGAATCTTATTTAACTCGTTTAGACAATTGTCAAAAGCGTTTGCTTGAGCGCTTTTCAAGTTTATCTCAATTCAATGATTTGGGAGAGTTTGATCAAGATGCAATGATTGCTGGAAATGATGCATTACCTGCATATGGCGGATATGAAATTTTAGAAAACAAGGGTATGTCTTGTTTAGTTGATGGAAATTATGCGATTGATACATATAGTTCTTTTTGGCAAAATCCGGTTGAAAATGGTACAATCAGTGCTAGATGCTGGTCATATCCAGATGGAAGTCTTCATTTGGGATTGGATATCGCAAGTAGTATGTATAGTGATGTGTATGCTCTAGCCAATGGTATAGTATTGTATGCGCATGCACCTGTAGAATCTAATAATGGATATCTTGGAAATATGTGTGGATGGCCAAGTGGAGCCGGCAATTCGATTTGTATGGTGGTAGCTGTTCATGATAAGTTATATGCGGTTAGTTATGCGCACTTGTCTAATGAAATCTATGTAACAAGTGGCCAGCAAGTCAGTCAAAAAACAGTTATAGCGAAAAGTGGAAATAGTGGAAATTCAACAGGTCCTCATACACATATAGAGGTGTTTGAGTTAAAACAGGATTTGAATTCGACTGTAGAATATTTTAGAAACAGTGGTGCTGATTTTTCTTTTGGATGTGGCTTTAATGCAGCTGCAACATGCTCAGACTATGCGTGTCGTATAGATCCTGAGATAGTTTTGGAGGGTTTATGAGTCAAGAAATGTATTTTTCGCGAATGAAGGAATTATTAAAAGATGAATATGATGCATATATGGAATCTTTGTCAAAACCTTTATATCGTGGTATGCGTATTAATTTAAAAAAGGCAGAATTAAATGAATTTGATCATTTAGAAAGTCCAAGTCAATTTTGTAAGGAAAGCTATTATGTAGATAAACCCTTGGGAAATCATCCTTACCATATTTGTGGATGCTTCTATCTACAAGAACCAAGTGCATCGAGTGCAGTCGAAATCTTGGATGTGCAAGAAGATGATTATGTATTGGATTTATGTGCAGCTCCTGGTGGAAAGAGTACGCAGATTGCTTCTCATTTAAAAAGTGGGTATTTAGTATCGAATGAAATTGATGTGAAAAGAGCACAGATTCTTTTATCCAATATAGAGCGTATGGGTGTTAAAAATGTAGCTGTAACCAATTCGAGTGTAGATAAGCTTGCGAAAGTATTTGATTGTTGTTTCGACAAGATATTAGTAGATGCTCCTTGTAGTGGTGAGGGTATGATTAAAAAGCATGATATTGCCTTGAATCATTGGAGTATTGAAAATATTGAGCTTTGTGCAGCTCGCCAAAAAGAAATCTTAGAATATGCGTATTCGATGTTGAAACCGGGTGGTACTTTGGTATATTCAACTTGTACATATGCTTTGGAAGAAGATGAAGATGTCGTTTTATCTTTCTTAGAAAAACATGAAGATATTCAACTTGTAGATCCTGAAGTTTTGTGGGGAAGAAAAGGATTTAAAGATTTAAATGTGCGTCGTATCTTTCCAATGGATGGTGGTGAAGGCCATTTCATTGCGAAATTCAAGAAACAATCCGATATTGCAGGTAAACTTCCAGTTTTAAAATCTAAAAAAAATAGATAAGATTACTGAGAAATTTTTGAAGGAACAATTGAATACATTACCAAACTATTACTATATAGATAATGATCGAGTCTATGGTATGGATGTTTGTTTTGTGGATTTTAAAAAAGTAAAGTATTACGTCAAGGCATATATTTAGGAGATGTTATTAAGAATCGTTTTGAGCCAAGTCATTCTTTTATATGGTTGCAGATTTTGACTATAAAAGAAAAGTAGAAGTAACGCTAGAAGAGATGGATCTTTTTATGCATGGTGAAGTTTTACAAAAGGAATGTGAAAAAGGGTATGTAGCTGTATGTTTTAAGGGGCATCCGTTTGGCTTTGGCAAGAGTGATGGAAGGCAAATCAAAAACAAGATTCCTAAAGGACTTCGTTTATTGCCAAATTCACATGTGAATATAGACTAAAAAGGCCAGGAAAATTTACTCCTGGCAATTTTTTGCGATTTCTTTTGCGATATTATAATAGTCTTCTAATTGATCATCACTTGGTGTGTAACATTGATTGATGACATCGTGACAAGATTCAATTCCAGATTGTTGCATCCTTGTATCGATTTCTTTTGCGACTTGGTTAAACCATCCGTATGCGGCAAAGGCCAATCCTTTTTTGTTTTTCAATTTACATGGACGAATGTGTTCAAGGAAAGCTGCAACACTTGGTGCCATGACATTGTTGTAGGTTCCAGATCCAATACATACGACTTTAGCATCCATGATTTCGCGCATGACAATGCTTGATTTTGTATCCGATAATTTATAGACTTTTACATCCATACCAGCATCACTAAATCCTTCAGCTAAGCTTTCAGCAATCTGTTGTGTATGTTTCCATACAGATTCATATACAATAACGGCTTTGTTTTCTGTTTTTTGAGCTGCGATACCTTTATAAGTTTCAATGATATCACCAATATAGTCTTTCCAGATAATACCATGGGCAGGCATGATGTATTTAATGTCTAAATTCATACCTAGAATAAGGTTTAATTTAGCTTGTACTGGTGTTGTATATGGTAGAACAATATTCGCAAAGTATTCTTTGGCTTGTTTTAAACAATAGGCTTTATCTAATCCTTCATCTGTTAAGTTAAAGTTTACAATGTGTTGTCCAAAGGCATCGTTTGAGAATACAGTTTTTAATTGTGGACAATATGTCAACATGTTATCTGGCCAATGGATCATTTGCATTTCAACAAAGACAAAATCATATTTTCCTGTGTTGATTGTATCGTTTGTCTTAACGACTTGATAAGGTACTTGATCAAAGTATTGTTCAATCATGTTTTTCTTTCCAGAAATAGATGCATAAACTTTCGCATTTGGATATTTGGCATATACTTTTTTAAATCCACCAGAATGATCCGGTTCTGTATGTTGAACAACGATATTGTCAATTTCTCTTCCTTGTAGTACGGATTCCACTCTTTCTAACAGTTCTTCTGTAAATTCTTCTTCTACTGTATCGAATAATGTAACTTCATCATCTACCACTAAATAGGCATTGTATGTACATCCTTCATCAATTGGATATAAATCACCATGGAAGTGGCGGTTGTTTAAGTCTCTTACTCCGACCCAGTATACGTTATCTATAATTTTTTTAGCTCTTTTCATTTTAATTCACCTCTTTCTTTATTTTAAAATTTTTTATGAGTTATGTCTATTCATTTGCACACTTTTATATTTTTTAAATAAAAAATATAAAAGTCAACTAAAAAGTGTAAGTGTTTTCTTTTTCTTGAGAGTATAATAAAAGCTAGGAGGAATTGTCGATATGATTATTCAAAGTAAAAGAGTTTGGGTGGTAAATACTTGGTTGGCAGCCCAAATTGAAGTAGAAGAAGGAAAGATTGTAAATATCTATCCATATGGCCAAAAAGATGTGGATGAAGATTATGGAGATAAGAGAATTATTCCTGGATTTATTGATGTGCACACACATGGTGCATATGGATTTGATACAAATGATGCGAATGAAGAAGGTCTTCGTAACTGGATGAAAAACATTGTTAAAGAAGGTGTTACAGGTATTCTTCCAACAACAATTACACAATCCGAAGAAGTTTTGACAAATGCGGTTAAAAATGTTGCGAAAGTGGTTGAAGAAGGGTATGAAGGTGCAGAAATTTAGGTATTCACTTTGAAGGACCTTATTTGGACCAAGTATACAAGGGAGCTCAACCAGAACAATATTGTGTAAAACCAGATGTAGAACAATTTAAACGTTATTTAGCTGCTTCTAATAATTTAATTAAAATTGTGACTATGGCTTGTGAACATGATGATAATTTTGAATTAACAAAATTCTTACGTGCAAATGGAATTGTATGTAGTCAAGGTCACTCAGGAGCTACTTTTGAACAGGCTCGTTTAGCTATTGCGAATGGGGCAAACTCAATGACTCACGTATTCAATGGTATGACTAAATTCCATCACCGTGAACCAGGACTTGTTGGTGCAGCTATGCGTTATAGAGATGTATATGGTGAAATTATTTGTGATGGTAACCATTCAACTTATGAAGCATTAAATGATTACTTTACAGCTAAAGGGCCAGATCACTGCATTATGATTACAGATTCATTAATGGTTAAGGGATTGCCAGTTGGTACAAAAGTATTATTTGGTGGTAACGAAATCGAATTATATCCAGATGGAAGTGCACACTTAACAGATACGAAGGGTCTTGCAGGAAGCACATTGCATGTCAATGATGGACTTCGCATTTTAGTAGAAAAGGCATTGGTTCCTTGGCAAACAGCTATCAATGCTTGTACATTGAATCCTGCTCGTATGTTAAATGTTGATGATCGTAAAGGATCGATTCAAACTGGAAAAGATGCAGACTTCGTTGTATTGAATGATGACTATTCTGTTGAAATGACATATACAAAGGGAACAAAAGCGTTCTAGTCAACAAAAGCACATTTCTCAATGTGCTTTTATAATGTTTTCATGTTTTATAGTATCATCTAGTTTATTATCGGTGATGATCATGTCAAAATCATCAATATTGGCAATTTTTGACATATATTTTTATTAAATTTTGTATGGTCTGCCATACAATTTTTTGTTTGAAGAAGCAAGAATGGCTTTCTTGACAAGTGCATCACTCATGCTAGGGATAGATACACCATAGTCTAAATCGATTCCTAAAACAGAGATAAAAGCTTTATCAATATAATAATTTTGAAAGAATTGAATCGTACTTTCAGATAATGCTGCTTGTGTAATAGGATTATAGGTTCCTGGAGCCATAATGATTTTAGCTTTTGTATTACGATCAACGTATTGAAGAATCTTCCAAAAGTTAGTGAATATAGTGATCTTTTTATGATGGATCCTTTTAAAGAGTTCAAGACAGGTTGTACCACAATCTAAATAGATGGAGTCTTTATCATGAATGAGTGTACTTGCGAATATCGCAATTTCTTTTTTATCGGATTGAGAAATGCCTTCTTTGATTTCAAAAGCCGGTTCTGTAGATATAGACTCGTTTAATGTAGCTCCTCCATAGCTTTTTGTGGCAAGGCTTGATTTTCAAGCATATCTAAATCTCTTCGAATCGTCATTAAGGAAACTGCGTATACTTTAGCTAATTCATTAACTTGTACTGTTTTATCTTTTTTTAATTTTTCATAGATTTCATATCTTCTTTGTGTTGTGTTCATAATTCTATTAAAGCACAAAAAAGAACATAAAGAAACATGTTTTATTGTGTTTATTTAAGATAATTTGTTTGATGTGAAATGGATGTTGAAACGGATTTTATCTAGTGTTAGGATACATATGAACTTAAGGAGGATCTATCATGGAATTGATTATTGATTCATCAAATATTGAACAAATTAAAGAATTAAACGATTTACTAACAATTACTGGGGTTACGACAAATCCTACAATTCTTACAAAATCAGGTAGAGAAGCAATGGATGTTGTAAAAGATTTATGCGAAGTGTTGAGCGAAGATCAATTGTTGTTTATTCAAACTGTACAAACTTCTTTCGAGGGAATCATGGAAGAGGCTAAAATGATTTCTTCCATTCGTAATAAAAATATGTATGTGAAGATTCCTGTTACACATGAAGGATTAAGAGCTATCAAGGAATGTAAAAAATTAGGCATTCACACATTGGCTACAGCCATCTATACTGCAGATCAAGCATTTTTGGCAGCTATGAATGGAGCTGAATATTTAGCGCCTTATACAAATCGTATGTGTAATTATGGGGATGGTGTACAAGATGTTAAAGACTTGATTGAAATGTTAAGAGTGAATCATATGCCGGCTAAAGTGATTGCGGCAAGCTTTAAAAATACATATCAAGTACATGAATTGATCAAGGCAGGTATTCAAGCTGTGACTGTTCCTTGTGATGTTTTATATCAAATGATTGATCATCCAGGAACAAAGATTGCGGTTGGTGAATTTAGTGTGAATTGGCAAAGAGCTTATAATCGTAACACATTCGGAAAGTAGAGAAAATCTACTTTTTTCTTTTTCAAAAAATATTAGCACTTAAGTGTTGTTATTGTGACGTTGGTTTTGTCTAGTTTCATAGAAGCCCGTAAGTCCATGTTTGCAAGGGATTCACGGATTTTAAGAAATTGTGGTTATTCATCAAAAATCATCATTTTTCAGAAATTTGGTGTCAAAATTGGCGTCAGATAGCACACCAGAGAGAAAAATTAAATGTTTTTATAGACTACGGAACGTATATTTTTTGCGTTCCTTTTCTATTTTTAGACGTTCTTCATAGAGCGCCTTTTTTCATACCCAAAATCGAAAGGAGAAACGAGAAATATGAATAAGCTAGTAAAGCGATTGCTGACAGGAACGCTTGCTCTTGCAACGATTCTTACCGCATTACCTGTAACTGCGGTTCATGCTTCCGGCAATCAATACTGGATGGAGTCAGCAGAACGTGTCGGTTACATTGAACAAATTATGAATGACGGTTCTATTAAATCCACGTTCCATAACCTGTATTCCGATGTACAGAGAGCCGATGATGTTGTCGTGGTACTTCCTGCCAAAGCTGGCGAAAAACATTTCTTGCCGGAGCAGAAAGTAAAACTTATCAATCCTGTTGTGGATACAGTGGCAAATGCAAATTATCGTGGTGCAGATGTGGACTGGTATGTAAAGGCAGATGATATTGTATTAAAGAGTAAGGAAAATCATAACATAGATAGTCCGTAAAATCGTTTGCCACAAGGACAGCCGAAGAAATAAATTGTTATAGTTTTTGTGTTGAAACTACAGTATAATTAGCCAATAGAGCCGTATTTAAGCTATGTAAAACAATTTTGACAAGAGAAAAAAGGCTTTGTCGAAGATATTGGATAGACATTTGGAAGTTCATATATGACAATGTCATCGAAAGGAGCAATCGGAATATGGAAATAGGGAAAAAACTAAAAAATGCACGAGTACAGTCTGGAATGACACAAGAAAATGTTGCAGAAAAAATCAATGTATCAAGCAGACGATTTCAAATTGGGAAAACGAAAAATCTTACCCAGACATTATTAGTGTAATTGAGTTGAGCAATCTATATTCTATAAGTCTTGACGATTTGCTAAAGGGTGATGAAAAAATGATTGAACATTTAGAAGAAAGCACAAATGTTGTAAGAAGCAACCAAAAAATGATATGGGCAATTATTGTAAATATCATTGTCGTAGCATTGCTGATAACATTAAATATGTTTATCCCAGATAACCGTTATTTCTTGGTTGGAATATTTTGTCTTATGGTTATCACTTCATCAGCATTACTTTACCAAATAATCAAAAAATTATAAGGAGGACTATCTTATGAACTTGAATATAGTTTTAGCGGTAATTTGTGGTGCAGTTGCACTTGTAGGAGCGTTTTGTGTCGTATTTCAAATTTATCAGATGACTGTGATAGACGCAACAGCCAGAGGATTAAAGCACCCTAAATTTTGGGGAGTTTTCGCAATGAATGGAAATAATTCAAGTGGTTTACTTATGTATTTAATTGGAAGAAGAAAATATCCTATTATAAATATGAGTGAAAATAATGCAAAAGAATTAGAAAAGCGAAAAAAATCAGCAGGTGTGGGATTGGTATTTTTGGCTATAGGCGTAATTGGTATTATATGTACAACCTTAATATAACAGCAATGAAATACATATTTATGATTATATTTTGCAACATTCACAAAGCAGTTAGTCTACATGATTGACTGCTTTTCTTATGCCCGAAGAAAGGAGTTTTTATGAAAATTAGGAAATTCAAAGGTAACAGGATTCGTGCCAGTGACAAATCACTGGTCTATCATTTCTGTATCGATTGGCTGTTGCTCCTGTTCATTGCAGTATTCTTGTTAGGAAAGCAGATCTGTTACCGAATTTTTCAGCTCATGTAATACGTCACACAGCCTGTACCAGAATGGCAGAGTGCCGTATGGACGTAAAAGTTCTTCAATATATTATGGGACACGCTCATATAGATGTAACAATGGAATTGTAAAACCATATTGGAGAGCTGACAAGGATTGAAAATGAGATTGCAAGACTAGATAGTATGGTGTTAAATGCATGACACTATAAAAAGAGAAATTGGTGTCAAATTGGTGTCAAAACAGAAAAAATTACAATTTCAAAAGAAATAAGATACTGCAAGCCATTGATTTTAAAGGGTTTGCAAAAAAATAACAAAAAATTAGCACTTAAGCGTTGACAGTGCCAAAAAGAGTGTTATACTATCATTAGCAATCATAAAGAGTGAGTGCTAAGTACAAGGAGGTGCTTATTTATGAATATCGAACAAATGTCAGAGCGTTTACAGAAAATTTTAATGGATGCGATCAATTTAGCGAAATCTAACCAACATCCTAGCGTGGATACAGTGGATATGTTGGAGACGATTTTTAAGGATGATGTATTGGATGGTTTATTTGAGCGTATTGGCTTAGATAAAGTGCGTGCTTTACAGATGGTTCAAAAAGAATCAAATCGTGTCGCAAAGAGCTCGACAAGTAATATAAATTTATCAAATGAAGTCCAAAAATCGTTTGAGGATGCACAAAACTGGGCAAGTCAACATGATGAGACTTATTTATCAGTGGCTAGTGTATTCTTAGCTTTATTATTCAATCGTTCTTATATTTCTAAAGAATTGGTAAGAACTTTTAATTTGAATAAGGATGCTTGCTACAAGGCTGAATTAGAGCGTCGCAATGGAAAGAAATTTGATACGCCAAATTCAGAAGAGAATGTAGAAGCTTTAAAAAAATATGGTCGTGATCTAGTCCAGGATGTGCGCGATGGTAAGATTGATCCAATCATTGGTCGTGATGATGAGATTCGTCGTGTTATGCAGATTTTGTCGCGTAAGACAAAGAATAATCCCGTTTTAATTGGTGAGCCAGGTGTTGGTAAAACAGCCGTTGTTGAAGGTATTGCTTGGCGTATTATGAAGGGGGATGTACCTGAGTCTTTAAAAGAGAAAAGATTAATTGAATTAGATATGGGATCTTTGATTGCGGGTGCTAAGTATCGTGGTGAATTTGAGGAACGTTTAAAATCCATTTTGGATGAAGTGAAAAAATCGGATGGACAAATCATCTTATTTATTGATGAAATTCATAACTTAGTTGGCGCTGGTAAAACAGAAGGTAGCATGGATGCGGCTAACTTATTAAAGCCAATGTTAGCTCGTGGTGAACTTCATTGTATTGGTGCAACAACATTTAATGAATATCGTAAGTATATCGAAAAGGATGCAGCTTTAGAGCGTCGTTTCCAAAAAGTGCAAGTTGCACAACCTAGTGTTGAAGATACAATTAGTATTTTGCGTGGATTGAAAGATCGTTTTGAAAGCTATCATGGTGTGCGTATTTTGGATGAAGCTTTAATTGCGGCTGCCACAATGTCGGATCGTTATATTACAGATCGTTTCTTGCCAGATAAAGCGATTGATTTGGTAGATGAGGCTTGTGCTACATTAAAAGTTGAAATGGAAAGTATGCCTCAAGAATTGGATGAATTACAGCGTAAGATCTTGCAGCTTCAAATTGAAAAGACTTCACTTCAAAAAGAAGAAGATAAAAGAGCGGTTGAGCGTCGAGAAGAAATTGAAGGTGAATTGGCTTCTTTACAATCAAAACGTGATGAGATGCATTCTAAGTGGGAAGATGAAAAGCGTGGCTTGGCCAATGAAAAAGAAGATAAACAACGTTTGGAGAAGGCTCGTTTAGATTTGGAACAAGCTCGTAATGAAGCTCGTTATGAAGATGCAGCTAAACTTCAATATGGAACGATTCCAGAATTAGAGGCTCGTATTCAAAAAGAACAGGCAAGTCAAAAAGAGGATGCTCTAATTCAAGAAACGGTAAATGAGGAATTGATTGCGAAAATCGTTTCTAGATGGACAGGTGTTGAAGTTACGCGTTTGGTTGCGAGTGAAAGAGAAAAATTGTTGAATTTGAAAGCAGAACTTGAAAAACGTGTAGTTGGTCAAGATGAAGCTCTCGAACTTGTAACGGATGCATCTTGCGTTCAAAAGCACAGATTCAAGATGAAAATCGTCCAATTGGATCTTTCATGTTCTTAGGCCCTACAGGTGTTGGTAAAACAGAAGTTGCCAAAGCTTTGCAGAACAGTTATTTGATGATGAAAGACACATTGTGCGTATTGATATGAGTGAGTATATGGAAAAGCACAGTGTGGCACGATTAATTGGTGCACCTCCAGGATATGTAGGTTATGATGAAGGTGGTCAATTGACCGAGCAGTTCGTCGTAATCCATATAGTATTGTCTTATTTGATGAAATTGAAAAGGCACATCCAGATGTATTTAATGTGCTACTTCAAATCTTGGATGATGGTCGTATTACAGATT
>ENA-OQCS01001276-OQCS01001276.1-human-gut-metagenome-genome-assembly--contig:-NODE-1276-length-13216-cov-2.058599_pt1 | contig 13216 bp, 16 predicted proteins | sample MGYA00242757_ERZ504575 | MGnify/ENA primary metagenome ERZ504575 (study PRJEB26092, sample SAMD00036297) | human gut metagenome | host: Homo sapiens | study: EMG produced TPA metagenomics assembly of...
CAATAGCTATAGCCAATATCAAGCCGAACAGTGTCAATGTATTGATAGAAAAGCCTAAAGCAGCCATTACCGCCAGTGTTCCGATAAGAGAAACAGGATAGTAAGACATGGAATAAGAACTGCCCGCCAGCTTTGCAGGAAAAAAAAGATAACCAGCACCACTAGAACAATCGCCTCCACGAAAGTCTTCATCACTTCATCAATAGAGTCATGAACCACATCTGTAGTGTCCAATGTTACATTATACTTCACCCCTGCCGGAAATGTTTCAGCCAATTCCGCCATGCGTGCACGAACTCCTTTAGACACATCCAATGAGTTACTCCCCGGTAACTGATAGACAGCAATACCTGCTGTAGGTTGTCCCTTCAATTTGGAAACAACTCCATACTCGGCACTTCCCAACTCAATTTTGGCAACATCTCTCAGACGAAGTACCTTCCCCTGGTCTTCCACTCTCAATATGATGTCCCCAAACTCTTCAGAAGTAGAAAGCCGTCCCTTCACATTCAGCGTATATTGAAAATCATTATTGGCCGAACTACCGATAGGCTGTCCCACATAACCGGCTGAAACCTCCATGTTCTGACTTTGAATAGCAGAGTAAACTTGCTGCGGAGTAATATTGCGGATACGCATTGTTTCAGGATTCAGCCATACACGCATGGAATAGTCTCCGGCTCCCATCACATTCACCGCTCCTACTCCCGGCACACGTGTCAACTGGTCTACCAGATTCAAATTGGCATAATTGGTCAGATAAAGGCCATCATAAATACTATCACCACTCAGTGTAAGCATCATCACAATATTGGATGACTGCTTCTGCACCGTCACTCCCTGTACTTTCACAGCTTCAGGCAAAGAATTCAACGCTACACTAACTCGGTTTTGTACCATTACAGTTGCCATATCAATATCCGTTCCCACTTCGAAAGTCACAGTCAGCGAATAAGCACCCGATGCGGAGGAATTGGAGCTCATATACAACATTCCATCCACACCCGTTTACCTGCTGTTCAATGGGGATACCGACAGTTTGAGCTACAGTTTCAGCATTGGCACCCGGATATACCGCACTGACTTGCACGGTAGGCGGCGTAATATCGGGATATTGCGCCACGGGCAATATATTCAGAGTTACAAGTCCGGCCACCACGAATAACAAAGCCAGCACCGTGGCAAATATAGGCCGTTCTATGAAAAATTTTGAAAACATAAGGCTATTGAAGTTTATTGGTTTGTTCTATCGGTTTAATTTTCATGCCTTGACGCACTTTCAACAATGCCTTGGTGACATAACGTTCGGAAGGTGACAAGCCACTTTTTACAACACGCATATTATGATCCGCCAATTGCCCGACTTCAATATGCCGATAATTCACTATATCACTGTCATTCACTACATACAAATACTTGCCCAACTGATCTGTTCCGATAGAAGCATCATTAACCAGCACTGCATTCCGCGCTTCACCGTATGGTAACGTGACACTGACAAATAATCCGGGACGAAGCTTCCCGTCAGAGTTATCTAATTCCGCACGCAAACGGAGAGTACCTGTAGTTAATGTCACATTGGGAGAAAGATAATCTAGTTTCGCTTTCCATGCCTGTGCCCCGTCAGTCCCCAAGCGCAAGGTTACAAAATGAGTTTCTGCAGGAATCTTGCTGGCAGCCTCCTGGGTCAGCTCGTATGTCAGATATTGGTTATCTGCAATATTAAAATAGGAATACATACGGTTATCCTTATAAACAGTAGCCAATTTAACCGGTTGCAAAGCACCACCGATGTATGCTCCGACAGAATAAACTGATACATCAACACTCCATCACAAGGAGCCTTGACATAGCAATAACTCAAGTTGGTACGCGCAGTTTTCAAAGCTGCTTCAGCATTACTTACGGCAGCCTCACAAGCAACGACATGGCTTTCTGCCTGCAAATATTGTATACGGCTCACCGCATCACTTTTTATCGCTTCTTTCATACGTTGATAACTACTGACAGCATATTCAAGATTGGCTTTAGCCGTTTTTAATTCAGCTTCCGCTTGTTTCACTGAATTTTCATAAAGTGTCGGTTCTATAACAAACAATACCTGTCCCTGACGTACCCGGGAACCAGGTGCAAAATTCTTGGATTGTAAAGTTCCATTTACTCGTCCCACCAAATCTACAGTGGATTCCGCTTCCAAATAACCGGGATAATCTTTGGTCAGCGTCACATTTTCCACCAAAGGTTTCGCTACATCTATAGGCAATGCCTGCATTCCTGTCTGAGAAGGTTTATTTTTATCGCAGGCGGTGAGCACACATACCGTCCATGCGAAAGTTATCATTATTCTTTTCATATCTTGGGTTAGGTTTTTTATTATTTCTATAGTTCAACAACTTTTCCGTCACAGTCTACCAGCCTCCACCCAATGCCTGATACATCTGAATCAGACAAAGCAATGAATATCCCTGTGCCTGCACCAATGAATTCTCGTATGACAGTAACGAACGCTGTGCATCCAACACATTTTGGAAAGGGCTCAGCCCCTGTTTGTATAAGTCCAATGAAGTTTAAATGCCTCTTTCCCCTGATTCAGCATCTCACGACATGCCACAATCTGTTTAATGGAATTCTTATAACTACTCATGGCATTATCCACCTCCTGCACTGCTGTAAGAACCGTAGTATTGAACTGATTGATTGTCTCATCCAGTTGTGCACGCTGCAAGCGTACATTATTCGCACGCTGGCCACCATTAAAAATCGTCCAGCTCATAGAGGGAGCGATGCTCCATGTCATACTGCTACGTCTAGTAAAATCTTTCATATCATGTGAAGCATAGCCGAAGGAACCGTTCAGAAAAAATGAGGGAAGCCAATCGGTCTTGGAAGCTCCCAACAAGGCTGCTTGTGCATTGACTTGACGTTCGGCAACCCGTACATCGGGACGTCGTAAAAGTAATTGTCCGGGAAGACCGACCCCTACCGGCTCTATATAATCGGGTAACGGTTTTCCCGTTTCCAGTGCAGCCGTCACATCCTGAGGATAAAGCCCGAGCAATACAGCCAACGCATTCATATATTGAATAATACCGGATTCTGTAGCAGGAATAGAAGCCAATGTACTATAATAAACCGATTTAGCCTGAGCCACATCCAGTTTGGAAGCCAATCCGGTATTATAACGCACTTCAGTTATATCCACTACCGCCTTTTGAGATAAAGCATTGCGCTGTAACACACTGAGTTCCTGTTGGGCCTCACGCAAATTAAAATAGGCTGACGCCACTTCTGCACAAAGACTTACCATCGTCGCATTGTACTCTTCACGACTTGCCGCAAAATTTTCTTTCTGCGCTTTCACCCGTTGGCGGATGGAACCGAACACATCCACCTGCCAGCTCATATTAACCGTTGCATCATAATACCCCACTCTGGATTGAGGCTGTCCCGTACCGGTATTACCACTAGTCTGTTGGCGGTTCCACCTGGCATCCAATGACAAAGCCGGATAATAACCTCCTCTGGCTATCCTCAGATTCGCTTTCGCCATATCTATACGATTCAAGGCAGTAAGGACAGACGGATTCTGCCTGACAGCCACATGAATCAATGAATCCAGTGTGGCATCCTGAAATACAGTCCACCAATGGTCATCCACCGGAAGCTGTTGTTGAAACATCGCATCCTCTTCTTGCCAATGTTCCGGCAAGGGTACATTCAATAATTTTTCGGTCCGCTGCTGGGCATTCAGTGCCAAAGGAATGATTAAAAGGAGCCATGCTCCCCATCTACGTATTTCCTCATAAGTTTATCACATTAAAAAACATTAGGAAAACACATGAAGCAACGTTTTGTTTAACCCTTTGACTTTCAAAAACAAAACAGCCTCTCCTTCTGAGAAGAAAAGGCTGAACCATAAAATATGAAAAGAGAAGTTATTTACCAAACATATTATTTATTAATGACATAGAACCGGTCAGCATACTTCCCAAGACATCCTGATTAAATGCAATGGAATAGTTTTCGGGAGATAACTGTATATCCATTTGTACAATACCGTTTTTGCCGATTTTCTTCAATTCTTTAGCCTTTATATTATAATAGGCAAAACGGCGGAAACTTTGATACACATCACTCATCTCCACATCTACATGCTGCAATACGGAAGCGCCGCCTGCTACCGTAGGCAGCTCTAATGTCTTTCCATTATCCAACGTCAGGACACACTTACTGTCATTAAGAATTTCCACCTCATGCCCCGACCCGATAGTAACAGCCAGCGAATAACGTATGGTACTTTTATACTGAAATCCAGCGAGTGCCACATATACGTCCATATTATTGGAAACACCCAGATTCATACCCTCGCATACCACTGTACGCACTCCGGTCTGGTTGGTTTCATCGTAAATTACCTTTTGCGCCATAGCTCCTACACTCAGAAGCAAAAAGACGAATAAAAACAATACTTCTTCATAATTCTTCAGTTATTATTTCATCATACAACAAAAACAAACTCATAATGATGACAATATTAACAAAAACTTTTCATACAACATATATCACAACGCATCATTTATACGTTTTTATCCGAACAAGCATAGAACTATAACCTTTCGCATCTCTTATTTCAATCTACTCTACCGATTCGATTCCAACGAATTGAATTTTGCTCTTCATCTTTTGAATACCAAATCCATTGTACTACACCCACAATGAAATCATCAGGCACCAATCCCCAATGTCGTGAATCCAATGAATGGTGTATATTGTCTCCCAGCATAAAACAGCTCTATCATGAAAGAGAATTTCTTTTCGAGTCCATTCTTTCATCAAAAAAGTCAACTGCTCCTTTTCTGTCCTTTTACACGAGAAGAAACAAAATACCCCAAAAGCCAACAACACATAAAGCAGGATTTTCATAATTTTGCTTTCAGGATATCATCCATCTCAAATATTTCAACATTACATTCCGATTCACAATTTAACAAGTACAACCGAGGGGTATATTGAGAAAGAAGCACACTCATGCTTTGGTGTTCCAATGCGTACTTGCCTACCAGTCACCATCGGTGAATCAGCACTCTTTTCCTCCCGTGCATACAATAGGACAGTAGAAGGCAAATTAACAAAATATAAAGTATCGTCCCCCTCTGTTTTTCCAATAAATTCAGCAGCTATAAATTCTCCAGACCCTTGTCCACTGCTTCCAAAGCTACCCACTCTTTCGCCTGTCTGTTCCTCTAGAATCTGACAAATAGGTTCACCGGAAAATTACAACGTTGAACCATAAGAATTCCACAATCAAGAGAAGAGAATGTAACCAACTCATTGGAGATAATTTCTTTATCATAATAAAAGCCATAGATCGGTTTGATGGGAATAGATAAAAGTCATTTCCTTTGTTACTGACACAGGAAATAAAAAAAGGATGGCAACAATCGAATAATACAATTTTATTTTAATCATAATTTTAATACTCTTCAAACGGGACAAAACAAATGCCTAACACCTATTTTATTTTGTCCCGTATTACATAAATGCCTAATTACTCAGGAATGGTATATCGATTTACCCAATTCGCTTCCTCACTTGTTTCAATAATAACAGGTTCGCCCGGAGGACCTACAACGAGTTCATAACAACGTGAATTACGTTGATACATACAATCCTTCGTACCTAAAGTCAAGGCCTCCACATTTGACAAAGCTAAATCGGACAATTCTTCTTTGTTTTGAGAACCATACAAAACATAACTTCCACCAACTGCCAATGAGGCAATCAATGCCATTTTAAGTGTTCTTTTCATAATATATTTTTTTAAGTTTAAAATAGGGATATCTCATGATGATTCAAAGATGTATGATGAAAAAGATACCGTCTGTCCCTATCATCAGAAACAGACAGTCCACGAAGGCCATTTAGTTTGATTGCATTTGGAGGTGAATGTTTTCATTGTATCACTTTTTATAAAGAACATAAAAAACTTTCCACTTAAACAAACATTTCCGCTTTTATTTTACAATAGAATTATCATAAAAACATTTGTATCCTCCTCGATTCATGCTCAAACCTCACCTTTTTGTGCATATTTTCTCCCCATATCCTTTTGTCGCTCAAATTGTTTAAGTAAATTTGCGTCGGAATATTACTAATACCAAATATATTAAAGTATATGAGTTTAAAAAATTGTAGTACTGGCAAAACAAGTTCCCGACACACGCAATGTGGGGAAAGATGCCATGAACGCTGACGGTACTATCAACCGTGCGGCACTTCCGGCTATCTTCAATCCGGAAGACCTGAACGCCTTGGAACAGGCACTCAGACTGAAAGACACACATCCCGGCTCTACGGTAACTATCCTGACCATGGGCCCCGGACGCGCTGCCGAAATTATTCGTGAAGGTTTATACAGAGGAGCAGACAATGGATATTTATTGACCGACCGTGCTTTTGCCGGTGCTGACACGTTGGCCACTTCATACGCCATCGCTACGGCTATCCGCAAAATAGGCGAATGTGACCTGATTATCGGTGGCCGTCAGGCTATCGACGGTGATACCGCACAGGTAGGTCCGCAGGTAGCAGAAAAGCTGGGATTAAGCCAGATTACTTACACCGAAGAAATTCTAAACGTGGACGAAACTGCCCGCCGCATCACCGTAAAACGCCACATTGACGGAGGGGTAGAAACTGTGGAAGGTCCTCTGCCTATTGTACTGACAGTGAACGGAAGTGCAGCTCCCTGCCGTCCGCGCAATGCCAAATTGTTACAGAAATACAAACGCGCTCTCGGTGCACAGGAAAAAGCAGCCATCACTAAAGACGGTTCTGAACTGCCTTACGCTGAACTATATGAAAAATTCCCTTACCTGAATATCACTGAATGGAGTGTGGCCGATGTAGAAGGCGACACCAAGCAGTGCGGTCTGTCAGGCTCTCCCACCAAAGTGAAGAAGATTGAAAACATCGTCTTCCAGGCAAAAGAAAGCAAGACCATGACAGGAAGCGACCAGGATGTGGAAGGATTGATTGTCGAACTGTTAGCTAACCATACAATAGGATAACGATTATGAATAATGTATTTGTATATTGCGAGATTGAAGGCACAACAGTGCCGATGTGAGTCTCGAACTTTTAACCAAAGGCCGTAAATTAGCTAATCAGTTAGGCTGCCAGCTTGAGGCAATCGCTGCCGGAACCGGCCTTGCAGGAATTGAAAAACAAGTATTGCCCTACGGAGTAGACAAACTTCATGTATTCGATGCTCCGGGTCTGTTCCCTTATACTTCACTGCCCCACACTTCCATTTTGGTGAATCTGTTCAAAGAGGAAAAACCACAAATCTGTCTGATGGGCGCTACTGTTATCGGGCCGCGATCTGGGACCGCGTGTATCTTCCGCATTGACCAGCGGACTGACTGCCGACTGTACCCAGTTGGAAATCGGTACCCACGAAGACAAGAAGAACGGCATCACCTATGAAAATCTGTTGTATCAGATTCGTCCCGCCTTCGGTGGTAACATCGTTGCAACCATTGTCAACCCCGAGCACCGCCCACAGATGGCGACCGTTCGTGAGGGAGTGATGAAGAAAGAGATTCTGGATGAAAATTATAAGGGTGAAGTGGTGAACCACGACGTTGCCAAGTTTGTTCCTGAAACAGACTATGTAGTCAAAGTCATTGACCGTCACGTAGAAAAAGCCAAACATAACCTGAAAGGCGCACCTATCGTGATTGCCGGAGGCTATGGCATGGGATCTAAAGAAGGTTTTGACAAATTGTTCGAACTGGCCAAAGAACTTCACGCCGAAGTAGGTGCCAGCCGTGCAGCTGTCGATGCAGGTTATGCAGACCATGACCGCCAGATTGGCCAGACGGGTGTAACCGTCCGTCCCAAACTGTATATTGCTTGCGGTATCTCCGGACAAATCCAGCACATCGCAGGTATGCAGGATGCAGGTATCATCATCTCTGTAAACAGTGACCCGAACGCTCCGATCAACACCATTGCCGATTATGTGATTAACGGCACTGTGGAAGAAGTCGTTCCGAAATTGATTAAGTATTATAAAAAGAATTCAAAGTAGTCAGTAGTAGTCATAAGTAGTCAAAGTAGAAAAAAATGAAAAGTCAATCCTTTGAACAACTGATTGTTTGGCAAAAGCACATTCGTATGTATTGGCCATTTACAAAATAACCAAGCAATATCCCAAAGAGGAATTATTCTGCTTGGTTAACCAGATGCGCCGTGCAGCAGCCTCTATCACTGCAAATATAGCGGAAGGATATGCTAAAATCAGCTCAAAGGACAAACTGCGTTTCTATAACATTTCACAAGGTTCGTTGGAAGAAACACGCAATTTCATTATCCTGTCGAAAGATTTAGGATACATCACATTGCAAGACAAAGAACAATTAGGCATACAAGCGGCCGAAATCAGCCGCCTGCTAAACGCTACTGCATAGCCTTGTTGAAAAATGTATCGCCACCCACTACTTAACTACCCTTAGCTACTATTAACCACTCTAACTACTAAAAATTATGGCAAACTTTTATACCGATATACCGGAACTCAAGTATCACTTGAACAATCCGATGATGGAGCGCATCTGCCAACTGAAAGAGCGCGACTATAGAGATAAAGACGAGTTCGACTATGCACCGCAGGATTATGCCGATGCAATGGACTCTTACGATAAGATTCTGGAGATCACAGGTGAGATTACAGGTGAAACTATCGCTCCCAATGCCGAAGGGGTAGACGAAGAAGGTCCTCACTGTGGAAACGGACGTGTGGAATATGCTTCAGGAACCAAGCAGAACCTCGACGCTATGGTAAAAGCCGGACTGAACGGTATGACCATGCCTCGTCGTTTCGGTGGCTTGAACTTCCCCATCACCCCCTACACCATGTGCGCGGAAATTGTTGCCGCCGCCGATGCAGGTTTCGGAAACATCTGGTCTTTGCAAGACTGTATCGAAACGCTGTATGAATTCGGTAACGAAGACCAGCACAGCCGTTTCATTCCCCGTATTTGTGCGGGTGAAACCATGTCTATGGACTTGACCGAACCCGATGCCGGTTCCGACCTTCAGTCAGTAATGCTGAAAGCTACTTTCGATGAAGCCAACAACTGCTGGCGTCTGAACGGTGTGAAACGTTTCATCACTAACGGTGACGCTAATCTTCACCTGGTATTGGCACGTAGCGAAGAAGGAACCAAAGACGGACGTGGTTTGTCTATGTTCATCTATGACAAAAACGAAGGAGGTGTAGATGTACGCCGCATCGAAAATAAATTAGGTATCCACGGCTCTCCTACCTGCGAACTGGTTTACAAGAACGCGAAAGCCGAACTTTGCGGTGACCGTAAGCTCGGTTTGATTAAATACGTAATGGCCTTGATGAATGGTGCGCGTCTGGGTATCGCCGCCCAGTCAGTAGGTTTGTCACAAGCCGCTTACAACGAAGGACTGGCATACGCCAAAGAACGTAAGCAGTTCGGAAAAGCCATCATCGATTTCCCAGCAGTATATGACATGCTGTCTATCATGAAAGCCAAACTGGATGCAGGCCGTGCATTGCTTTACCAGACTTCACGCTATGTGGATATTTACAAAGCATTGGATGATATTGCCCGCGAACGCAAACTGACTCCTGAAGAACGTCAGGAACAAAAAGTCTACGCCAAGCTAGCAGACAGTTTTACTCCGCTTTCCAAGGGTATGAACTCTGAATATGCCAACCAGAATGCATACGATTGTATCCAGATTCACGGTGGTTCAGGTTTCATGATGGAATATGCTTGCCAGCGTATCTATCGCGATGCACGCATCACCAGCATTTACGAAGGAACGACCCAGTTGCAGACTGTAGCCGCTATCCGTTATGTAACCAACGGTTCTTATATCGCAACCTTGCGTAATTATGAAGCTATTCCTTGCAGTGAAGATATGCAACCGCTAATGGACCGCGTGAAAGAAATGGCCAACAAATTTGACGCATGCACCAATGCGGTAAAAGAGGCCCAGAATCAAGAGTTACTTGATTTCGTTGCACGCCGTCTTTATGAAATGGCTGCCGTATGTATCATGTCACATCTTCTTATCCAAGATGCGACAAAAGCACCTGAATTGTTCGCCAAGTCGGCCCATGTATATGTAAACTATGCAGAAGCTGAAATAGAAAAGCATTTCAATTTCATCCGTAAATTCAAAGCAGATGATTTAGCTGACTATCGTTTGTAAACTTCATTCCATTCTATAAAACGACGTTCTATTCTTCACGGAGTAGAACGTCGTTTATAGTATAAGATTTACTTTTAAACACATACTGATGCAAAATCAAAAACGCCCGTTTCACAACGAGCGTTTTCCTTATAAACAAAGCCTCATCCGACCTTATTTACTAACAAACTTATTATTAACGTATTTATAAAACTGCTTCTTCATATCCTTCCTACAACCATATCGATCCCTCTATCCAGACAAACTAATAATCCGTCCACCTTTCTTCTACTCAATCTTGATTCTCAAACTTTTTCTTTTTCCACAAGTAAAATTAAAGCTTTATTATCATTGAGACAAGAGTTATCGACCAATCTCCTTATTTCATCTATTAACACCCGTTTTTGTTCCTTATCAAACTATTTCGAACTTTTCTTTCCACCTAATGTTATGAGAGAAACTTATTAAAAACCTTGACTTATGAAAGAATTAGAATTAACCAGTAACGCCGCTTTGACGGATGCGGTATATGAAACCGCCCTGAACGGCTCTTTTCTTGAAGTTAAACTTGTAGCAGGTTCCGTGGGCGATGATGAACCTAGAGGAATGCAACCGGAATATGAATGTTATCACATCAGCTATCCGGACAAAAAAGACACAATTTTATTCGAGCAACCTTTGGATGCCGCCGATGACAAAGTAACCGTATATGATTTGGGAAAGAAAATCAAATCCATAGAAGCTGTTGCCACAAGACACTGACAAAAGGCGAAAGCCGCACAGCCACAGCACGTAAAGTAGTTGCTCATGGTCCTATGTGGATTTATGTGGCTATTGCTATCGGTATGGATAAAGCAGGCACCGAATCACCTTTTATGATTGTTCAAGGAGCAGGTACTTACGGCTCTGAAAACACAACAGAAAGTGAGATGATAGGCTATGTTGACGGGCGTATTCATGAAATGACCGCTCTGCTAGTACGCCGCGCACATTTAAAAACACTGCATCTGGCAAGTATTCGTGTAGGCTACAAATATCTGTTTGTAGAACCGGGAAGAATAGGAAAAGCTAAAGTAAAAGAAGGATAGGATAACGAAACATTATCTTCACCGATAACCATTAAAAAAGCCTGCTGCCTTATGGTAACAGGCTTTTTTATTCTCGTGAATCACTCTAACGTATCTACCGGCAAATCTGATTCTTTACGATAGCCTGATGAAGTAAATATAGCTATCAGTCTCCTTGTTCATCTGTTATCTTCACCTCGACAAAAGGAATGCGATGATGATTGAACACCTCAGTAAGCATCGGCATACACGTAACCCAGTTTGGCGGGACGGAGAAAAGTGATATTGGCATTCACGGAAAGTGTAAGCTTCTTACGGCTGTTCGCCACAGCGGCAAAAGCCAAATCTGCCAATGTAAACAAAGCTCCCCCTTGGCATACCCCTCCTCCGTTCAGATGACGATCAGTCACTTCCATACGCGCACGGGCATAACCCGGCTTTATTTCAAGAAGTTCCACTCCCGTACAGGTAGCGAAACGATCCGTCTTCAAAAATTCTTTCAATGTTGTCATATTACAATCTGTATGAATGAAAGACTTTTAGTGAATAATCACCATCGTAGCCCCGAAACCATATTCACGGAACGAAGCATCCTGACTTCATAGTTTTTATATTTATATTTCAACTCCTGCAAGATAGATTTGCGTAGCACACCATCTCCCTTACCATGAATAAAGACAATTTTCTGTCCCTTCTTGTTCTTGTATTCTTCCAATGTCTTGCGGAAAACATCCAATTGATAATTCAATATCTCACTATTGCTCATACCGGCAGTCGTATCCAGCAACTCGTGAGCATGGAGATCAATCTCTACAATTTCACTCTTCACTTTCTTGGGTTGTGGTTGTTTTGCCATTTGCGGTTCCGGTTCTTTTTTTCTGTAGCAATGCATCCTTTATATCCTCCGCTGAAACAAAAACCTGTTTCACCGGAACATCATCTCTCACAATATCATAAATAAGTGACGGTTCTTCAAAGAAAATACTCTCACGGAAAGTATGCAGTTTATAAAACTTCACTGTATCTATGCGCAATTCCACAGACACGGCAGGCTTGAACAGAAAACTCTTGTTATCCTTAAAAGCGATAAGCTGCACGGCCACCCGTTCCAATTCATTCAAAACGCTTTTCTCGAACTCCTCGATATAAAACTTCGTATTCGGTTCCACCATGCCATGCTGCGCACCCGCCAGTTACTACCTCGGCTGTAAGATAAGTAAAGTATAAGGTGAAATTGCTGTCGTTGATAAGATATGCATCAAATGCCGTTGCAGAAATAGCTTTGAGATCCTGTGGCACAAAAGCCAGCATCACATTCAGAATATCCCCTCCCTTTCGCTCGGCCGGGCGATAAGTGACAGGACGTTCATCCTCCTCTTCATCCGGACGCACCTTGACTGACGCTCCTTTTGCCTTTGCACCGGCAACCTCCTGTTTAGGAGCCGGAGCAACAGGTTTACGCTTCATATTATAATCATCCGTGTCAATCACCACACACTCCTTTATGGGCATCGGAATATCGAAGCCATCGGCATCTTCTACCAAAACCATATCTTTTCCTTGAAATCCGGTCACAACACCGCCCCCTACCTCACTAAGGAAACGGACTTTATCTCCTATTTTCATACTCTTTTCTTTTTTAGTTAGCGCAAATATCGGTACTTTTGCGCAGAAAAAGAAATAGATTCAGATGGAAGATACCAAACATATCAAAATAAGTGAGTTCAACTACCCGCTACCCGATGAACGGATCGCCAAATTCCCCCTTGCCACGCGCGACCAGTCCAAACTGCTAGTTTACCGCCACGGCGAAGTGAGCGAAGACATCTTTACGTCTTTGCCACACTATCTGGAATCCGGAGACTGATGATATTCAATAATACCAAAGTGATTCAAGCCCGTCTGCATTTCCG
>ENA-OQCS01001277-OQCS01001277.1-human-gut-metagenome-genome-assembly--contig:-NODE-1277-length-13199-cov-1.610848_pt1 | contig 13199 bp, 17 predicted proteins | sample MGYA00242757_ERZ504575 | MGnify/ENA primary metagenome ERZ504575 (study PRJEB26092, sample SAMD00036297) | human gut metagenome | host: Homo sapiens | study: EMG produced TPA metagenomics assembly of...
CAGAGTACATTGCCATCTACCCAAGCTTCCACCCAGGCATGATTGTCGTCGGTATGTGCCCAACGCGGCGTATATACCTGACGGGCAGGAATACCTACCGAACGCAAGGCAGCTACCGTGAACGTAGATTCCTCACCGCAACGTCCGTAGGCTGTCTTTACGGAAGCCAGCGGACTACTGGTACGGGCATCAGAGGGGGTATAAATCACCTTTTCATGACACCAGTGGTTCACTTCCAGCACGGCATCATATAAAGAAAGGTTTTTCACTCTGTCCTTCAGCTCCTCGTAGAATACCTTACGGCTGTCGTCCAGATTCTCGTTGTTTACGCGGATGGGCAATACAAAGTGGCGGAACTCTCGTTCGGGAACACTTTTCCCCACGGCATCTCCTCACGCGCCTTGAAGGCGTAGTCCACATTTCCAGATAGAATTCACCGGGATGGTCCGCTATATCTGCCAAGGGCATATAGGCGTAAAGGAAAGTCATCGCCTCCTTCTGTTCATCGCTCATGGGTTGTTCAAATACCTGGAAGAGGTTACCTTGGGTCAGCGTATCACGCCGTGCCTCAAAATCCTGCTGAACAGCGGCGCGTTCAGCCTCATCACTGATTAAATGTTTGTTGTTTGTACACGAGGCGCACAGCATCAAGCCTATCCCCGCCGCACATAGAGCCAATAATTTCATCTTGTTGTTTATTTAGGTTAGCAATTTGTTATTGGCTACGAAGATAAGACTTTTTTCTTATTTTTGTATAAAATCACATTTTAATATTGAATTGTATTTGAAATAAGCGACTTGGAGAAATTTCTTATTTGAACGAGTAATCACAACAGCTTTGGCAGTTACAATCCCTCTTTCCATCTTTTCTGATAGAATTCTCGTGTAATTTGTCAGAACTAAATTTTATTATCTATCTTTGTATACGAAATATAGAAAAAACATATTCAAATATTTAGCACTTAGCTTTTAATAACGACTCTCCTAATATAGGGAACAATAAAATCCAACCACAAGCTACAATTGTTTTTATGATTATGGAACAGATATTTAATAAAGAACAGCAGGAAAAAGCGCAATTCATTTTGAATCATCCTTTAGCTAAGCTATCGGATTTGCGCTCAAATGAAATAAAAGATCTGGCAGTAGTGTGGTGTTACTATTCAGGGAAGATTGAAGGTAATACTTATACTTACGTGGAAACAGAAGCATTGCTCAAAGACGACATTACTTCCGAAAAGAAGTATGAAGATGCCAAGATGCTAAAAAATCTATACAATACTTTCATTTCCGAATTGGAATATATCAATAAAGGGAAGAATCAAGAAGTGATAGATGAGCGTACTTTGTTCAGGGTGCATCAAGCTATATCCACGGGCTTGGTTTCCGGTGAAGAGTCAGGCTATTTAAGGACAAGAGGCGTCCGTATCAGTGGCACAGCATATATTCCCCCGAAGAATTTGAACGATATTCGGGCTAAATTGAATGAAATACTTTATCAGCAGGAGCAATATACCAATCCACTGGAACGGGCCGTTTATCTTCATTGCAACATAGCCAAGCTGCAACCTTTCATTGATGGAAACAAACGTACTTCCCGAATGGTGGAAAGCATTGCTTTGATGAATGCTGACATTATCCCTGTCTACTCTTCCAAAGATGCCGACATATTAAACTATAGAAAAGGGCTCATCGCCTTTTATGAAACAGGCGATTATTCTTTTTATGCCGGTTACTTCCTAGACAAACAAGTGGAACGAATTAAAGGAATAGAATAACCATACATGAGGATATTAAGGAATTATTGAATGAATCAAGGGAATACGCTTACTTTGATTGTTGCGATTGATAATATTCCTCCTTCCGCTTGTTGGCCTGCTGCACCAGACTGGTGACGTATACCGTGAAGATAGGGAACATCATCATTCCCAGGGCGGCCAGCACCACCGACAGTATTTTCCCCGTAGGAGTGACGGCATAAATATTACTCCCTACGGTGGTAACATCCATAAAGGCCCACCACAGCGCACTCCAATAGTCCGTCACCATAGGTTCACCTTATGTTCCAGCACAAAGAAGATAAGACTGGCAAAATACACGGTGGCCATCAGCATGGTGATGTACGAGGTAAACAACCCGGACGCTTTGCTGCCCGACAGCCAGCCCACCACGATAGCCAGCGCATACCCTCCCCTCAGCAAAGGATAAAGCGCGAGGAAATAACTGATTTCGGGCGAGAAGTGATGTGATAGAAATCAATGATATTTAAATAAGGTATAGATACCAGCAGGAAAATAAAATGGCTGGTGAAGTATCTTCCTTTTTCTTTCGAGAGGAAAAACTCCAGCAGGAAATCGAACAGGAAAAACATACATATCCAGAACTGAATCTTCAGATAAGAACCTTGATTCAGGAAAGGGATGTTATGAAAAGTATCTATCGAGATACTGATAACCAGAAAAAGGGACATCAACAGGATGAGTATATGCAAGATCCCGTAAATCCCCCTGCGGGAATAGATGAATGAGGAGAAAGCTGTTTTCATAAACTATACTGATTATATTGTTTTTTCTAGAAACACCCTTCCGGGTGCGATTGTTTCATTCCGGATACCTTCCGGGTTAATAAACCTAAACGGATAAACATCATTTCCAGGGAGTTGTTATAAACTCCGTAAACAAAAAACATATATTTTTTAAAACCTAAACTTTATGGCAAACATTAGTAAATCAGTCAAGCTAGGGGTATTTACCCTCGCTATTATGAACGTGACTGCGGTAGTATCCCTGCGCGGGCTGCCTGCTGAAGCCGAATACGGACTGAGTTCGGCATTTTATTATTTATTCGCGGCTATCGTCTTCCTGATACCTACCTCGTTGGTAGCGGCGGAACTGGCGGCCATGTTCCAGGACAAGCAAGGCGGTGTGTTCCGATGGGTGGGTGAAGCCTACGGAAAGAAATTCGGCTTCCTCGCCATCTTCCTGCAATGGGTGGAAAGCACCATCTGGTATCCCACCGTCCTGACTTTCGGAGCCGTGGCACTGGCATTTATCGGCATGAGTGACACCCATGATATGGCCTTGGCATCCAACCGCTATTACTCACTGGCGGTGGTCTTGATTATCTACTGGCTGGCCACCTTCATTTCGCTGAAAGGCATGGGCTGGGTAGCAAAGTGGCCAAAGTAGGCGGTATGGTAGGTACGATTATTCCGGCCGGCCTGCTGATGGTACTGGCGGTGATTTACCTTCTCCGGCGGACAGAGCCAGATGAACTTCGACGGTAACTTTTTCCCCGACTTCAGCAACTTCGACAACCTGGTGCTGGCTTCCAGTATCTTCCTGTTCTATGCCGGTATGGAAATGGGCGGTATCCACGTAAAAGACATAGAAAATCCTGCCAAGAACTATCCGAAAGCTGTATTCATCGGTGCAGCTATTACTGTAATCATCTTCGTACTTGGCACTTTCGCACTGGGGATCATTATTCCCGAAAAGGATATCAACCTGACTCAGAGCCTGCTGGTAGGTTTGATAATTACTTCAAGTATGTCCATGCTTCGTGGTTGTCACCTATCATCGCCTGTGGCTTGGCATTCGGTGTGCTGGCAGGTGTGTTGACCTGGGTGGCCGGTCCGTCCAAAGGTATCTTCGCAGTGGTAAAGCAGGCTATCTGCCTCCCTTCTTCCAGAAGACCAACGCCAACGGCGTACAGAAAAACATTCTGCTGGTCCAAGGCCTTGCCGTAACCTTGCTCAGCCTGCTGTTCGTTGTGATGCCTTCCGTACAGAGTTTCTACCAAATCCTGTCACAGCTCACCGTATTGCTTTACCTCATCATGTATCTGCTGATGTTCAGCGGCGCCATCTATCTGCGTTACAATATGAAAAAGGCTCCTCGCCCATTCCGTATCGGCAGCAAAGGCAACGGACTGATGTGGCTCATCGGCGGTCTGGGTTTCTGTGGTTCACTACTGGCATTCGTGCTCAGCTTCATTCCCCCAGCCAGATTGCGGTAGGCAGCAACACCGTATGGTTTGCCGTTTTGATTATCGGCTGCATCGTGGTAGTCGCAGCTCCGTTCATTATCTATGCATCGCGCAAACCGTCATGGGTAGACAAGAACACACAGTTCGAACCGTTCCACTGGGAAGTACAGGCTACAACGGCACAGACAGCGGCTCCGGTTTCCGGCGCGGCTAAAAGTTCCGCTTCAAGCACCTCTACAAACGCTGCCGCCGGACCGGCCTCTCAAAGCACCCCGCCCCCGGAGCAACACAAATAACCCCCGCTAACGGGTTAGCCCATTCCTTTTTATCACAGGCAATTCCGGTTCCTTGAAAAGCAAGAAGCATGTTTTCAAGAAGCCGGAATTGCTGTTTTCCACAAACCGGGATGGTTACTTTCCCTCTCTCTTCCAATAATTTCCTGTAAATCATAGCCGGAATTAAAGAAACATTCCTATCTTTGTCCCCCGGTTCACTTAATAATCACGTTTGACATGAAGCATAAGGCCTTTTTCATTTTTATGACAGCCCTTCTTATAGGGAGTCCGCTTTATGCACAAAAATATAAAATAGCCTTATCCATTCCTACCAGGAAGGGTACAGCGGTGCCGGCATTGTAAACAAACTGTTTGTCAAAGGACTGAAAGACCAGCAAATAGACTTCCAGCTGCGCACCTTTTATCTGGATTGCGAGAAATACGAATCCGTAGAAGAAGAGCGACGGATTTCCGAGTTTGCAGATTCCATCCGCTCATGGGGAGGAGATTTGATTGCCGTGCTCGATGATCAGGCAACCTACTCTGTCATGGCTTGCGGAAACCCGTATGTCAGGCAGGTTCCCGTCGTATTCAGCGGAGTGAATTATCCCAACCAAGAGTTGCTGGCACAATATCCCAACATTACGGGCTACATAGACAAACCCGATTACCTCACCACCTGCCGGATGATAGAACGCATCATGGGCAAAGTCCGCATCCACATCCTGAACGGGCGGACCGTGCTTGACCGCCTTATCTGGAAAGACCTGAGCGAACAATGCAAAGGATCGGAAATCACCCTCCACCAATGGAAAAGACAAGAGGCCCTGCCCGGCAAGCTGAATATCCCCATCAGTGACAAAGATGATACCGAATATGAATCCCTGCACGAAAAGCTGAACGAATATACCACTTGGACTCCACCATCGTAGTCCGCCTGTCCAGTGATTCCGTAGCTGCCCGCGACCTGATGTGGCTGTCCAGCGGGATCTTCAAATACTCCTTGTTCCTGTATACCAAACGGACTATACCACCCTGCGCATCGGCAGCCTGTTCGACAATCCCGGCTTCGAAACCATCAACGAAGGATTCGGGATAAAGGAATATATGCTGGGAGGTTATTTCGCCCCCATCGAAACACAGCTAAGCGACATGACCGCCGGCATCAAAGAAAGACTGCAAGGAAAGATACCCGTCCCGGCGGTAAAACAAATCGCCAAACAGTACCTGGTCAACTGGCAGGCCATGAAGAGATACCAGATCCCCCTTGAAAGCATTCCACCGGAATATACCATCATGTACAGGCCGTGGAGGGAAAAATACGCAACTCCCATCCTGATTCTTGAAAGCCTCCTGGTCTTCACACTCCTCTTGGGGATATCCTACCTTATTTATATCTATACACTGGAAAAAGGACGTAAAAAAGAAGCCTTGCGCAACCTCAGGCTCAAACACGAAGCATTAACGCTTGCACTGGAAGGAGGAAAAACCTACGCCTGGTGTTTCGACGGAAAAACAGCCGTGTTCGACCAAGCTTTCTGCGAACTGACCAACCGTTCCCAAAACCTGTTGGAAATAAAGGAAATAGCCAACTATGTACACCCCGGCGACCAAGCCAGTTCAGAAAAAAACGTATCCAACATATTACACCGGCCACGAAGAACAGCTCAATACCGTTGCAAATTCGACGACACCGGTTACCAATGGTGGGAATTCAGATACAGCGTGTTGCAGCATTATGAACAAAATCCTATCATCACCGGACTTCTGGTAAACATTCAGGAGATCAAAGACAAGGAAGAAGAACTGATACGTGCCCGCAAACTGGCGGAACAGGCGGAACTGAAACAATCCTTCCTGGCCAACATGAGCCATGAAATCCGTACTCCGCTTAATGCCATCGTGGGATTCTCCAACCTGCTCACTACCGAGAAAAACATCTCGGAAGAAGAGAAAAAAGAGTTTGCCTCCATCATAGACAACAATACCAGACTCTTGTTGAAGCTGGTCAATGATGTGCTGGAACTATCCCGTATAGAATCCGGCAATATGTCCTTTCATTGCGAGGATTGCAGCGCGCATCATTTCGCCGAAACGGTCTATCAGACCCATCAGGTAATTATTCTCCCTCCAGTGGAATTCATCAAAGAATTTCCCGACGATGATGTGACCATACACATAGACCGTATGCGCCTCACCCAAGTCATCACCAACTTTTTGGGAAACGCCAAGAAGTTCACCTCCCAAGGACACATCAAACTGGGTTATTTCTGCGACAAAGAGAAGAAGGAAATCCATTTCTTCGTAGAAGATACCGGTGCGGGAATCCCTAAAGAAGAATTACAAATGATATTCGAACGGTTCTACAAGCGGAATGAATTTGTACAGGGTGTAGGACTGGGACTCGCCATCAGCAAGGTCATTGTAGAAAAAATGAACGGACACATCGATGTGCAATCCGAGGTGAACAAGGGCAGCCGTTTCACCGCCGTACTGCCCTATCTGTAATTTTATTCCTGTGCAGGCTGTTTAGGCAAGGCGAACTGCAAGACCAGATACGCCAGCACACCCGCCAGCACCGTTCCCAGTATGACACCCATCTTTGCCTGCGTCAGCAACACCGGCGAATCCCCGAAAGACAGGTTGGTATAAACAAAGAAACCGTAAAACCGATACCGCCCAAAAGACAGACACCTGTCAGGTTCACCCAGGTCATGCCTTTCAGCAGTCCGGCGAACCCCATCTTTATCACCAGCCAGGTAAAGAAATAAATGCCGGCAAACTTACCCGCCAGCAATCCCGCCAGCACCGCCCAAGTAGCCATCCCCACTTCCAAGCCACCATGATCCGCCGTGAGCGAAACACCCGCATTGGCAAAGGCGAACAAGGGAAGAATAATATAATTCACCATTCCATGCAGACTGTCTTCCAATGACTGCAAGGGAGATATGACACGGTCCGAGGAAGACTCGATGCTTTTCAGCACATTGATCTGCATCTTGCTTAACACAACACCTTCCTTGTCACTGGCAGGAAAGACAGCAATGTTCTCCCGGATGCGGTTAATGTACTTACCTATCTTGTAATGAGGAGTGGCGGGAACCGTGAAGGCTGCGACAACTCCCGCAATGGTAGCGTGGATGCCGCTCTGCAAAAACAGATACCACATAATCACTCCCCAGAAAATATAAAACCAACGGTTGCGCACCCGGAAGAAATTCCCGCCGCAAAGTATCAGCAGGATACCCGCCGAAGCAATCAGGTAGTTCACCGCCAGATGAGAAGTGTAAAAAAGAGCGATGACCAGAATGCCGCCGATATCATCGACCACAGCGAAAGCAGTCAGAAAGACTTTCAAGCTCAGCGGAACCCGCTTGCCGAACAGGCTGAGCACTCCCAGCGAAAAAGCGATATCCGTAGCCATCGGTATGGCCAGGCCACTTTGGGCCGGAGTTCCCGCCGTCATGAAATAATAGATCAGCACCGGAACCAGCATACCGCCGCACGCCGCCACGATGGGCAAAAGCGCCTGCCGGAAACTGGACAATTCGCCCACCAGTATCTCACGCTTTATCTCCAGTCCCACACTGAAGAAAAAGACAGCCATCAAAGCATCGTTGATAAAAGTCATCAAGGTCATGTGATGCCCGTTATGACTAAAGAAATTAAATTCTCCTATCTGAAGATGCACTTCGTAATTCCAAAAGGAGGCATAAATATCCCCCCACGGAGAATTGGCCAGGAACATAGCCAGCAAGACTACCCCCATCAGCAACATCCCTCCATTAATATGATAGTGCGCCGCTCGCTGGAAGGAAAAGTTCAAGTTCAGAATTTTCAGTTTTTCCATATCAATTGAATTTAAGAGTTTGTGATAAATTGCCATCAAAACACAAGCCCTTCCTGTTATTGACTTTTTAATTTCAACTAACAGAAAGAGCCCGCTTATTGTTTGCTCCCCAGAGCTTGTTTATTCTTGAATTAATCCAGCTTCAGAACGGCCAGGAACGCCTTTTGCGGTACTTCCACATTACCGATCTGTTTCATTCGTTTCTTACCTCTTTTTTGTTTTTCCAACAATTTACGCTTACGGCTCACGTCACCGCCATAACACTTCGCGGTCACATCCTTGCGCACCGCCTTGATGGTTTCCCTTGAGATAATCTTGGCCCGATAGCTGCCTGGATAGCAATATCAAACTGCTGGCGCGGAATCAGCTCTTTCAGTTTCTCGCACATACGCTTGCCCAGGTTATAGGCATTGTCCACATGTGTCAGGTAGAAAGCGCATCCACCGGCTCACCGTTCAACAAGATATCCAGCTTCACCAGTTTGGAAGGGCGGAAACCCGACTGATGGTAGTCAAAGGAAGCATATCCTTTCGAGATACTCTTCAGCTTGTCATAAAAATCAATCACGATTTCACCCAGCGGCATCTTGTAGTGAATCTCCACCCGGTTGCCCGACACATAATTCTGCCGCACCAGTTCGCCACGCTTGCCCAGACACAGCGTCATGATAGGGCCGATGTAATCGGTGGCGGTAATGATCGTGGCGTCAATGAAAGGTTCCTCGATGTGGTCAATCAGCGTCGGATCGGGCATACCGCCGGGATTATGTACCTCATTGGCATGTCCCTGCTTGTCATATACCATGTACGACACGTTGGGCACGGTCGTGATCACATTCATATCAAACTCGCGGTCCAGACGTTCCTGAACGATTTCCATGTGAAGTAATCCCAGGAAACCGCAACGGAATCCGAAGCCCAGAGCCAGTGAGGACTCCGGCTGGAAAGTCAGCGAGGCGTCATTCAGCTGAAGTTTCTCCAGCGAGGCGCGGAGGTTCTCGTAATCTTCCGCCTCGATAGGATAGACTCCGGCAAACACCATCGGCTTCACTTCCTCGAATCCGGCAATCGCTTGTCACACGGACGGGCAATGTGAGTGATGGTATCCCCCACCTTCACCTCGCGCGAAGTCTTGATGCCCGAAATGATATACCCCACATCTCCTGTGCGCAGTTCCGCACGGGGAATCATATCCATTTTCAGCACACCGATTTCATCTGCATCATACTCCTTGCCGGTGTTGAAAAATTTCACCTTGTCCCCTTTGCGGATCACGCCGTTCTCTATTTTAAAATAAGCGATGATTCCACGGAAAGAATTGAATACCGAGTCGAAAATCAAAGCCTGTAGCGGCGCCTCCTCGTCACCCGTCGGTGCGGGATACGTTCCACCACCGCTTTCAATATCTCCTCCACACCCATTCCGGTTTTGCCGGAGCACGGATAATATCCTCACGTTTGCAGCCCAGCAGGTCGATGATTTCATCTTCCACTTCATCGGGCATGGCACTCGCCATATCACATTTGTTCAGCACGGGAATGATTTCCAAGTCATGCTCCAACGCCATGTACAGATTCGAGATAGTCTGCGCCTGCACTCCCTGCGAAGCATCCACAATGAGCAGCGCCCCTTCACAGGCGGCTATGGAACGGGATACCTCGTATGAAAAGTCCACGTGTCCCGGAGTGTCAATCAGATTCAGTACATACTTCTCTCCCCCATACTCGTACTCCATCTGGATGGCATGGCTCTTGATCGTAATACCTCTCTCCTTTTCCAGGTCCATATCGTCAAGCATCTGCCCTTCGGTTACCTGGATGGTTTTTGTAAACTCCAACAAACGGTCGGCCAAGTCGATTTCCCGTGGTCTATATGTGCTATAATGCAAAAATTACGGATATTCTTCATCTTTAACAGCTATCTATTTAAAAACAAACAAGTTTCTTGCTTTTCGGGCGCAAAGATACGCAAAAAGAACAAGATTTTAAAGACTATAATAAATTTATAGCAGACAATTCCCTACTCAAAGACTGTATGCCTTTCTGGATCTTTTCCAACTGCTGCCTGCGAGGTTTATGCACTCCGGCTGCATAATGCCACAACTGACGTTCATTGATTCCGGTAATCCGGCTCAAAGCAGCCTTGGTGAAGATGCTGCTATAATAGTTGATAAAAGTAGCAGCATCTATCTTAAATTTCAATTCAAACTCTCCCGACAAGACTTCACAAGGATTCGATTATCTTCCAGATACAACTCAATTGCCTCCTTCATGTTATCCTCAATCTCCTTTATGTCATTGCCTACAGTAATAACGGGAGCACCTTCGATATAAGCACTCAAGTTCTTTCCTGCGTGTTCTACAATCACTTCCACTGTTTTCATAATACAAAACCGTTTTCCAGCAACATCGTTACAACGTCTTTCACTGATTTGTAACTCATAACGTTTTGGACTTAATTACCCTGCAAATATAGTAATAATATGAATACTATTCAAAAGATGATTCATATTATTACTATAATACAAAAAAAATGCGTTGACAACATAACCAAACGATGTGCCAACGCATTTTTATGAGTTTAAAATCTTCTTCTTACACCAATTTTACAAAGATCTCGCCTTCCACTTCAGAAGTAACGACCTTATCTTCTCTCAGCAGCCAGCCCAGCCCCAGGAAGAAATCCTTGTTCAGCTTTCAGTTTGGTTGCTTTCTTGATTTGTTTTTGTGTCAAACCTTCAGTTCCATTCAGTGCTTCCCAGATCTGTCCGGCCAAAGCACCTGCTTTTTCTTTCAACATTTTCAATTTGCTTTTAGTTAAACGTTAACCGCACCCACACATTCCTATGTGAATGTTTGTGTTTCTTATCGCTTGCAAAGATACACAAAATTATGTTATTCAACACTTTTGCATCAAAAAAGTTTGTATTTCTATAAGAAAAAGCGATTTTTCAACCTATTTTTTTTGTTTTTCGAGGTGTTCGCTCCAAATCCGGGCCGCTTCCTCTACCATTCTTGCACAAGGACGCTTGGCATAATACTGTTCCGTCCTTGCTTCCGGTGTGGATACTACCGGCTCTTTTCCGGACAATCCCAACAAATCGGCACACCGCAGGGCGCCGTTCCGCTTCTTGAATTCTTCGGCCAGTTCCTGCACCAGAGCGTAATTCGCCGTCTTGCTCTCACGGTCTTTCCCCTCGACGGCGCACTTCTCCAGCCCGGCCAGCAGGAACATGCCGCAAGCAGCACCGCAGGTCTCACGCATCCGCCCTATACCGCCGCCGAAAGAGGCGGACATGTGCAGGGCTTGTTCACGGGTGAAACCATACAGATCGGCAAAAGCCGTCACTACGGACTGGGAGCAGTTATATCCTTCCCTGAACAAAGCTACAGCCTTTGCCACTCTATCTTCTTCCCTAACTTCCGGATGCAAACCCAACGTATTCTTGTCTTCCTCCATTCTTCTCACCTCCTTCTTTTCTTCCCGTCTTTTTCCTTTGTTCTCATTCCGCCACATTATTTACAATCGCACCCTTGATAAATCCTTTCAAGTTCCCCACCGCAATCCGCATCAGCCGGACACGGGCTTCTTTCGTGGCCCAGGCGATATGCGGCGTAATGAAGCAGTTCTTCGCCGTCAGCAAGGGGGTGGTATATTGGGGAGGCTCGGAAGAAAGCACGTCCAGTCCGGCAGCCGCTATCACGCCCTTGTTCAGTGCGTCGGCCAGGTCTTTCTCGTTTACCAAGGGACCGCGGCCGGTATTTATCAGAATAGCTGTCGGTTTCATAAGGGCCAGGCGGGTGGCATTGACCAGTTCTTTGGTATCGGGGGTAAGGGGGCAGTGCAGGCTCACCACGTCACATTCGCGGAAAAGCTCATCCAGCTCCATTTTCCGGATTCCTCCGGGAAGTTGTGACTGCGGCCTGGAAGTATAGGCGCATACCTGCATTCCGAAAGCGGCAGCGATGCGCGCCGTCGCCTGTCCGGTGTTTCCCAAGCCGATGATTCCCAGCTTCTTCCCGTCCAGTTCCACCAGGTCGGTATCCCAATAGCAGAAGTCGGGATTATTTGCCCAACGCCCGTGACGGTTGGCATAGGCATAATGGCCTACACGCTGGGTGATGTTCAGTATATGCGCAAAGACCATCTGGGCAACGGAAGCGGTGCTGTAGGCAGGTATGTTGGTGACAATGATGCCCCGCGCTTTCGCAGCCTGGATGTCCACAATATTATATCCTGTAGCCAGCACGCCGATGTATTTCAAGGCGGGCAGAGCGGCCATATCCTCCGCCGTAATCACCGTTTTATTTGTAATCAGCACTTCCGCTCCGGCAGAACGCTCCAATAACTCGGCAGGGGCCGTGCGGTCATATACCGTCAGCTCGCCCAACGCTGCATCTCCTCCCATGACAAATCACCGGGATTCAATCCGTAACCGTCTAAAACTACTATTTTCATATTTTCAAAAATTAAATTTCATATTTTGTTCATTTATTCGGTTAGATTGGAACGCGAATGACGCAAATTAACAGCTGCACAGCATGGATATAAACCGGCCGGAAGGTTGGATTTATGTCATTTGCGTTCCAATTTTTAATTTTATAGCACAGGATCAATGCAATTCATTTTCATTCCTTGAACCGTTCCCCCAGAGGCTCTGCATCCGTTCCTTTATCTTCGCTTCCTGCGCATTGTTCTGCGGATGCCAGATGCGGCTGTCCTTCACCTCGTCCGGCAGGAACTGCTGCTGCACGAAATTGCCCTGATAGGCATGTGCATACTTATAATCCCCGCAGGAACTTTCCACCCGCTTCATGCCCTTTTCATCCTTGACCTTGGAGAGGGCGTTCTCCACGGTATAGGTGGCATTGAAATAGGTAAAATCCAGCTCCCCGGCCTGATTGGAATTTTTGTTATGATAAAAATGTGCTTTTCTCCCTGGTCAAGGATTTCTCCGGGACAAAGGCCGTTGACACCGGCAGCTTTCAATCTCAGACGGAAAACTCACCGGACTTTAGGCCCAGCGGCTGCGGCAAATCTACTCTTACCTCATCTCCGGTTATTAAACCACCTCGGAGGATCTTTTCG
>ENA-OQCS01001278-OQCS01001278.1-human-gut-metagenome-genome-assembly--contig:-NODE-1278-length-13198-cov-2.020121_pt1 | contig 13198 bp, 15 predicted proteins | sample MGYA00242757_ERZ504575 | MGnify/ENA primary metagenome ERZ504575 (study PRJEB26092, sample SAMD00036297) | human gut metagenome | host: Homo sapiens | study: EMG produced TPA metagenomics assembly of...
TCTTCAGACTAAGGCTTTCTACCGTCACAGCTAGACCTTCCATACGCAACCTACTACAGACTCCGGTCAGTGACCGTAACAGTCTATTACAGCAGACCCTACAGTCCACTACAATAGTTTATACGGTCCATTATCGGAGTCTGTAATAGGTTGCCGTATGAAAAAGCTTAATCATGCAATAAAAAGGACTTAGTATACAGGGAAGAAAAGCTTAAGGTGTTCATCATTTCAATCCTGTTATCCGATAAGACACAAAAACTTTTCACCTATTTTTAATAAAGCCTCAACAACTTAAACTGGTGATGATAAAGTAAAGAGCCGTTAGAAATATAAAATCATCCCCCTTTTATTGCAGATAATCAAAAATAAATTACTTTTGTTTCACTTAAAACGAATCAATAAACAACTTAAATAACAGAACAGTATGATAGACGCAAAAACTTGCATCAACGACGCACAAGAGAAAATGGACATGGCCGTTATGTATTTGGAAGAAGCCTTAGCGCACATTCGTGCAGGAAAAGCCAGTACCCGGTTGCTGGACGGCATTCGTGTTGACTCTTATGGAAGCATGGTTCCCATCAGTAATGTAGCTGCCGTGACTACTCCCGATGCACGCAGTATCGCCATCAAGCCATGGGACAAAAGTATGTTCCGTATCATCGAAAAAGCTATCATGGACTCTGATCTGGGCATCACTCCCGAAAACAACGGTGAAATCATCCGTTTGGGTATTCCGCCATTGACAGAGGACGCCGCAAGCAACTGGCCAAACAATGTAAAGGCGAAGGCGAAACCGCAAAAGTAAGTATACGCAACGCACGCCGTGACGCTATAGATACACTGAAAAAAGCTGTTAAAGAAGGTATGCCCGAAGACGAGCAAAAGAATGCGGAAGCCAAACTTCAGAAAGTACACGATAAATATATCGCGAAGATTGAAGAACTTCTGGCAGAGAAAGATAAAGAAATTATGACGGTTTAATGAAGAACTTAAAATAATGAAGCAATAATAATGAAGAAGGAAGAATTGTCCTGCACAGCCTTGCTCTTGTCCGTGCGGTCCAATCCCTCTTTCTTCATTTTTCATCCTTCATTTTAATTTATGAAAGGACTAGTAATAAAAAACACAGGCAGCTGGTATCTTGTCAAAACAGAAGACGGACGTACCATCGAATGCAAGATCAAAGGAAATTTCCGTTTAAAAGGTATTCGGAGTACCAATCCCATTGCTGTAGGAGATTATGTACAAATCATTATCAACAATGAAGGAACCGCCTTCATCAGTGAGATAGAAGACCGCAAGAACTATATCATCCGGCGCGCCTCTAACCTTTCCAAACAATCGCACATACTGGCGGCCAATCTGGATCAATGTATGCTGATTGTTACAATTAATTATCCCGAAACCTCAACTATATTCATTGACCGTTTTCTAGCCACTGCAGAAGCATACCGTGTACCCGTCAAACTGATATTCAATAAGATAGACAGGTATAATGAGGATGATACACGCTATATGGATGCTCTGATAAACCTGTACACATACATCGGTTACCCTTGCTTCAAAGTTTCCGCACTGAACAACATAGGTACAGACGAAGTGAAAAAAGACCTGAAAGGAAAGGTCACTTTGCTTTCAGGCAACTCAGGAGTAGGGAAATCAACATTAATCAATGCTATTTTGCCTGAACAAACCTTGAAAACAGGTGAAATTTCCGATTACCATAACAAAGGAATGCATACCACAACCTTTTCCGAAATGTTCCCAGTAGACGGTGGTGGATACATCATCGACACTCCGGGTATCAAAGGTTTCGGAACATTTGATATGGAAGAAGAGGAAGTAGGACATTACTTTAAAGAAATATTTGAATATTCCGCTCAATGCAAGTATGGAAACTGCACCCACAGGCACGAGCCGGATGCGCCGTACGCGATGCAGTGGAGAAACATCTAATCAGCGAGTCACGCTATACTTCTTACCTGAATATGTTGGAAGACAAGGAAGAAGGCAAGTATCGCGCCGCTTACTAAAAACCACAACTTATGAAAAAACACCTCTTAGCTATTGCACTGTTTGCATTATGCACCACCGGGCTGAATGCCGCTTCTCCTAAAAAAGTAGCTCCTGAAAAAAAAGGAGTAGAAACCATTAACCGTGCCACAGCCGAAGCACATATCGCTTTCTGGCCTGTGACGAACTGGAAGGACGCGAAGCCGGATGGAAAGGTGGACGCATTGCAGGCAATTATATCATTTCCTGCCTGAAACAGATGGGAATAAAACCACTGCTAGCCGGAGATATATACAACCCTTTGATGTATATCATGCTGAACGGCAAGTGAAAGGGAAACGCTGGCAAGTACATCCCGATTCTATTGCGGAACTGAAAAAAGTGGTACATCAAAAATTGGCATTACGTAATATCTTAGGTAAAATAGAAGGAAAGAATCCAAATGAAATTGTCATTATCGGTGCACATTACGACCACATAGGCTACGATCCGATGCTGGAAGGAGATCAGATTTATAACGGTGCAGATGATAATGCATCAGGCGTTCAAGCCGTATTACAGGTAGCCCGTGCTTTTCTTGCTACCGGCGAGCAGCCGGAACGTACCGTTATCTTCGCTTTTTGGGATGGTGAGGAAAAGGGATTGCTGGGCTCCCGTTATTTCGCCATGAACTATCCGGATATTAAAAAGGTAAAAGGCTATTTGAACTATGACATGATAGGACGTAACAACCGGGAGGACCAGCCCGATTATTTCGTTTACTTCTATACCGCAGCCCATCAGCCTTCGGTGACTGGCTGAAAAAAGATATTGAAGATTACCGCTTGCAGCTATCCCCTGACTACCGGGCTTGGGACAATCCGGTGGGAGCAGCGACAACGGCACGTTCGCCAAACTGGGAATACCTATTATATGGTATCACACTGATGCCCATCCCGATTATCACCTTCCGGGAGATGAAACACAGAAAATCAATTGGCTGAAGATAGTCGATATACCAAAGCCTCTTTCCTTGCGATGTGGAAGCTGGCAAACGAAAAAAAATATTAAAAAAGAACGTGGCGTTTAAAACTGAGCGCCACGTTTTTTTTATCTAACCTTACATTAACGTATTTATTAAACCCATATAGAAAGGCACATGAACAAACGAATCAAATGGGGCATCATTATATTAATCGGAGCCGGCTTGGCCGGACTAGGCATCTATCAATTTACCCCTCACGAAAATGAAGAACTGACAGCCGCCGACGCGTTACCTAAAGAAAACAAGCAACGTACATTGAAAGTCAATGCACAAGTCATAAAACCACACTTGCTGACAGATGAAATATTGGTTACCGGACGCCTGGTTCCTGACGAAGAAGTGAGTTTGTCTTTTGAAACCTCCGGAAAGATCACCGATATTTTTCACAGAAGGCACATTGGTAAAACGAGGAGAATTACTTGCCAAAAGTAACGACCGGCAGTTACAGGCTCAATTAAACGTCTGGAAGCACAAATACCTTTAGCCGAAGACCGTGTGTTCCGTCAAAACGCTCTGTTAAAACGAGATGCAGTCAGTAAAGAAGCATACGAACAGGTAAAAACCGAACTTGCCACCCTTAACGCCGATATCGAAAATATCAAGGCAATATTGACATGACCGAACTCCGCGCACCATTCGACGGTATCATCGGATTGAGACAGGTCAGTACAGGAGCATACGCCTCCCCTACCACTGTAGTAGCCAAACTGACCAAAGTGACCCCATTGAAAGTAGAGTTCGCTGTACCGGAACGTTATGCCCGGGAAATAAAAAAAGGGACTAATCTGGAGTTCAAAGTAGAAGGAAAACTGGATACCTATCATGCACAGGTTTATGCAACCGAATCCAGTATAGATATGGAAACCCATTCATTGAACATCCGTGCCATCTACCCCAACCGCAACGGCGAACTGCTGGCAGGCAGATATGCAGATATTCAATTAAAACAAAAAGAAATAGAAGACGCGATAGCGATTCCATCCGAAGCTATTGTCCCCGAAATGGGTAAAAATAAAGTATTTGTTTATCGTAGCGGAGTTGCAGACCCTGTAGATATTATTATAGGACTCCGTACCGAAGCCGAAGTACAGATTGTACGAGGATTGTCTGTGGGTGATACCATCCTGACATCGGGTACACTGCAATTACGTAAGGGAATGCCTGTGGAACTTCAGGCCATTAACTAACAACTAAAAAAATACTTTTATGAATATTTCCGAACTTAGTATCCGTAGGCCTGTGCTTGCCACCGTGCTTACCATCATCATATTACTTTTCGGACTGATCGGTTACAATACATTGGGAGTCCGCGAATATCCTTCGGTAGATAATCCGATCATCTCTGTTAGCTGTAGTTACTCGGGTGCCAATGCCGATGTAATCGAGAATCAGATAACCGAGCCTTTGGAACAAAACATCAACGGTATTCCGGGAATCCGTTCTTTGTCCAGTGTCAGCCAACAAGGACAATGCCGTATCACAGTGGAATTTGAATTATCCGTCGATTTGGAAACTGCCGCCAATGACGTACGTGACAAAGTGTCCCGCGCACAACGTTACCTGCCACGCGACTGTGACCCTCCTACTGTATCCAAGCTGATGCCGATGCAACGCCTATCCTGATGGTAGCTATCCAAAGTGACAGCCGCTCTCTGTTGGAACTGAGTGAAATAGCAGACTTGACCGTAAAAGAACAACTGCAAACCATTTCGGATGTAAGCAGCGTATCTATTTGGGGAGAAAAACGTTACTCCATGCGCTTATGGCTCGACCCCACCAAGATGGCAGGGTATGGCATTACTCCGGTAGATGTAAAGAACGCGATAACCAATGAAAATATAGAACTCCCTTCGGGCAGCATTGAAGGTAATACCGTAGAATTGACCTTACGCACCATGGGACAAATGCACACCGCTAAAGAATTCAATAACATCATATTAAAAGAAGTAGGCGGAAGAGTTGTCCGTTTCAGCGATATCGGTTACGCCGAACTAGGTCCGGCAGATATCAAGAGTTATATGAAAATGAACGGAGTGCCGATGGTAGGTGTCGTTGTCATTCCACAACCCGGTGCCAACCATATCGAAATCGCCGATGCCGTATACCAGCGTATGGAGCAGATGAAGAAGGACTTGCCCGACGATGTGAAATACAGCTATGGCTTTGACAACACTAAGTTTATCCGCGCTTCCATTGATGAAGTAAAAAGTACGGTGTATGAAGCGTTCGTACTGGTTATCATCATCATTTTCCTGTTCTTGCGCGACTGGCGCGTGACACTGATTCCCTGCATCGTGATTCCGGTTTCATTGATCGGAGCTTTCTTTGTGATGTACATAGCAGGTTTCTCCATCAATGTGCTGACCATGCTGGCGGTGGTATTGTCCGTAGGTTTGGTAGTGGATGACGCCATCGTTATGACAGAGAATATCTATATCCGCATAGAACGAGGCATGCGTCCGTTCGAAGCAGGAATAGAAGGGGCAAAAGAAATTTTCTTCGCTGTTATCTCCACCACTATCACCTTGGTGGCAGTGTTCCTGCCCATCGTATTTATGGAAGGAACCAGCGGACGTCTGTTCCGTGAGTTCAGTTTCGTTGTGGCAGGTTCGGTCATCATTTCTTCCTTTGCCGCATTAACGTTCACCCCTATGCTGGCAACCAAGTTATTGATTAAACGGGAAAAACAGGGATGGTTCTACCAAAAGACAGAGCCTTTCTTTGAAGGTATGAACCGCATATATGCCCGTTCACTGAATGCTTTTCTTAAAAGACGCATATGGGCAATACCTGTTACAGTGATTATGTTGATAGCCATCGGAGTACTTTGGGGCCAAATACCCGCTGAAATGGCTCCTATGGAGGACCGTTCGCAAATAAGTATCAATACACGTGCAGCTGAAGGAGCCAGCTATGAATACATCCGTGATTATACGGAAGATATCAACAATCTGGTAGATTCTATTATACCCGATGCAGAATCAGTAACCGCACGCGTTCCAGTGGCAGTGGAAATATACGTATCACATTGAAAGATATCAAAGATCGTGATTATACCCAGATGGAAGTTGCCGAACGTATTTCACAGGCCATCCGCAATAAAACGAAAGCACGTGCCTTTGTGCAACAACAGTCTTCTTTCGGCGGGCGGAGAGGAAGTATGCCCGTACAATATGTACTACAAGCTGTCAGTATAGAAAAACTGGAGAAAGTATTACCGGATTTTTTAAGCAAAGTATATGATAACCCTACTTTCCAGATGGCGGACGTGGACCTGAAGTTCAGCAGCCCGGAAATGAGAGTGAATATTAACCGTGATAAGGCAGGCACAATGGGAGCACTGTGCGTGATATAGCCGAAACACTGCAATACGGTCTCAGCGGACAACGTATGGGCTATTTTTATATGAATGGAAAACAATATGAGATTTTGGGTCAGATAAACCGCCAACAACGTAATACACCGGCCAATATCAAATCTATTTACATACGAAGCGACAAAGGGGAAATGATTCAATTGGACAATCTGGTAGAATTTGTAGAATCCGTAGCTCCTCCTAAATTGTACCACTACAACCGTTTTATTTCCGCTACCGTATCTGCCGGACTAGCAGATGGAAAGACCATCGGACAAGGTTTGGAAGAAATGGATAAAATCGCCGCCCAGACTTTGGACGAAACCTTCCGTACCGCCTTGTCGGGAGACTCCAAAGACTATCGGGAAAGTTCATCCAGCCTGATGTTTGCTTTCATTCTGGCATTGATACTTATCTATCTTATTCTGGCAGCACAGTTCGAAAGTTTCAAGGATCCTTCATTATCATGCTTACCGTTCCGCTAGCCATTGCAGGAGCACTGATTTTCATGTATGCCGGAGGTATCACGATGAACATATTCAGCCAAATCGGCATTATCATGTTGATAGGTCTAGTGGCAAAGAATGGTATTTTGATTGTGGAATTCGCCAATCAGAAGCAGGAGGGCGGAGAAAACAAGATGCAGGCCATCCGGGATGCCGCTTTGCAACGCTTGCGCCCTATTCTCATGACAAGTGCCTCTACCGTATTAGGTTTGATTCCACTGGCATTCGCAACAGGAGAAGGCGCCAATCAACGTATCGCCATGGGTACGGCTGTTGTGGGAGGAATGTTAGTATCTACTTTCCTGACCATGTATATCGTACCGGCTATTTATAGTTATATATCTACCAACCGAAACGTTAAAACAGAAATTGTATGAAACGAATCATTATAACTTTATGTATCTGCACCGCATGGGTGGCTTCCACCTATGCGCAATATCCTTATACGCTGAAAAAATGTCTGGAGGAAGGGCTTGCAAACAATTATTCCATACGTATCACCCGTAATGAAGAACAAATCAGCCATAACAATGCCACATTAGCAAATGCCGGTTATCTGCCAACTGTTGATTTGTCTGCCGGATATACAGGAACGTTGGACAATACGGATACCAAGAGTAGAAGTACAGGCACCACAGCCAGTGAACGAAACATCTACGACCAAACCTTAAAGGCCGGACTGGATGTAAACTGGACTCTGTTCGACGGATTCAATATCAGCACCACCTACAAAAAACTGAAGGAACTGGAACGCCAGGGAGAAACCAACACGCGTATTACCCTTGAAGACTTCATAGCGGGACTCACTGCCGAATACTATAATTATGTACAACAGGAAATACGTCTGAAGAACTTCCTTTACGCTGTGTCTTTATCCAAAGAACGCCTGCGCATTGTAGAAGAACGATACCATATCGGTAATTTTTCCCGGCTGGATTATCAACAAGCCAAAGTGGACTTCAATGCAGACAGTGCACAATATATGAAACAACAGGAACTGGTGGTTACCTCACGTATCAACCTGAACGAGTTAATGGCTGTACAGGAAGTCAACCGGCCGCTACGTGTCAATGACTCTATCATAACAGTGAATGACGCGCTGAATTATGATGAATTATGGGAATCCACCCTTAAGACGAATGCCAACCTGCTGAAAGCTGATCAAAATACAACAATTGCCCAATTGGATTACCGTCAGGTTCTATCCCGTAATTATCCCTATGTGAAATTGAACGCCGGTTATGGCTATACATTCAACAAATATGAAACAAACGCCACCAGCCGGAGAAGCAATTGGGGACTAAACGGAGGAATTACCGTAGGCATTAACCTATGGGATGGTAACCGTCGCCGTGAAAAGCGCAATGCCAGCCTGCAAATACGTAACTCGCAACTGGAAAGAGAACAGCTGGAATTGGGCTTGAAAGCGGATTTAAGCAATCTGTGGCAGGCCTATCGCAATAATTTACGTTTATTAAATTTGGAACGCCAGAATCTGGTTGCCGCCCGTGAAAACCATGAAATAGCCAAAGAACGTTATCTGCTGGGAGATCTCTCCGGTATCGAGATGCGTGAAGCCCAAAAGAGTCTGCTTGATGCGGAAGAACGTATTTTATCTGCTGAATATAACACCAAAGTCTGTGAAATTTCCCTGCTCCAACTAAGTGGAAGAATAACGAAATATCTCGAATAATCGTTATAGCCTTTACTTATAGCTTGTAATTCAGGGCAGTTATCCGTACCTTTGCACACAATTATCACTAAATATGTTGTAAAAAGATATGGGATTATTTATCAAGAAGCCTTTTGCTGCATTACAAGCCGAAGCCAATGAATCTGGAAACAAGACCCTGAAAAGAGTCTTGGGACCATGGAGCTTGATCGCATTAGGAGTAGGTGTTATCATCGGTGCCGGATTATTCTCCATCACCGGAACAGTAGCCGCAGGATACACAGGGCCTGCCATTACTTTATCTTTCGCCATAGCGGCAATAGGTTGTTGCTTTGCCGGTTTATGTTATGCCGAGTTTGCTTCCATGATACCTGTAGCAGGTAGTGCTTATACATACTCATATGCTACAATGGGCGAACTTATAGCATGGATTATCGGCTGGGATCTAGTATTGGAATATACTGTTGCCGCTACTACCGTCAGTATCAGCTGGAGCAGATATCTCGTTGTTTTTCTGGAAGGAGTGGGGATAAATATCCCCCATGCACTTGCTGCTTGTCCCTGGGACGGAGGTATTGTGAATATACCGGCCGCACTGATTGTAGTGCTGATGAGTATTTTTCTGATTCGTGGAACAGAAGGAAGTTCTATTTTTAACGGCTTCATTGTATTCCTGAAGGTGGCAGTGATTCTTATTTTCGTTGTATTAGGATGGAAATACATTAATGCAGAGAATTATGTTCCTTATATCCCTGCCAATACAGGTACTTTAGGCGAGTTCGGATTCTCGGGCGTATTGCGTGGAGCAGCGATTGTATTTTTCGCCTTTCTTGGTTTTGACGCCGTAAGTACAGCCGCTCAGGAAACAAAAAATCCGAAGCGGGATATGCCCGTCGCATTCTAGGTTCCCTGCTGATTTGCACCATTCTTTATATGGTATTTGCTTACGTAATGACGGGAGTTGCCCATTATTCTGACTTTGCAGGACAACAAGGTATCGCACCTGTTGCCGTAGCGATTGACCACATGGGACATGCAGATGCCACAGGAGTAATTCATCCGGATTATCCGTGGTTGAACCGGGCCATCGTACTGGCTATCCTGTTTGGTTACTGCTCGGTTATTATGGTAACTTTGCTAGGACAAAGCCGTGTATTTCTAAGTATGAGCCGCGACGGACTGTTGCCTCCTTTCTTTTCAAAGATTCACGAGAAATACCGGACACCGGCACACAGTAATTTGTTATTCATGGTCATTGTAGGAGGGCTGGCAGCATTTGTTCCGGCACGTGTAGCCGGAGAAATGACCAGTATAGGTACCTTATTCGCCTTCACATTGGTTTGCGCGGCAGTATTGATCGTGCGCAAAAGTATGCCTGACGTACATCGTGCCTTTAAAACTCCTTTTGTTCCCACGGTACCGATTCTAGGCATCCTTACCTGCCTTTGTATGATGTTGTTTCTTCCGGCTGATACTTGGATCCGATTGGTATTATGGATGCTGATAGGTCTGGATGTTTATGCCTGCTACGGAGTAAAACACAGCAAGCTAGAACATAATGTAAAACGACGCAAAGGACTCACCATATTGAATATGACAGGAATCGCCCTGTCTGTACTTTCAGTTATTACAGGATTGTGGCATCAACAGACAGTAGGCTGGGAAGAAGACAAGACATTGCTCGCTATTTCGTTCGTCTTTGCGTTCACACATTGCGCATTCTATATGGTACGTATCTGGAAACAGACATCCGAAAAGAAGAAGTAAGCGTTTTCTACACGCTATCTGCTTCCATAACTTTCATTCACTGTAAGGGGTAAATTCAATCACCCCCTACCGTGAATAAAGTTATCATAATTTCATACCCATCAGTTCTGAACCCATAATCAAGCCTTATAACCTATGAAAGTCTTAAGTTATCCATAGTAGAAAGAACATTTAAAAAACTTCTTCAAAAATGTTTTTAGCTACTACCACAGTATTTCCTTCAGGAATTGAGGAATAGAATCCTGTTTCTTTAGTCCATGCTTCTTCCAAGGTATAAAAATCAAGTTCCTCCGGTTGCTTTCCATCCAGGACACAAGCTAAATAATCAAAATAAGCCTTCCATCTCATAAAATAAAAATCTTTCAAAATGCCATTCCATTCTTTATGAGCATAATCACGAAGTCCGCCTTGATCTGCCGCTACACGATTTCCCCATGTAGTAATCTGAACACGTGCATTCCATTCGTATAATGCTTTTTCTTCCTGGGTCTGTCCTGCTGAACGTGCCGCTTCAATCCAAGTTCCAACCTTGAATTCTTTCCGGGTACCCAGCAAGTGGTCTTGCAATAGAATAAGATGCAGAAAATGCTGTGAAGCCAACTCAAATACTTGCTTGTCTCCTGCCCGGAACGCAGCCGTTACCACTTTTTGCATCAAACGCCCCTTTTCTGCCAATGCCTGCCGGAGCACATCCACCAAATCGAACTCAAAATTATTATTACCCTGATATTTATCAGCCACAGAAACCATCAGTCGGGCAGCCTCTATCACATCCTGCGGATTATAGTATTCTTTCATCTCCGACCAACTGGATACCTGATATACATCCAACCCCGGACGAGCACAGAATACAGACTCATGCGTTCCCTGTTGTATCTTCTCCTTGGGACTATTATAAATACCGTTACCTAGTAAATCCCAAGCTTGTTGCAAAGCCTCATCCTCTACCCCATAACGAGCATATACATATCCTTTCAACCACTCATCACGAGTAAACCGATGCTCACGCCATGGCAACTCCATCACCAGCTCATACATAACCGGGTTGTTCTCAATACCTTCCGGAGTCATCCCTACTCCACACAACGTCTTTCCGCATGGTTATCTGTTTTCGCATCATAAAAACCATTAATTAGCGCGTCCATTTTACCATGCAATCCTATATTACCACCAAAATTCAAAAGCATACAATACACCCACCCATGTTGTCCATATCCCCCTTTGCGACACCATTCTGATGCCGGATCCCCCCATTGCGGACGGCATTCGCTGTGCAAATCCAAGACTAATAAATCTCCTGCTTCCAAATGTTCTATCATCGAAGTACGAGGGTTGTCTTGCCATGCCTGAGCCACCCACACAGCATCCGGATTTGTTTTTTCATGGCTTTCATGATGGCTTTACCGGCTGCATCCAAATTTACTCCTTGAGTACTTCCCCCTTCATGAAACGGATCAATAGCGTAAAAACCTGTTTTTCCATACAGTTTTGTCAGTTCTCTATAATACAAAGCAGAGATTTCTTCAAAGCGCTCATCCTCCGGCTGTAAAAAGGCAGGACGATGATAGCTGCACCAAAATCCGGGATCAGCAACATTCAATCCTAATTTCTCCTTTGCATTATGAGGAACCATGCCACAATATCCCGGCAACACAGGTTCGATGCCATATTCACGCATTCTTTTTACAATCTTCTTCTGAAGTTTTTCCTGACGGGTATACCAACTTTCAGGATTAGGTCCTCCCCACCCTTCCAGATTATTCATCAACCACCAAGCTGTAAAACCCGGTCCGGCTACAAACTCATTAATTTCATCCTTAGTATATCCTAGTTTTAGAAGTACATTTCTCCAAACCGACTCAGTCCCTGTCAATGCCAGGGAAAGATTGATACCATGAAGCGCCATCCAATCTATCTCCTTTTCCCAACGCTCCCAGTCCCAAAAAGCCATGGAGTAAGAGAAAGTACAATAATTCAGATCATAACGATAGGGCAGATCTGTTTCATGCCGTTCCTTTTTAGTCACAGGGGGCAAAACAGCAGGCAGTTTTGCAGTCATTCCATTCCAAGAAAGATGTATGCCTGCATAATATTTCAAATACCAATTCAATCCGGTAGCAATATTTACATAGTCATTACCCCGGATAATTACTTTATCACCTTTCTGATCGAGTTCAAAAAAATCAGTTTCCGATTTCTGACGTTCAATAATAAATTTGGAGGAAGCTCCTTTGTCGATGCGCTCTAATAATCCTGTAACAGGAGAAGAAAATAAGTTGCTTGTCACCCATAACAGCACAAACAACAATCGTAGTTTTTTCATCATATTATTAAGGTAACGGATAACACCAATTAAATAAAAAACAGAACAGCCCCCTCTCCTTTAAAGGAGGAAGGCTGTATTAGTATTATTACGGAATAATTTAATTATTTACAATTTCCAAGGCAACGCGGCTTCAACTGCTTGAAGAAGTCATTACCTTTATCGTCCACTAAAATGAATGCCGGAAAATCTTCCACTTCTATTTTCCAAATAGCTTCCATACCCAATTCCGGATATTCCACACACTCAATGCTCTTGATATTATTCTGAGCAAGGATAGCAGCCGGACCACCAATAGAGCCCAGATAGAAACCGCCATACTTCTTACAAGCATCCGTTACCTGCTGGCTACGATTACCTTTTGCCAACATTATCATGCTACCGCCATGTGACTGGAACAAATCCACATACGTCCATACGTCCTGCTGTAGTGGGGCCCATAGAACCACAAGCCATACCTTCCGGAGTCTTTGCCGGACCGGCATAATAGATAGGATGATCTTTGATATACTGCGGCAAATCTTCGCCACGATCC
>ENA-OQCS01001279-OQCS01001279.1-human-gut-metagenome-genome-assembly--contig:-NODE-1279-length-13196-cov-1.379830_pt1 | contig 13196 bp, 21 predicted proteins | sample MGYA00242757_ERZ504575 | MGnify/ENA primary metagenome ERZ504575 (study PRJEB26092, sample SAMD00036297) | human gut metagenome | host: Homo sapiens | study: EMG produced TPA metagenomics assembly of...
TCAAGCTTAATAAGCATGACAGCCACTAACAACCCTACCACGGTCAGTAATGAAAAAGCCGGAAGCTGTTCCAAAGAAACCCCACCAAAGTTTCCCATTCCCCACACCAGATACGAGTGTACTCCTTCTGCCGTAGCAAAGAAGTTCAACAAAGAAATCAGTGAAGAAGTAATATAGCCAATCATGATGCCGGCTATGAGCAGCATTACATTACTTTTTATCAAAGAGGATAAAAACAAGACCAAAGCCAACACAGCTACAGCCCCCAAAAATGCGCCTAATATGACAGAGAAAAACCCGGAAAGTGTAAACACACCTGTGGCAATGGTTCCTCCTCCGGCGAGCATCACAAGCGCTACTCCCAAGCTGCTCCTTAACTGATACCTAAAATAGACGAATCGGCCAATGGGTTACTGAACACCGTCTGCAACATCAGTCCGGAAGCCGACAAGGCTGCTCCACAAAGCAAGGCTGTGATGCATTGAGGAAAACGCGATTCCCAAACGATAAACGTCCAACTTGCCTTTTCAGCCTCTTCGCCGCTTAAAATGCGTAGCACTTCCTGCGCCGGAATATTTACCGAACCTAAAAATAAATTGGCTACCACTAAAAGCACTATCAAAAGAGCCAGGGTGCCGAATACCACATAATGCTTTTTATCAGAATGTATCATTCCGCTAAATTACTAAAATATTTCGTTCATAGCCTTCCAGCAACTCGGGATGGAATATTTTTACCATATCTTTCAACAATATCTCCGGATGAAAAGGTGACTCCTCATAAAAAGGTATCCGATGGGTGTTGCATCCATAAATCCGACGTTCGCGGAATGCCTTGAAACGCGCATAAAGCGAATAATCCTTCTGAAGTTCCTTATAGGTCTTATCCTGTGGCTGATTGTATTTTATCAACCAGAAATCGGCATGCTCACCTTTGTCGAAGACGGTTTCAAAAGCCATAGGCACAGAACCGCTGTTCGGCAGTTCTGCAAAACATAGTCTGCCCCGCATCCGCATACAAGCGTCCAGTGGTACTCTGTCCTCCGGCGATATACCATGCAGAGCCATACTTCAAATCACTTAATACCGTAGGACGAGAGGTTGCCTGTGCCGCCAAATCCTTTAATGCCAGGTATTCTTTTTCTATCTGTGCAAAAAGTGAATCTCCTCTCTGTTCCTGCCCTACCAGCAATCCGTAAAAGCGCAGCCATTCTGCACGTCCTAACGGGGAGGTTTCCATGTAATCCGCACATTCGATTACGGGTACTCCCAACTTTCCTACCCGACCGTATCCTCCGCTGTTCTCAAACGGAGAAAGCATGATGGCATCCGGACGAAGGTCGATAATTTTCTCAATATCCGGATTCATTCCGTTTCCACAATCTACGATTTCTCCATTCCGACATCCATCCTGTACCTCCGGCATCTTGAAATATTCCAGGTTACAGACTCCCTTGATACTTTTTGCCTGTCCCAACTCTTTCAGTACACTTCCATGCACCACAGAATACACTACGGCCCGTTCCAACGGAACCCGTACGACAGTCCCCTCAGGCAGATTCTCCGGAACCGGCTGAGTCTTATCAGTCAACAGATAAGTATGCAATATTTTCAATGTATCCCATGGGTTACGGATAGAAACCATGTATAATCAGGAAACTTTACCACAGACAAGTTGGTGGCATACCTCATTTTCAGGGTATCTCCTTCCTCCTGAACGGAAGAAGTCTTGCTTCCTCCGCCGCAGGCAGAGAGAAGCAAGACTGTAATTACTATATGGCAGATAGTAAAATTTGTTTCATAAAAATCAATCAATGAAAACCATTGTTTTAGGATTCTGACCACCACAATCAAACTTTTCTACAAAGTTGCCGTTACGGTCAAAACGATACATCGTACCATTTGAGTTCGAATAGAATGTCACTCCAATATAAATATCTCCCTTCTCATCATCCACACTCATCATGTACACACTTGATGTAGCCAGTTCTGCCGGTGCATTTTTCAGGAAAGAAGATGAATTTACCGTAGCAGTCTTAATATTATAAGAGAAGAATGTATTTGTAGTAGTAAACGTATTCCAATCAGTCTCCGAATTTACAAAATACACCATATCATCTCCTACGGTCATATTAGTTGCTACTCCCAATGAAATCGGTTTATTACCATTCTTAGGATCAATCATTTGAGCAGAATATCCTTTGTCTGCATAATTTCCCCAGGAAATCAAGAAAATCTTTCCATCTTCTTCCAACACCTGATTGGGATTAATATCAACAGCTAAAGTCGTTTCTAACTGCATGTTATCTGCATTAATGACAAACAACTCTTTCTGATACTGATACCCGGCATCATTCTTCAAATATGAATTAGCCACGTACAAACTTGCCGTCACATTCTGCAATACCTTCCAAGTTATTCCCCCCGGTAAATGTAGCTACCACTTCAGTATTTGCATCCAGTTTCGTCACCCGACCACCATATTGCGTCATATAAATATACCCGTCATCAGCTACCAGATAACGAGGATCACCTTCTGATGCAGGAATCTCATAACGTTGTTTTCTACTCCAGCCGTATTCATCCGAATCAAATATCTTGAACCGGAAATGATGGCATAAAGGTCATTATTGTATTCAATCAGAGCCTGACCTGTATCTCCTAATTTTGCCTGATTCTGAGTATAAAAAATATCTTTGATAAAATCCGCATTGCCATCCGGTGCATAAAAAAGACAACGTCGCATTATTAGCCCCTTGAGTTCCTTCGTTCAAAATAAATGCCCGATGCACAGGAAGAGTAACCTTAGAACCACTATCATCAAATAACTCTTCATCTTCACTACAAGCTGCCAGTGACACCCCTAATGCCACCATGCAGCACAAACTGAAAAATAATTTTCTAAATTGCATAGATATTTAAATTTAAAAATGAATAGCAGCAGTTATTTTCCATGAACGCCCCGGCATTGGATAATACTTTATTACCTCATATTGCTCATTCATGAAATTAATAAAATCTGCCTGCAGTCTTAAACGGCAGGCCTTAAATGAAAATTGCCGAGAGAGAGTAAGCGTTTGCTCCACATATCCGTCAATTTCATTCTCTGGAATATTCTGTGAGAAATAATATCTTTTTCCGACTCCAATCAAACTATACCCCAGTTTTACCCATGGAGTTTCCAAAATGACGGAACCGTTCCCATTATGTTCTGGTGTATAAGGCAATTGATCCTTATAATTTTTAGCATTCGGGTCAGTCAAATCAACAGCCTTTTGCCATGTATAACTTCCTGAAAAATATACCTTAAACAATTCACCTAAAGGAATACCCATAGAAAGAGTGATATCAGCTCCCCATATATGAGTTTTCCCATAATTCGCCATTCTCCATACATAAGTAGAAGGAAAAGCCACAATCTTGTCTGTTACCTGATTAAGTACACATCTCCTGTAAATGTCAAATAGTCCCATACAGAGTTCCTTTTGGCCCCCCACGTTACGCCTATGTTATATTCCTTTGCTTTTCCGGACGAAGAGAGCGATTTCCCAATCGATAATAATACAGATCGTTAAAGGTTGGAGTACGAAAAGTACTTTTATACATAACCCTTAAAAAGAAATCTTGTTCACTGAAAGGTTTCCAATTCACCGAAAAAGACGGGGATAATTTCTTCAAATCATCCGGTTTTTCTCCACTCTCCACATGTTCTTTTACATACGTATTTATTAAAGATGCATCCATTTGCACACCGCCCAATTGATAGCGGGCATGTAAGGCTGTCAAAGAAGTTACACGGGTGGGAAATGGACAATCCGGTAAATTGCTATCCAGTGTATTCACTGCTAAATCTTGAGCCAATGATACGGAAAAGCCCTGAAACGGTCGATACAAAACAGCTCCTGAAGCATAATATTCATGCTGGGTATAATGATCTGTGGAAACTCTCCCTCATATTGTGCCCCCTTATCCTGGTATTTATTCCAGCATAATTGTATTTAGCCAACACCTGCAATGACCATTTATCAGATATTTTATCCTGATATTTTGCTTGTACGAAAGCATTCTTATCCCAAAGGCGTTCATTTGAAACGGGATTATACAAAATCACGGCTCCCGGTAATCCACGTTCAGACTGATAATAGTATGCCTTAACATTCAATTTTTTATCCTCCTTAAATTCATGAATAAGATTCCATTCTGTATGCCAGGAATCCACTTCCGAATTACTTCTTTTCTCTGTTTGGGTATATTTCCCATTTTTCAGCAAAAAAGGATACTGTCCATCCGAACGTAAATATCTCCGTCAACAGACAAGACCGTCTTTTCGCCTAACTGTTGTCCATATCGAAAATAAGGATTGACCAGTCCAAAAGAACCGCCTTTTACCTGAAACAACAATTGCCATTTTCTATCCTCCAGAAACTCGGGACGAGAAGTTTCAATATTCAAAACTCCAGCCGAAGCATACAGTCTGGCAGACTGAAGCATATCTTCATTCTGACCTACACTTAACGATAAAGATTCTACGTTGTCTAAAGAAAAACGCCCTATATCTATCTGTCCAGCCTGACAATTGCTTACCGCAACTCCATCATAACTAAATTGCAGTATGGGCAGCTCCCATATTTCGAACGGAAACTGTTTTCAATCCTCCCGTACCTCCATAATCACGCACATCAGTGCCTGCAAAACGCCTTACTGCATCTGCCATATTCTGAATACCCAGATCTTCCATCATGTCTTTTCCCAAACGTTGTACGGGAACAACTGAAGATATTTTATTCATCGTCTTCTTCCCGCTCACCGTCACATCCGGAATCTGGTGCACCTTTCCTGTAATACTATCAGACTCTGCATGTTGGGCATAAATAATATCTACACCTGCAAACATGCAAAGACACATAGCTATAAAAAAGCGACAGCCGACAATAATAGCCAGTTTCTTCAATCTTTTCATTCAAATTTTAATTGTAATTCTACATTACGCACGTTCTTGCCATCCTTTCCTCGAGAATGCAAGCATGACTTTGTTTTGCAGGTCTTCTGACTTACTCCCGTTTGTCTTGCCTTCCCATCTTCAGTTAAAAGACAGTGGCCTTGCAGAGGGTAGACAAACGTAAATGTCTGGAGCTTACAGCAGCGGGACTGTCCGGGACTTTCACCCGATTCCCTTTCATCCGTGATTTCGCCGAACCGGAAATCAATACGGAACAAAACATTGCAAATATACATTTTTTCTTGAAAACAAAAATAAATTTCTATAGAATTATAGTACCATTCCACAAACAAGTATAAATTGCCCTACATATTCCTAATTTTCTCCTCATACATTCTACAAAACGTAGGAAAAGTTCTCTGTTTCACAGTGCGAGATTTATATCCCACAGTGTGAAATATGTATCCCACACTATGGTTTTTGTATTTCACAGTGTGAAACAGAGAATTTGTCGTAGAATTTTCCACTTTTAGCAAGTACATACTGAAAAAGTACTACAGAAGAGACAATAGATTCACAAAAATCTTTACAAAAAGCATTTGCCTGCCAAACATTTTCTTACCTTTGAACATTATAATACATATACAACATTCACATTACTTTATTTATTATTACATAATCATGATTTTTACAGCTGAAAACATACTGATGATTGGCTCTATCCTTATTTTTTCCAGCATTCTCATCAGTAAAACCGGATACCGGTTTGGTATTCCCACTCTTCTACTTTTCCTGATAGTAGGAATGTGTTTTGGCAGTGACGGACTCGGACTGCAATTCAACAGTGCTTCAGACGCGCAATTCATTGGAATGATGGCACTGAGCATTATTCTGTTTTCCGGAGGTATGGATACCAAATACAACGAAATCAAACCCATCCTTACTCCCGGTATTATCCTGTCAACTGCCGGTGTATTGCTTACCACTTTATTGACCGGTATATTTATATTCTATATTTCCGACTGGAACCGAACCAACATAGAATTAACCCTGCTTAGTTCCTTACTGCTCGCCGCTACCATGTCTCTACAGACTCTGCATCTGTGTTCAACCTGCTCCGCTCCCAGCGCATGAACTTGAAACAGAATCTACGCCCCATGCTGGAGCTGGAAAGTGGAAGTAACGACCCGATGGCCTACATGCTGACCATCGTGCTGATACAGGTGATTTCAAGTGGAAGCAATCCTGATTTTCTACTGATTACCAAAGACCTGCTCGTACAGTTCTTCTTCGGTGGGGTCATCGGCTACGCTATGGGACGGTTCAGTGTATGGCTGATTAACCGTATCAATCTGTCCAACAGTTCGCTTACTCAATCCTCTTGTTGAGTCTGGTATTCATTACCTTCACCATTACAGACCAGCTGAAAGGAAATGCTTATCTGGCGGTCTACATCATGGGAGTCATTCTTGGAAATACCCGACTGGCTTACCGAAAAGAAATCAATACCTTCATGAGTGGGCTGACCTGGCTTTTCCAGATTATCATGTTCCTTACTTTAGGACTGCTGGTCAACCCGCACGAAATGCTCGACATTGCAGCGGTAGCCTTGCTGATTGGTGTATTCATGATTCTCGTCGCACGTCCGCTCAGCATATTCCTCTGTCTGCTGCCTTTCCGTAACATTACGAATAAAGGCAGACTATTTGTTTCGTGGGTGGGACTGAGAGGAGCTACCCCCATCATTTTGCGACTTACCCGGTATTGGCACAGATTGAAGGTTCACAGCAATTGTTCAACATTGTATTCTTCATCACCCTTCTTTCTTTGGTGATTCAGGGAATGACCATTACCAAGGCGGCTAAAATCCTGCAGCTGGACTTGCCCGCACCTAAAGAAGGAAATGAATTTGGAGTGGAACTGCCGGAAGAAATTGATACCCGATTGAATGACCTCACCCTGACAGCTGAAATGCTGGAAGACAAAAACAGACTGGCCGAAATGCAGATTCCGAAAGGAACATTGGTCATGCTCGTGAAACGTGGCAATGAGTTCCTCATTCCCAACGGACAAATGGAGCTGAAACCGGGAGACAAATTACTGCTTATATCAGAAAACAAAAACAAGTCGGCTGATTAATTTTCAGCAACTTGCTTTTCAAGTATTCATAAAAATCGTACTGGGCACGTACATCGTCGTTACCCGGTTTTCTTTTAAAGATATTCCGCAACTGATTGTCCACCCAGCATGCCTTACGGTTAGCCGACAGCTGAAGTTCCAGCATGTCTGTCAGTTCCCGACGGAGTCTGCCGTCAAGAATAGGAGTTACCGCTCGATACGACGATACAAATTACGACGCATCCAGTCGGCGAACCGATAAAGACCAACGGGTCACCTCCATTTCCGAAGTACCACACACGGGCATGCTCCAAGAAACTGTCCACAATACGGGTAACCCGAATATTCCGACTAAACGATTCTCCCGGCACCAGGCAGCAGATTCCTCTTACAATCAAATCAATCTGTACCCCTGCCTCACTGGCACGATACAGCTCATCTATCATAGCCGTATCCTGCAAGGCATTCATCTTCAAAATAATCCGGCCTGGGCTTTCCCTCTTTCACCCAAATCGATTTCCCGCTGATGAGGCTTTCAATTCCGGAAGCAGATTGAACCGTGCTATCAACAGGCGTTTGAAACGAGGCTCTGTCACTTCCTTCCGCAAGACCTTAAACAGGGTACACATGTCATCCACTATCTGCTTGTTGCAAGTATACAAAGCTATGTCAGCATAAATCTTTGCCGTCTTCTCATTAAAATTACCCGTACTGACATACGCGTAGCTTCTTAACCGTTCTCCCTTGTCATTCTTCCGGAGAATCAATGCTACCTTGGCATGTACCTTCAGTCCCGGAATGCTGAATATAATGTCAATCCCTGCCTTCCGCATCAATTCGGCCGTAGCCAGGTTATTTTCCTCATCAAAGCGGGCTTTCAGTTCCACAAACACCGTTACATGTTTCCCGTTTCGTGCGGCAGCAATCAAGGCATTAATCACTTCCGAATGTTCCGCCACACGATACTGCGTAATCATGATTCACGACAAAATGGATCGTGAACGGCTTCATACAGAAAATGAATGAAATGTTCAAAACTGTGATACGGATAATAAAGCAGCATATCCCGTTTGGCTATCCGGCGATACATAAAGTGTTTTTCGTTCATCCCGGGCAAGAACATCGGCTGTGGCTTGACGATGGCCGGAATATCCGGATTCGGATTGGGAAGGGACGCCAAGTCTTCCAGATTCAGATGCTTGTCGCCCGGCACAAGCTCTTCCCGGTTGATTCCCAGCGCTTCTACCAAGGCATCCAGAAAATCACCCGGCATTTTCCGGTCATACACAAAACGGCAGATGGCTCCAATCTTACGTTTTTTCACCTTCTCCTTCAGTTTTTCCACCATGCTCTCTGCAGGTACATCATCTACAAACACGTCGGCATCACGTGAAATCTTACAACAGTAACTGCACTCTACTTCGTAGCCGATAAACACTTCCTTCAAGTTTGCCTTAATTATATCCTCCAGAAACATGAGGTAATAGTTTCCCTCATGCGAAGGAAGCTGTACAAAACGGGGCACCTTGCTATAAGGCATTTTTATAATATAATATTCCGGCTTCTCCTGCGCATCCTTCCATACCTTTACAGCCAGATACAAACGTCTGTCCCGCAAGAAAAAGCGTACGTTTTCCGGATCAATCTTCACCGGCTGAATGTAGGGAAACACTTCTTCCATAAAAAAGCGGTGTACAAATTCCTTATGAAAATCCTCCACCTCACTTTTACTCTGATAAAAACACCACATGATTGCGCCGCAATGCAGGAAGAATCTTTTCTTCATAGATGCGTACACGGTCTTCCAACTGGCGGTTCACGGTATCCGTAATCTGCCGGATCAAGGCATGAGCCTCATCCACGGTCATGTCTTCACTCTTACCTCCAGATGCAACCGCCTTATGTTCCGCCACACGTACCTGGTAAAACTCTTCCAGGTTAGACGAATAAATAGCTATGAAATTGATTCTCTCGAACAAAGGAAGCGTATCATCATCTGCCTCCAATAATACGCGGTGATTAAATGACAACCAGCTTATATCGCGGTTGAAATAGTTATAGTGGCTTTCCATATACTGAAATCATTCAAGGTTTTTTCAAATGTAGTATCTTTGCCGGACAAAAGCAAAAGAAAAATGAAAAGAAATCGGACTCTTATCTGATACCCATGCCTACTGGGACGAACGTTATCTGAAATATTTTGATACGTGTGATGAAATATGGCATGCCGGTGACATCGGTTCACTGGAAGTAGCCGAACGGTTGGCCGCATTCCGTCCGCTGCGGGCTGTCTACGGAAACATCGACGGACAAGACCTGCGCATACGCTTTCCGGAAATCAACCGTTTCCAGTTAGAGGGAACTGACGTACTCATCAAACACATCGGAGGCTATCCCGGAAGTACGACCCTTCCATCCGAAAAACACTCATGACACAGCCTCCCAAGCTGTTTATCAGCGGGCATTCACACATTCTGAAAGTCAAATACGATTCCAGTCTGGGACTACTTCACATCAACCCGGGAGCGGCAGGGAAATATGGTTTTCATAAGGTACGAACCCTTGTACGCTTCAGCATAGAAAACGGAAATTTCTCCGATTTGGAGGTGATTGAGCTGAATGATTAAAACAAAAAATCTTGTCACATTCAAAAAACTTTCCGAAATTTGCACCCAAAATAAAACTCTATATGAAAACTTATTTAGTTACTGGAGCTGCCGGATTCATCGGAGCCAACTATATAAAATATATTTTAGGCAAACATGATGACGTCAAAATTGTCATCCTCGACGCATTGACGTATGCGGGAAATTTAGAAACTATTTCACAGGACATCGACAATGAACGCTGCTTCTTCGTAAAAGGAAATATCTGCGACCGTAACCTGGCCGACCAGCTATTTGCTGATTACAAATTTGATTACATCGTGAATTTCGCAGCCGAAAGTCATGTAGACCGCAGCATCGAAAATCCTCAATTATTCTTGCAGACCAACATCTTAGGAACCAGAACCTGCTGGATGCAGCCCGCCGGGCATGGGTCACCGGAAAAGATGAAAACGGATACCCTACCTGGAGAAAAGGTGTTCGCTTCCATCAGGTATCGACCGATGAAGTATACGGTTCTTTGGGTGCAGAAGGGTATTTTACAGAAGAAACTCCCCTCTGTCCGCACAGTCCGTACAGTGCTTCAAAGACCAGTGCCGACCTGATTGTGATGGCTTACCGCGACACTTATAAAATGCCTGTAACTATCAGCCGCTGCTCCAACAACTACGGTCCTTATCACTTCCCCGAAAAGCTGATTCCGCTTATCATCAAGAATATTCTGGAAGGAAAACGCCTGCCTGTATACGGAGATGGAACCAATGTACGCGACTGGCTCTACGTGGAAGACCACTGCAAAGCCATCGACATGATTGTCCGCAACGGCAAGGACGGTGAGATTTATAATGTAGGAGGTCATAACGAAAAACAGAATATTGAAATCGTCAAAACTGACCATTGCTACTATTCACCAGATAATGACCGAGCAGCCGGAATACCGAAGCATCCTTAAAAAGAAAGAGATGACTCCTGACGGACAAATCAGCATTGACTGGATTAATGATTCGCTGATTACTTTTGTCAAGGACAGACTCGGACACGACCAGCGTTATGCCATCGATCCGACTAAAATTACCCGCGAACTCGGATGGACTCCAGAGACTAAATTTGAAGATGGTATCGTAAAAACCATCCGATGGTATCTTGACAACCAGAAATGGGTGAAAAACGTAACCAGCGGCGAATACCAGAACTACTACGAAAACATGTACAAGAATCGCTAAACAGCCTTTCTTTATATTACATAATAGAATGTCATTCCGGAAAGAGATTTCCAGAATGACATTTTTTATTTTCAGCATTTCCTTTTCACTTTATCAGTAAGTAAAAAGAAATAAAAAACATTTTGATAACTTATTTCTGGAATCGCTTGCACATTTACAAAATACACCTATCTTTGCAAGCAAATAAACATTTAAAGAAATTCACACATGAGTTACCTTATAAAACCAGTCGCTATAAGCCGTTGCTTGACATGAAACAGACCGAACTGGGCATCAAGCAAATTAAAGAGTTTTTCCAGCAGAACCTCTCGTCCGAACTTCGTTTACGCCGTGTTACTGCTCCTTTGTTCGTTTTGAAAGGAATGGGAATTAATGACGACTTGAGCGGTACAGAACGCCCTGTCAGCTTCCCCATCAAAGACTTGGGAGACCAGCAGGCAGAAGTCGTTCACTCACTGGCCAAATGGAAACGCGTTACTCTGGCCGACTATCAGATTGAACCCGGCTACGGAATTTATACCGATATGAATGCCATACGTGCCGATGAAGAGTTGGGCAACATACATTCTCTTTATGTAGACCAATGGGACTGGGAGCGAGTGATTACTCCGGAACAACGTACAGTGGACTTCCTGAAAAGCATCGTGACCCGTATCTATGCTGCCATGCGCCGCACGGAATACATGATTTGTGAAATGTATCCGCAAATCAAGTCCTTCCTGCCGCACGATGTACACTTCATTCATTCGGAAGACTTGTTGCAAATGTATCCTGACAAGACAGCCAAGAACGTGAAAACCTGATTACAGAACGCTTTGGAGCCGTTTCATTATCGGAATCGGAAACAAGCTGAGCAACGGACAACCGCATGACCTGCGTGCCCCGGACTATGATGACTACACCACCATAGACCCCAAAACAGGACTTCCTGGCTTGAACGGTGACTTACTGGTATGGAACGAAGTGCTGCAACGTGCATTGGAAATTTCTTCCATGGGTATCCGTGTGGACAAGGCTGCCATGCTCAAGCAACTGGAATTAGCCGGAAAAGAAGAACGCACCAAACTGTATTTCCATCAGCGTCTGCTAAACGACACACTCCCTCTGACCATTGGAGGAGGTATCGGACAATCACGTTTGTGTATGCTTTATCTGAAGAAGGCACATATCGGAGAAATCCAGGCCAGCATCTGGCCGGAAGACATGCGTGAGGAATGCGCACGACTGGGTATGCAACTTATCTGACAAACACATAGATCATCATATAAAATAACAATCCCCTTGCTCCACATCTACAAACGGAGCAAGGGGATTTCTTTTTGTGTATTTATTGATTTGTTGTTTCTTACCAGTTGATAGGCGTCTCCCCATGAGCCGCCAGGTATTCATTGGTGCGGCTGAAATGCTTGTTCCCAAAGAAACCATTATAAGCTGACAGCGGAGACGGATGCACGGAAGTCAGCACCAGATGCCTGTTGCGGTCAATAAAGGCACCTTTCTTCTGCGCATAAGAACCCCACAGGATAAACACCAAATGTTCTTTCTGCTCCGCCAGCACACGGATGGCCGCATCCGTAAACTCTTCCCAGCCTCTGCGCTGATGCGAACCCGCCTGATGTGCACGCACCGTCAAGGTAGCGTTCAGCAACAGCACACCCTGCTCGGCCCAGCGAGTCAGGTTGCCACTGGCAGGAATCGGCATACCTAAATCATCATGAATTTCCTTGAATATATTCTGCAAAGAAGGAGGAAATGCCACCCCGTCGTTCACCGAAAAACACAAGCCATGCGCCTGCCCCGGTCCGTGATACGGGTCTTGCCCGATAATCACCACTTTCACCTTATCAAAAGGACAAAGGTTGAATGCATTGAAAATCAATCTTCCGGGAGGATATACCGTAGTCTGCTGATACTCCTGACGGACAAAATCGGTCAACCGGACAAAATAATCTTTTTCAAACTCCGGCGCCAGTGCTTTTTTTCCAGCCTTTCTTCTATCTGTACATTCATAATACGATGAGTAAATAATTAATCCCAAAGGTTCAGTTTATTCTTTTGAGCTTCCGCAAGTGAAACCGTCTGTACCGTTTTCTGACGGTTCTTTTCACGCAAAGCCTGATATTCTTCATTCAAAGCTTCCACAAAAGCCGGACATTGCTCACGATTCAGCAACTTAGCAGCCACCAGCGCATTTTGTGAAGCATCCTTCATGTATACCACCGGGGCGTGATACACCGGAGCAATCTTCAGTGCCGTATGCAATTTCGAGGTGGTAGCCCCGCCAATCATCACCGGAATATCCAGTCCGGCC
>ENA-OQCS01001280-OQCS01001280.1-human-gut-metagenome-genome-assembly--contig:-NODE-1280-length-13185-cov-2.510262_pt1 | contig 13185 bp, 19 predicted proteins | sample MGYA00242757_ERZ504575 | MGnify/ENA primary metagenome ERZ504575 (study PRJEB26092, sample SAMD00036297) | human gut metagenome | host: Homo sapiens | study: EMG produced TPA metagenomics assembly of...
CTGCGCCCACGCCTCGCTCGCTCCGACCGATACACGGCCACCGTCGGAAGGCCGCCGGAAATCAGCCGAATCGCACTGAGCAGCATCGACTTGCCTGCACCCGTCTCGCCGGTGATCGCCGTCATACCGCCGGCAGGTGCGATCAGCGCGGAACGGATCGGCCCAAGATTATGAATCTCAAGTTCTTCAAGCATCAGTGTTTTTACTCGTTCGTTTCTTTATCTTCCGGAAACACATGCCCATGATGCACTCCCCCGGTTTTACGCGCCTGCTCGCGCCAACCGACAACAGGAAGATCGAATTTCGTGACCAGACGATTCGTGAACGGCACGCCGGAAAGACGGGCCAGGCGCAATGTGCTCTTCGATTCGCGCACCTCAACCCTAGTGCCCCGCGGCAACGCGCATTGGCGACGGCATCGCAGCAGATCCAACCATCCGACGTGGAATCCTCAAGGATATCAATGGCGAATGTGGAACCGGAGCAATAATCAAGGGGCGCGCGAACAGGGCATGAGCGGCCAACGGCACCAACTGCAACGCCTTCACGTTCGGCCACATGATCGGTCCTCCGGCGGAGAACGCGTATGCGGTTGAGCCGGTCGGAGTCGACACGATCACGCCATCGCAGCCGAAGGAGCTCATTTCCACATCATCCACACGAATCGACAGTTCGACATTTTGCCACGGTCTGCACGCTCCAACGTGATGTCATTCAACGCCCAATCCTCAATCGGCTCGCTTGCTCCCGGCAGCCACACATCGACATGCGCAATCATGCGTTCGTCAATGGAATAATCATGCTCGGCAACCCTGCGGATCGCCTCACTCATCTGGAAGCTTTCAAACTCCGCCAAAAAGCCGACATGCCCCAAGTTCACGCCAAGAATCGGCACACTGGTGCAGTGCACCAGTTCAGCCGCTCGAAGAATGGTGCCATCCCCGCCGAGCACCACCACGATCTCAGTACGTTCAGAAACCACCGGCGGCTGCTTGCCGAAATCCGGCGCTCGATATTGTCAATGATCGACACTTCGAAACCGGCCTGGGTCAGCTGCCCGACAGCTCCTCAACCACCGTGCCACTCTCCCTCAGACGACTATGCGTCACCACCACCGCATGACGGGTACCGAACATCGTTAATCCCTTTCCAGCAAAAGGAAACGCCCTATGGAAAACGCCCATGAAGACGTCACCGACCTCCAGTGTAATCGAACAAATGAACGAAAACCGGCAATGCGCGTCGAAAACATGCCAAAACCCGCGAACACGCCTCAAATCCGTCTCCGATGCAAGCCACGAATCAGGAATGTCAGCCGTCAAATAGCCTGTTAGTCGCACATATGCTTACAATAGCTCACAGGAACGAAGACCGAACATCGTAAGAAAAGGAGAGAGGAACGGCATGTCAAACCTCGTCTTTGACGAGTCCTCCTCCAATCGTGAGGCCTCACATGGCTACGCATGGTGGTTCTCGGGAGATACTTTCGAGAAGGCCATGGCGGAAGACCGCAAGCCACGCAAGCGCGGCCTCACGCGCCGACTCGTCAACCATCCAGCCGTCTGACCATCTTCTACTTCTGACGCTCGCGGCGTTGTCCACTACGTTGCTGATGACGCCCATTGCCACGCCGAAAGGCGAAACCACCACGTTCACCACCGCGTTCTTCACCGCAGTATCCGCCATTTCCACATGCGGAATCTCCATCGTCAACTCCACCACGCATTGGACCACCTTCGGCCAAGCGTGCTCATCTTCGCCGTGCAGATGGGCGGCCTTGGCGTCATGACGTTCGCTCCTTGATCGCGTTGGCCGTGAACCACCATCTCAAGCACGCAACGCATGCTGACCGCCAACGAACTCGGCACTACGAAGCTCGGTGAAATCAAAGGCGTGCTCACCGTGGTCATCACCACCGCATTCGTCATCGAAGGCATCACATTCGTCGCACTGTTCCCCGGCCTCTACAAGGTCAACCACGGTAATGTGCGCCACGCATTGTGGGAATCGTTGTTCTTCGCGGTCATGGCGTACAACAACGCCGGCTTCACCCCCGACGGCGCCGGGCTGCATGTCAACAACTGGGCGGTCGGCCTGCCGATCCTGGCCAGTGCTTTCTGCGGAACCCTCGGCTTCCCGGTATTGCTGAACCTGATGCGCTCCTGGCGCATGCGTCGTCCTCCGAAGCGCTGGAGCCTGCACACCAAACTCACATTGACCACCACGTTCTGCATTGTGATCGCCTCGTTCACGTGGTTCCTGCTGGTGGAATGGAACAACAAGCTGCTGTTCGCCGGAAACGGCATCGAGCCGCGCCTCTGGCACGCCATGGTCGCGGCCGTCATGCCACGAAGCTCCGGATTTGACCTGTCGTGGATGCCAGGCGTCAGCGACGCAACCAAAGTGTTCCTGTCCATCGTCATGTTCATCGGCGGTGGCAGCACCTCGACCGCAGGCGGCATCCGCGTCACCACGTTCGCGGTGATCCTGCTGACCTGTCGTGCCGCATTCACCGGACGCCACGACATCAACGCGTTCCACCGCCGTATCCACACGCAGGCGGTTATGACCGCCGTGGCCGTAAGCACGGCATGTCTCATGCTGGTCACCGTGGTGTCGATGGCGCTGATGATCATCACCGGCTGCTCGCTGTGCGACGCACTGTTCGATACCTGCTCCGCGTTCGGACTGGGTGGCTACTCGGTGGGCGTAGCCAGTGAAAGCACCCCCACGGTGCTATACATTCTCGCCGCAACCATGTTCATCGGGCGTCTCGGACCGCTCACCATCGCCTACGCGATTTCGCGCCCACACAATCTCGAGGCAGTCCGCTACCCCACCGAGCAGATCGTGGTCGGCTGACGATACGGCTTCATATACTTGCAGTTGCCTGCAATCACACATGAATATAGATTTTTGAAGACGGAATTTCGAAAGGTGCATAACATCATGGCCAACAACACCAGAAGCGTTCTCGTAGTTGGTTTGGGGCGTTTTTGGCAGCTCTGTGGCCACCACGCTCGACATGATGGGCCAGGATGTGCTCGCCGTCGACAAAGACGGCGAACTGGTGAACCGTTGGTCTTCGCAGATTCCCACCGTGCAGGCCGACATGACCGATGTGATGGCGTTGGAGCAGATCAACGCATCCGATTTCGACACGGCCGTCGTGGCTATCGGCGACAGCGTCGAAGCTTCCGTCATTACCGCCGGCAATCTGCTCGACGCCGGCATCTCCGACATTTGGGCCAAATCCGTGTCGAAGGAACACGCCCGCATTCTGCAACGCATCGGCGCACGCCACATCATCAACGCGGAAACCGACGCGGCAAACGCGTCGGACATCTTGTGTCCGGCAACTATCTTGACTACATCGAGCTTGAAGGCGCGTACAACGTCGTCAAATCCATACCCCCGCGCATGTGGTCGGCTACACCATCGAAGACGCTCGCGTGCATGAACGCTTCGGCATTACCGTGGTCGGCATCAAATCGCCGGGCAAGGAATCGAATACGGTTCGAAAGAGCTCATCATGCACCGCAACGACGAACTCATCATCATGGGCAAGCAGAATCAAATCGACCGGTTCCTACGCAGCTGACACGCTCTTTCCATATGGAAAATCCGGAATTTCATAATCATGATTTCCGGTTTTTCTTTTACTTATCTTATTTGCCTTGATTACACTGCAGACACGGTTCTCTCAACCGGTCGCTGTTTCACTGCATGACCGCGTACAGCAGATATTCGATATTGCCATGCGTGCCTTCAATGGGAGATACTGTTGTGGCGCGCACGTCAAGCCCGTTGCGTTCCGCGCATGCCACGACGGAGGACAGCGCCTGTTCGCGTAATTCCTGGCTTTCGACAATCCCGTTTTTCCCAAGGTTGCCTTTGCCGACCTCGAACTGCGGTTTGACCAGCAGCACGATCTGCGCCTGCGGTGCGGCGATTCTTGCGATCACCGGAATCACATATGTCAGCGAAATAAACGATACGTCGGAAACAATCATTTCCGGACGATACGGCAAATCCTCCGCATACACGTCGCGAATATTGACGCCGCTCATTTCGATAATACGGTCGTCATGCGCGATTTTCGGATCCAATTGCCCATGGCCGACATCCAATGCGACGACCTGCGCGGCATCATTACGCAACAACACGTCACAGAAACCTCCGGTGGCGCGCCAATATCCAAGCAATGCAATCCCTGCGCTGAACGCAATCCTGCGTCGGCGAATCGTTCGAACGCACCGACCAGCTTGTATGCGCCCCTGGAAACGTAATCGTCGCCCCTATCGGCTGTGATGACGTCATCGCAGCTGACTTTCGTTGACGCTTTGGTGACGCCAACACCGTTCACACTGACTTTGCCGTCCGCGATCAGACGTTGCGCTTTGGAACGACTGTCGGTCAGACCTCGTTCCAACAACGCAACGTCAAGACGAACTACTTGAATGGAATCACTGTTTTGCAAAGGTTTTCCAATAATCGGCATGAACTGTTCGTTAGGAAATACGGAATTCCGGAACGATGATGCCGCTCACGTCACGTCCGCTGTCGGCAGCGGCCCACATGGCGCTGCATGCGGCACGCAACCCGTCGACGCTGTTAACGTCAGTGACATACAGACGGTCGCCGTCAACACGAGCCTTCGCATCGCGGCACAGCCATGCGCCCTCATCGTGCACCACTTCAGGAGCGGGCTCGTTGAGCGCGCAGATCCTTGGCGATGTAAGTTGGGCGAAGATGTGCCGGCGCGAACATGAGTTCGTTCGGATTAGTGACGCCGGTCAACACCGCAAGGGAATCATATCCGCCACGATTGCCCGCCTCGATATCGGTGTCGAGACGGTCTCCAATGGCGAGGCACCGTTCCTTGGCTACCGGATCGGCACATCATGGGCTGCGAGAACACGCGCCTCATCATACATGGCGGATTCTGGCTTGCTGCGGACGAAACCGGTTCCACACCGGTGGCGTTAATCACCGCCATGATCATGGAACCGCATCCCGGCGCGATGCCAAGCTCGCGGGGAATGGTCAGATCGCGATTGGTCACGAAATAGGTCGCGCCATGCTCGACTGCATAAGCGATCTGCGCCATCTCATTCCATGACATGTCGGGATACCAGCCTTGAATGGCGGCAACCGGCTGCTCTTCCGCACGATCAACGACCTCAAGTCCCTGCTTGGACACTTCCTCACGCAGATGCTGGGCGCCAAGCACGAAAACCTTCGAACCCTCAGGCACGGCACGAGCACCATACGTGCGGCGACAACCGACGAGGTGATGACCTGCATGGTTCGACTTCCAGATCGAACCCTTTCAGCTGATCCGCCACCACGGCCTGCAATCTGGACGAATTGTTGGTGGTGTATTCCACCGTCATGCCCGAGGACTCGGCTTGCGAATATTCTCGGCGGCATGTTCCACAGGGTTCTTGCCGCGGTAAACCACACCATCAAGATCAAGCAACGCCAGCTTGTATGCCTCGCTGAGCGGATGATTCGTGGACTTCAGCATGTGGGCCACGCACCTCACTCGTTGTCTTCGGAGACTTCGGAAGATTCCTCGGCCTCATCTTCGGCGCAGTAAGCTTCGCTCTCCACGGTTTCATCCGATTCGTCGGCTTCGGACGGCTCAGCGTCGGACTGAGCCGCCGGCTCGTCATCGGATTCCGCGCCAGTTTCCGCCTCCTCGGCCTCAAGCTGAGTTTCATCGCTGGTTTCGCCGTTCTCATCGATGGCCTCGGATTCGTCTTCCTCATCCTCAGGATCTTCCGGAGCATACTGCGCGTCATCTTCGGAAATGCCGAGCACGTCCATGAGTTCGTCATTCAGCTCCTGCATATCGTATTCGACAACAAGATCATCGGAAGTCTCATCATCCTCAACATCGGCATACTGCAGTTCGAGCTTGTCAAGCAGACGATCTAATGCGATGGCCTCATCGGTACGACCGGCCTCTTCAAGGAAGTACTGTTCGGCCTGCACCGCACGCATGCGGTATTCGCCGGCCAATCCCTTGGAACGGCCCAGCGTATGCACGATCTCAATGGCCTTGTCCACATCTTCAAGTCACCCAAGGCACCCGCGTAAACCAAGAACATTTCAGCCTTGGCTTCGCCGCGCAGATACTTGGCGTCATCGCTCACCGCCACTTCGATGGCCTTCTTCGGCTCGCCCACGCCACGCTCGCAATCGGCGATGAACGGCAGGTAATCCAAGAAGCCGTTCATACGGAACGCGGTGCGGAACTCGCGCAATGCAAGCTTATAATCACCCTGACGGTATGCCACGAAGGCCAGCGTCTCACGAGCGAAATCGATGCGGGAAGCCTGACGCGCCACCCACTTGGCGTGTTCGAGAGCCAGTTCCGGATTGCTTTCCTCAAGCGTGTATGCGGCAAGAATGTGCAGACCGATATTCTCCGCATGCTCCTTGGACAGTCCACGCAGGCGTTCACGATCGTCGGTGGTGAGCATGCGCCATTCGATACCCTTCGGCATCTTCGGCTCGTCAGGACGACGATGCGTGTACGGATTCTGAGAGGGGAAGCTCATCGTGCCATCGGAATTGCGGCGTGGCTTGGCCATGTACTCGCCACGCTTCTCCTCACGGTAGCCATCTTCTCTTCACGGGTGAACTCACGGCGTTCCTCACCCTGCTGCTGGTCACGATCCTTGTGGAAGTCGCGACGCTGGTCGTCACGACGGAAGTCCTTACGATCACCATCACGGAAATTGCGACGGCCGCCGTCACGACGATCATTGCCACGGTGATCATCGCGATGGAAGTTGCGGCGTTCGCCATCACGGCGGAAGTCCTTACGATCACCGTCACGGTGGAAGTCACGACGCTCACCATCACGGTAGTTGCGGCGTTCACCGTCACGATGGAAATCCCTGCGATCGTTGTCGCGGTGGAAGCTACGGCGATCACCATCCTCACGACGGAAATCACGGCGTTCGCATCGCGATGGAAGTCCTTACGATCACCGTCACGGCGATTGTCACGACGGAAACCGGAACGCTCGCCATCGCGCTGATAGCGCGGATTGTCTGCACGACCGCCACGATAACCGCGATGATCGTCACGACGCTCGCCGTCACGGGTGAACTTGCGCGGACCGTTATGGAAGCGGCGCTCCTGACCTTCCCCCTCACCGTCACGACGGAAATCGCGGTCGCGGTGGAAATTGCCGCCATTGCCCTTGCGGTATCCGCCCTTATGGTCGTCGTTATGGAAGCCTCCGGCCTTGTGGCCGTAGGACTTGCCGCCATTGCCACGCGGCTTGAATCCCTTGCCGCCGCGATTGCCCGGCTTGCCCGAGCCATAGGACTTGTGGTTGCCGTAGGACTTGCCGCGCGATCCGCGCTGTTCTTCTGCCATGCTGTTCCTTATATTCCTTGTATTCCTTGAGGATGATCTTTGTTGTTCTTCGCTTACGTTTGCTTGCGCCGCTCGCGATTGCCTCACGCGTTTTCGACGACGCCAAGGGCCTTCTTGCCACGACGGATCAATGCGAAACGGCCATGCAGGAAATCGTTTTCGTTCAAAATCTGCTCTTCGTCTTCAACACGGGTGTTGTTCAGATACACGCCACCGGCCTTAATCGTCTTGCGCGCTTCGGAAATCGACTTGAACAGTCCGGCCTTCATGCCGCTTCCGCCACACGGTCGCCCACCGCGCTTGGCGAACTCACCATCGATCTTCACACCGTCAAGAGCAGCTTCAAGCGTAGCCTCGTCAACACCTGCAAGATCGCCGCCACGGCCGAACAGCGCACCAGCCGCCTCAATGGCCTGTCGGGTAGCTTCCTCACCATGAACCAGGCTGGTGACCTCCCAAGCCAAGGTGCGTTGCGCCTCACGCGCGCCCGGATTGGTCTTGCTTTCCTCCACAAGACGTTCGATCTCCACCTTCGGCAGGAACGTGAACACCTTCAGCAGGTTTTCCATCTCGCTGTCGGGACGGTTGAACCAGAACTGGTAGAACTTGTACGGGCTCAGCATGGTTCCGTCGAGCCAGACGCGTTGCCTCGGACTTGCCGAACTTCTTGCCCTGAGCGTCGGTGATGATCGGGCTGGTGAACACGTTCACATCCACGCCACGTACCTTGTGGATCAGGTCAAGACCGGACGTGAGGTTGCCCCACTGGTCGGATCCGCCAAGCTCAAGCACGCAATGGTATTCGTCGAACAGGTGCAAGAAGTCGTTGCCTTGCAGCACCTGGTAGCTGAACTCGGTGAAAGAAATGCCATCTTCGGAATTCAGTCGACGGGCAACGGTGTCTTTGGCGAGCATGGTGCCCAAACGGAAGTTCTTGCCAACGTCACGCAGGAAGTCGATGACGTTCATGGAGGCAGTCCAATCGTAATTGGACACAAAACGAACCGGGTTGCTGCCTTCCACCTCGAGAATGCCGCCGATCTGCGCCTTCAGACGCTCGGCCCAACCAGCCACGACGTCTTTCGGATTGAGCGTACGTTCGCCCGACTGGCGAGGATCGCCGATCAAGCCGGTGGCGCCGCCTACCAGAGCGATCGATGATGGCCCGCTGCCTGAAGGTGACGCATGTTGATGAGCTGCACCAGATTGCCGATATGCAGAGAGGCAGCAGTCGGATCGAAACCGCAATAATAGGAAATGGGATCTCCGTTCAACGCTTCGGCGAGTCGATCCCTGTCAGTGGACTGGGAAATCAACCCGCGCCATTCCAGTTCATCGAGGACGGACTCGAAACCGGCCTCCTTGAAATCGATGACGTGAGCCATAGCTGTGTTTTCTCCCTATTGAATTGCGATGATACTGCGTTTTACGCATCCTACAGTCTCGCAGAAGATGAAGACAGGCACACGCGGTGTTTTTGCCATCATCCATCAACCATCGTGCATACAAGTAAAGTTAGAAGGAGAATCCCCATACCAAGAAGGGAGATATCTGTATGGACCGCAAAGGCATGAAGGTTGCGGCTAAGAAAGCCCAGAGAAAACATTATTGGATGATAGTCGTCATTTGTCTGTTCGCTTCGGTATTCGGCGTTGCGTACGCATCATCGACGCTCTCGGTCAACATCAACATTTCGGTCAGCACCCCGCAAACAGAGGATTCCACGCAATCCAACGATATGTATGGCGTATTGCGGGATCTTGCCATAGGCAATGAAAACAATGCCCGTGAAAAAGTCAAGCAAAACCAAGAGCAGATCGTCAACAACGATACCGATGCCATGTTCGGCCGCCGTCGCGGCGTAATCGCGTCCCTACTCAACTCGTTTGAATCAGGATCGCTGGTGGTTGCCATTGTCGACGCCGTCAATTCCGTCATCCATAACGGCGGAATCTCCATTGCGGTTCCAATCATTCTTTCTTTTGCCGTCTATATTTTCATCTGGCTGTTCATTCAGGAAACGTATCGCGTCGTCATGATGCGCATGCTGCTGGAAGGACGATCCTACGACAAACTGCCGGCATCGCGCTTCCTTTACCCCATCCACACGCACGCATGGCCTCGGATAGCCTGGACCATGTTCGTGGAAAACGTGTTCCTGTTCCTTTGGAGCCTTACCATCATCGGTTTCTTCATCAAACAGTATTCCTACCGTATGGTGCCGTATATCATTGCGGAGAATCCAAACATCAAAGCCTTGGACGCTATTCGCCTGTCCCGACATATGATGAAAGGCATAAATGGGAATGCTTCGTGGCGGACTGCTCGTTTCTTGGCTGGTATCTGCTCAACCTCGTCACTTTTGGTCTGATCGGTATCTTTTACTCCAATGGATACAACGCCGCATTTTTCGCCGAGTATTACGTGTATCTGCGCGCGTTGGCCAAGGACAACGGCATTGAAGACGCAAGATGCTCAACGACGAATACCTGTATGCCAAGCCGATCCGCAAACGCTTCATACCGCATATGCGACGTCGCCCAGTCCGTGGCACAGCTCGAACAGGGACTCTCCCCCCGCCCCCAAGCCGCGTGGATTCACCGGAATCCTGTCCGAATGGTTCGGCATCCGTATTCTGCATGCCGATGCGGTGAACCGTTATGAGGAATATCGCGAGGATCTTCATCAAATGCAGCCCGGCAAGGATATTTTGGAAGGTAACATCTATCCGGGACGTCTCGCACCTGCTCCCATATCATTCAAATTCCGCGAATCACGTACGATCAGTGCCGACCGTAGCTATTCGCTGGTCAATCTAGTCATGATGTTCTTCATGTTCTGCTTCGTCGGCTGGGTGTGGGAGGTAAGTCTCGCATTTATTTCCGAAGACATGTTCGTGAACCGTGGCACGCTGCATGGCCCTTGGCTGCCCATCTATGGCACCGGCGGAGTGATCATTCTGGTTCTGCTCAAAAAGCTGCGCGAAAAGCCAGCGCTTGAATTCGTCGCGGCTATGGTGCTGTGCGGCTGCTTGGAATACTTCTCATCGTGGTATCTGGAGATGACGCATGATGGTCAACGCTGGTGGGATTACACCGGATACTTTCTAAATATCAACGGCCGTATCTGCGCCGAAGGATTATTGACGTTCGGCCTTGGCGGATTGACCATCGTATATCTGCTGGCTCCGGCCCTCGACAACCTGCTCAGCAGAATCGATGCGCGAAAGCTTGGCATCGTGGCCGCCGTGCTGCTCGTGCTGTATTGCGCCGACCAAGTGTATTCCGCGCAACATCCGAATGTCGGTGCGGGCATCACCGACTACAAGGGATCGGACACGTCGCTGGAAGCGCCCACTCCATACGAAATCCGTAAACGATCCGATGGACTGTCATAGCGTGATTGTCATGCAAATCGCATATCGCAAACAATAATGAAATCGCCTGTCGTTCTTTCGAGCGGCAGGCGATTTCATGCTGTTGCTTATTGCGCGATTATTTGCGACGCAGCATTTCGTGCAGAGTTTCGATGATCTTGCTGTATGTGATGGAATCCGTGAAACGCAAACGCGGGAATGCGTTAATCATACGACGCTGCTGCTTGTTCAGGATAGATGCGGCAGTGGCCTGCATATTGGCAAGAATCTCCTGCGAGGAGTCCGACCAATCCTGGACCTTGTCTTGCACCTTGTCGCGGAATTTGTCTCGGAAAATGTCTTTGCCCCATTGCAGGGAATCACCGGCTTTCTCCGCATATGCCTGCACGGTTTCGCTGAACTTCGCAAGATTGTCGGCCAAATCGATGATGCCAAGCACTGTAATAATGGTATCCGCGACGATAAACGCCATGAAAATCACGCACATCCAGTGCACTACTGGCAAAGGAATCATCTGTGTAATGCGATTCACTTCAGGCTGTATCACATCGGTGATGAGCACACCCAGCAGACCGAACACAATCGCTCCAAGCAAGCAAATGCGCCCTTGAATGTTGAATCGGCGATGACTGTAATCCCACCATCGTGCGTGGAATAGCTTTTCCATGCCCCATGACGTGACATATTCAAGCATGCATGCACCGATTGAAGAAATGAGAAAAACCGCGAAGGGATTATGTAGATCATGCAGCAGCACAATCGCAAGAACGGCTCCGCAACCGTAGATCGGCAGATGGGACCATTCAGGAAGCCACGATTCACCAAGCGACGTTCCGAAACGGACACGAGAATCGATTCATATACCCATCCGGCAAATGAATAGAACAGGAACCATAAGAACAGGTATTCCAGCATGAGCATGCTTTCGCGCCGTCACTTTCCACTTGTATGCATATTGACTTTCGGCTTGTAGAAGCGCTCAAGACTGACCGTTTCCCGTGTGGCGCTGATCTTATCCGCGACAGTCACCAAATACCCTTCAAGATACCGAGGCGGTATCGGCGTCAAAGGAAACATATGATTCTCGATGCTGTCACGTTCCACTCTATTGAGATGGAAATCGCGCACGGCATTGCGCATGGCGGTGCACCATGGGTGAAACCATGCATACGATGACGGCCGCCATCATGCGCATGCCAGTCGTAAAGAAAATAATCGTGCAGCAAAGCGGCGCGAATCAACGAATGCAAATCCACCCTATGCCATAAGCGCAGCCTGTCAGCGATCCATACGGCCAGACAGGCCACACGGATGGAATGAGCAAACGTGGTGACCACGCCATGCTGGTAACAGACTCTTTCGATCTGCATATGCTCATGGCACAGTATCTCCTGGCCGTGAAGTCGAACAAGCTGCTGTATCTGCGTTCGTGTCAGTGGCACCGCTTTGCCTTTGCTATGTACTGTTGCTGTAATTATTTGAGCAATGATTCCGGCGTCTTGTATGCCGGGCCGTCGCTGACGGAGTTGGCGAAGGCACGCAGCTGTTCGATGGCGGTTTTCGCGGAAACGATCTGCTCGCGCACGCGCAGCGGAGACGTGCCTCCCTTGCCATTGCGGGCGGAAACAGAACCTTCGGTGGATAGCACTTCGCGCACTTCGGGAGCCTTGTCGGCCGGAAGGAATTCCTTGAAGACCTCGATGAAGTCATCGTCGGCCAGGTCCCACAGTTCCTGGCCGCGGTCTTCGGCGATCTTCACGCATGCACCGGAAAGCTCGTGCGCGTGGCGGAACGGCACACCGTTCTTTACCAGCCATTCGGCGATGTCGGTGGCGAGGGCGAAACCGGTCGGCGCTTCCGCTTCGAGGCGTTCCTTGTTGAAGACCATGGTGCCGACCATGCCGGTGAACGCGGGAAGGAGCACTTCCAGCGTGTCGACCTGGTCGAACACGGCTTCCTTGTCTTCCTGAAGATCACGTGCATAAGCGGTGGGCAGGCCCTTCAGCGTGGTGAGAAGACCAGCCAGATCGCCGATGAGACGGCCGGACTTGCCTCGTGCAAGTTCCGCAATATCCGGGTTCTTCTTCTGCGGCATGATGGACGAGCCGGTGGAATAGGCGTCGTCAAGGCGCACGAACGCGAACTCCTGGGTGTTCCAGATGATGATTTCTTCAGACAGTCGCTGATGTCGACGCCTGCCATGGCTGCGATGAAAGCGAATTCGGCGACCAGATCACGACTGGCGGTGCCGTCGATGGAGTTCGCGGTTACCTTGGAGAAGCCGAGTTCGCGGGCCACGGCCACCGGCTCCAAGCCGAGGGTGTTGCCGGCGAGGGCGCCGGAACCATACGGGCTTGCATCGATGCGCTTGTCCCAATCGGCAAGACGTTCCACATCGCGCAGCAGCGGCA
>ENA-OQCS01001281-OQCS01001281.1-human-gut-metagenome-genome-assembly--contig:-NODE-1281-length-13185-cov-1.859014_pt1 | contig 13185 bp, 20 predicted proteins | sample MGYA00242757_ERZ504575 | MGnify/ENA primary metagenome ERZ504575 (study PRJEB26092, sample SAMD00036297) | human gut metagenome | host: Homo sapiens | study: EMG produced TPA metagenomics assembly of...
GCAACACGCCACCGTTTCTGCAAGCGCTGCAGGAACTCGTGGCTTCCTCCATAATAGTAAGGTCGGCAGAGAAGTTTGTATCAAAACCTTGTCAAAGCTAAATGACGCAATGCCGCCACCATTTGCCGGTACAACCTGACCTGCCGGAATGCCCAGCTCTTCGCCCAGGGCTACGCGCACTGACGGAGCAGTTTGTACTACAACAACCTTCTCAGGATTATTGATTGCATCCCAAACCTTGTCTGTATCATCCTTTTCCACGATAGCGCCTGTCGGGCAGACATCGGCACACTGGCCGCAGTAGGTGCAGGCACTGTTGAGCAAATCATGCTCAAAGGCTGTAGATACCATGGTGTTGAAGCCACGGCCGGCAAAGCTGTAAACGCTCATACCCTGCACATCACGGCAGACACGGATACAACGGCCGCAGAGAATGCATTTTTCCTGATCGCGTACCAGTGACGGATTGCTGTTATCAATAGTACGCGCTCTTGTTTCGCCACCCTCGAAGCGCAGCTTACGCACGCCCAAATCAGCGGCAATTTTCTGCAGCTCGCAGTCACCGTTCTTCTGACAGCACAGGCAATCCTTCGGATGATTGGTCAAAAGCAGCTCCAGCACTGTTTTGCGTGCTTCGCGTACCTTGGAGGTATTAGTTTTTACTACCATACCCTCGCTTACGGGATATACGCAGGAAGCAACCAGAGTGCGTGCACCGCTGGCTTCTACCATGCACAGGCGGCAGGCACCCTCCGGACGCAGGTCCGGATGATAGCACAGCGTAGGAATATAAATACCCGCGCTGCGTGCAGCCTCCAGGACACTGGAGCCTGCGGGGGCCTGAATCTGTTTTCCATCAATTGTCAAATTAACCATCTGCATCATCAGTCCCCTCCTTATGCCTTGCTGATTGCCTTAAACGGGCACGCCGTCATGCAGGCACCGCATTTAATGCATTTGTTCTGGTCAATAACATGTTTTGTTTTCGGCGAACCGCTGATAGCCTGTACCGGGCACTGACGTGCGCACAGCCCGCAGCCGCGGCAGGCATCGCTGATTTCGTAATGCAGCATCTTTTCGCAGACGCCTGCAGGACAGCGCTTCTCTTTGATATGCGCTTCGTATTCATCTCTGAAATACTTCAGGGTGCTCAAAACAGGGTTGGGAGCGGTTTGTCCCAAGCCGCAAAGAGCTGTTTCCTTGATATTCTTGGCAAGGTTTTCCAGCAGCTCGATATCGCCCTCGCGTCCCTGCCCCTCCGTAATACGGGTAAGGATTTCCAGCATACGCTTCGTGCCTTCGCGGCAGGGAGTACATTTGCCGCAGGATTCCGACTGCGTAAAGTTCAGGAAGAACTTGGCAACGTCAACCATGCAGGTATCCTCATCCATAACAACCAGACCGCCGCTGCCCATCATAGCACCGGCAGCAATCAGGGAATCATAATCAACAGGCAAATCCAGCATGCTTTCAGGCAGACAGCCGCCGGACGGGCCACCGATCTGTACAGCCTTAAACTTTTTACCGTTGGTAATACCGCCGCCGATATCATAGATAATTTCGCGCATGGTAATACCCATAGGCACCTCTGCCAGACCGGTATTATTGATTTTGCCGGTCAAAGCGAAAACCTTGGTGCCCTTTGATTTTTCGGTACCAAGCCGGCAGTACCAGTCTGCACCGTTAACAATAATCTGCGCCACGTTGGCAAAGGTTTCTACGTTGTTAATATTCGTCGGCTTGCCCCACAGGCCGCTGACCGCAGGGAAAGGCGGACGCGGACGCGGCATGCCGCGCTTGCCTTCGATAGAAGCCATCAGTGCAGTTTCTTCGCCGCAGACGAAGGCACCTGCACCCTCTTTAATATGAATAGTAAAGCTGAAATCGCTTTCAAAAATATGCTCGCCTAGCAGGCCCATTTCTTCAGCCTGAGCAATTGCGGTACGCAAGCGTTTGATAGCAAGCGGATATTCCGCACGTACATAGATATAGCCTTCATCCGCACCCATAGCATAACCACAGATAGCCATGCCTTCCAATACACGGTGCGGGTCGCCCTCCAATACGCTGCGGTCCATAAATGCGCCCGGATCGCCCTCGTCCGCATTACAGATAACATACTTTTTATCGCTCTCGGAGTTTTTGGCAAACTGCCATTTCATACCGGTCGGGAAGCCGCCGCCGCCACGACCGCGCAGGCCGGATTTTTTAACCTCGTCCACAACCTCCTGCGGAGTCATCTGCGTAACAGCCTTAGCCAATGCCTCATAACCGCCTACGGCGATATATTCTTCAATAGCTTCCGGATTGATAGCGCCGCAATTACCCAATACCAGGCGATGCTGCTTTTTGTAGAAGCCGATTTCCGAATAACGCGGAACCTGCTCCTGATTTATGGGTTCACGATAAAGCAGACGCTGTACGATGCGTCCTTTATATAAATGTTCTTCAACAATGGTTTTAACGTCCTCCGGCTTTACACTGCAATAGAAGGTACCTTCCGGATAAACGATAACCAGCGGTCCGTGCTCGCAGAAGCATGGCAGCCTGTTTCAACAACCATAACCTCATCCTGCAGGCCGAACTTTTGCAGCTCTCTGGCAAAAGTCAGCTGAATTTCCTTCGAGCCGTTAGCCTTACAGCCCGTACCGCCACACACTAAAACGTGAGCTCTTATATGCTGCATAATATTTTCCTCCACCTGTTTTGTTTACAAGCTACGATACATCAGCTTCTCCAACAACTGTGTACCCTGCCTGCGGCTTATTCCTGATCCAGCCTGCCTACGACAAGTTCTTCCACAATATGACCGTTTACCACATGCTCTGCGATAATTTTGGGAACATCCTCCGGGGTTACCTTGCCATAGGTAATGCGTGCTTCACCCGGACGCACTACATCCACGAGCACCTCTTTTTCGCACATGCCGATACAGCCTGTCTGCTGCACCTGCACATCAAATAAATGACGCTTGTTCAGCTCCTGCAGGATAGCGCTCATAACCTCGCGCGCACCGGCAGCAATACCGCAGGTACCCATGCCTACAATAATTTTAGTTCCGGAACTCTGACGCAGCTTGATATCTGCTTTCAGCTTATCTCTCAAAGCGTGTAAATCCGCTAAGCTTTTCATTCGTTTATACCTCCTTACCCTGCACCTGTGCCAGCTGTTCCTTTAAATAAGCACCCAGCCAGGCATATATTTCAGGATTGGCAAAGTCACACGCTTCGCCTAATATTTCTCTGACCTCCTGCGTTCTGAACACCAGCGAGCCGTTGGCACCGTTATAGGCAAATTCCAGCTCCAGCTGCGGCGCCCCTGCCAACAGCACCTGCACGCTGCTCACAATATCTCCCAGCGGTGGCCGGTCAATATTATCTGCCGCAAAATATGCAGTCAGCTCGGTTCCTTTCCGGGCGCAGACTGCAGCTCCAAATGTCCGCCGCATTGCTGCGTAACCATATCGATAAAGGGAATCCCCATGCCTACCTTTCTGGTAGTACGGCTGGTAACAAAGGGGTCGCACACCCGCTGCAGCATCTCGCTGTCCATACCCTTGCCGTCATCGCGAACGCTGAAAACAAAGTACCCCTGTTCATTTTCGCTGACAGTCAGCCAGATGTGACGGGCACCGGCAGCCACAGAATTTTGGGCTATATCCAAGATGTGTAATGCCAGCTCCCGCATTTTATTTATACCTTGCCAAAATGCCTGCCAGCTTATCGGTAGTCAGGCGTCCATGCGTATCATCGTTAATCTGCATAACCGGCGCCAACCCGCAGGCACCGAATGCAGGCTACAGTTTCCAGAGTAAAGCGCAGGTCATCAGTCGTATGTCCGGCCTTAATACCCAGCTGCTTTTCCAAAGCCTGCAGAATTGTTTTGCCGCCACGCACATGGCAGGCAGTACCTTGGCAGACGCGAATAACATTGCGTCCGCGCGGATTAAGATGGAACAATGAATAAAAGGTTACTACGCCGTAAATTTCGGAAATCGGCGTACCTGTTTTATCGGCAATATACTCCAGTACATCCTTAGGCAAATAGTTGTACAGGTTCTGCACTTCCTGCAGAATAGGAATCAACGGTCCTTTAACATCTGCGTATTTTTCCAGAATGGCATCTATGCGCTGCTTTTCCGGATTATCGCCGCCGCAGCAGCTGCATTTACGCTCAAGACGGTTTTCACTATTGTTCATACTACCCCTCCTCTAAAGGATTTTTTGTAAACTTACTCACTCAGTATACCATTTAACAGATAATTGCACAATACTATTTACGTAAATTTCGTCATATAGCATACTCTATTTATATTATTCTTTGCAAAAGTCTGAAAATTGTCCTGCAAGGACAGCTCGCATCCCTTTACCTGCCAAGGCCAATTTCAGCTCTGCTATAGTTAATTCCTCCACCTGTAGTAAATTTTTCGGTCCCTGTACAAAATCATAAATATTATGTGCATCGGAATTCGTAACAAACGGCAGATAACCTGCCAAACGCTGCAGCTTCGACTGCATCTTGCGACGCCAGCCTGCTGCAGAAATTTCGGCAGCAGCAAAGCCGAAGTCCGGCTCAATAAAACCAAGCTGTCCCAGAATGCTGTAGGAAGGACGGTCAATGTGAGCGGCAATGGTAAGGCCGCCCAAAGCTGTAACCTGCTGCACAATCTGCGCCGCTGTCAACGACAGCGGTGCGTGCAGCAAACGCTGCTCCTCACGCACAAACTCGTCCTCGGCATCTACTACATACTGGCGCCGAAACTTTCGACATCATTCAGCATACCGTTCATATGCTCATCAACCAGCAGCTGCCATCTCTGCAGCTGCTCCAGCGTATCAAACAGCGCCACAATATGCGCCTCTTCACTGCTTTCCACTTCCATACCGGGAAATACCTTCACGCCGTAGCGCTGCGCTGCCTCCAGCGCAGCCGGCACGTTGGCACTGGCGTTATGGTCGGTAATAGCAACCGCGCCAATGCCATACTCGGCGGCACGCATCACAATATGATGCGGTGTCATTTCTACCTCAGCACAGGGCGAAAGCAGCGTATGTACATGTAAATCCGCCAGAACTGTCCGCATTGCTTAGTCCTTCTTGCCAACACCCAATTCATACAGCTTGCCGATAACCTCAAAAGCAGGCTCCTCGGTTGCCGCAACAACAACATCATTCAGATTTGCCTTATGCAGCGTATCCTCCGCAACCGGACCGTCGCCTGCTACGATAACCGCCGCAAAGCCAATCAGTGAAGCAACAGCAGCAACATTCTGATGTCCCTGCATAGTTACCCAAACCATACCGGGCTGGCCCTGGCCCATAGCATTACTCAGTAAATCGGAAGCATAACCGCCTTCTACCTCTGCATATAAAGCGTCCTCGCTTACATCCTTAGTCAGAAGCTTCAAATCAAGCTTCTCAATCATCTCTTTAACCTTCATCGTTGTCTGCCTCCGTTTTATTTATTTCTGCCGGCTCATGATAAATAGGTATCTGCTTAGCCAGCTCCAGCATGCCCTGTGACAATTTATGTACACTGGCACGCAATTTAAAAATACAATCTATCTCTGCGCTTGCCCTGCACGATATCCTCCGCCAAGCCCTGGCAGCTGGGTGCGCCGCAGGCACCGCAGTCCAGACCGGGCAAGGAACAGAGCACTTCTTCCATGCGCTCAAATTTTTTTCATCGCTTCCATGATATCATCATCAAGCTGCATCATCGGACGCGCCACCAGCTTCTTGCGGTAAGCCTCCGAATGAGGGAAATCCTCCAGCACCATCGTGCGCGCCATCGCCTCACGCCTGTCCGCCGGCTCCTGTTTCCGCAGGCTTGCGATACGCCTGCGCAGGTTACATTCGGCTACAAACTTGTTTTCTGCTGCAAGAAGGCCGCCCAGACAGCCTCCTTTGCAGGCACTGCATTCCACATAATCAAGCTGCGGCATTTTATTCATGGAAACTGCTCCAGCAGGTCATACACATTATCAATGCCGTGAATTGCCAGACCGTTGGTAATTCCGGCGCTTTCAATTTCGCCGCCATAGGTTCCCCAGCCATGCCATAGGAGGAACCGGTACGCACATTCAGCTCATGCGTGCCGCCAAGATTCTTCAGCAGCAGTCCGTAAATCTCCGACAGGCTGAAGCTGCCGGTAAGCTCTGTATGATGCACATCTACTGACTGGCGGATATTAGTTTCCTTGGACGGACAGGGCGAGATAAACCATACGCCTATCAGCTCCTTCGGCAGCTGCTTGCGCGCCGCCGCTTCACGCTTTACGTAAATCGCAGCAGCCTCTGCCGGCGGCAGCACAGGCACCACCTGCTTAATCAGCTCGGGGAACTTTACCTGAATCAGGCGCATAACTGCGGGCAGGTAGATGAAATCAACGGCTTGCGTCCGTTGCTGTTCTTTTTACATATTCTTCTATTTCCAGGGCGATATACTCCGAAGCCAGTGAAACATCAAAAATTTCATCAAAGCCTATATTATGCAGGCCCTGCCAGATGCTTTCCAGCGGAATATTATCCGGGAACTGCGCATACAGTGAAGGCGCAGGCAGCACAATATTATAAGCATAATCTGCCAAGCCTCCAGCGTGTCGGTTTTTACGTTAAAGGCATGATAGGGACAGCCTGCAGCACAGGCACCGCAGTCAATACAGCGGTCTCCCAAAATCTCCGCCTTGCCGTTGCGTACGCGGATGGCCTCTGTCGGACACAGCTTGACGCAGGATACGCAGCCCTGACATTTATTCCGCTGCAATTCCACCGAATGGAAATATTTTGTTGGTTGAGGAGCCATTGCGTATCACCTCGTTTCCTAAAATCTCTTACAAATCCTCGCTCTGGTGCTTGAACTGCATCGTGATGCAGGTTCCTTCACCCACCTTGGACTGAATATCGAACTTATCGGAGCACTTACCATATTAGGCAGGCCCATGCCGGCGCCAAAGCCCATCTGACGCACATAATCAGGCGCAGTAGACCAGCCTCCTGCAAGGCCTTATTGATATCAGGGATTCCGGGGCCGTGGTCGGTTACCGTAATAACCGTAGCATCCGGGAAAACCTCGGCCGCTACATTGCCGCCGCCAGCGTGAATGATAACATTCATCTCCGCTTCATAGGTGCCGATAGCAATACGGCGCACAATATCTGCCGGAATGCCCAGGCGCTGCAGCATCTTTTTTATTTTAGAAGAAGCTTCGCCTGCGCGCTCAAAATCTCCGCCAACGCAGTCAAAGGCTAATTTTACTGATTTACTGTCTGTCATTTTGCTTTACTCCTTTTTGCTGCAGCCACGGATACCTGCTCCGTAAAGAATGCCGCAGGCTTCAAATAAGGTATAATCGGTAGCCAGAACCGGCAGATTGTTTTCCGCCGCCGCTGCCACAATATCAGCATCAGGCACCTTTCCACGCACAAATACCAGCGCGCTCAGCTCCGTCATATCGGCGGTGCGCACTACCTGCATATTAGTCAGTCCCGTGCACAGCAAGGTGTTGCGTTTGGTAAAGGCCAGAACATCGCTCATCATGTCACTGCCGCAGCAGGACTCAATTTGGCGGTGCATCAGCTCGCTGCCGGTCAGAACCTTGGCCTGCAGCAGCTTTTGTACATTATACAAATCCATACACATAGCCCCTTCCTCCATTTATTACAGCTTTTATCTAAGCAAAATATCTGTTTTTTGCCAGACTTGATTACATTTATTGTACACTTTAATACGCAAGATGTAAATAAATAGTATAGCATAACTATGTAAAAAAGAAGACCGGCCCACAGGACCAGCCTTCAAACTTCACTATAAAAGCTGCATGCTTTAACCCGCAATGCCGGCCAAAGCCTGCTGCAAATCCGCCAGCAAATCTTCCTTATCCTCCAAACCGCAGGACAGACGAACCAAGCCTGCAGGAATACCGGCCACCGCCAGCTGCTCATCCGTCATCTGACGATGCGTTGTAGTTGCCGGGTTCAGGCAGCAGGTACGCGCGTCGGCAACATGTGTTTCGATTGCCGCAAGCTGCAAGCGCTTCATGAATTCTTCCGCCGCCTTGCGTCCTCCCTTCAGGTTGAATGAAACTACGCCGCAGCCGCCGTTGCCAAGATATTTTTGCGCCAAAGCATAGTATTTATTTGATGGAAGTCCGGGGTAGTTGACATATTCCACCTGCGGCTGCTGCTCCAAAAATTCCGCTATAGCCTGAGCGTTTTCTACATGGCGCGGCATACGCACATGCAACGATTCCAGGCCAAGATTCAGAATGAACGCGCTTTGCGGTGATTGCACAGCGCCGAAATCACGCATCAGCTGCGCCGTTGCCTTCGTAATAAACGCACCCTCCTTGCCAAACTTTTCGGCGTAGGTAATTCCGTGATAGGTTCATCCGGTGCGCACAGACCGGGGAACTTGTCGGCATGCGCCAGCCAGTCGAACTTGCCGCCGTCGATAATCGCACCGCCAAGGCAGGCAGCATGTCCATCCATATACTTCGTGGTCGAATGCGTTACGATGTCTGCGCCCCATTCCAGCGGACGGCAGTTAATCGGTGTCGGGAAGGTGTTGTCCACGATCAAAGGCACACCATGACGATGCGCCGCGTTGGCAAATTTTTCAATATCCAGCACCGTCAGTGCGGGGTTAGCGATAATTTCGCCAAACACAGCCTTGGTATTGTCCTGAAAAGCAGCGTCCAGCTCCTCGTCCGTAGCATCGGGCGAAACAAAGGTCGCTGTTACACCCATCTTTGCCAGTGTTACATCAATCAGATTATAGCTGCCGCCGTAAATCGAAGAAGAAGCAACAATATGGCTGCCCGCCTCGCAGATGTTGAACAGGGCAAAGAAGTTGGCTGCCTGTCCGGAAGATGTGAGCATTGCTGCAGCGCCGCCCTCCAGCTCCGCAATCTTAGCTGCTACGAAATCGCAGGTCGGGTTTTGCAGGCGGGAGTAAAAATAGCCTGTAGCCTCTAGGTCGAACAGCTTGCCCATCGCCTCGCTTGTATCGTACTTAAATGTAGTGGATTGGATAATAGGAATCTGGCGCGGTTCGCCGTTGCCCGGTTTATAACCACCTATTAAACATTTGGTATTGATTTTAAAATCACTCATTTTCTATCGCTCCTTTAACAATTTATCATTGTATTATTGATTGGCAGGAATTGCTGCACCCATGCGCTGCAGCTGCAAAAGAATTTTGTTATATTCGCCCAAAGCCTTATCCAACTTATTACCGCTCGCCGGTGCCAGCTCGTGCAAATCATACGGCGTATCCTGGTAAACAATGTTCAGCCAGTTCATATAGAACAGATGCGCGTAACTGCGCCATTTAAAAACCGGTTCCTGCGTTGTATCGCCATCTGGGAAGTAGAACTCCGGCAAAGCAATCGGCAAATTCTTTTTCTTATCGCGGAAATATTCATTAGCCAAGGTATAGCGATCATACTCAAAATGACCTAAAACGAAAATGCGGCGCAAATCTTTGGTAGCGCAGATATTGATACCGTTTTCTACCGAACGGGACAGCACCTGCAGAGCCTTGCAGGCATCAATCGCATCATCATCAACAGCAGTATGGCGTGACTGCGGAATAAAATATCTGTCATCAAAGCCACGCAGCAGCGGATGATTCTTCACTGTCAGGCCATAGGGGAAGATGCCAAACATTCGCCGGCAAAATCGTCTTGTTAACACCATAATAATGGTACAAGGCAGCCTGCGCACCCCAACACAGCGTCATCGTAGAATAACAGTGATATTCCGCCCAATCCAGATAAGCTCGATTTCCTTCCAGTAATCTACAGCCTCAAAGGGAATAGTTTCTACAGGCGCACCCGTCATTAAGAACGCATCGTAATAGCGGTCCTTGATATCATCAAATTCCAGATAAGCGCGGTCAAGATACGAATTATCGGTATGCGTAGTTTCACGGCTCACGGTACGGCAGAAATCAACCTCTATCTGCAGCGGAGAATTGCCCAAAAGGCGCAGCAGTTGAATTTCCGTTGGCTTCTTCAGCGGCATCAGGTTCAGCACGCACACCTTCAGCGGACGAATACGCTGCGTTGTCGCACGCTGCTCTGTCATGGTAAAAATTCCTTCCTCCTGCAGTTGGCAGATAGCGGATAAATGGTCATTGATTTTAATCGGCATTGTTTGTTCCTCCTACATTTCCTAACTTAGATTTTCGACTTGTTACAGGAGGATGAGCAATAAAAAAGCTTCCGTTCCTGTAAAAATACAGGGACGAAAGCGTTGCTTCGTGATACCACCCTAATTCATCCATATGTCACCACACGGACCTCATCAAGTACGCAGGGATTGTTTACCCTTTAATACTCCAGCACTGTAACGGTGCACCCGGACGGCCTAAATGCATGCATCTCAGCCCATCGGCTCCAAGACCATCTTCAATGTCACCACCTGCTCCCTCTTACACCATCACGAAGGCTCTCTTTGCCAGGCTCGTACATTTACTCTTCTCTTCATTGCCCGTTATTAAGTTATGTACATGATAATACAGTAATTCTTTGTAATTGTCAACAAAAAGTTGCAGTTTCTCGTAGAAAAAGTGTATAGCGCAGATTTTGTAAAGTAGGTTACAGAAATTGCAGGAAAATGTTGGTAGTAGCAAAAAGCACCGACATCTACAGTAGCAATTGTATGGCCGATTTTATTTTTGTTATTTTTAGAATTTTCTCTTAACTTTGTTTTCCCTTTTCTTTATACTTAGCTTAGCTTCAAATTTACAACAAAATAAGCAGTGCCTATCGGCTTACGTCGGTAGTAATTTAGCAGTACCTATGGTATCCGAACTTTCGGATGCTATGTGTACTGCTTTTTTGTTTGGCAGCTTATGTTGTATTTTGCCGGAGCAAATATTATAATTAAAGGAGGAAACTATGACCAAAAAACTATCCGAAAGCAGTCTCCTGCTGACACAGGAAGAGCTGCAAAAGCACATCTTAGGCATGACCTTGTTCAACGACTTGCTTGCCAGAGCTGTTTTAGAGGACAAAGAGGCCTGTGAGCACATTCTGCGTATCCTTACCGGTATCAAAACACTGGTAATCAAAAAGAACAAAACGCAATATGTCATCAGCAAGCTCTCCTCGCACAACATCATTATGGATGTACTCGCTGAAGATGCCAACAACAAGCTTTATGAAATTGAAATTCAGAAGGCAGATGGTGGTATTGCACACGAAAAACGGATGCTTTATTACGCATCAACTATCATCAATGAATACTTTTTTAAAGGTGATCAAACTTATGCATCTGTACCCGAACTGCACATTTTTTTATATCAGCCAGACAGATATCTGGAAGCTTGGTAAAACCTGCTACCCTATTTTAAAGTTTTTAGGCGATACCACTACTCCTTACAACGATGGCCTGCATATGTGCTATATCAACGCAGAGGTTAACGATAGCAGCGATATTGCACAACTTATGCAATATTTTTCTACCGCCGCCGCAGATGATTTTAGCCAGGGAAAACTTTCACAATGCATTAATAATCTCAAAACCACAAAGGAGGGACTCACAACTATGGATAATTTCAGCAAGCAAATTTATGAAGCTGGCATTAATGATGGAAGAGCTGAAGGTTTGGCTGAAGGCAAAGCTGAAAGCATCAAAAATCTTATGTCTACAATGAATGTCTCCATTGACCAAGCCATGGATATTTTAAAAACTCCGCCCGAAGAACGTCAGTACTTTAAGGACCTGTTAGCTAAGGAGCAGTAGCTCCGCCTACCTAAAAACAGGCCTGTCACAAAAGGACAATGTCGATTTGCTGACGCCAGAAAATCCATTAGTTGGCTGTAGCTTATATTTTTATACCAGGACCGCTATCCGGTCCTGATTTTTTTCATATACGGCAGATTGAAAGCTTACTGCAGTACACAAAAATTCAGCACACACAGTATCACCTGTATGATAAGCATTATTATTGTTTTCAGAATTTTCACTTGATTTTATTTACTATTTTCTTTATACTTAGCTTAGCTTCACACTTACAACAAAATAAACAGTGCCTATCGGCTTACGTCGGTAGTAATTTAGCAGTACTTATGGTATCCGGACTTTCGGATGCTATGTGTACTGCTTTTTTGTTTGGCAGCTTATGTTGTATTTTGTAGGAGCAAATATTATAATTAAAGGAGAGAAAACAGTATGCCGGCCATTTCAATGTTTTATGGTATTATTATTAAGATGTACAACAACGGTGAACACAATCCGCCTCATTTCCATGCATCATATCAAGGATATTATGCTACCTTCAATCTTGATGGTGAGCTGATTGAAGGAGATATGCCAAAAAGACAGATTAAATTTATAGCAGCCTGGACAGAAATTCACAAAGATGAGCTAATAGCCAATTGGGAACTGGCTATTAACGAAGAACCCTTATACAAAATCGAACCATTGCGTTAAAAGGAGTGACCACGATTATGAAAACGCCAGTATGGGTAGTTACCAACGTACAACCGCAAAAAGATTATACGCTGATTTTAACCTTTGCCAGCGGAGAAAAGAAGCTTTTTGATGCTCGCCCACTTCTTGCCAAAGCAATCTACAAACCATTGAATAATCTCAGTTTTTTCCTGACAGCTAAGGGAGATTGTGGTTCCGTAGCCTGGAGCGATGAAATTGATATTGCACCGGAATATTTATACGAGTGCAGCCTTCCTTTGCAGGTTGTAAGCTACTACTTAAAATTTCTCATGTAAGAGATGAGTTAAACGCAAATTGGATTTTGTTATCTGCCGGTGACGGCTATTTTAAAATCGAACCATTACGTTAACAATTACTAGAGGTGAAAATTATGCTTAGACCAACCGCTATCAGCGTAACTGTACAAAAGGATTATACTCTAAAAGTTATTTTCAATAATGGTGAAACTAAAATATTCGACGTAAAGCCTTATATCAAAGGTTCTTGGTATAGCCAGCTTAAGAATTTTTCTTATTTTTCTTTAGCAAAGGCAGACGGATTTACTGTCATCTAGCCTGACGGTCAGGATATTTGTCCTGACGAGCTTTATTACAATAGCGGATAACGTATAATAAGTTGCGCAAATTCAATTCAAAAAGATAGACATAGAGACTACCTTTGCTTACAATTAAGTTACCACACAAAACATGAAAGAAGGTAGAATCTATGTCTGGTAACATTATACAA
>ENA-OQCS01001282-OQCS01001282.1-human-gut-metagenome-genome-assembly--contig:-NODE-1282-length-13174-cov-3.072584_pt1 | contig 13174 bp, 21 predicted proteins | sample MGYA00242757_ERZ504575 | MGnify/ENA primary metagenome ERZ504575 (study PRJEB26092, sample SAMD00036297) | human gut metagenome | host: Homo sapiens | study: EMG produced TPA metagenomics assembly of...
AACTACGGCGGCCGCCCGGAGATCGTGCGGGCGGCGCAGCAGCTGGCGGCAAAGGCGGCGGCAGGGAGATAAAGCCCGAAGAGATCACGGAACAGCTGCTCAGCGATGCCATGTATACCGCTGGCCAGAAGGACCCGGATTTTATCCTGCGTCCCAGCGGAGAAAAGAGGCTGTCCAACTTCATGCTCTGGCAGGCAGCTTACTCGGAGCTGGTAGAAATGGACGTTCTGTGGCCGGATTTCACCCGCAGCGATCTGGACGCTGCCATTGAGGAGTTCAATCATCGCTCCCGCCGGTTTGGCGGACTGTAAAACCCAAGACCTCCTGCACACGGTGCAGGGACCGGACGGCCCGGCGGCTTTGCCGGAGCCAAACTTAATCCAGAGGGGTGCGGCACCGACCGGTGAAAAGGAGATCCAATCTATGAAAACACGTGTTATTACTGCGATCGTGGGCATCATCGTACTGATCGGCGTGATGTTCACCTTCAACACTCTGATCTTTAATCTGGTCATCGCGGCCATTACGCTGATCGCCGTTCACGAGATCTACAGTGCCCTCGGCTTTGAAAAGAAGGACTGGCTGATGTATGCGGTTCTGGTGCCGTATACACTGCTGGTCATGACGAGCAACTATCAGGTCATGCGGCGGCTGGTGATGCCGATGTCCTTTCTGCTGGTCACCTTTTACGCCATCTATCTGGTGGTGCGCAACGGTACCATTAGCTATCAGAAGGCCAGCGGCCTGCTGATGTTCTCCGGTATCGTGATCTTCTGCTTCTATTCCTTTATCCGGCTCAAGGAGCTGCTGCCGGTGGAGCAGTACGGCTACGATGCGGTGTTCTTTATCTTGCTCATCCTCTGCTTTGCCTGGGGCGGCGATACCTGTGCCTACTTTGCAGGCCGTGCCTTTGGCAAGCACAAGCTCTGCCCGGTGGTTAGCCCCAAAAAGACCGTGGAAGGTGCCATTGGCGGTGTTCTGGGCACCATGGTGTTTGGTGTGATCATCACACTGGTGTACTCAGTGGCGGCAAACCGGATGGAAGCCTTCACCCGCACCAATATCGGCGTTTCCATGTACGTGATCATTGCGCTGCTGGGCTGCGTGGCGGCGGTGCTTGGCATTTATGGCGATCTGTTTGCCAGCGTGGTCAAGCGCCAGTGCGGCATCAAGGATTACGGCACCATCTTCCCGGGGCACGGCGGCATTCTGGACCGCTTTGACAGTGTGATGTTCATTGCGCCCTTTGTGACCATGGTCATTACGGCGGTGTTCTACTATTAAAAGGGGGAACGTGTGATGTCGAAAAAAATCACTCTGCTGGGTTCTACCGGTTCCATCGGCACCCAGAGTCTGGATGTGATCCGTGCACAGGGCTATGAGGTGTTCGGTCTTTCTGCCCACAGCCATGTAGACAAGATCCTGCAGCAGATCGAAGAGTTTCATCCGCGCTATGTCTGCATGACCGACCCGGATGCGGCCCGCAGGCTGGATGCGGAGCTTTCCGGTCGTGCAGATGCGCCCCGGCTGCTGGTAGGGCCGGAAGGGCTCAAGCAGCTGGCCGCACTGGACGGCACCGATGTGGTGCTGAACAGCGTGGTGGGCATTGCAGGCCTTGGTGCCAGCCTGTGCGCGATCGAAAGCGGGCATGATCTGGCCCTTGCCAACAAGGAGAGCCTTGTCACCGGCGCCATCTGGTCACACAGGCCGTGGCAAAGCATGGTGTAAAGCTGCTGCCGGTGGACAGTGAACATTCGGCCATCTTCCAGTGCCTGCAGGATAAGGAGAGTGCCCCCAGCCTGACCAAGATCCTGCTCACGGCATCCGGCGGCCCCTTCTTCGGGATGAAGACCGAGGAGCTGCGCGGTAAGACCAAGGCGGATGCCCTCAAGCACCCCAACTGGAACATGGGCGCAAAGATCACCATTGACTCTGCCACCCTGATGAACAAGGGTCTGGAGCTGATCGAGGCAGTGTGGCTGTTCGGCCTGCCGCCGGAGAAGATCCAGATCGTGGTGCAGCGCCAGAGCATCGTGCACTCGGCGGTGCAGTTCAGCGATAATTCGGTCATTGCTCAGCTGGGTGTGCCGGATATGCGCATTCCCATCCAGTATGCGCTCACCTACCCAAAGCGCGTACCCGGCGTTGTGCCGGAGCTGGACTTTGCCGCACTCAAGGTGCTCACCTTCGATGTGGCAGACGACGAGACCTTCCGCTGCCTTGCCGCCTGCAAAAGCATCAAAAAGGGCGGTCTCGGCCCATGTGCCGCCAACGGTGCCAATGAGGAAGCTGTCAAGCTCTTCCTTGAGGACAAAATTGGCTTCCTCGATATTGGCCGTCTGGTGGAAGCAGTCGTGGACAGCGACAGCTTTGGCGGCGGGTATACCCTCAGCGATGTGTACGAGTGCGACCGCATGGCACGAGAGTTCGTGCGCGCACATCTTTGATCTTTAGGAGACGCAATGTCAATTTTTATCACCCTGATCGCCGCACTGATCGTGTTCAGCGCTGTGATCGCCATTCATGAATTCGGACACTTTACCGTGGCAAAGCTCTGCGGCATTCAGGTCAACGAGTTTTCCATCGGCATGGGGCCGGCTTTGTGGAAGAAAATTTACAAGGGCACCCAGTACAGCCTGCGTGCATTGCCGGTAGGCGGCTATGTGGCGCTGGAGGGCGAGGAAAGCCCCGAGAGCCAGCAGGCCGAAGCGGCCCGCGACGAACGGGAAGCAGAGGAAGAAAACCCTGTCCCGCCGGAGCAGCGCACCGGCATCCCTTTGAACGAGGCACCGGTATGGCAGCGTGTGCTTGTGATGGTGGCAGGTGCTTCATGAATTTTGTGCTGGGCTTTGTGGTGCTGGTCATTCTTGTGGCAGCACAGGAAGGAGCCATCACCAGCAAGACCATCTATTCCATTGAGAACGATGCCTCTGCGGCCAGACCGGCCTGCAGGCGGGGGACGAGATCGTTGCCGTGAACGGCAGGCGCTGCTTTGTGGCCAACGACATCCTTTATGAGCTGGTGCGCACCGAAGCCTATCGCGCCCGGTTCACCGTGAAGCGGGACGGCCAAAAGGTGGAACTGCCGGACGTGCAGTTCGACACTTGGCAGGACGAGGACGGCCAGACCATATGACCCTTGGCTTTACGGTGTACGGCATCAAAAAAACACCGCTCAATGTGTTAAAAGAAGCATGGAACAGTACCCTGTACTACGGACGCATCGCGTTTATCTCGCTGGCAGACCTTGTGCGCGGACGTGAGAGCATCAACAATCTGTCCGGCCCGGTGGGTATCGTGACAGCGATCGGTCAGGCGGCAAGCTACGGCTGGCAGGATCTGCTGGAGCTGCTGGCCCTCATCACCATCAATCTGGGCGTGTTCAATCTGCTGCCTTCCCGCACTGGATGGCGGCAAGGTGGTATTTTTGATCATTGAGGGCGTTACCGGCCATGCAGTGCCGGAAAAGCTGCAGGGCACACTGACCATTGCGGCCTTTGCACTGCTGTTTGGCCTGATGCTCTTTGCAACCTATAATGATATCATCCGGCTTGTGACCGGTGCAATGTGAGCAAAAACAGAAAGGGGAACTTTATGCGGCAGTTAAAACGGGAAGTGAAAATCGGCAATGTGACCATCGGCGGCAAGAATCCTGTTGCGGTGCAGACGATGCTCAACGTGCGGTGGAGGACATTGAGAGCAATGTGGCGCAGGCAAAGCGGTGCGAAGCTGCTGGCTGTCAGATCCTGCGCGTGACCTGCCCCAGCCCGGCGGATGCAAAGTGCATCGAAGCGTCAAGAATGCGGTGAACATCCCCATCGTGGCAGACATCCATTTTGACTACAAGGCGGCTCTGGCCTGCGCAGATGTGGGCGTGGATAAGATCCGCATCAACCCCGGCAACATCGGCGACGATGACCGGGTGAAGGCTGTGGTGGATGCCTGTCAGCGCAAGAACATTCCCATCCGCATCGGCGTGAATGGCGGCAGTCTGGAAAAGCACATCCTTGCAAAATACGGCGCACCCACGCCGGAGGCCATGGTGGAGAGTGCACTGTACATGTGCGCCTGCTGGAAAAATTCGATTTCAACAACATCGTCATTTCCATCAAGAACTCCAATGTGCCCCGCATGATGGAGGCCTACCGCCAGCTCAGCGCTGTCACGGATTACCCGCTCCATGTGGGTGTTACCGAGGCGGGTACCTACCAGATGGGTCTGCTGAAAAGCGGCATGGGCATCGGCGGAATGCTGCTGGAAGGCATTGGCGATACCATCCGCGTCTCGCTGGCCGCAGAGCCGGAAAAGGAAGTGGAAGCGGGCTACAACATCCTGCGCGCCGTGGGCTTCCCGGTAGCAGGCCCGGAGGTCATCACCTGCCCCACCTGCGGCCGCACCCAGTATCCCTGCACCGAGATCGCCAATGAGGTGGAAAAGCGGCTGCAGGGCTGCAAAAATCCATCAAGGTGGCCGTGATGGGCTGCGTGGTCAACGGCCCCGGTGAAGCCCGCGAAGCAGACATCGGCATTGCCGGCGGCAAGGGCGAGGCGGTGCTGTTCATCCACGGCAAGCCCATCAAAAAGCTGACCGGAGACAACATCCTGGATCAGTTCATGGATGAGATCTATAAACTGTAATTTGGCTTTTTTCACAGCTGCCACACCTGCAAAAAACGGGTGCGGCAGTTTGTGCTGTATAAAAAGGAGTACCATTTGTGACACCACTCGTATCCAACCTGTGGCCGCAGTTCATGGTGGACCCGGCATTTGCGGCCTGCTTCGGGCAGGTCATTGTGGAGCATGCGCAGATGCTGCGGCAGGAGCGGCAGGTCATCTTTACCCTGCGCAGCGGTGCGCCGCTGGACAAAAATCTCTGTGCCCGGCTGCTGGCATCCCTGCAGCCGGATTATGAGGGCTTTGAGCTGCGCATCCAGAACCTGTTTGGCTATGCCATGCTGGACGAAACGGCCCTGCGCGATCTGATGGAAGAGATGAAGCGGGACGGCGTGCCCATCAACGGCTTTCTGGACCGGTGCAAGATCAACATCATCGGACAGAAGATCACCATCGGCGTATGCCATGGCACCAAGTTTTTGCAGGAGATGCACTTTGAAAAGCTGCTGGCAGAGCGCATTGCGGCCCACACCGGGGTAACGCCGCAGGTAACGCTGCAAAGCGCTGTAAGCGAAGCCGAGCAGCACCAGATGGAAGAAAAGCTGGAGCGCAAGATCGCGCCACCGGTGGTCAAGTTTGAGAAAAAGAACACAGCACCGTCCATCAAGGTGGATGGTCTGGACCTGACCGATAAGCCCGTCACCATTTTCCACGGCAAGATGTTCACCCCCAAGAACCTCACCCCGCTGAAAGACCTTGGCGGCGAGGGCGGCAAGTGCACGATCTGGGGCGATGTGTTCTTCTCGGAGGTCAAGGGCAACTTCCGCAAAATTTATACCGTATCCATCACCGATTATCAGGCTCCATTAACCTGAAGATCCGCGCGCAGGAAGGTGAGGACTGCTCCAAGTGGGAGAGCCTTGGCAAAGGCACCACCCTCATCGTGCGCGGCGACTGCTCCTACGACAAGTACGAACACGATTATATCGTCTACCCCTACGATGTGCTCATCGTGGAGCGCAAAAAGCGGGAGGATACCGCACCGGTCAAGCGTGTGGAGCTGCATCTGCACACCAAGCTTTCCAGCATGGACGGCTTCTGTGATCCCGGCGGCATCGTCAAGCTGGCCCACCGCATGGGACATCCGGCTGTTGCCATCACTGACCACGGTGTGTGTCAGGGTTACCCGGAAGCCATGCTGGCAGCGGACGATATCCATAAATCAGACCCGGATTTCAAGCTGATCTACGGCTGTGAAGCCTACTTTGTGGACGACATGATCCCCTGTGTATACGGTGTGAAGGATCAGCCGCTGGACGGGGAGTTCTGCGTGTTTGATACCGAGACCACCGGCCTTGACCCCGGCGTGGAGTATATGACCGAGATCGGTGCCGTCATCGTGAAAAACGGCGAAGTGGTGGAGGAATTTGATACCTTTGTCAAGCCCGGCAAGCCCATCACCCCCAAGATCACCGAGCTGACCGGCATCACCAACGAAATGGTGGCGGATGCTCCCGGCGAAAAGGAAGCACTGGAAGCCTTCCTCAAATTTGCGGGAGACCGCATCCTTGTGGCCACACGTCCACGCCTTTGATATGCGTTTCCTGCGCGCCGCCGCCAAGCGCAGCGGCATCAAGCTGGAGCCGACCTATATCGACACCCTGACCATGGCGCAGGCCATGTACCCCGGCCTGCACAACTACAAGCAGGGCACCATCAACAAGCATCTGGAGCTGCCTGCCTACGAGGCCCACCGTGCCTGTGAGGATTCTGCCGCGCTGGGCCGCATCTTCGGGGTCATGCTGAACGACCTGAAAGAAAAGCAGGTAGCAAAGGTCAGTGAGATCAACACCGGCCTTGGCGGCAACCGCGAGGTGCTGAAAAAGAAGTATTACCACCTCATCATTCTGGTCAAGAACCAGATGGGCCTGAAAAATCTGTACAAGATCGTCAGCGAAGCCCATGTGAACTACTTTTTCAAAAAGCCCCGGGTGCCTCGGAGTCTTTTGAACAAATACCGGGACGGCCTGCTGCTCACTTCCGCCTGCGAAGCCGGCGAGCTGTACCGGGCCATCGTGGATGGCACCAGCTATGAAGAACTGAAAAAGATCGCGTCCTACTACGATATTCTTGAGATCCAGCCGCTGGGCAACAACGCCTACATGGTGCGGGACGGCAAGGTGGACAGCGAAGAGGATATCAAAAACTTCAACCGCACGGTCATCAAGCTGGGCGAAGATCTGCACAAGCCGGTCATTGCCACTGGCGACGTGCACTTTACCGAGCCGGAGGACGCGGCGTACCGTGCCGTGCTGCAGGCGGGCAACGGCTTCAAGGATGCGGACAATCAGCCGCCCCTGTTCTTCCGCACCACGCAGGATATGCTGGCGCAGTTCTACTATCTGCCCAAGGAAAAAGCCTACGAGGTAGTGGTGAAGAACCCCCGCAAGATCGCGGCGATGATCGACAACAATGTTCGTGCCATCCCGCGCGGCACCTACCCGCCCAGCATCGAGGGTGCAGAGCAGCAGCTGCGCGATGCTACGTGGGAACACGCCAAGCGCGATTACGGTGACCCGCTGCCCGAAATTGTGGAAAAGCGGCTGCAGAAGGAGCTGGACTCCATCTGCGGCCATGGCTACGCCGTGCTGTACGTCATTGCGGTCAAACTGGTGGCCTATTCCAACGCGGGCGGCTATCAGGTTGCAGCCGTGGTTCGGTCGGCTCATCGGCCGTGGCCCACTTCTCCGGCATCTCGGAGGTGAACAGCCTGCCGCCCCACTATCGCTGCCCCAAGTGCAAGCACAGCGAGTTCATCACCGACGGCAGCGTGGACGACGGCTTTGACCTGCCGGATAAAAACTGCCCCAACTGCGGCACCCGGATGCTGGTGGACGGCCACGATATTCCCTTCGAGACCTTCCTCGGCTTCTACGGCGATAAAGAGCCGGATATCGACCTGAACTTTTCCGGCGAATATCAGTCCAATGTGCACCGCTATACCGAGGAGCTGTTCGGCAAAGCAACGTGTTCAAGGCGGGCACCGTGTCCGGTATTCAGGACAAGACCGCCTACGGCTATGTCAAAAAATATCTGGATGAGCGCGGCCGCACGGTGAACCATGCGGAGGAGAACCGCCTGACTCTGGGCTGCACCGGCGTCAAGCGCACCACGGTCAGCACCCCGGCGGCATGGTCGTTGTGCCGGACACCTACGAGATCTACGATTTCTGCCCCATCCAGCACCCGGCTGATGATGTGGCAGGCGGCCTGCTGACCACCCACTTCGAGTTCAAGTACCTGCACGATACCCTGCTCAAGCTGGACGAACTGGGCCACGATATGCCCACCTTCTACAAGTATTTTGAGGAGTACACCGGTATCCCCATCGACAGTATCCCCATGAACGACCCCAAGGTGTACAGCCTGCTGACCAGCCCCGAAGCGCTGGGCGTGACCCCGGAGCAGATCGACAGCCAGACCGGAACCTTCGGCATCCCGGAAATGGGCACCAACTTCGTGCGCGGTATGCTGGTGGAGGCACGGCCCAAGAACTTCTCCGAGCTGATCCAGATCTCGGGCCTGTCCCACGGCACTGATGTGTGGACCGGCAACGCGGACGAGCTGATCCGCAGCGGCACCTGCACCATTGCGGAGGTCATTGGCTGCCGTGACAGCATCATGCTGTACCTGCTGCGCAAGGGTCTGGAACCAAGATGCCTTTGATATCATGGAGGCCGTGCGTAAGGGCAAGGTAGCCAAGGGCGGCTTCAAGGATGGCTGGGAGGAAGCCATGCGGGAGCACGAGGTGCCGGACTGGTACATCGAGAGCTGCCGCAAGATCAAGTATATGTTCCCCAAGGCCCATGCCGTGGCCTACCTAATGTCGGCCATTCGTCTGATGTGGTTCAAGATCTACCGTCCACCGGAGTTCTATGCGGTATACTTTACGTACGCGGCGACGACATCGACTATGAGGCCGCTGTGGGCGGCGCGGCAGTGGCCCGCGCCCACATGGAAGAAGTCAAGCGCCGCCTGAAGGAAGAGAAGAACGCCAAGGACGAAGATGTGCTGGTCAGCCTGCAGCTCGTCAACGAGATGCTGGTGCGCGGCTACGAGTTTTTACCCATTGAGCTGGGCAAGAGCCGCGGCTCCAAGTATGTGGTGGAGGACGGCAAGGTACGTCTGCCTTTCTCTTCGCTGAAGGGTCTTGGCGGTGCTGCCGCCGATGCACTGGAAAAGGTGACCATCCACGGCGAAGAATATATCTCGGTGGAAGAGTTGCAGCAGGCTTCCGGTGTCGGCAGCAGCATTCTGGACCGTCTGCGTCAGGTGGGTGCTCTGGGCGACCTGCCGGAAAGCAGTCAGGTAAGCTTCTTCTGAGGACTCTGAAAGAAAAGTGCTGCACGGCTTTAGCTGTGCAGGCACTTTTGCTTTAAAAAAGCACCCGCGGCAAAAATCGCAGGTGCTTAAAAATTCAGCAGAACGGGGGAGTGTTTACTCCACGCTGATCATATAATAGTAAACGGGCTGGCCGCCGCGGATGTGGCTGACCTCAACGTGGTTCGGGCACTTTGCCTTTACGATCTCGGTCACTTTCTCGGCATCCTCATCGCTCACGTCGCAGCCGGAGATGATGGTGACGAAGCTGGAATCCTTCTTGCACATGCCGCGTGCCAGACGGTAGGTAGCTTTGGTGATATCGTTGGAGGTGGAAACGATCTTGCCGTTCTCCAGAGCCATGATCTCACCCTTCTTGATGCGCTTGCCGTCGTACTCACTGTCGCGGGCAGCATAGGTGATCAGACCGGTGGACACCTTGTCGGCAGCAGCCATCATGTTGATGGTGTTGGTCTCGGCGTTCACAGAGGGATCAAAGTTCAGCATGGCGGTAATGCCCATGGGCACGGTGCGGGTGGGCAGAACGACCACCTGACGGTCGGCCAGCTTCTGAGCCTGCTCAGCAGCCATGATGATGTTCTTGTTGTTGGGCAGCACGAACACGGTCTTTGCGGGCACGCTCTGGATGGCGGCGAGGATATCCTCGGTGGCTGGGTTCATGGTCTGACCACCGGAGACCACTGCGTCTGCAGCCAGATCGGTGAACACGGCCTTCAGGCCTTCACCGGCGGCAACAGCAACAAAGCCATAGTCACGGCTGGGGTCCACAGCAGCGTAGACGAACTCGCTGGACTGAGAAGGGGCCTTCTCAGCAGAAGCCTGCTTTTCCAGGCTCTTGCCCTGCTTCTGGCGGGCCAGGAACTGCTCGTGCATGTTCTCGATCTTGAAGTTGGTCAGGTAGCCGTACTTGATGGCCTCGCTCAGGATCTTGCCGGGGTCAGCGGTGTGGACATGCAGGTTGATGACATCGTCATCCTCAATGCAGACCACGCTGTCGCCGTTGGATTCAGCAAAGGCGCGCATCTTTGCGGCGCTTGCGCCTCGTACTTGTTGATGAGGAACTGGGTGCAGTAGCCGTTCTTGATGTCCTCCACCTTCATCAGGTCGTCGGTGAACACACCCTTGCCTGCGTTCTCGGTGGAGAGCTTGGCCTTGTTGGGGGCACCCTCGCCGCCGGCCACCATGGGCTCGCCGTGGAACACCTTGCCCATGCCCTCAAAGATGATCATAATGCCCTGGCCGCCTGCGTCCACAACGCCGGCCTTTTTCAGCACGGGCAGCAGGTTGGGGGTATCCTCCAGCGCCTTCTGGCCTGCGGTCATCACCACGTCCCACAGGGCGGGGATCTCCTGGGCACCGCAGGCGGCAGCTTCCTCGCTGGCCACCCGGGCAACGGTCAGGATGGTGCCCTCGGTGGCTTCATCACGGCCTTGTAGGCACCCTCCACGCCCTTTTTCAGGCGGCGATGATGTCGCGGTGTCGGCTTCCTTCTTGCCTTCCAGCGCCTTGGAGAAGCCGCGGAACAGCAGGCTGGTGATCACGCCGGAGTTGCCGCGGGCACCGCGCAGCATGGCGGAGGCAGCGGTCTTGGCGGCCTCACCACGGTGCAGTTGTCGTCCAGTGCGTTCAGCTCTGCACGGAGCACCCACCGTCATGCCCATGTTGGTGCCGGTGTCGCCATCGGGCACGGGGAAAACGTTCAGCTCGTCCACACGGGAGCGCTGGTTGTTGATGTTGTTCGCGCCGGAGATGATCGCGTCGCGCAGGATCTTACCAGAAATCATTGTCCTTACTCCTTAATAAAGTTCCATCAGGCGATCACGTCGTCCACCGACACGATCACACGGGCAACCTTCAGGCCGGTGGCCTGCTCCACTTCGTCCTTGACGCGGTGCGAATGCTGCGCGCGGCGGTGGAGATGTTGAGCCCGTAGCTGACGGCAATGTGCAGCTCGATCACGAGACGGCCCTCTTCCTGTGTGACACGAACGCCCTTTTCAGCGTAATCGCTGCCGCGCACCACGCTCCTGACCGCGTCGGTCAGTCGCGGGGGGTCATTGCGGCCACGCCGTAGCATTGTTTGGTTGCTTCGCCTACCAGCGTAGAGAAGTACTCGGCGGAAAAGCTGACATCTCCCAGCGGGAAACGGGAAGTGATCATAGTCGCTCTGCTCCTTTATTTGAAATCTTGTTGGGGTGGCCCGGCTTGCCGCGGGCGAAACCCGCCGCATACCGGGAAAGGAATCGGTATCCCTATTATACAACTTCCCACGCCCTGTGTACAGCACAATTTCCAAAGGGCGGGCAATGTGAGCCGATTCGTGTTTCTATTATACCACAAAACCCTGCCCTGTGCACGGTTTTCCTGCATGTTTTGCAAAAAGGCCGGGCGCGACTGTGAATAAATTCTAAAAGTATGATTTTTGACTTTATCCGCCTGTGGAAAAGTGCTAAAATCAAAGCAGAGGAACGGGAGCTGCGCCCTTACGGCAGAACCACTGTTTACGATAGGATAACGATTGGAGAGCTGTTTGATGAACATTTTGTTTTTCCTTTCCCCCAAGCAGGACCTGATGTATGTCTACGATGACTTCACCCTGCGGCAGACGCTGGAAAAATGGGAGAACAACCGCTACGCATCCATCCCGGTGCTCAACCGCAAGGGCGAGTATGTGGGCACCCTGACCGAGGGGGATATCCTCTGGGGGCTGAAACAGCAGCACGGCTGGACATTGAAGCCGCCGAGGATGTGCCCATCTCGAGCTTTGCCCACAAGCGGGATTACAAGGCCGTGACTGTCACCACCAGCATGGACCAGCTGATCGAAGCGGCCATGAACCAGAACTTTGTGCCCGTGGTGGACGACCGGGGCATCTTTATCGGCATCGTGCGGCGGCAGGCCATCATCCGCTACTGCTACGACAAGGCCCGCACCGAGGCCCGGAAGGCCCAGAGCGCCCCGGATGCCTGCCCCAAGGGCAGGCCTTGCGGCGGGGGGTGAACTGGCTCGACCCTCTCAGTCAAAGCCTTGCGGCTTTGCCAGCTCCCCCGAAGGGGGAGCCCTTGGCATTGCGCAGGGCTTTTTCTCGTTATACTAACATTCATCATTGAAGTCATTGAAATCATTGCTCTTCATTGCCACCCAGTCAATGACAATCAATGATAACCAATGATATCAATGATCATTATGTCTTAACGATAACTGTGCAGACACTGGAACCGAAGCATTGTGATCGGTTCGTTCCTGTCGAAAGTTATGCTTCTCCCAGCGTTTCCATTGCTGTTATACCAATATTTAATGGTATCTCGTTCCCAAAGCATAGGTTGCAGCTCCTGAATACGCTTTGAAAGCATTTGCAGATTTGGTGCAAGCTCGGTATGGGCGTACCGCTGGCCCATCTCCATCAGGTTCTTGGAGTAGCCGCTCCACGTTCCATCCCCCTGCTGCAGGAGCACCCGCAGGGTCTTGACGATGGGCTCTGCCTCATACTCGGCCACCCGGCGCTGAGCGGCCAGCTGGGCCGCCGTGCCTGCATGACCCAGCGGCAGCGGGCCTTATCAAAGCGGATGACCCGCTCGCACTGCTCGATGTCGCGGCCGGTGAGCAGAAAGCCTGCTTCATCGTCCATCCGGCTCTGCTTGTCCAGCACGATGGTGAAATCCGCCGCGCCAGGATGCCGGTGGAGCCGTTGATGTTGTCGAAGCTGTCCTCGGGGTTCTTGCTCTTGCGGGTGTGGTGCACCAGCAGCACGCAGATGCCCCGGCTGTCGGCAAAGGCCTTCAGCCTGCCATGTAGTCGTAGTCGGCATCGTAGGCATTTTCAAAGGGCTTTGCCTTGGGCTTGATCTTGGATAAGGTATCGATGCAGACAGATGGATGTCCGGGTTGGCATCCAGATACTCCCCCAGCGTTTCCAGCAGGCCCTCGCCCAGCCGCTGGGCCTGAAACATAACGTGCATGTTGGCGGGGGCGGGCCTGCCCTCCAGCAAGCGGCGCAGGCGGGTCTGCATCCGGCTCTTGCCGTCCTCCAGGGCGAGGTAGAGCGTGCCGTGCTGCCGGGTGGGGAACCCCAGAAACGGCTCCCCCTGTGCCACGCAAGGCAGAGGTCCAGCACCATCCAGCTCTTGCCCAGCTTGGGCTTAGCCACCAGCACCCCCATACCCA
>ENA-OQCS01001283-OQCS01001283.1-human-gut-metagenome-genome-assembly--contig:-NODE-1283-length-13155-cov-1.534464_pt1 | contig 13155 bp, 20 predicted proteins | sample MGYA00242757_ERZ504575 | MGnify/ENA primary metagenome ERZ504575 (study PRJEB26092, sample SAMD00036297) | human gut metagenome | host: Homo sapiens | study: EMG produced TPA metagenomics assembly of...
CATGAATTGGAACATATGGACTATCTGATGCCCAAATATCTAGTTTATGACAACATACTAATATTTCACATTTCATCGTTTATATATTATTTAAAAGGTTCTCCTTTCTATGAAAGATCTTTTTTATCATTTTTAAAAATTATTGTGCTAATAGAATTTTTTTAATGCTAATAATATGAGAGTGTAAACTAAACAACCAGCAATAATCATAACCACTAATGTTTCATACTTCCTAAATAGAATTGTGAAAGAATATACAAACAGCCTCCCATCACAACACTTCCTAACACATAATGCAAATGTTCTTTCTTAAAAAACTGAATAGGAATATACCTTCTCCCAATAATGAACATGGAAACAGTAACAGCTACTTCCGCCAACATATAAGCCACTGCCGTACCATTATGTCCATAAACAGGAATCAGTAATACATTCAACACCACGTTCACTACCGCACCTATGAATGTGCAAAGAATAACAATATTTATTCTACCCATCGGATAAAGCACCTGAAGCCCCATTACACCCGAAATGCCTACCATTAAAATATTCAAAGCTACTATTTGTGAAGTTAATATAGCTGGGGCAAACTTTCACCACTTAACAATAGAATAACACTAGGACTAGTAAATATCAATCCCACAGTCAAGGGCATTGCCAAAGCTAAAATAAAATCGTATGATTTCTGAATCAAGACCTTAAATTCATCCATCTTATTTTCAGCTATCAAATTGGAAGTGCGTGGCATAATTACCGCTCCCAAAGAACTAGAAAGACTCATAGTTATGACTAGAATTTTAGTTGCAGCCGTAAAATATCCCACAGCCTCAGCATCTTTCATAAAACCCAATAATACATTGTTTAATTGAAGATAAATACTAACAATGACATTAAAAGCAAAATATGTATAGCCGGTTTAAATGACTGAAAGGATGCAACGCCCTAAATTCAATCATATCCTTATGCAGATATTTTCTTAAACGGACAAAATTAAAAATATTTCCTCCCAGTACGCCTAAAACAGAATAAGCTCCATACCATAAAATATCCTCTTTTGACTTTACCAGCAGAAACAGTAATATAACGGAGATGGTCTTTACTACCATCCACGAATAGCAACACTATTTAAAATCTTCTATTCCTTGATAAAACCATTCGCAACCTATCGCCGTAAAAAAATGGTGGCACTGAGCAGAAGAAACAAAGGTATATCGGTTTGCACCTTAGTTACCGTCAAGCAAATGACAGCAACAGCCATATAACCCAAAAGAGTAAGAAAGGCATGTAACAATAATATTTCAACTGTAATCCGTGTCATTTTTTCCGGATTATCCCGTACTTTAGCTACCTCACGTATAGCATACATCGGAATACCCAAACAAGTGAACAAGCTGATATAGGAAATAATGGATTGAAAAAAGTTCACTTGTCCTATACCATCCGCCATCATTATACGAGAAGCGTAAGGAAAAGTAATGAGTGGAAATAAAAGTTGGGAAGCGGAATTTATCAGATTAAATAGATAATTCGCTTTTACTGATTTCGCCATTATAAATATATAACTGTTATTTTGGCACTGAATGCACTAGAATAAGGTCAAGAAAGCAAAAGGGAAGCAAATGCTTTGATGATTTCATTGTTGTATTTCCCTATTCGAAGTCCTTGCACCACGTATATCCTCGATAACCTCATCTGCCGTACGATCATCTTCCATTGTCCTGCAAATTCTGAAGTCCAATCGAGAAGAGTATCTGGCACATCATCATCAGCTAGTAAAGAAGCAGACACTTGTTTTATTGATCTTAACTTAATATCAGAACCTAAGCCTTTCAACGTATTCATTGAACAGCTTTTTAACGAAATATATAAAATCAGACAATTAGTATCCAGTACTATATTAATCATTATAAGGCACTCTCAAATGTTCTTTCAATATAGCCTCATTCTTATCCTGATCCCACAGACCTTCATCCCACAACTTATCCATATCCTCCTCTACTCTTTGAGCAAAGTAGGCTGTCAAAGATTTACGTATTTCTTCCAAGGCACGCTCGTCTTTAGCATAAGAAAACATCTTTAACAAGTGTAGCTGGACTGGGTTAAAAGGTTCTGATTTCATATTCTCTAGTTTTTATTGCAAACAAAAGAACAAATTATATTTCACTTATCCTAGCGATTCAACTTGTTTTTAATAACACTGCTCTTACTCCCCCTCATATCATCTACAAAGGCCATTTCAATGCCTCAGCCACCGATCATAATCAGCCAACCGGCTGATCAGCTGCTGCTTACTCTTTTTCGGCTTTTCCTCTTTCTTCCACGGATCAACCGCCTCGTGCGCCAAATGATAATAGATACTGCTATCCGTACAACCATAAAGTGTAACCACAGCAAGTGCACGCGACTGCTCCGCCTTGACGAGAGGAAGCATAGTCTGCATAACGCCAACCAGCTTTGCCGCCTCTTCTTCCATACCCAATATAGTATAAGCCGGCAACAAAATAGCATAAAGCTTGCAACGCATCACATCCGTATCCATCCGGAGATTGCCATATTCTTTCAACGCCTTGGCAGCCAGGGAACGATCTTCCTCACTCACCCCCTCCGCACTGTGATAACGCTGAAGAGCACTGTGCAAACCATTCAACATACAGTCATTGTCCAGACGGGTATATACATGCTTGTCCTTATCATTCAGGGCAATTACCTCATACTCACCCGGCATCACACGCAGCAGCGGAACCCACATCCAGTTCTCCACACATACCATCACATCCTTTCGCCCGGCTCCCGGCTGAATGACAACAGTCGCCTCCACCCCCTTAAACCGCCCCTCGGTAATGCGTATCCGGTCGCCCTTGCGCAAACCATCCGGCTGGGTATATAAACAGGAAGTGTATTGGAATAAGAACGGGCCACCCACTGCAAATTCTCCATTGCCGCATCGGAAAGGTAGGGGAAATACTCCCGCTTCCGCTCCCTCACCCGAGGCAGGAAACTGAGTACAGGAAAACGTTGCATCAGTGGAAAACATCACGCTCGGAGGCACGGACAAATACATAGTTGAAGAGTAAGGGACGCTGGGTATTGACGAATTTGCCGTCTATACGCTTCACTTCCTGATAGGAAGGAGCAAAAAAGCCGAATGAGGCTCGCCTGCCTGTATGCGGCGGTCCTGCTCCCGTTGCAAACCGCGCACTCCTCCCCGATGACAGTCGGGAAGCGACAACACATACCAACGCACGGCATTGTTATTCCGCAAAGCTCCAACGCTTCGGAGATGCCACAGAACGCTTCGGTTTATCAAACTGATGGGATAGCTTTTCATGAGATTTATCGTCAGAAATCCACGCTGACCGATACTGGAAGACCATATCAGCACAGTGTTTATAACTGGCTGATAAATAGCTTTTTACACAGATTTCATTTTGTATTTCTGAAATCTTTTATTTGTTGTTTCTTTCGTCCGAAGACGTCTTTTCTGTCTGCTTTTTATAGACATGTTTATACCCTCAAAAAAGGTTCTTTACCTTTATATAAAAGGAATTTAGAAACTTTTTGAGGCACAAAGATACACTATAATTGTGTATTACACAATAAAAGCGCTTAAAAAATAGGAAAACTTACTTTTGATAAGAAAAATAAGAGATGGGTATATTTCGTAATCACAATAAAAGATTCAAGTTTTACAAATATTTATTCAATAGGACTGTAATAACCTTATCCAATTCTATAAGGTCATTCTTTATAGTAGTAAATACTATCTGCTCGTCTACATTACTATATTCATGCGAAATAAGATTGCGCATATCATAAATAGCCAACCAAGGAATTTCCTTATATTCAGAAAGCGGTGATGGTTGTAAAAACAACAACTTTCCTACCTGTTCACCTATTACTTGAAGGCGCATAACACATGCATTGAACACCATCACTTTATCCATGGAGGCTAAAAAATCATCAGCACAATTTATTTCTTTACTCCATTGCTGTATATAGTAAATGGATTCTTTTATCTGGGTTAACCTGTCGCAAATGGTTAGTCGTCCTCCTTTATACATAAATGGCTTCTTTTTCAATATTCTGTTTCAAAAATGGAGGCAGTGAGGAACGGAAACGCACTAAATCAATTTCACAATGAAACATTTCCGTCAAAACAGTCTTCAAAGTGTACATAGTGGATAAAGTAGGATTATCAATATCTACAACAATATCCAAATCACTATCTTCCCTGTTCTCTTGACGTGCAACCGAACCGAAGATACCAATTGATTTAATTCCAAACTCATGCCCAAAACATTGTTTGAAACTAACTAACTTTGCCTTACATTCATCTAAGCATAACATACTTTTCACCAACTTTAGGTACTGGAACAAAGATAAACCTTTTATTTGAACGATACAAGTTCTTACCTCGGTTTCTTCATTTCACACTCCATCGGAGTTCTCTCCTTGCATCAGAACGTCATCATCACCATAAACCGCACGCCCCATTTGTTCGCATCGGATGATCCAGATAATTCAGACGGCGGACATAGTCTATGTGCAATATCTTGAAAATATTGTGAATACCCACAGAGCATTCCATGTACGGGGTCTTCGGATCCATCACAAAGCTGGTAGGACGTCCGTCACGGGTCGGGAACAGGAAGAGCTCGCTGTCACCCGGATGCTTCATCGGATTGTTCTTGTCGGTTAAATGACCATACAGCATCTTGAAGCCGATCGCCTCACGCCACTTCAGTTTCTTCAGCAAAGGAATACGGTTGAAAATCTTACCGTTCAAATCCCACGATACATCCAGAGAGGCGTAACGGTCGTTCAGGAACTCCATATTATTAATCAAGTTGAAAGTCTCGCGCTGCAGGATATAAGACAAGTTGGCCGCCGGCATAATCAGCAACGGGAACGGAACTTTATTCCACTGCGCACCGCCTTTCACGAACATATCAATCTTACCCCATGACGAGAACCAGAAACGCTTGTACAGCCCTACTTCCGTCAGATTGAAGTTATACTCTCCGCCCAGCACACCCTTGAAACCGGTCGTGTGCGACAGCGTGAATACCGGAGCGTCAAAAGAAACCGGTATACGGCGTTGCTTGGTATTGACAAATGTCTCACCCGGAGCGTAACGGAAAGCCAAGGAGGCTTCCATGGTCTGAATCTCAGGAACCAACGTTTTCTGGTCATCATTGGTTATATAGGCCAGACCGCCGGTAGCTCGTCCGTGCTGTGTTTCACTTCCACCGTGGTCTTCAAACCAAACTGCGTCTCGTTCTCATACTTCAAGGCGATATTCCGCACGTAGGACATCTGGTCCACCGTAGAAGTCTTGAAAGAAACGAACACATTATCCTTGTCCGTCTTCAGGAACTTATCCGTGGGCGACATCACATCATACTGATAGCTGAACGTGATGGAGTTCTTCGGGAACTCGCGCGGCAGGTATTCCTTCTTGTTGAAAGAGTATTCCACCTCACCCATATACTTGGAACGATGGTCCTTGAACCCGTAAGCGTAATATCCCTTGAAGAACAGATGCGGATTCAGGTTGGCCGTGGTCTGCGCGCTCATACGCAGACGCAATCCGTCGATATAGTTATTGGAGATCATGGTGTTTACCGGACCGATATCCACCTTGCTGGGGTTGTCCTTGGTTCCGGTTTCCACAAAGTTCTCGATAAACGCTTTCAATACAAAAATCACATATTTGAATCCCGGCATCTGTTCCAGACGCTTCACCAGCATATCCATAGAACTCTCGGTCTGCGTAAGCGGAACCGGCCGGTATTGATTCCAGAAATCGTCTCCGCGCATCATGGCGTCCGCCTCTTTGATCTCGGCCCCCTTACGCTTGAAAAGTTGCTGCGGAAGCTCATCGAAGGCATAATCAGAGTAACGGGTAGTCCTTCGTATCTGGAATCCTTGCATGATCTTCATCAAGGTCATCTCCACAATCATGTCATCGGTCTTCAACACCCACTCCCCATTAGGCAATTGCTCGAACTCCTGAATAATATCCATATTGTCCACAAAGTTCACTCCCGATTTCTTGCAGATTCATCGTACATTTCTTCACCGTATAAGATGAATCGGCCAGTACATACAGATGTCCCGTGAAACCGAAATCCTGCGAGTTATTGGGGACAAAGGTGAGATGGAAGCACTTGTCCTTGTCCACGAATGTGGTGTCCATAATGTAAAACTTATAAAACGAAAATGGCGTCACTGGACGAAATAGGACTGATGAAAGGATACTGCAACAGACGGATATCGTTATCATAAATATTCACATCCGTAAATACATCCTTCAGCACCGTGCTCAGCATATCTCCTGTGGCAAACAGCTCGTTCACCCCCGTAGAGCTCATCCCTTTGATAATGGTCTTCTCACTCTTGGGATGTTTACGGTAAATTTCTGCGAAGCGGTCTCGTCCACCGAGATAGGAAGGATAAATTTATTGGTTTCCTCACAAAGTTCGATCTGGTCTTTCAGGAAAGGCATCTTTTTATACATACCTTTTTCCAGCATTTCGGGGGTCACATCATTCAGTGACATTGTGATCTTCTGATACTTGTTGTACTGATAATAGTCATTCTCACTCAGCTTGTTATTGTTCTTATGAGCAATCACTTTCTTCATCAGTTCCACAGCCGGGTTATTCTTACGGGAGTACTTCTCTCGTTTGGGCTTCACCACCACTTCGTCCAGCATGATATCGTCCGGCCTCATCCTCACATTCAGGTTCTTGGTGACACCGGGGATTATATTCACTACTTTTGTTACATACCCCACTGCCGAAAAGGTGAGTTTATTCCAGCCTTTACGGGTTTTCGACCTTATAATTTCCATCATTATCGGTAATACTTCCTACGCCTTTTCCTTCATAAAAGACTGACAAGTATGGTATGGGATCATTCGTCAATGAGTCTGTTACAACGCCTTGTATATTTTGAGCTGACACCGAGATGCAGCATCCTAATAACAAAAATAGTAAAAACGACTTGATGTATTTTGTCTTCATTCTTTTTACCGCTATTCTTATGAGCCAGCAAAGTTAAGCATTAACTTAAAAGAAAGTTGCTAATATAAGCTAATAATTACAGAAATCTTACATATTGACCAATAAATAGGTGAAATTTAACACTGACAGAGCCTTTATATAGAAAAATAAAAAAGGGGTCTTTTCACAAAGCCCCCTTTTTAAGTTTTCAATAGGTATTAGTTTTTTTTTAAGGTAAAAAGATTGTTTTCAGGATAACGATGCAAATATGGAGCCTTTTTTTAAACCAGCCAAATAAAAAACTATGCCATACAACATGTTTTTAGAAATTTCTGTCTTTTTTGGCAGATTATTATTCAAAATGCTCTTTATCGGCCTCATTACATATACAAAGATAGCAAAAGTTTAATTTGAAACAGCATTTTAATGAGTTTTTTCTTTTCCCAAGAAATGTTCGTCCACTTTATCGCGGTGTTTCAGTAACCTTTGCATCTATAAAGAAACAATCTCTTCAGCGATATTAGTTATATGATCTCCGGCACGTTCCAGCTTACGGATAACGGTGCCGAGTTCCAGGCAAGTCAGGAAATTATCGGGGTGTGTTTCCAGATATTTTGTAAGCACGGCAGGGGCAGCCGCATTTATCTCATCCAGAAAGTTGTCCTTACTGAATACATTGAGGGCTAATTCCAAATTTTCTTCATTCAACGCGTTCTTGGTCATTTCGAGCATACTGAGCACTTGTCTCAACATCTCTTCTATACGCAGACTGTGGAGCAGTTCACTATCCAGCACTGTTTCCTCGCTTCTTACCACAAAACGGGCTATGCCTTCGGCAAAATCTCCCAAACGCTCCAAATCACTGTTTATTTTGAACATGGCCAGCACAAAACGCAGGTCAATGGCTACCGGATTGTATAGAGCGATAGTGTCCTCTACATCACTGTCAATTTTCAACTCGAACGCATTCACCCTTTTCTCACGGACAATGACTTGCTGTGCCTGGTCACGGTTAAAGGTCAGCACGGCCTCTCCTGCCCTGTCCAGCTGATTGTAAACCAATGTCCACATCTCGTTCACTTCCTTCTTCAGTGATACAAGTTCTGATTCTATAAATTTCACCATATTCTTAATTCTTGTTTTGTTTATTATTATTTCTTTCACCGCAGATTGCGCAGATTCACACTGATTTTAATTTTCCGGACAGAAGAATAAAAAGACAAATCCGTACCATTAGATCTGAAAAGCAAGCAAGCCCGCATCGGGTTGTGGCACATCAGTTCCAGCTTTATCTTATCTCCCATCTGTGCAACGCTGTGATGAATGCTTTACCCGAAACGCCTGTAATATAATTCTGGGTCGCTTCCTTGCCCGGATTCGTAAATATTTTCTTCGTATCATCATATTCCACCATATTGCCCATATAGAAGAAGGCTGTCTTGTCACTGACACGCGCGGCCTGCTGCATGTTGTGGGTGACAATAACGATGGTATATTCTTTCTTCAGTTCATGAATCAACTCTTCTACCTTGCTGTAGAGATAGGGTCCAGTGCCGAAGCCGGTTCAATCCATAAGCAGAACCGAAGGAGATACGGCCATGGCACGGGCTATGCACAACCGCTGCTGCTGACCACCGGACAGGGCAAACGCAGACTCTTTCAACTTATTCTTCACCTCATCCCACAACGCGGCTCCTTTCAAGGTTTCCTCCACCCTGTGGCGGATAAACTCATTATCTTTCACCCCATTTACCCGAAGCCCATAGGCCACATTCTCGAAAATGCTCTTCGGAAACGGATTGGGACGCTGGAATACCATTCCCACATTCTTGCGCAACTCATCCACCTGCACAGACTTGTCGTATATATTTCTCCCGTCAATCAAAATCTCCCCTTCCAGACGAGAGCCGGGAATGAGATCGTTCATGCGGTTGAACAGGCGGAGGAAGGTGGACTTGCCACAACCGGACGGACCTATGAAAGCCACCACCTCTTTCTCTTCAATCGTCATGCTTATATCTTTCAGCGCCTGAAAATCACCATAGAAAAAATTTACATGTTTTGCATCTATCTTATTCATATTCTTAATGTTTTAATAATTTGCTGATTTGTCTATGTGCTAATGTACCAATGTCCGTGCGGTACACAGCGCAACCCATCGGCACACCGACAAATTATTAATTCGTTTTTACTTTGTTGGAAAAATACCGGCGGAGTGCATTTGCCAACAGGTTTATAATTAAAATAATAAGGATCAGTACCAACGCCGTACCGTATGCCAAAGGAAGCTGTGACTCCATATCCGTTCCGCTGGTAGAAATCACATAAAGGTGATAAGGCAATGCCATGCATTGGTCCAGAATGCTATGTGGTAGTTGCGGCAGGAAGTAAGCGGCACACGTAAACAAGATAGGCGCCGTTTCACCCGACACACGTCCCAAAGCCAGAATCAGTCCGGTAATGATGTTGGGCATCCCCATGGGCAGAATTACATGCCAGATGGTTTGCAACTTGGTCGCGCCCAAAGCCAGACTCCCCTCACGGAAGCTGTCGGGAATCGCCTTCAAGGCTTCTTCGGTGGTACGTATCACCAAAGGTACACAAAGCAATCCCAACGTCAAGAACCGGCTAGGATGCTGTCGCCGAACCCCATGTATTTCACAAACAGTGCCATACCAAACAAACCGAACACAATGGACGGAATACCGCTCAAGTTATTGGTCATCATCCGGATAAAGCGGACCAGCTTGCCTTTCGGCGCATACTCGTTCATATAAATGCCACTCATCACTCCCACCGGAAATGCGAACAGCGCACTGCCCACCATCAGATAAAAAGTACCTACAATGCCGGCCATATACCGCCACCCGTCATACCGTCACTGGGAGCCGTGGTCAGAAACTCCCAGCTGATTACTCCTATACCTTTATATATAATAAAACCGAGAATGGCGAACAGAATGAGGACAATGCTATAACTCAGCAGTTTGAAAATACCGAATGCCAGCCATTGCGAACGTCTTTTACGCGCCCCTTGCCGGGCAGGGAAAACATCTTGCTTCATATTTTAAATACTTAATTAATCTTTTGTCAATCTATCAATATACCCACTGGCTGCGCTGTGTGCCGCATGATCATTAGCACACCGGCAAATTAGTACATTATTTATTTGTTCTTGATGAAATATATTCTACACTAAAGTTGATAAGCATCGTGATGAAAAACAACACTACTCCCAGCAGGAACAGAGCTTCATAGTGCGCGCCGCCGGCGGGTGCCTCTCCCAGTTCCGCTGCAATAGTCGCCGGAATGGTACGGAGCGGCTCCAGAATAGTGGTGGGTATCACGGCCGCATTTCCTGTAACCATCAGCACCGCCATCGTCTCGCCTATGGCACGTCCGATGCCCAGGACAACGCCCGAAGTGATTCCAGAAATGGAAAACGGAATCACCACCTTATATATAGTCTGCCAACGGGTAGCACCCAATGCCAGACTGGCTTCGCGCATGGCACGGGGGCAATTCCGCATCGCATCCTCGCTTACGGTAATGATAGTGGGGAGTGCCATGATAGCCAAAACAATACTTCCGGCCAATCCGGTCTCGCCCACAGGCAGATTAAAGACTTTCTGAATAAGCGGTACGATGACTATCAACCCAAAGAAACCGTAGACCACGGACGGAATACCACTGAGCAGCTCAATAACCGGCTTCAGAAAACTACGGGTCCGATGGTCGGCCACCTCGGACATATACACCGCCACCGACAAGCCGAAAGGCAAAGCGAACAGGATGGCAAAGAAACTCACCCAAAGCGTACCCGTAATCAAAGGAAGAAATCCGAACTGAGGGGCGGGAGTAGCCGTAGGGAACCATTCCTTTCCGGCAAAAACCTCGTCAAAAGAAATAGACTCGTCTTTCAGCAGATGCCCCGGAAAATCCTTTTCTATAAACTTGGAGGGAACAAAGGCGATGATGCCTGGATTACCGGCAACGATCTCGCCGATGCACCGGGGAGCCTTCTCGTATTCGGCTCCCAGCTCTTCCTCCGAGAAATAGGAGGTGATATCCTCCAACCGGAAAACTTTAACCTCCGCGTCCGGTCCTCCCAGCTCTTTCCAGTTGGTAATCTCTTCGTCAAAAACGTCTTTTATTTGTGCCGCACTCAGTTCCTGCACCGGATTGGCTTTATTCACCGCCAGCACATATCCCTCTTCTATGACTTTTTTATTAAAAAGTCCCAAAGCTTCCGCAAACAAGAATACGACAATCAGCAAAATAGTAATGCTCGTTACAAAACCGCTGCAAGTCAATATTCCTTCTACAATCTTTTCCCAAACTCGTTTCATACAGTTTTAGTCTTCTATTTTAATAACCGATGCAAAAAAGCCTCTTTATATTAAGGTGATATGAAAGAAGCTTGAAGTATTTGCTACAATTATATTACAAACTTGTTACAAGCAAAGACAATCCTGATCTTATTGCCATTTTCCCGCAAGGACGGATTCAATCCACCCTTGCCGGCGAATATTGCCCGTAACAGAATCGTAACACACCAGTAAAACAAATGACACAAGAAAACGTTTCTTTTGCACACGAATTAATATAAGAACTTATGAATCAATTAAAAGCTCTATTTCTTTTTATTCTATTGGCTTGTAGTCTGAATATTACCGCACAACGCATAAAAGGCAGTGACACGGTGTTGCCTGTGTCACAGGAAACAGCCGAGATTTTCATGAAAGATGATCCCGACCGGCGGGTAACCGTCACCGGCGGAGGAACCGGAGTGGGAATTTCCGCCCTGATGGACAACACGACAGATATCGCTATGGCTTCCCGTCCCATCAAATTCAGCGAAAAGATGAAACTGAAAGCCGCCAAACAGGAAGTGGAGGAGGTAATCATAGCGTATGATGCCCTGGCCGTCATTGTAAACCCGTCCAACCCTGTCAGCCAACTGACACGCCAGCAACTGGAAGCCATATTCCGCGGCAAGATAACCAATTGGAAGCAACTGGGAGGACCCGATATGAAAATTATTGTCTATTCCCGCGAAACTTCTTCGGGAACTTACGAATTTTTCAAAGAAAGTGCCTGAAGAACAAGAACTACATGAGCAGCAGCTTGTCCATGCCCGCCACCGGAGCCGTGATCCAGTCTGTAAGCCAGACCAAAGGCGCTATCGGCTATGTGGGACTGGCCTACTTGTCTCCCCGGGTGAAAGCCATTGCCGTTTCCTACGATGACGGCAAGCATTATGTACTGCCCAGCCTTGAAAACGGAAAGAAGAAACTTTACCCCGTAGTACGCCCTCTTTATTACTATTACAATGTAGCCAATAAGGAAAAAGTGACCCCGTTCATTGACTACATCCTGTCACCCGAGGGGCAAAATATTATAAAAAACGGTGGATATATTCCTGTGAAATAAAGGATATCCCAAAAAGAATGCGTACTTTTGCAGCAAAGTGTAAATTGATATCACAATGACTGAAATGAACGCTACAGAAGCTACAGAGAAGAAAAGTCTGAACTTCATTGAACAGGCAGTTGAGAACGACCTGAAAGAAGGTAAAAACGGAGGGAAAGTACAAACCCGCTTTCCGCCCGAGCCGAACGGCTACCTGCACATCGGTCATGCCAAAGCCATCTGTCTGGATTTCGGGATAGCTGCACGCTATGGTGGCGTATGTAACCTGCGTTTTGACGACACCAACCCGACCAAAGAAGATATGGAATACGTGGAAGCCATCAAGGAGGACATCCAATGGCTCGGATTCCAGTGGGGAAACGAATATTATGCATCCGACTACTTCCAGCAATTATGGGATTTCGCCGTCAATCTGATAAAGGAAGGAAAGGCTTATATAGACGAACAGAACTCCGAACAAATCGCGGCACAGAAGGAACTCCCACCCAACCCGGAACCGAGAGCCCTTACCGCAACCGTCCCATCGAGGAAAGTCTGGAACTGTTCAACAAAATGAACAGCGGTGAAATAGAAGAAGGCAAAATGGTGCTCCGCGCCAAAATAGACATGGCAAGCCCCAACATGCACTTCCGCGACCCTATTATTTATCGTGTGGTAAAGACTCCGCACCACCGTACAGGCGAAACCTGGAAAGCATACCCCATGTATGACTTCGC
>ENA-OQCS01001284-OQCS01001284.1-human-gut-metagenome-genome-assembly--contig:-NODE-1284-length-13153-cov-2.062644_pt1 | contig 13153 bp, 22 predicted proteins | sample MGYA00242757_ERZ504575 | MGnify/ENA primary metagenome ERZ504575 (study PRJEB26092, sample SAMD00036297) | human gut metagenome | host: Homo sapiens | study: EMG produced TPA metagenomics assembly of...
ATCGCAGAATCCAGATGGTGATCGATGAGGGAACTTTGAGGAATGGAATCAGGATCTGATCGGTGGAATCCTGTAAATTACAAAGGGTATCCGGAAAAAGTACAGGCACTTCAGGAGAAGACCGGGCTCAAAGAGGCTGTTGTCACAGGCAAAGGCAAAATAAATGGCAGAGATACTGTGATTGCAGTCTGCGATGGAAGATTCCTGATGGCAAGCATGGGCTGGGCAGTTGGCGAAAAAATCACCAGAGCAGTAGAACGTGCAACGGAGGAAAAACTTCCCATTATCATTTTTGCCTGTTCTGGTGGTGCCAGAATGCAGGAGGGAATCACATCTCTGATGCAGATGGCAAAAACTTCCGCGGCGCTGGAACGTCACAGCAAGGCCGGACTGCTTTATGTAAGTGTTTTGACAGAACCTACGACAGGTGGCGTGACGGCAAGTTTTGCGATGCTTGGGGATATCATTCTGGCGGAACCAGGTGCACTGATCGGTTTCGCAGGTCCGCGTGTCATTGAGCAGACTCTTCGTCAGAAACTGCCGAAAGGATTTCAGAGAGCAGAATTTCTGGTTGAGCATGGTTTTGTAGATGATATTGTAAGGCGTGAGAATCTGAAGGAAACACTTGGTAAGATCCTGGAGATACATGCGGTATCCTGGAAAACAGAAAACAGGATCAGAACGGATGCAGCTGAATTACATCACGCGGATCATCCGGGATCAGATTCTGAAAATCTGACAAATGACAAGTGTGATTCGGATAGAGGAGATTCTAATCCAGCTGGCATCAACCCTTACTTCACAGCCTGGGATCGTGTACAGATCTCACGCAAGATTGACCGTCCATCCGGCAGTGATTATATAGAAGCACTTTTTACGGATTTTATGGAATTTCATGGAGACCGAAATTACGGAGATGATAAGGCAATCATCGGTGGAATCGCAAAATTTCATGGAAAACCAGTCACTGTTATCGTGCAGGAAAAAGGAACCAACACCAAAGAAAACATTGCACACAATTTCGGCATGCCGATGCCGGAAGGATATCGCAAGGCGCTGCGCCTGATGAAGCAGGCAGAAAAGTTTCATCGTCCGGTAATCTGTTTTGTGGATACGCCGGGAGCTTTCTGTGGTATCGAGGCAGAGGAACGAGGACAGGGCGAGGCTATTGCCCGTAATCTCTGGGAGCTTGCCGGACTGAAAACACCGGTTCTGTCTATTGTGACAGGAGAAGGTGGAAGCGGTGGGGCACTTGCCCTGCAGCAGGTGATCAGGTATGGATGTTGGAGAATTCCATATATTCTATTCTTTCACCGGAAGGATTTGCAAGTATTCTCTGGAAGGACAGTACTAAGGCAAAAGAAGCTGCCGCGGTCATGAAACTGACAGCATCGGATCTGTATGAGAAAGGAATTATTGAGCAGGTGATTCCTGAACCGGAGAATCTGACACCGGAAAGTATGTGGCAGGTGCTGAACGCCTGAACGATAAAATCTGTACTTTCCTTCAAAAATATACATCTCTTTCCGAGGAAGAGCTTCTTCGAAACAAGATACGCCCGTTTTCGTAAGTTCTGAATTGAAATATCACGCGACTCACTTCTTTCACTTTCCTACATTATATAGAAAAAGGCGCGCAGGAAAAGAAAAATATCTGGGACAGAAAAGGAAAAGTGTGGAAAAACCGAACACTTTTCTTTTTTTGTCTATACAAAAGGACAGAAACTGGAATTATAATATATAAAAAGAAAAAAATCGGAGGAGACACGAATGAAAGAAGTAAAATCGCCAAAGAAGCCGTTACTTTATTATTATGGAATCGTGCTTCTGATCATAATTGTTTTTAATGTGCTTGTAACCCCGATGCTCACAAAAACAATGGTCAAAGAAGTCGATTATGGAACTTTTATGTCGAAGATCGAAGATAAAAAGATTGATGATGTCCAGATTGAGGATAATCAGATCCTTTTTACAGATAAAGATGATAAAAATACCATCTATAAAACAGGCGTGATGGAAGACCCGACTTTGACAGAACGTCTTTACAAGGCTGGTGCAAAATTCTCAAAAGAGATCGATCAGCAACTGTCACCGGTGGCAAGCTTTCTGCTGACAGGAGTACTTCCTCTGATCATCTTTATCGCCCTGGGACAGTACCTGAGCCGCAAGATGATGAATCAGATGGGCGGTAAGAATTCCATGGCATTTGGAATGGGAAAAAGCAATGCCAAAGTTTATGTACCGTCAACCGAAGGTATCCGCTTCAGTGATGTAGCCGGTGAAGAAGAAGCAAAAGAAAATCTGCAGGAAATCGTTGATTATCTGCATAATCCGGAGAAATACACCAGGGTTGGAGCTTCCATGCCGAAAGGCGTTCTGCTTGTCGGCCCTCCAGGTACCGGTAAACCATGCTGGCAAAAGCAGTAGCCGGTGAATCCAATGTACCGTTCTTCTCGATGTCCGGTTCTGAATTTGTGGAAATGTTTGTTGGTATGGGCGCATCCAAAGTTCGTGACCTCTTTAAACAGGCAAAGGAAAAAGCACCTTGTATCGTATTCATTGATGAGATCGATGCCATTGGTAAGAAACGTGACGGACAGATGGCAGGTGGAAACGATGAACGTGAGCAGACCCTGAACCAGCTGCTTACGGAGATGGATGGTTTTGAGGGAAATAACGGTGTTATTATTCTGGCAGCAACCAACCGTCCGGAATCTCTTGACCCGGCACTGACCCGTCCGGGCCGTTTTGACCGCCGTGTACCTGTAGAACTTCCGGATCTTGAAGGTCGTGAAGCAATCCTTAAAGTACATGCAAAAAAGTTCAGCTTTCTGACGATGTGGATTTCCATACGATCGCAAGAATGGCCTCAGGAGCTTCCGGTGCAGAGCTTGCCAATATTGTAAATGAGGCGGCTCTTCGTGCTGTTCGTGATAATCGTGAAGTAGTCACAGAAGCAGATCTGGAAGAAAGCATTGAAGTTGTTATTGCAGGATATCAGAAGAAAAATGCGGTACTTTCAGATCAGGAGAAAAAGGTAGTTGCATATCATGAGATTGGACACGCTCTTGTAGCAGCAATGCAGACACATTCTGCACCGGTTCAGAAGATTACGATCATTCCAAGAACTTCCGGCGCGCTTGGTTATACATGCAGGTAGAGCAGGGAGACAAATATCTTCTGACAAAGCAGGAACTGGAGAATAAGATTGCAACATTTACCGGTGGCCGTGCTGCGGAGGAAGTGGTATTTGGTGAGATAACGACCGGTGCATCCAATGACATTGAACAGGCAACCAAGATTGCCCGGGCCATGATCACCCGCTATGGTATGAGTGATGACTTTGATATGGTGGCTATGGAAACCGTGACAAATCAGTATCTTGGCGGTGACGCATCCCTGGCATGCTCTGCGGATACGCAGAATGAGATTGACCGTAAGGTTGTGGAACTGGTTAAGAGAGAGCATGAGAAAGCGAAAAAAATTCTTCTTGATAACCGTCAGAAACTGGATGAGTTATCCAATTATCTCTATGAAAAAGAGACGATCACAGGAGATGAATTTATGGCAATCCTGAATGGTGAGGCAAAAAATGAGACAAATACAGAAACGAAAATAGAATCAGGAGCTGAGAAGAAGGAGGCGGATGCAGATGAACAGACGATCTGATATTGGATGGTTTGAATTAATCGTGGGTATCATTCTGATCATATTTGGTGTTGTGATCATGCGTCAGCCGGTAGGGGTACTTACCTGGATCGTGATTCTGTGTGGTGTGCTTGCAATCTTAAGCGGAATTGGGGATATTGTTCTGTATGTCAAAATGGAACACTTTACCGGGTTTGGACCGATAGTTTCACTTGTCACAGGAATCCTGAGTGTGATGGCCGGATTTATGCTCACGGCACATCCGGAAGCAGGAAACTGGGCGCTTGCAATGATTCTTCCAATCTGGATTATTGCGCATTGTATTTCCAGACTTCTCATCTGCAGTATATGAAGATGCATTACGGAATGACTTATTATACGATTTCACTGATTCTGAATATCCTTGGTCTGTTCGTTGGAATCCTTCTGATCTTCCGGCCGATGATCACGATCCTTTCCATGGGTGTGCTTGTAGGAGGCTTTATGATCATTGAGGGAGTGGAGCTCATTCTTGTTGGACTGGACGGCAGACAATATTACAGATAAAAAAGAAATTCAGGTACAGGTGGATCTGGTATTGGTCTGTCAGTTGCAAAAGCAATCGTACAGGCGCATAAAGGTAAAATTACCGCAGAAAATAAAAACGGAAAAGGATTGACGATCACGATTCTTCTATAAAAAGAAGAATATGTGAACAAGGCCGCTGCACTCTTGTGTGACGGCTTTTTATATTGTAAAATATATAAAATAAAAACTTCTTAGGGTTCGATGACAAAGGGAGGAGAAGTTTTGAAAAATAATTATACCGTAAGCAACAGAAAAAGATTTCTGTTCTATATTCTGATGATATTAAGTCTGCTCTGTATCATGGCATTGCAGTTTTTTGGACAGAATGAAAGGGATGGAAATACAACAGAAAAAAATCTTATTTACCAGGGAACTTTTACCTGGCAGAAATCAGACGGAAGCAGTGAAAAGATCAGCGTTCCGGGACAGTATGATGTAAAAGCAAAGGATACGATGACTATCCTGACCAGACTGCCGGAAGATTATCATGAGAATACACTGGCAATCCGTTCATCACTTCAGTCGGTCCGATTTTATGTGGACGGAGAACTGAGAATGGAATATGATACATCGGGGACTAGACTTGTCGGAAAAAACTCAGCAAGCTGTTATGTGTTCTGTCCGACATCAGAAGATGATGCAGGAAAAGAAGTGCGTATTGAACTTACCACAAATACAGCAAATATTCTGGAGTGGTAAATACTGTTTATTGTGGAGATGAGGCAGCAATCTGGGGGTATCTGTTTCAGACGTATGGACTGGAGACTGTCATTGCTCTTTTTTTGTTGTTTGCCGGAATCATTACGATCATTTTTGGGTTTTCTCTCGGGATTGCCTATCAGACGAAATTTGATATGGAATATCTGGGCTGGTGCGTTTTTATGGCAGCAATCTGGATGCTTGGTGAGTCCAAGATGCGGCAGCTGTTTTTCCGAATCCGTCAGCACTTGCAACGCTGTGTTTTGTAATGATCATGTTAAGTCCGATCGCAATCGGATATTATATGGATACGCTGCAGAAAGGAAGATACCGGAAGTATTTGGAGTGTAGAAAGCATAGCATTTCTGAATGCTCTGATCTGTTCAGCACTTCATATTCTTGGGATTGCGGATTATATCGAGACACTTCCTGTTGCCCATGTGATCCTTGCAGGCAGCGTTCTGATTGGGTTCATTACGATGGTCTGTGACCTGAAAAGAGGATATGTGTCAGAAAAAATATACTTTTTTTTTTCAGTATTATACTGGCAATGATCGCTATTATAGCAGAGTCGAGCCTGGTTTATTTTCAGAGTTTCCGCATCAGGAATCTTTATAGGAATCGGAATGATCATACTGCTGTGCACAAACCTGCTGAAAACGATCAAAAATATCCAGAAAGTGGAAAGCCGCCGTCAGAGAGCAGAGTTAAATAAGCGCAGAAAACAGATGGAAACCATGTCACTGCAGATGATGCGGACACTTTCCACAACGATTGAGGCGAAAGATGAGTATACAAGAGGACATTCTTATCGGGTGGCAGAATACGCAGCTCTGATTGCAGAAGAACTTGGGTGGGATAAAAAAGAAATCAGAAATCTCAAAAATGCAGCACATCTGCATGATATCGGTAAGATCGGTATTCCGGATAACATTCTGAACAGGCCAACCAGACTGACGGAAGAAGAGTTTCAGGTAATTAAAGAGCATACCGTCATTGGAGCAGAGATACTAAAAAATATTACGTTGATCGATCATGTGAAAGAGGTGGCTCGAAGCCATCATGAAAGATACGATGGTATGGGGTATCCGGATGGATTGAAGGGCGAAGAAATTCCGCTGTATGCAAGAGTTATAGCATAGCAGACTGTTATGATGCTATGAAGTCAAGGCGGATTTACAGAAATCCGCTTGGAGATGAAGTTATATATAATGAAATATCCAGAAACTGTGGATCACAGTTTGACCCCAAGATCGCAGGAGTCTTTCTGAAAATGTTGAATGAAGGTCGCGTAGTGATCAGAGAAGACGGCAAGCTTGCAGATAAAGAAGATAATCTTCTGAATATGGAAGCAGAAATTGAAAAGTTCATCTCCACTGTAATGATAACAATGAAACACAGGAAGACAGTGAAGGATTTGATTTTCTGACAGGATTGCCAATGAGAAATCGTGGTGAAAAGCTTGCGGCACAGTTTATGCAGCAGGACAGCGGTTATCTGGTATTTCTTGACATGGATAACCTCAAGAAGATGAATGACCTTTATGGACACAAAGCAGGAGACAGAGCATTGAAATTACTTGGATCTTTCTTGATGGAATATGCACATCATTCCGTTGTCTGCCGCCTGGGTGGGGATGAATTCCTGATGTTTGTGCCGAACGTTCAAAAGAAAAGATAACAGAGATCGTCACAGAAATCCAGGAAAAATTTGAACAGAGCAAGGAAAAGGATGTAGCGATCCGTTGTGCTTCTGTTTCTGCCGGAATCTGTGAAGTAAATAAAGGAGATCCTTTTGAAGAATGCTATTCAAAGGCAGATAAGGCCCTGTATTATGTGAAACAGAATGGAAAAGGAAGCTTTTTCTTCTATCAACAGATGGAAGGGGAAAAGATTGTTGGCTATGGAACAGGAAAAGATCTGACACTGGTTTCCAAAGCACTGAGCGCCAGCGGCGATTATTCCGGGGCACTTGAGCTGGATTATCGTGAATTCGCCAAGATATATGAATATATGAATAGTATGGAAAAAAGATACAAATGTCATTGTTATCTGGTGATGGTAACGCTGGAAACGGAAGCGGATTCTGTATTAAATATCGAAGACATAGAATATGCACTGGAATGTATGGAGCAGGCAATACGACAAAAAATACGAAAGGTTGATGTGTGCACGCGTTACAGTTCCATGCAGTATCTGATCATTCTGTTTGAACCAGATGAAAAAACAATTCCAAATATCATGGAACGTATTTTCGGTCAATATCGTGAGCAGTGCGGAAAGAAAAAACTGCTTCTTAATTATGAATATATGTCAATGACGGAAAAATAATACAGAGGCTGAATTGTTGGAACATTACGGAGTAATTTCCTATAAAGTAAAGTAAAAAGCGCGGTCGTAATAAATGCGACTGCGCTTTTTGAGGTTAAAGAATGATTTTAATTAATGGCATATTCTGATTAAAGAACATCTTCTCTGCGGATATATCCAGGATGTCCTTCTTCTGCGATGATCTCATTGCCGTGGATGACCTTGGCCCATTTATCCATTACCTGATTTTCAAGATGAGCATTCTCGCCGACAACAGTATGAGACAATACAATGCTGTTTTTAATGACAGCACCGGCTTTGATCTGGCATCCACGTCCGATAACGGAATTTTCGACTGTTCCTTCGATCAGACAGCCATTGGAGATAACAGAATTCTTGACAGATGCACCTTCCAGATACTGGGTCGGGCAGGAATCGTTGGTTTTGGTATAAATTGGCCATTCCGGATTGAACAGTCCTTCTGCAGTTTTGATGTCGATCAGAGAGATATTTGCGTTGTAATAACTGTTAAAGTCAGTAATGGATGCAAATATCCTCTGTGTGAAACACCGCGATATCGAGATCCGCAGAAGATTCATTGACAATCTGAGGCAGAGTGTACATCGAAGAAATTTTCCGGGCTTTTTTGATCAGTTCAATGAAAAGCTCTTTACTCATAACATATGTATCCATGAAGATGTTGCGTTTCTGGGCACTTCCACGGTTTTTTTCGATGGATTCAACACCTTTCTGTTTGTTCAGATTCAGAATATCACAGTTCAGGAATTTTTCTCTTGCATTGTCCACAGAATGATACAGGAGTGTGATATCAGCACCGGAATCAATATGTGTCTGAAGAAGTTCCCTGTAATCTTCTGCATATACCATGTAAGATGGCGCGATGATCACATATGGCTCATGCATTCTTTCAATGAATTCAATATTTTCATAAAATGATGCGATATCTGTATTGTATACATCATTTTCGGAACTGTTCTGAGCGAACATAAGCTGCAGCTTGCCACGTTTGGAGTTGATGTTGTAATGACGTCCGGTTCCGAGATGTTCTGCCAGAGAACGTGGCTTGGTTCTTACATATACCTGGATGCGGTCGATACCGCTGTTGCTCATATTTGAAATAGGAAAGTCAATGACACGATATCTTCCAAGGAAGGAAAAAGCACCGATTGGACGATACTGCTGAAGTCCTTCTACTTTGATATGGGTTCCGGAAGATGTGACAATTCCAAATGCTCTTGCCATATTATTCTACCCCCTTTACACGTTTGGACACGAGTTCGATATTTTCACTGTCTGCACTGCCTACAACAGCATCCTGGCCAATCTTGACATTATCAGCAACAAGTGCACGCTGAACAACTGCGCCGGCGGCAACTTCTACGCCTGGCATCAGTACACTGTCAATGATCTTGCACCCTCGCCGACCTTGCATCCGGTGAACAGTACAGAATGCTTAACTTCACCTTCGACAACACAGCCTGTGTGATAAATGCTTTATCGATTTTGGCATTTGGTCCTATGTACTGAGGAAGAGCAGGTGTGTCTTCCGTGTAGATCTTCCATGTTGGATCGTTCAGATTCAGCTCATTTCTGGAATCAATGAGGTCCATATTTGCTTCCCAGAGAGAGTCGATGGTTCCGACATCTTTCCAGTAACCTTTGAATTTATATGCGGCAAGTGTTTTATTGTCGTTAAGGAGACACGGGATAACATCCTTACCAAAGTCATGGTGGGAATCAGGATTCTTCATATCTGCAAGAAGGATCTTGCGGAGAAGCTTCCAGTTGAAAATATAAATACCCATAGAAGCAAGGTTGCTCTTCGGATGTTCTGGTTTTCTTCGAATTCAACGATGCGGCCGTTGCCATCTGTGTTCATGATACCGAAACGGCTTGCTTCTTTCATCGGTACTTCAATGACTGCGATCGTTGCATCGGCATTCATTTCCTTATGGTAATCCAGCATTTTGTCGTAATTCATTTTATAAATATGGTCGCCGGAAAGAACTAAAAGATATTCCGGAGAATATTTATCGATAAAATCGATATTCTGAGAAATCGCGTCAGCAGTACCTCTGTAAACGTCAAGATCTGCATCAGCTTTTTCACGTGGTGGAAGAACAAAGACTCCACTTTCTCTGGCATCAAGTCCCCAGCGTCCGCCAGCTGCTACATAACTATTCAGAAGAACGGATTCGTACTGAGTCAGTACACCGACAATGTCCACACCGCTGTTAGCGCAGTTGCTAAGCGGGAAATCAACAATGCGGTATTTTCCACCATAAGAAACTGCCGGCTTGGCTACTTTGTTGGTGAGTTCATGAAGACGGCTTCCACGTCCGCCAGCCAGGATCATCGCTAACATGTTGTTTTGTTTCATAGTGAACCCTCACTTTCCTTTTAGATTGCTTATATGAATCTATTATACATTTTTTACAAAAACATTTCTACATTTTTGAGCAAAAAAGTGTGGCTTGATTGATATTTTTTTTGATGATTGTTAAGTGTGTATTAATTGATGGAAAAATTTCGACAAAAACATAAAAAAGTAACAAAAACAGAGGAGCGGACGAGAAATGCTGTATACAAGGCTGGAAAGGAGCCGACAATCACTGGACGAAAAGTATGTTTTACGTTATAATAACAAGGTTAAAGGGAAAAATAAAAGTGCTATTTGACGGATGAGAGGGATATAGTGAACAGACGAGAGGATTTTAAACGTTTTTATAGTATTTTGTCTGGCAAGTCTTGTTGTGATCGCACAGACAGCTGTTTTTGCATATATCTGGTATGACTATTACAGAGGACTTATTTTTGAACCGTTCTGGAGAAAAGGTAACTGGGTCCTGATTGCAATCTACGGATTGATCAATGTTTTGTTTTCCAGACTTTATGGAGGTCTGAAAGTAGGATATCTGAAACGCATAGATGTATTTTATTCTCTGACGCTGGCTACGATCTGTACAAATATCGTGACATATTTTCAGATCACGTTGATCAACCGATGGTTCCTGAGACCATGGCCAATGATAGAGATGACACTGATTCAGTTTGTGATCATCCTTGTATGGATATGGGGTTCCAGATATATTTATTCAAAATTATATCAGGCAAGGAAACTTCTGGTGATTTATGGAGACCGTGATCCTGGTGATCTGATCAGTAAAATGAATTCCAGACGTGATAAATATGATATCAGCGGAAAAGTTCATATCAGTGTGGGTGAGAAAGAAATTTACCGGATGATGAAGGAATATGACGGAGTGATCATATGGGATCTTCCGGCAAATATCCGTAACCGTTATCTGAAACATTGTTTTGCGCATTCTATCCGGTGCTATCTCAGTCCGAAGATTTCTGATGTGATCCTGATGGGAAGCGAACGCATTCATTTGTTTGATACACCGCTTCTTGTTGCGAAGAACATGGGACTTTCTATTGAGCAGCGTGCAGCAAAACGGCTGTTGGATATTATTGTTTCGGGCATTGGAATCATAGTTGCATCTCACTGATGCTGATTATTGCATTGTGTGTGAAGTTTTATGACAGAGGTCCGGTCTTATATCGACAGGAAAGACTTACGGAGGGTGGAAAACCATTTAAGATCTGTAAGTTCCGCAGTATGTGCGTGGATTCCGAGAAGAACGGTGCAAGACTTGCATCCAAACATGACAGCAGGATCACCCCGGTAGGAAGAGTGCTCCGCAATCTGCATCTGGATGAACTGCCTCAGTTATTTAATGTATTTATGGGGGATATGTCTCTGGTTGGACCGAGACCGGAAAGACAGACGCTTGTCCGCGAATACTGCAAGGAAATTCCAGAGTTTTATTATCGCCTGAAGGTTAAAGCAGGACTTACCGGTTATGCGCAGGTATATGGTAAATACAACACCACACCTTATGATAAACTGAAGCTGGACCTGTTCTATATTGAGAATTACTCTTTTGTACTTGACCTGAAACTGCTTATGATGACAGTGAAGATATTCTTCCAGAAAGAAGTTTCTGAAGGAGTAAATGATAATCAGACAAATGCACTGAAGGATTCAGTGGATCCGGTAAAAGAACTTTCTGAGAAAGAACCGGTGGATCCGGAAGAAAAAGAATAAGCCACGGGGGTTTACCCCGTGACTTTTTTTCAGCTTTTTTCCATAAAAGCTACATATTCATCAAGGACTTCGTCCGGATCACCGATTCGCTTGATCTGTCCTTCGTGCATCCACATAACAGTATCGCAAAGCTGTTTCAGAGTTTCGATACTATGGGAGACGATAACTACGGTACGATCTTTGTTGGAAATCAGGCTCTTCATCTTTTCATAACTCTTCTTTTTGAATTTCTGGTCGCCGACACTCAATACTTCGTCGATCAGCATAATGTCTGTTTCGAGAATAGCTGTGATGGAAAAAGCCAGTTTGGAATACATACCGCTGGAATAAGTTCTGACCGGCATATCAATGAACTCGCCGATTTCAGCAAAATCAATGATTTCCTGTTCTTTGGCTTTGACCTGTTCTTCGGTAAAACCAAGAAGCATACCGGAAAGAGTGATATTTTCACGGCCGGTCATCTCACGGATGAAACCGACACCGATGGACAGGAGTGAAATACTGTGTCCGTTCAGGTCAATAGAACCACTGTCCGGAGAAAAGATACCAGCCAGTGCGTTCAGTGTGGTGGATTTTCCACTTCCGTTCTTACCGATGATACCAAGGATCTCGCCTTCGCAACGTAGAAGGAAATTCCTTTTACTGCAACAAAACGGTCAGGTTTCTGACGTTTCAGATGAAGCAGAGTTTTCTTAATAGAAGTTTTTTTCAGATTCTGGTAGCTGATAACCAGATCTTTGACTTCGATTGCATGCTTTTCTTCCATATTAAATCACCTTTACATAGCTGTTTTCGCTCTTATAGATTTTGCGGATACCAAGGCACAGAGTACCAGCCCGATCAGGAACCACAGAAGCAGAAGCTTACGATGAGGTGCCTGTCCGTAGATTACGCACTGACGCATGGATGTGATCAGAAATGCGATCGGGTTTCCCTTGCCGATGTAGTTGTTGTATGGTGCCGGCAGACGACTCATGATGTTCCAGAATACACCGGTCAGGTAGAATACAAGGCGAAGTGCGATACGCAGAACATTGCCAAGGTCTTCTACAAATACACCATAATGAAGCAGAAAACAACTGATACCAAAAACTACAGTAACCAGTGTGATTAGAATTGGAATCACATACAGGATATTCAGAGTCAGCGGAACGCGCCATATAGCAAGCATAGCAACGATGATCAGCAGAGAAATGCACATCTTGAAGCCGTTGACACATATTCTGATAACCAGAAGGATGAATTTTGGTATATATACTTTGGATACGATTGGTTTGTTGTTCTTGATGATCTTGACACTCTGCAACAGACACTTGTTAAAAAAGTCCCAGAGAGTGATGCCGACAAAAACGAAGATCGCAAGTACTGTTCTTTAGACTTAAATACATATCCGAACATGAATACATAGATCAACATGAAGCACAGAGGATCCAGTACCCACCAGAGCCAGTTCAGATAGGAATTGGCTACTTCAGCTTTCAACTGGGCTTTAGAAGAGTAAATGGCATACTTCCAGTACTTCTTCATGTCATCCCTAAATCGTTTAAACATAAAATCCGCTCCTATATTTTCTTTATTAAATTATAGAACCCCCAGTAATCTGAGGGCTGTGACCTTACTTATCATACACTACCAAAGGTTTGTTGACAAGAGAAATCTATTGTTCTTTCTTTATTATTTTGCAAGAAAGCTTGTATTTTGCAGGAAAAAGCTTGGCTTATATAGTATGGTTGTGCTAAACTAGACGAGCGACATGGAAGTTAGGTCTTTTTTTTATGCCCGAAAAAGGCAAAAAGGCC
>ENA-OQCS01001285-OQCS01001285.1-human-gut-metagenome-genome-assembly--contig:-NODE-1285-length-13133-cov-1.537290_pt1 | contig 13133 bp, 16 predicted proteins | sample MGYA00242757_ERZ504575 | MGnify/ENA primary metagenome ERZ504575 (study PRJEB26092, sample SAMD00036297) | human gut metagenome | host: Homo sapiens | study: EMG produced TPA metagenomics assembly of...
TAATCGTTTTTTTTATTTGTTTCATAATAATGAATTCTCATCTTCCATTTCTTCTTCCTCGTCATCATCGGCAGGAGTATACTTTACATCGTGTAAGGCACGCATGGTGTTTACCAAACGCTGCCCCCAGAATTCCCTGAAATGTTCCTTACAGACTACTAACGAATCATTCATCGTTTCGTTCAGTCCCAGTTGGAATACGCTGATAAAGTCTTTCAAATCCTGATAAATATCCGCCAAATCTTCTGAAATACATTTCTTGATGGGCGTGTCACTGTATGCCATATCCGGCAAGAACACTTCCAGATAATCGTCCTTCGCCCCCAATACACCGGCCACAGTCCTACGTATCAGTTCATAATCTTCTTCAGTAACGAAGATTTCAGGCTCATCCTCTCCTATCGGTTCACATGGAGGCAACAAAGTCGCTTTCAAATAAAGCAACGGAAGTATTTTTAAGGCAGTATCTACAAAATCATAGCGTTTCATATCACGGGCACGTTCCAGAAAACCACAATATTCGGCGGCCACCGTCACAAATTCTACTGTATTTTTGTCAAATATCACCTGACTGTACTTTTCCATAAACATTAAAATTGAATCGCAAAGTTAAGAAAAAAGAGATTAAATAAGGCAATAATTAATGTTTTTCATGTACATTTGCGAAATAATAAATAGAATGAAGACGTATGGCAAAGAAAAAATCAGATAAGGAGACAGAGCCTAAAAGGTATCAACCAAACGATTCTCCGCTTTTTTTAAGAATGAAACAACGCATTTTGTAATCGGATTGATTAGTGTTATTTTTGCTGTTTATCTGTTGCTGGCATTTACCTCTTTCTTCTTTACAGGAGCAGCGGACCAAAGTATTTTGGACAACCAGCAGCCGGGTGAACTGATGCAGACTACCAACCATGTAAAGAACTATGCCGGAGCACGCGGCGCACAGCTTGCCGAATTCCTTATAAATGAATGTTTCGGACTGGCAGCTTACTTTATCATTTTGTTCCTGGCAGTAGTGGGTATGAAATTAATGAAAGCCTATCAGTTCCGTATCTGGAAATGGTTCATGTCCTGTTCCATCCTGCTCATCTGGTTCTCCATCACACTGGGTTTTATTTTTGACGGCACTTTCGGAAACAGTTTCATCTATCCGGGCGGACTGCACGGATACAATGTAGCAACTGGCTAATTTCACAAGTAGGTATACCTGGCTTGGGATTGTTATTGTTCATCACAGCACTGTTGTTCTTTGTATATTTAAGCAATGAAACCATACAAATTATACGCAAGGCTTTGCACCCTAATTTCAAACGGAAGAAAAAAGGAGAGCAAGTTTCTTCTGCAACTGAAGAAAGTCCGGTCAAAGAAACTCCCCGAAAGGAAGAGAACAAGAAGGAATTCTCCAATCCCGGACCTGCCATTGTAGATTTCGAACTGGAACAGCCGGAAAAGATAAAGGAAGAAGTGGAAGACCAGGTCCCTTTCCCTTTTGAGAACAACCAGGTTGCTGGACCGGAAATGGAACAGGAGCCTGCCTATGTGACTGAAGAAGAGGAAGTAGAAGATATAGATGAACCTGATTTTTCAATCAGTGAAGAAACAAATGAAGAAGACGAGGCGTACAAAGGTCCCGTACTTCCACCATACAACCCTCGTCTGGATTTGGAAAACTACAAATTCCCTAGTCTGGATTTGCTAAATGAATATGAAGATGATGGTCCTAATATTGACATGGAAGAGCAAAAACGCCAACAAAGACCGCATCATCAAAGTTTTACGCAGTTTCGGAATCGAAATCAGCTCTATCAAGGCAAGTGTAGGTCCTACCATCACATTATACGAAATCACTCCGGCAGAAGGAGTTCGTATCTCGAAAATCAGAAATTTGGAGGATGATATCGCATTAAGTTTGTCGGCACTAGGATCCGTATCATCGCCCCGATACCGGGTAAAGGTACTATCGGTATTGAAGTTCCGAATGCCAACCCACGTATCGTACCGATGAAGTCTATCCTGAATAGTAAAAAGTTCCAGGAGACCACCTACGAACTGCCTGTGGCATTAGGTAAGACTATTACCAACGAAGTCTTTATGGTGGACTTGGCAAAGGCTCCCCACATGTTGGTAGCCGGTGCTACCGGACAAGGTAAGTCCGTGGGATTGAATGCCATCGTGACCTCTTTATTATATAAGAAGCATCCGGCAGAACTTAAGTTTGTAATTGTAGACCCCAAGAAGGTGGAGTTCGCTATCTATGCTCCGATTGAGAAGCATTTTCTGGCTAAACTGCCGGATGGAGAAGACGCAATTATCACCGATGTTACCAAAGTGGTACAAACCTTGAACTCATTATGTATAGAGATGGACAGCCGATATGATTTGCTGCGTAAAGCCGGTTGCCGTAATATTAAGGAATATAACGCGAAATTCATCAACCGACAGTTGAATCCGGAAAAAGGCCATCGCTTCATGCCTTATATAGTGATTATCATTGATGAGTTCGGTGACCTGATTATGACTGCGGGTAAGGAAGTGGAATTACCTATTTGCGTATCGCCCAGTTGGCACGTGCAGTAGCATACATGCCATTATCGCGACCCAGCGTCCGACAACGAACATTATTACCGGTACTATCAAAGCTAACTTCCCGGCACGTGTTGCCTTCCGTGTAGCTGCCATGATGGACTCACGTACTATTCTGGACCGTTCGGGAGCACAACAACTGATTGGTAAAGGAGATATGCTTTACTTGCAAGGTAATGATCCGGTACGTGTGCAATGTGCATTCGTGGATACTCCTGAAGTGGAGAAAATAGCCAATTACATCAGTAAACAACAAGGATACACCACCGCATTCATGTTGCCCGAATACGTAGGCGAAGAGAGTGAAAGCAGTGTAGGGGAAGTGGACATGAACCGATTGGACCCTATGTTTGAAGACGCAGCCAGACTGGTAGTGATTCATCAGCAAGGCTCTACTTCGCTAATCCAGCGCAAGTTCTCTATCGGTTACAACCGTGCGGGACGTATCATGGACCAACTGGAAAAAGCAGGAATTGTTGGCCCCACTCAAGGAAGCAAGGCGCGTGACGTACTCTGCATGGATGAAACAGACCTGGAAATGAAATTGAACAATCTACAACAATAAGTTGTTTAATAATGTTATGATAAAAATGAAAAGAACATATTTACTGGTATTAATCCTTTTCCTTTCGGTCAGCCTGTCCGCACAAAAGGACAAACAGGCACGGGAGATATTGGACAAAACCGCCAATGCCCTGCAACAGGCCGGAGGCATCCGTGCCACCTTTGGGGGGACAGGCAATGGAACCTTATTGCTAAAAGGCAACCAGTTCTATCTGAACAGTGGCGGAATACAAAGCTGGTTTGACGGAAAAACGCAATGGAGTTATCTGGAAAGCAGCGAAGAAGTGAATGTGAGCAATCCTACCCCGGAAGAATTGCAAACCATTAACCCATACGCACTGTTATCCATTTACAAAAACGGATATAATTATAAGTATGCGGGGACAAAAAGCCGTAACGGCAAACAAGGTTCGAAGTGATACTGACCCCGGAGAATAAACAAGATATCACATCCATCACCTTGTTCGTTTCCCAAACATATCAGCCTTTATATATAAAGTAGAACAAAGTAATAAATCGGCAAATGAGATTATCGTCACTTCTTACCAAACCAACCAGCCGCTGGACAATGCGACATTCAAGTTTGATAAAAAGAAATTCCCAAATGCCGAAGTGATAGACTTACGATAACAAGCAGAGTTCAAGATAGAGAGATAATATAATATTCATCAAATTAAATTAAGTAAAGAAATAAGTATTATGAGTACAGAAAAAGTTAAATGCCTTATCATCGGCTCAGGTCCTGCCGGCTATACCGCAGCCATTTATACAGGACGCGCTAACATCGCTCCGGTCTTATATGAAGGCTTACAGCCCGGAGGCCAGTTGACCATCACTACCGAGGTGGAGAATTTCCCCGGATATCCCGAAGGTATCAGCGTACCCAGCTAATGGAGGATTTGCGCAAACAAGCAGAACGTTTTGGCGCGGATATCCGCAATGGTATTGCAACTTCCGCCGACCTGAGCAAACGTCCTTACCGCATCACCATTGATGACGAAAAAGTGATTGAGGCAGAAACTGTAATTATATCCACAGGTGCCACCGCCAAATATCTAGGTCTGGAAGACGAACAAAAATATGCCGGAATGGGTGTAAGTGCCTGCGCCACCTGCGACGGTTTCTTCTATCGCAAGAAAACTGTAGCTGTAGTAGGTGGCGGTGACACTGCTTGTGAGGAGGCTGTCTATCTGGCAGGACTGGCCAAACAGGTTTACCTGATTGTACGTAAACCGTTCTTACGCGCATCCAAGATTATGCAAGCACGTGTTATGAACCATCCTAACATCAAGGTACTGTTCGAACACAACGCTGTCGGCTTATACGGAGAGAATGGCGTAGAAGGCGTTCATTTGGTAAAGCGTCAGGGTGAATGCAACGAAGAATGTTATGACTTGCCCATCGACGGATTCTTTCTGGCTATCGGCCATAAGCCCAATTCAGACATTTTCAAGGATTATTTAGACACAGACGAAGTAGGCTACATTATTACAGAAGCAGGTACTCCGCGTACGAAAGTCCCGGTGTGTTCGCTGCCGGCGATGTGGCCGACCCGCATTATCGACAGGCTATCACTGCTGCTGGAAGTGGCTGCAAAGCTGCCATAGAAGCAGAAAGATACCTATCTGCCAATGACTTATTATAATAAAATAAACTAACCCCACAACAAACACTATGACACATTTTCTAAGGAAGATGGCAGCTGCCTGGATCATTCTAGCAGCGTGTCGGTGGGCTTTGCACAACAGCAAACGCCTCCCATCCCTACGGACCTAACGTCCGCATCGGTAAATTGGACAACGGATTAACTTATTACATCCGTCACAACGAACTCCCCGAAAAAAGAGCCGATTTCTACATCGCTCAAAAAGTAGGTTCCATTTTGGAAGAAGACAACCAGCGAGGCTTGGCACACTTCTTAGAACACATGTGCTTTAACGGGACTAAAAACTTCCCGACAAAACCCTCATCCAATATCTGGAAAGCATAGGGGTGAAATTCGGTGAAAACCTGAATGCTTATACCAGCATAGATGAAACCGTATACAATATTTCCAATGTTCCCGTGATACGTGACGGCGTTGTAGATTCTTGTTTGCTGATTTTGCATGACTGGGCCGACGACCTGACACTGGATCCTAAGGAAATAGACAGCGAACGCGGTGTGATTCATGAGGAATGGCGTACCAGCACAAACGCTATGATGCGTATGTACGAAAAGCCCTCCCTACCCTTTATCCGGAAAGTAAATATGCCTATAGGCTTCCCATCGGCATTATGGAAGTAGTAGACAATTTCCCTTATCAGGCATTACGCGATTATTATGAAAAATGGTATCGTCCGGACCAACAGGGTATTGTCGTAGTAGGCGATATAGATGTAGACAAGATTGAGGCAAAGATTAAGAAGATATTCTCTCCTATTAAAATGCCAGACAACCCGGCAGAACGAGAATACTTCCAAGTTCCCGACAATAAGGAAACTATTGTAGCAATAGAAACGGATAAAGAACAGGCAAACCCAGTAGCTTATTTATGCTACAAACATGAAGCAATTCCTAATGAACAAAAGGGAAACATGGATTATCTGGTAGTGAACTACATGAAATCATGATAGAAAATATGTTGAACGCCCGTCTGAACGAACTGACCCAAACAGCCAATCCTCCTTTCATCTTCGCTCAAGTCAGCGACCAAGAATTTCTGATTTCCAAAACAAAAAGATGCCTTTACAGGAATAGTAGCAAGCAAGGAAGATGGAATTGACAGTGCAATAACCGCCATTGTACGCGAAATTGAACGGTCCATAAATTTGGTTTCACCGCGTCCGAATATGCCCGCGCCAAAGCGATTATCTGCGTATGCTGGAATCTGCATACAACGAACGCAATAAAGTGAAAAACGGTGCATACGTGGATGAATATGTACGCCACTTCATTGACAACGAACCGATTCCAGGTATTGAAAATGAATACGCCATTATGAATCAGATCGTCCCCAACCTGTCTGTGGAAATGGTAAACAGTCTGATTCCAGCCTTGGTTACCGACAGCAATCTGGTAGTAAACGTATTCTTCCCTGAAAAGGAAGGATTGAAAGTTCCATCCAAGAAAGAAGTTTTGGCTGCTATCAATAAGGTAAAAGCTGAAACACTGACTGCTTATGAAGACAAAGTTTCTGATGAACCTTTGATTTCTGAAAAGCCCCAAGGTGGAAAGATTACAAAACAGGAAAATGGTCCGTTCGGTTCTACTATCTTGACTCTGTCCAATGGAGTACGCGTTATCTTAAAGTCGACCGATTTCAAAGCGGATGAAATCAGAATGAGAGCTTTCAGTCCGGGTGGCAGTTCCTTGTTCCCGAATGATGAAATTATCAATATCAATGTCATGAATGATGTGGCAAGTATCGGCGGCTTGGGTAACTTCAGCAATGTTGATCTAGAGAAGTATTGGCAGGTAAAAAGCTAGTGTAAAGTGCTTCCGTTCGGTGGTAATACAGAAGGCTGAGCGGAAGCTGCTCACCCAAAGATTTTGAGACCTTGATGCAATTAGTCTATTTGTCATTCACGGCTCCACGAATGGATAACGATGCATTTACTTCATTCAAGAACCGTCTACAAGCATCTTTGGCAAATCAAGAGGCCAACCAATGACTGCCTTACAGGATACATTACAAAAAGCCCTCTATATGGGACATCCGCGTACTATCCGTATGAAAGCCGACATGGTGGACAAGATTGACTATGCCAGAATTATGGAGATGTACAAAGACCGTTTCAAAGATGCCAGCGACTTTACTTTCATCTTTGTAGGAAATATCAAACCAGAAGAAACGGAACCACTGATTGCGACTTATTTAGGCGCTCTGCCTTCCGTCAATCGCAAAGAAACCTTCCGTGACAACCACATTGATATGCGCCAAGGTGACTATAAGAACATTTTCAACAAGAAATTGGAAACTCCTAAAGCCACCGTATTGGTAATCAACAACGGGCAATGCGCATACACATTGAAAAACCAAATCATGATGAGTATGCTTTCACAGATACTGAATATCATGTATACTGAAAGCGTACGCGAAAAAGAAGGTGGGACATACGGTGTAAGTGCATTCGGCAGTCTGACCAAATATCCAAAAGAGAAAGCGGTTCTGCAAATCTATTTCGATACAGATCCTGCCAAACGCGCCAAAATGACGGATATCATTTTGAATGAACTGAACCAATTTGCCAACGAGGGTCCGTCCACCGAAAACTTGAACAAGGTAAAAGAATTCATGCTGAAGAAATACAAGGAAAATGCCAAAGAAAACAGTTATTGGGTAAATATACTGGGTGAATATTTCTGGGAAGGGACAGATATGAACACCGGCTACACAAATACCGTAAACAGCATTACCGCTAAAGATCTGCAAGAATTTACCAAAGCCTTGTTGGAGCAGAATAACCGTGTAGAAGTAAGCATGACCTCGGAAGAAACAAAATAATCCAAGCCTATGCTTCTATCTATTATAAGACAGAATCAAAAACTTGCAGCCAAGCGGAATCCTGCATTCGACAGGAACCGCTTTGCCAAGTTTTTAATTTACTTTATGGTCGCATTTTGGGCAGCATACCTCATCTTTATCGGGGTCATGCTGTCCTTCGCTTTTGAAGATATCTTTCCCAGCATGGAACCTTACCATATCATGAACCAAGGATTGATTTATCTTCTGATACTTGATTTCCTGTTACGCTTCATGCTCCAACCGGCCATGTCACAAGAGATCAAGCCCTATCTGCTTATGCCGGTAAAAAAGAATAGCTGGTGGATACCCTGTTACTACAATCCGGAATCAGCAGTTACAATTTCTTCTGGTTTTTCCTGATCATACCTTTTGCTCTGCTTACGATTATCCGTTTCTACGGACTCACGGGCATCCTATGCTATCTGTGCGGCATTTGGCTTCTGATGGTTATGAACAGTTATTGGTATTTGATATGCAAAACTTTACTGAATGAGAAACTGCTTTATATACTTCTCCCGATCGGAGTATACGGATTATTAGCGGGAGCTGAATTTATTCCCGAAGGAAACCCGGTTTCCACGTTCATGATGAATTTGGGAGAAGGATTTATAGAAGGAAACATACTCGCCTTTCTAGGTGTCATAGCAGCCATTTTGTTGCTTCTGCTAGTAAATCGCAAGCTACAGCTACACTTCATCTATAATGAAATAGCTAAAGTGGAAGACACCAAGATGAAGCATGTATCCGAATATAATTCCTGGACCGCTATGGTGACGTAGGTGAATATCTACGTCTGGAACTAAAACTGTGTTTCCGTAACAAAACCGTAAAGACACAATTCCGCATGGGATTTATCATCATGCTTGCTTTTTCGGCACTGATTGCCTTCACGGATGTGTATGACGGAACAGGAATGATAAATTTTATCTGCATATACAATTTTGCCATTTTAAGTATCATGACCCTGGGGCAAGTGATGTCTTTTGAGGGCAACTATCTAGACGGTCTTATGAGCCGTAAGGAATCTATCTATAACTTGCTTCGTGCCAAGTATTACCTGAACTGCATCATCGTGTTCATCCCTTTCCTGATTATGATGATCCCTGTAGCTAAGGGCAAGATACCCTTCCTCATGGCTCTATCCTATATGCTGTTTACAGCAGGATTCGTATTCGCCATGATGCTGCAACTGGCTGTGTACAATAAAAAGACACTCCCGTTAAACGCCAATGTCATGCGAAGCAATCGGGGAAGTTCCTTATTCCAGACCATTATCATCTCATGTGCTTTTTTCCTGCCCTTGATTATCAACAAAGCTCTGACGGCTTTCTTTGAACAGGATACAGCCTGCATCATCATGATGATTATAGGGTTGTTACTGATTGCAACCCACAATATTTGGATAAAAAATATCTATAACCGTTTCATGAAGCGCCGTTATGAGAATATGGAAGGCTTCCGTGACTCACGTTAAAACGAATTGCGTATGAATATCATAATAAACCAATTACAAAAGAACTTTGGCCCGAAAGTGGCTGTAGACATAGAAAATTACTCCATTCAAAGCGGTGACATGTTGGGACTGGTGGGCAATAACGGAGCAGGAAAAACGACCCTGTTCCGCCTGATGCTGGACTTGCTGAAAGCCGACGGAGGCAGTGTACATATCGAAAACATCGATGTGAGCCGGAGTGAGGAATGGAAAAATATAACGGGAGCTTTCATTGACGAAGGTTTCCTGATAGATTATCTTACCCCCGAAGAATATTTCTACTTTGTAGGAAAAATGTACGGGCTAACAAAAGAAGAAGTAGATAAACGTGTCGCTAGGTTTGAACGTTTTATGAATGGCGAAGTCATCGGACAAAAAAAACTGATTCGTAACTATTCGGCAGGCAACAAACAGAAAATAGGTATCATTTCGGCTATGCTGCACCAACCGCAGGTACTGATTCTAGATGAACCGTTCAACTTTCTGGACCCTAGTTCGCAGTCCATTATCAAGCATTTACTGAAAGCTTATAATGAAGAAACCGGAGCCACCATACTGGTATCCAGCCATAATCTGAACCACACAGTAGATATATGCCCACGCATCGCTCTGTTGGAAAACGGAAAGATTATCCGAGATATTGACAATAAAGGGAATTCCGCCGAAAAGGAATTAGAGGACTATTTTAATGTAACAGAATGAAAAAACTACTATCCCATTTGCTGGTATTAGGTACACTGGCCATGTTGTTGGCTTCATGCGGTACCTCTGTCCCACGTTATAACTACAAGGAACTGGCGCGTGCCTCCATCCGTCTGAATATGGATATTGACATGAAAGACAATCACCAACTGTACGTAGAATCAGCAGCATGGCTGGGAGTCCCCTACCGTGGCGGTGGTAACAGCAAACGGGGAGTGGACTGTTCCGGACTGACTTCACATTTATATAAAAAGGTATACCACAAAAAGCTGAAACGTAACTCAGATGACCAACGTACCCAAGATTGCCATAAAGTAAGTAAGAGAAACTTGCGCGAAGGAGATTTGGTATTCTTCCATAACGGTAGAAAAAAACGGATTGCCAGTCATGTAGGTATTTATTTGAAAGATAATAAGTTTATCCATGCCAGTACCAGCCGGGGAGTCATAATCAGCAGCCTGAATGAAGATTATTATCGTAAACACTGGTTAAGTGGAGGCCGTCCTTGACAAGATCCTTCCGGGCAATATATTCATTACATTAAAATGAGTTTAATTTGAAAGAATGAAATACACAACATACCTTTTTGATTTTGATTACACACTAGCCGATTCTTCACGCGGCATCGTTATCTGTTTTCGTAATGTACTGGAACGCCATGGGCATACGGGCATCAGTGATGAAGCCATAAAACGCACCATTGGAAAAACACTGGAAGATTCATTCAGTATTTTGAGCGGAATCACTACTCCCGAAACATTAGCCGAATATAAAAAAGAATATGTAAAGGAAGCAGATACATACATGACTGTCAACACTTCTTTTTCCTGAAACGGTTACCGTACTGAAAACACTGAAAAGTCAAGGCGCCCAAATAGGTATCATTTCCACTAAATTCCGTTTTCGTATCCGCGAATGGTAGACCAACATTTTCCGAAAGATTTTTTTGACATTATTATCGGAGGAGAGGATGTAAAGCAAGCCAAGCCAGATCCTCAAGGTATAAAAAAAAAGCACTACGCCGACTGCATCGCCAGAAAAACGAAACACTCTACATCGGTGACAGCACAGTGGACGCTGAAACCGCCCAAGCAGCCAAAGTAGACTTTGTAGGTGTACTCAATGGCATGACAACCCGTGAAGAACTGATTGTATACCCACATCGGCAGATATTAGACAATCTTTCGTTACTTCCATTAATTCATAAATTCACCCCTTACGAACCAGACAAACATTTCCGGAAAAGTTCTTTTTATTCTTCCTATTTTCCTCAAAAGATAGTAGCCTTCTACAAACTGTTCCATCAAAAACAAATAAGAGGAAAACATGAAATAAAAGAGAATCCGACATGTTGCGTCTGTAAGAACTGCGGAAACACATTTCAAGGGAATTATTGTCCCCATTGCGGACAAAACCACCACACACCACGTTTTACCATACGAAATGCCTTTCAGAATATTTTGAGCGGATTCTTTAACATAGACAATGGTTTCAGCCGTAACCTGATAGAACTACTCTACCGACCAGGATACATGATACGGGATTATCTGAGGGGGAAACGTGTACATTACTATAAACCATTTCAAACCTTGTTCGTTCTAGCTGCTCTATATATCATGGGTGTACAGCTCATTGACCCGACAGCGATAAAACTATCGGAAAAGGAAATGGAAGAAGAGCCTACTATCGCCAGCCTGATGGATGACATCAAATATCAACAGGAACAGACATCAGACAGTTGTACCAAATATTATTTAGGACAAAGTATTACTTATGCAGACAGTGCACGGTGGGCTCAAACCCACAGTTTATCAGAATCAATACAAGCACAAATCGATGCAAAATTCAGCAATCAAGACCAAGATGAGCTAAAAAAAGAAATAAGCAAACGAATAAAAAAGGAGCTTAAACAAAAAATAAAAGCAAAAAATGGAGAGATTGATGACTGGAGAGGCTGATGAAAGAATTGGTACGACTTTGGCAAAACAAGATAGCTTGCGGATAGCCACTTTAGGAAGAGAAGCCAACAAACAAGACTCAACCATATCGGAAATAAGAAAAAACATATTGGCAAACATGGCCCAACAAGATAATCCCTATGAAGATCAAGATATCTGGAATGATTTGAGCGAAGCCGGAAGTGAAATGAAAAATGTCTTTAACGAAATGACTAAACAATTATTTCACAGAAAATAGTTTTCTCTCTGCAGTCGGTAACCTGATGAAAAGTTGGATACATGGCAACAAAGCCTTCAGCATCCTTGCTCTGCTCCCTCTTTTTACAATAAGCACTCGGTTAAGCTTCAGCCGGACCTCTATCGGACGTAGACTAAATCTGACGGAAAACTTTTTTGCACAAGTTATATAGCTTGCCAAATCTTATGGATTTCTTTACTGATCCTGCCATTTACCGGAACAGCACATTTGAATGATATTTTTGATTTAAGTTACAAAGCAATCTTTATATTATTTGTCTGGGATTACCGCCAACTGTTCGGACTTTCCTGGTGGAAAAGCTTCTGCCGTACAATAATCATGTTTTGGTATTGCTTTTGGGACTGTTGCTAGTCTGTTCTATCATTATAGGCATCATCGTATTGATAGCTATATTATACAATGGGGTAAATAAAAGTACAATCACACAAACCTTATTTATACAATCGCACATCCACAAAATGCAATATGAATAAAAACATTGAGTACAAGAAAAAAGAAGATGATTTTTCTTTGCAGATATAAATAAATATAGTAATTTTGTGCCCGATTTAGTCCGATGAGGTAGAAAAAGCGAAGGCAGTGATGCATTCCACCTTACGGAGAAAACCGTTTAATATTATAAAAAGATGTACGTAATTGTAGAAATTAACGGTCAGCAGTTCAAAGCTGAAGAAGGTAAAAAACTGTTTGTACACCACATTCAGAACGCAGAAAACGGCGCAACTGTTGAATTTGAAAAAGTATTGTTGGTAGACAACAATGGAACAGTAACTGTAGGTGCTCCTACTGTAGAAGGTGCCAAGGTAGTTTGTGAAGTAGTATCTCCGCTGGTAAAAGGCGACAAGTACTTGTATTCCACAAAAAGAGAAGAAAAGGTTATAGAAAACTGAACGGTCACCGCCAGCAGTTTACAGAGTTAACTATTAAACAAGTTATTGCTTAATCATTTAAAATTTAAGAAGAAATGGCACATAAAAAAGGTGTCGGTAGTTCTAAGAACGGCCGTGAATCAGCAAGTAAGAGATTAGGCGTTAAGATATTTGGTGGACAGGCTTGTAAAGCAGG
>ENA-OQCS01001286-OQCS01001286.1-human-gut-metagenome-genome-assembly--contig:-NODE-1286-length-13132-cov-6.290965_pt1 | contig 13132 bp, 16 predicted proteins | sample MGYA00242757_ERZ504575 | MGnify/ENA primary metagenome ERZ504575 (study PRJEB26092, sample SAMD00036297) | human gut metagenome | host: Homo sapiens | study: EMG produced TPA metagenomics assembly of...
CAGAACTCTCCACCCGAAAAATAAAGCAGTTCTACTTCTTCATGCCAGTGGTGTTTCACCATATTCCCTTTTATCCTTGTTCCTGTCTGGTAAAATGCACAGGGAAAGTCCTGCGTACCATGGACACGTATTTCCTTTAAAGTTGATGGTTGTTGATTCTGCATGAAGCTGCCTCCTGTTGTCATTGTTATTGTTATTATAAATCCGGCATCAAAAATCCGCAACTAAAAAGGACATCCGAAGATGCCTTTTTAATAGTAAGTATTTATACAATTTTGTGCCTGCTCAAAGAAACTGTCCTCTTCACATTGCCCAAGAACATATCCCTGAAACAGTTTTCCCATATCTGAGACAGCACCCATGGAATTTTCACATAACGGACGTGCATTCAATGTATATTCCCGGAGATATTTCCGTATCATATCTATTCCTTCCAGATCAATATCCTCATTTTCGATCACATCCACTCTGGCAGGATAACTTTTCATTATTTTTGCATATTCAGTACTGCCTTCATAACCGGCTGCATACTGAAGAAATCTGACAGCTGCATCTTTATTTTCTGAAGCATTGTTCAAAACATACTGCCAGGTTGCAATATTAGTGGCTTTTTTCTTATGAAGCACGGGAAGCGGTGCCATATGTATTTTATTTTTCCCATATACATCAGCATCAAGAAATGTACCCAGAGCACTCGTATACATAAAAACACATCCATATTTTCCCCTGATAAATTTCTCTTCCATCTGCTCATACTGATCTACACACTGTGCAGGCGATGTATTTTTCTCATCCAGCATACTTTTCATATATCTGGCTGCATCTTTGGTTTTCGGATCAGTCCAGTCGAAATAATCGCCACCCCAGAAATCACAAATTGCGAAAGACTGTTATAAACATATGTATTTTCCCATGCATCTCCATAAGCGTACTGATCCGGATTTTTCAAACTCTTCTGCAGAATATCAAAATCACCGGTATTCTTTATCTCATCGAGTCCTGCCTGTTTCAGCAACTCCTGATTTACCCAGAACATCATAATATCCATCTGAAAAGGGACAGAATATATATGTCCATTCTCTTCACAAATGCTTTCCAGATACTTCTGCGGAAAGCTGTCTCTTACTTCTTCTGTCATAACGTTTTTTTCCAGTGGTTCCAGATATCCCTTATGCTTAAACTCAGAAATCATCTCATCATTCACGAAATCAAATCAATATTTTTGTCCCCCGAAGCCAGGATCGTGGATATTTTTGCCTGCCGATTATCCGCATTGGACGGACATTTTTCCACAGTGATTTCCATATCAAGTTTTTTTTCTGTTTCCTCGATAAAATCCTGAAATCTTTTATTATCTGCATCAATATGCATGATTGTCAGCTTTTGTTTGTCTTCGTGAAACGACGATGAGGGGAGCTTAGATAAGCTCCCCGTATCTCCACATCCTGTAATAAGCAAACATACTGCAGTTATGAAAATTACAACACTTTTTTTCAAGCATTTCACCTCTGTTTTTTATCTTGGCCATCTGTCCTCTTTTGACATCAATGGTGCAAACGGTGCATGTGGGTGTGTCTGATACCAGTAAGCCACGCTTGCCACATCATCCTGACGTTCAAATAATCCTCTGTAACCTACTCCAATCTGCTGAATGGTCACACGCAGATCCTCATCAAAACAAATCGGATCCTGAATATGCCAGCGATAGAAACCTCTCATCGGCGGACAGTCATCATTATGATAGAAATTATGGATCAGCTCATCATGAGCAGAATAGTATGGGTAGCCCAGATATGGTGTATTATAATTTTGTTCCACAGTCTTTCCGTCCACCTGCTTTGCAAAACTCCAGGAGCCTCCAAAATAATCTTCTGTTCCGGTTCCGCAGATTGTGGGATATTCATCATCACCGTCAATATAGAATTTCATTTCACCTTCGCCCCACCAGTAACGTTCCAGTGTGGTAAGTGCAATATAAGTTCCTACATAATGACCTTTTCCTTTTACTCCGTCAAGGATTGTATAATCTTTCTGCTTCTCTGTCAGTCGCTCTCGCCTCCACTGTGCATGGAAATAAGTAATATCATCCGGAAGCTCATCATACAGACAGTAATCTACCTGATAGAAAAATGCCGGAATTTTATTTGCATGCTGATTTTCCAGAGTAATTTTTGCTTTTTTCTTAAACGGCATCGGGAAGTAACAGTTAAATCCTCTGCTTGGCACCACTGCCATTGGGACAGAATTTACAATACACTCTCTTCCAAAACCACAGCAAAAGAAATCTCCGAGAGGACTTTCCACAGATGGTGTTTCCTCATCATCCCAGTACATACGGATGACCAGATCTCTCAATACAAAACAATCTGCATCTGTTGTCTTGTTATCCACTGTAATCCAAATATGATTGATTTCTCCCGGACCTTCCATCTCTGCAAGAGTTACAGTTGCACCCGGCTCAATATCTCTCAGGCAGGGACTTCCTTTTCTGGACGGTCCAGATGGCTCGCTGCATTCCGCCTTTACCTTTTTCTCCGTGTGGATTCTCTGCATTGATTGCACGGCTTCTTCCATGTTTTGACAGAGCAATTCCACCAAGTCCACCTTTAAATGACTGATACATAATGTTTTCCTCCAATATTCTTAGCATTCAGATAATCAGGCTTTTACTCCTCCTGCCATTATACCATCCATGATCTGCTTTTCAAAGACTGCAACAAAAATAATGATAGGCAGAAGTATGATCCATCCCATTGCACTTACCAGATCCCACGGAACTCCATACATGTTGTCACGCAGTGGAAGCTGTACAATGGCAACGGAAAGAACCTGAATACCATTTGAATAAAACAACGGTGTGAAGAAGTTATTCAGGCAGGTAATAAAGTTGATAATACATACAGTTGCGATTGCAGGTTTCATAAGAGGCAATACGATTGTAAAAAGTCTCTGTGAAAAAGTTGCACCGTCAATCGCTGCTGCCTCTTCCAGTGAAATAGGGATTTCCCCCACAAAGTTTCTCAGAATCAGAACCGTAAATGGGATAACAGTACTGATATAAAGCAAAATCAGTCCGGGATATGTATCATATAATTTTACTTTCTGCATGAACTCATATAATGGTCTTGCTGTAACAACCTCAGGAATTAACATAGTTGCAATAATAAATGCAAAAGCAATATTGATTCCTTTTGTAGTGAAACGTGAGAATCCGTATGCAGCCATTGCACAGAGTACAGTACTGATAACCAGTGTAAGACCTACGATCAATACTGTATTTCCCACTTTTGATAAAAGTCCTACGTTCTCGATCAGAAACTTATAGCTTTCCAGTGTCGGATGATCCGGCAGATAATCAATCGGTGTTTTGAATAATTCTCCGGAAGGTGTAATAGAGGAAATAAAAATCCAATATACCGGAAACAGGATAATAAATGAGACAATTGCAAACAGTACCCATCTTCCACCTGCCATTACACCATGATATATGTTATATTTTCTTGAATCTTTTTTCATGGTATTTCCTCCTTTAGTTATCAATCTTGTTCATAACACGTATATTCAGCCAGCTGAATACTGCCATTACAACAAACAGTAACATTGCCAGTGCAGATGCATAACCGACATTCAGATTTGTAAACGCCTCTGTCGTGATTCTGTATGCGATCAGTGCCGTATCTTCTCCAGGACCACCTGAAGTCATAGAATATACAATATCAAAGGTTGTCAGTCTCCATAAAGTAAATGGAATAGATAAAGTCAGTACATTTTTCAGTATCAACGGTAATGTAATTCTGAAGAAACACTGGATTCCATTTGCACCGTCTACTTTTGCGGCTTCATAGATATCACCCGAAATAAACTGCAGACCGGATAATACAAGAATCGCAAAGAACGGAAGATCTTTCCACAGATCCACGGCAATTACAGCAGCTCTTGCAGATCCTGTATTGATCAGCCAGCTATTCTGGTATCCATGGACAAACAATCTGATAAAGTCATTGATCAGACCATAATCATTATTAAATGCCCATTTTGCAGCCATACCTACAACAACTGCCGGCATTGCCCAGGGAATCAGTACAATCGTACGAAGAAAACGACGTCCCTTAAATTTCATATTTAATATCAGAGCAAGACCTACGCCTAATATTACATGGAATATCATTGATACTACTACAAAAATCACTGTAAAACGTATAGATGTAAGCACTTTGGGATCTGAAAAAATTTTCAGGTAATTCTGAATTCCACAGAATTCATTAATTCCGGACAGAATTTTAATATCAAAAAAACTATTTCTAACTGTCATTAAAATCGGATACAAAGTCGTAAATCCACGAATAATAACCACAGGTAACACCAACAGCCACGGAATCCATTTCATTGATTTTTACTGATTGTCACAGGTACTCCCTCCTTCATATCTTTAAGCACAGGTATAAAGCAGATTTTTCTGCTTTATACCTTCATTTATTATGTCAGTTTTTATGTGTCAGTATTTCAAAAGACTTTAAACGAATACCGTTTTTACTGATATGTATCAACGACTTCCTGTGCTTTTTTACAGAACTCATCTACTGTGATCTCATCTTTCATGCAGGACTGGAAGATAGTTCCCATATCACTGATGAACTCCATTGTCTGTGCTACCAACGGACGTCCCTGTACGTTGCACTCTTCTGCATACTGGCTGTATATTTCTTTTGCAGGATCAGTATCCGGAACAACTTTTTCTGCAACATCCTTTCTTGCAGGATATCTGTCAAATGCTTTATAGGATGCTTCCATTCCACCTTCATCTGCCATATACTGCAGGAATTTAATGGCTGCATCTTTGTTTTTGGATGCACTGTTCAGCACATAGCTCCAGGAATCTGTAAAGATTGCTCGCTCTCCATTGCCGCTGAAATCAGGTACCATTGCCATGTGGATCTTGTCAGCTCCCAGCATATCTGCCTTTGCATAATCCGTACCTAAGCCCCACATAAACCAGCATCCGTATTTGCCATCATTGATTTTTGGATTCATCTGATCATATTTATCTGCGATCTGATCAACAGGTGTTTCTTTGTTGGCAACCAGATCATGAAGGAACTGAATTGCTTCTTTATTTTCTTCTTTTGTCCAGTCGAAGTAGTCACCGCCAAACATATTTACAAACTGTGCAATTTCATTAAATGCATATGTCTTTTCCCAGGAACCGCCGTATCCGAAACGTCCATCTTTTGAAACTGCTTCCATGTATTTCATGAAATCTTCTTTTGTATCAATGGATTCGATTCCCACCTCATCCATAATTTCCTGATTTACCCAAAATGCAAGATATCCTGTATATCCCGGAACTCCTACAATATTTCCATCCTTATCTGTGATCATATCCTGAATATAACCCTGCGCAAACTGATCAATGATATCATCTGTCATAACCGTGTCATTCAGACCTTCCAGCCATCCGGAATTCTTGAATGCAGCACTCATTTCATCGTTGATTTCGACAATGTCTACGGAAGAATCTCCTGTAGAAAGAATCGTTGTAATCTTCTGCTGACGTGTGTCTGTATCTGTCGGAGCTGCAATAACATTGATATTTAAACCCGTTGCCTCCTCTACATTTGCAAGCCAGTCATCAAAATCCGGGTCAGTAGTGTTAACGCTGTATAAAGTAAGATCATATTTCTCCTCTGCTGATACACTTACAACATTCCCCATCATTCCTGCCACCATTGTTGCAGCTAAAACTGCACTTAACACTTTTTTCCTCATATTCTCTCCTTTTCCGAACAGTTCTATCGCATCAACTGTTCTGTGTTATTTGGTAATTAAAGAATAACAAAAACACTCTTTTTACTAAATACAATTTCTTTTGATTGATTTATATTATTTTTCGTTCTATTGTTTTTTTCATTCTGATTTTTTATAATACAGATAGCAGATGAACACTGTGTTGCATCTTTACAGAATTGCTGTATAATATGGCAATCTTCAAAAAGATACCTGATAAAATCAAACCTATTCATATAAGGAGTATTATGTGTAATGAAACTCAACTTGAAAAAATAAATTATCATAAATGGATTCCTTCCAGATTTTCCTCATTTCAGGCAAAACTCCTGATTGCCTTTCTGGTTGCAACCCTGCTTCCTCTGACACTTGTTGCACTGGTCAGTTACCATGTTTCCTATAATCTTGCCAGAGACCGAATCACAAACTCTGCATTGATGTCTGATGAACAGCTTATTTTTCAGCTTAACAGCCGTCTGAACCAGACCGAAAACGTTGCTGACACCATCCAGTATCAGATGTACGCTTTTGAACACTCTTCCCCAGATCAGGTTGGCACCATGCAGGCATTAACATCCATGAGAAGCAATATTTCATTATATAAATCTACATTTGATTTCTTTCATATATATGTTTTTTTAAAACCGGAACAAACCGGAGCTGATGAGGTATATATTTCTTTTCCACAGATAAACTTTTCAATTATGGAATCAGCGAATCTGAATTACATTCCATAGGTTCTTCTTCCCTGTGGCTGTTAAAGAAAAATACCACCTTACCCAGAGTTATATCTGCTTCCAAAAGAAGCGCAAATACACTGCTGTGTTTTCGTGCTCTTCAGGACAAATCCAGCAATGTTCTCGAATATGCTTATTGTATTGCACTTGACTGCGATGAATTTTCCCGGTATCTTCAGACTTCTGCTTCTGATACCGCAATTTCCAGTTACATTCTGACACCACAGGGACAAATTGCAGCTCACAGTGATTCTTCCCGTAATCAGACCTGGATTTCAGATTCAATAAAACAGATGTTTCTGGAAAATACCAATTCCTTCTTTAAAGACAATGACATCTACTATAACTGCCGCACTCTGGATAACGGTTGGCTGCATATTACGGAAATCCCGGAAAACTATATCAAAAGCAATACACAGGTACTGATCAAAACACTGTTGATCACTGTAATTATTTCTCTGCCGCTGACTATTTTTATTTGTAATCTTTTTTCCAGGAAACTGACAAGCAGAATTGCCGCACTGTCCTATGCCATGGAATCCTTTCATCTCGGACATGATCCGGAGCACCTTTCCATCATCACACTCCCGCATCCGCTGATGCTTCCAATTATGATGAAATAGACAATCTGGGGATTACTTTTGAAGATATGCAGCACACAATTGCCCAGAATCTGAAATCTATTGTCAGTCTCTCCATTAATGAAGAGCGCCTGAAATATCAGCTGTTACAGTCACAGATCAACCCACATTTCCTCTACAATATCCTTGGAACCATCCGAACCTGCCAGGCACTTGGCAAATTGGATATTGCAGATCAGATGCTGACAAATCTGACTGCCTTTTACCGACTGACACTGAGAAAATCAAAAGAACTGATACCGATCAAAGACGAGCTGGAAATTGCCCGCCTATATCTGGAAATGGAGAAACTCTGCCATAAAGACAATCTTAACTGGGAAATCAATGCTGAAGACGGAATAGAAAATTTCACGATCTGCAAATTTACATTACAGCCATTCCTGGAGAATTCTATCCTGCACGGTCTTTCAGCCGATACACCTGAAGTTTTTATTTCCATTCAGGTACTCTACGGTGATGATACCGTAGTGATATCCATTGAAGACAATGGAGCCGGAATGTCTCCGGAGACACTGGAACAGCTCCGATATGCCATAGACAACAAAGTCATAAATTACGAAAAACATTTTGGAATTTCAAATGTAAGCGCCCGCATTTCCAATCCTTTGTACGGTAACGGCTCTGTGCGTATTGACAGCCATCCCGGAAACGGTACCTATGTCACAATTGAATTTCAACAAATGGAGGATACAGATGAGGAAAATAATGATTGTAGATGACAATTATCTGTCAGCAGAAGGAATTGAAAAGAACATAGACTGGGAAGTTCTGAACGCAGAAATCGTACATATCTGCTACAACGGAACCTCTGCGATAGACGCTATGAAAAAAGAACCTGTAGATTTGATCATCTCAGATATTGAAATGCCGGATCTGGACGGAATTTCAATGAGCAGGCAAGCACTGGATATTAATCCAATGGTAAAAATCATACTGATCAGTGCCTATGATAAATTTGAATATGCAAGACGCGCTCTGCTTCTTGGTGCATTGGATTATATTGAAAAACCTCTGGATTACGCATATCTGATCCAGAAAGTAAAAAATGCTTTTGCCCTGATGGAACGTGAGCAGAAAAATCTGCAGTTGCTTAAACAGAGCAGGCCTTTGCTTATCGAAAAATTTTCCGTGATATCACTCACCGTTCCAGGCAGGAGGCTTCCTATCGTCTCAAACCTTATCTGAACTACCTGAACCTTAAACTGGATTATGATTTTTATAACGTAGTGATTCTTGAACTGGAAAATGCACAGTCTCTCAGGGATTCCTATGGCATTGAGAAATTTCAGATGGAACTGCTGAATCTTCGTGATCTGATCACAGAACAAACCTCAGAATTAAATTATATTTATCCCCTGCAGGATATTGATGGTTATCTGTGTGTGATCGGACAAAGCGGCTGCCAGTCCGGAAATTTTCGCCAGCTTACCTATAAAATCATTTCTGCACTTGTAGATAACTGCAATTCACAGGGACTGGTTCTGAATGCCGGAATCGGTGCCATTGTACAGGATCTGTGGGATCTGAACCGTTCTTATGAAAGTGCAGTTCATGCACTGGATTATCGTTTCTTTTTCCCACACCAGAACGTATTTGACGGACGTGAGGCTCTTGGACATGACTTATCTGCCACTGATTTCTCCGATTCCAGAGAGGAGGAATTAATCCGCCTTCTGTGTAAAAAGGATGTTTCTGCAATTGACTCCTGGTTTCAGGATTTCTCCAGATGGCTTACTGAGAACTTCCGCACCAAAAGTTTCGCATTTATCCAGATCTACTCTCTGCTTGGAAGGATTCTGAAGTTTTTCTATGAATTAAACCTGGATACCCATGATCTGGAAGCAAAGATCCTGTATGTATACAATCATCTGGAAGAATTTCATACCACAGAAGAACTATGCGGCTGGCTCAACGAACTCTGCCGTCTTCTCTGCCGGAAACTGGATTCTTCTCTGAATGATTATCACCAGAAATTATGCGAATCCGTAACTTCATATATTGACGAAAACTATGCCAGCAATACTCTGTGTCTGAACGATATCGCCAGCGAAGCCAATGTCAGCCCGGCTTATCTGAGTGCCCTTTTTAAAAAGAAACAGGGCGTGAGTATCAGTGACTATATCACTACTCAGCGAATCAACGCCGCCTGCCGTTATCTTACAGCCACAAACATGACTCTGAAGGAAATCAGTATGAAATGCGGTTACGCCAATCAATATTATTTCAGCACAAGCTTCAAGAAAAAAATGAATGTCACTCCATCTGCATACAGAGATACTCAGACGTCAAAATCTTAGCTTTTACTTGTGTTTCCCTATAACTCCCTGTATAATAAAAAACAATGTCTATTATCATGACATCTTTTTTATATGAGTGCGCATCAATTACCTTTTACCGCCACTACATCTGTTTTGCGGAAAACCTGTCAGTGGCAGTTGTGGTAAATGCCAATATACTTATTATAAGGAGATTTAAAATGGGGGTAACTGAAAAAACAGCAATTCTTGTTATCAGCTTCGGTACAAGTTATGAAGAAACACGAAAAAAAACAATTGAACAGATTGAATCTGACCTGCATCATGCATTTGTGGAATATCCGTTATACCGCGCATGGACAAGTCCCCGTATCCGCGCCAAACTCCGGAAGCGGGACGGGATCCACATTATGGATATTGATGAGGCAATGACCCAGCTGAAAGCGGACGGAATTCGAAATGTAATTGTACAGCCAACCTATGTGATCACCGGATTTGAGAGTGATGCTATGAAAGAAAAAGTTCTTGCACATAAAAAGGATTTCGATTCTGTCATTATCTGTGATTCTCTGATGGTTACAAAACAGGACAAAGAAGAGGTCTGTCAGGCTATGGCACAGGAATATCACCCTGATTCTGATGAAATTCTCTTATTTATGGGACATGGAACAGAGCATGTTGCCAATGAACTTTATCCTGAGATGGACGAACTGTTTAAGCATTTCGGCTATTCCAATATGCATATGGGAACGGTTGAAGGGGATTTCTCCATTGAAAGCTTTCTGGATAAATTAAAAAATCTGCATCCGGCTCATGTTCATCTGGCACCTTTCATGATCGTTGCAGGCGATCACGCCACCAATGATATGTCCGGTGAAGATGATGACTCCTGGAAAAGCATTCTGGAAAAGGAAGGATATTCTGTCAAATGTACTCTGAAAGGTCTTGGCGAGATCCAGGCGGTCAGAGATATTTTTATCCGCCATACCAAAGCCGGACTGGACAGACTTTCAGAAATCCAGGCTTAAACGCAGCAGGAAATCAAGTGTACATTCAAGTCAAAAATTACTGTTCACAACAACACGCTTCGCAGGATATTACCAGTGAACCAATGTCAAAAGGAGCATACCACATTAAGTTCTTATTAATGTGGTATGCTCCTTTTTGTCTTTCCGTTTTTTCGAATATGTATTTTTCCTGATTATTTAATGACTTCTTTTTTCTTCTTTTTATTAGGATTATTCAGTACAGACCAGCAGAATGCCTGAACAAGAAGTATTCCGATAAACGCCCCTATACTGTCGATTCCCACATCCTTTACCGCAGGTGTACGGGCATCCACAAAAGACTGATGATACTCATCCAGCCCTGCAAATCCCACACAGACAATTCCCGCAAGAAGCATCAGCCAGATTTCTCTCACACCATAGACATATAATGGAAAAGAAATAGCGATAGCCAGCAGAAAATACTCTGTCATATGTGCCGCTTTTCTCACATAGTAGTGAATTCCATCTGCCTTATAAGCAATCTCTTCACTGCTCAGATTCTCTGACAAAAGCTCGCTCTTCGTTTCTATGATCTCATAACTTATTTTATAGCTCAGATTACCTGAAACTTCACCCGGCTGGGCTGAGAATGAAAAGATGATATACATCATCAGCAGTGCCGGTAAAAAAGACAACGGTTTCAGCAATGTGATCAATATTTTCATTCTTTCTCGTTTTCCCCGTCTTCCTCTTCATCTTCCAGATTCTTAACCATATTAGCCCTTTCAGCAATGCTCATTGATCTGTTCTGCCCGGATGCATCCTCTTTCTTCAGTTCTCCGCCTGCGGCAGCTTCCATTGCTGCATTCTTCGCTGCTTTTGCTTTCCTGATTTTCTCTTCTGAGAGCATATTTTTAATGCCGAAAAACAGCAGACCAGCACCAATAGCTGCAAATGCAATTCCGGCAAGCATAAATCCCATACTGGTTCCTTCTTCGCCTGTCACATATCCCTTACAGAGACTGTAACTTGTATACAACAGATACACTCCCGCCAGACTCCAGAGTATAAATCTTCCATTGGAGACTTTCTGTTTTTCTGTATCCGACTCTTCTTCCCCGCTCTTTGCAATTTCCTGCGTATCTTCCTGCTGAATCTCTGCCGGGCTTTGTTCCAGCAGTTCTTCGTTTTCGTTTTTCTCCATAAAAACCTCCTCATATTTATAACTGTTCAACACCTTAACAGATGAAACTATCTTATCATTTTTTCTTTCAAACGTAAAGTCTTATACCTTAACAGAATAGAAAGACTGCCGAATTGCTCCGACAGTCTCTCGCTTTTTACAAGTTCTCCCTGCTCTGCTGCCGGTTTTTTCTCCGTACATCCTGCACAGCCAAGGCCGAAAACAAGTATCAGCAACAATATCATTTTGTTTTTTCCCAATATCCGGTTCCCCTCTCTTAAAATGGATTTTAATGGTTCTATAGCAATTTGCAGCCATCAAACAACAAATGGTTACAGATCGTTATAGTTTAACCGGATATCTCTCCATTTTATACATCCGCTCAGAAACCTTTTTTTCTCATATAGACAGCAATATCATGATAAACCTGCTCCCTGCCGATCTCATTAAGAATTTCATGACGCATTCCCGGATACAGTTTCCCCTTTACATCTTTATAACCGGCCCGTCGCATAGCCCGCACTGTCTTTGCAAAATGGCGCACATTGATCAGACAGGGATCCTCAGCTCCACTTACAAACAGTACCGGCATATCTGGATTTGTACAGGAAAAATGCTCCACATCATAGGCACGCTTCATCAGTTCAAATAATGCCAGATACGCATCGTCCGTAAAAGTGAAACCACACAATTCGGATTCCTCATATTCTTTCGCCACATCAGGATCAGAACAGATCCAAGCTGTACACCTCTTATCCTTTCGGAATTTCATTGCCCCTGCACCAAATGACATTGTTTCGATAAGTTTACTTCTGTGTCTCGGTCCAAAGACTGCTTTCTCTGTCTTTGCAATGGCAACTCCCAGAGGCATGGCAGTATTGTAGCTTGGAGAACCACACACGATCAGCATATCTACGCAGCTGTCATGTTCTGCCACAAATGCCCTCACTGCCAGCGAGCCCATACTGTGCCCCATCAGGATCAGCGGAAGTTCCGGATAGTATGCATGGATTTTCCTGTTCACTGTTCGGATATCCTGAAGCATCGCCTGTGCTCCCCCACCGTATGTAAAGCCGAGATCATCCTGATGTTTTACACTTTTTCCATGTCCTCTGTGATCATGAATCACCACCACATATCCAAGTTTTGCCAGATACTGCATAAACGGAATATATCTCTCTTTATGCTCACTCATTCCATGAACCAGCTGTACAACTGCACGATAAGGTTTCTTATCCGGTATCAGTGCCATGACCGAAATCTCAAGCCCGTCTGCTTCTGATTTAAAAGAACTCTCATACTTCATAGATCCACGCCTTCTTTCTGTATTTTCGCATATTATTCTTTATTTTATCCGCTCCGATGTTACTGTTCACTCCGTTCACAGTAACGTAGCCAAAATTCATTCCAGATTGCCTGCGGCAATGGAATTTTGGCTTGTATGTCTCGGGATTTTGGCATATTCATGCCAAAACACCTCGCGGGACAGTGGCGTGTGAACAGTAACAAATTTACTGTAGAAAATTTACCCTGCTTTTACATC
>ENA-OQCS01001287-OQCS01001287.1-human-gut-metagenome-genome-assembly--contig:-NODE-1287-length-13106-cov-1.717544_pt1 | contig 13106 bp, 16 predicted proteins | sample MGYA00242757_ERZ504575 | MGnify/ENA primary metagenome ERZ504575 (study PRJEB26092, sample SAMD00036297) | human gut metagenome | host: Homo sapiens | study: EMG produced TPA metagenomics assembly of...
ACAGACCGAACGTTTTTGTGGTGACGTGGATTACGCCAAACAGCAAATGGGGAAGGCAAATGTTTCCCGTCTGCAAATGGCATAATGTAAAGGTTTTTTAGTGAGAAAATAAAAGCTTCCGATGAAATATTCCCTGAAATATTTGTGTAATATGAAAAGTTGTTTATAACTTTGTTACATGCGGAAACAAAATTTCTACAATCAATGAAAATCTAAATCCAAGAACAATGGCGGAAAATATCAATTTAGTAGCAGCTCTTAAAAAGTATTTTGGATTCGATACTTTTAAAGGAAACCAGGAGGCGATTATCCGAAACTTATTATCAGGAAAGGATACGTTTGTGTTAATGCCTACAGGAGGTGGAAAGTCATTATGCTATCAGCTTCCTTCTCTGTTGATGGATGGAACTGCTATTGTGATTTCACCGCTCATTGCCTGATGAAGAATCAGGTGGATGCTATGCGTAATTTTAGTGAGGAAGATGGCATTGCTCATTTTATTAATTCCTCATTGACAAAATCGGCTACAGATCAGGTGAAGCCGACATCATGGCCGGAAAGACAAGTTACTTTATGTAGCTCCTGAATCTTTGACGAAAGAGGAGAATGTAGATTTCTGAGACACGTGAAGATTTCATTTTATGCGGTGGATGAGGCACATTGTATTTCGGAATGGGGGCATGACTTCCGACCGGAGTATCGCCGGATTCGTCCGATAATCAATGAAATTGGGAAAGCTCCGGTAATTGCTTTGACGGCAACGGCTACTCCAAAGGTAAAGATGGACATCCAAAAGAATTTGGGAATGATGGATGCAACGGAATTCCGTTCGTCTTTTAATCGTCCGAATCTTTATTATGAAGTACGTGCCAAGACTGCTAATGTGGATAAGGATATTATCAAGTTCATCAAGCAGAACGAAGGCAAGTCAGGTATTATCTATTGCTTGAGCCGTAAGAAGGTGGAAGAGCTCACTGAAATATTGCTGGCAAATGGTATCAAGGCTCGCGCTTATCATGCAGGAATGGATTCTGCTACCCGTAATGGGAATCAGGATGCTTTCCTGAAGGAAGACATTGATGTGATTGTAGCTACGATTGCGTTTGGAATGGGTATTGATAAACCGGATGTACGCTTTGTGATTCATTATGATGTACCTAAGAGTTTGGAAGGGTATTATCAGGAAACCGGACGTGCAGGACGTGACGGTGGAGAAGGACAGTGCATTACATTCTATTCCAATAAGGACCTGCAGAAACTGGAGAAATTTATGCAGGGAAAGCCTATTTCAGAGCAAGAAATCGGACGTCAGCTATTGCAGGAAACAGCTGCTTACGCAGAATCTTCAGTGTGTAGAAGAAAAATTTTGTTGCATTATTTTGGAGAGGAATATACGGAAGATAATTGTGGTAATTGTGATAACTGTTTAAATCCAAAGAAACAAGTGGAGGCTCAGGATTCGTTGTGTGCAGTGATTGAAGCAATCATTGCTGTAAAAGAAAACTTTAAGCAAGATTATATTATCGATATATTGTTGGGTAAAGAAACATCTGAAGTGCTTGCACATAAGCATGAAGACTTAGAGGTGTTTGGTTCAGGTATGGGAGAAGAAGAAAGATTGTGGAATGCAGTCATTCGTCAGGCTCTTATCGCTGGTTACCTGGCAAAGGATGTGGAAAACTATGGCTTATTAAAAGTTACGCCAGAAGGGCATAAGTTCTTGAAAAAACCGAAGTCGTTCAAGATAGTTGAGGATGCAGACTTTGAAGAAGAAGAGGTAGATGAAACTCCGATGAGAAGTGGGGCTTCGTGTGCAGTAGACCCCGTGCTGTATTCCATGTTGAAAGACTTGCGGAAGAAAATGGCAAAGAGACTGGATGTGCCACCTTATGTGATTTTCCAGGATCCTTCTCTTGAGGCAATGGCTACCATTTATCCGGTGACTTTGGAAGAATTGCAGAATATTCCGGGCGTAGGAGCTGGAAAGGCTAAACGCTATGGTCAGGAATCTGCGAATTGATTAAGAAGCACTGCGAAGAAAATGAAATAGACCGTCCGGAAGATTTGAGAGTGCGTACTGTAGCTAACAAATCTAAGCTGAAGGTCTCTATTATTCAGAGTATCGATAGAAAGGTCGCTTTGGATGATATTGCAGTGGCAAAAGGTATTGAATTTGGTGAGTTGCTGGATGAAATCGAAGCCATTGTATATTCAGGAACCAAACTGAATATTGACTATTTCTTGGAAGAAATTATGGATGAAGACCACATGCAGGATATTTATGATTATTTCAAGGAATCAGTAACTGATAAGATTGATGATGCAATGGATGAACTGGGTGACGACTATACAGAAGACGAAATTCGTCTGGTACGTATCAAGTTCATTTCTGAAATGGCTAATTAATCATTTATTTAATGATATTGTGCAGCTGCTTGTGAGGGGTGTTCCTTGCAAGCAGCTGTTTTTATTTGATAGGTATGTGGTATGAAAAAGATGTTAACTGCTTTTTTACTTTTTGAGAAAATTCTGTATATTTGCACGCAATAAAATCTAAAGCATAAAGCCCTATGTCATTTATTGCAGATAAAGTTGTTATGGACGGATTAACTTACGATGATGTATTGTTGATTCCGGCCTATTCTGAGGTTTTACCTAAAACAGTCGAACTCTCGACTAAGTTTTCACGTAACATTGAGTTGAAAATTCCGTTTGTAACTGCAGCTATGGATACAGTTACCGAAGCACAGATGGCCATTGCCATTGCTCGTGAAGGAGGTATCGGAGTAATTCACAAGAACATGTCTATCGGGGAACAAGCTCGTCAGGTGGCAATTGTGAAGCGTGCGGAAAACGGAATGATTTATGATCCGGTGACCATTAAGAGAGGCTCTGTAGTGAAAGATGCACTCGATTTGATGGCTGAATACAAAATCGGAGGTATTCCTGTAGTAGATGATGAGAATTACTTGGTTGGTATTGTTACAAACCGTGACCTGCGCTTTGAAAAGGATATGAATAAGCGTATCGATGAGGTGATGACAAAGGAAAATATTGTGACAACAGAGCCGGGTACAGACATGGAGACTGCTTCCAAGATTCTGCAGGAAAACAAGATTGAAAAACTTCCGGTAGTAGACAAGGATGGAAAGCTGATTGGTCTGATTACTTATAAAGACATTACAAAAGCAAAAGATAAACCAATGGCTTGCAAAGATTCTAAAGGTCGTTTGCGTGTAGCTGCCGGTGTGGGAGTAACTGCTGATACATTCGACCGTATGGAAGCTTTGGTGAATGCTGGTGCAGATGCCATTGTAATTGATACAGCTCACGGACATTCTATGTACGTGATTGAAAAGCTGAAAGAAGCTAAGAAACGTTTCCCTGGAATTGATATTGTTGTAGGAAATGTAGCTACAGGTGAAGCAGCTAAGATGTTGGCTGAAGCTGGTGCAGATGCAGTAAAAGTAGGTATCGGCCCGGGTTCTATCTGTACAACTCGTGTGGTTGCCGGTGTAGGTGTTCCTCAGTTGACAGCCGTATATGATGTTGCAAAGGCTTTGGAAGGAACAGGTATTCCTTTGATTGCAGATGGTGGCTTGCGTTATTCAGGTGATGTGGTGAAAGCTTTGGCAGCCGGTGGTTACAGCGTAATGATTGGTTCGTTGGTTGCCGGTACTGAGGAATCTCCGGGCGATACCATCATCTTTAATGGTCGTAAGTTTAAGTCATATCGTGGAATGGGTTCATTGGAAGCTATGGAAAATGGTTCAAAAGACCGTTATTTCCAAAGTGGAACTACCGATGTGAAAAAGCTTGTTCCAGAAGGTATTGCTGCTCGTGTGCCTTATAAAGGTTCTTTGTATGAAGTAATTTATCAGCTGGTAGGTGGTTTGCGTGCCGGTATGGGTTATTGCGGAGCTCATAATATTGAAGAATTGCATAATGCGAAGTTTACTCGTATCACTAATGCCGGAGTTCTGGAAAGTCACCCGCACGATGTATCTATTACAAGTGAGGCACCTAACTATAGTCGTCCTCAGTAAGATAATCTTTGACTTATAATACGGATATAATCATTCTGACGTCAGGCAGACTTGCTTTCAGTAAGTCTGTTCTGGCGAACAGGATGATTTTTTGTTTAATGAAATGATGAATAGAATCTGTTATGTGTAGAATTGCGTGGTTATTCCTATGTTTGTTGATGGGGCTGAAATTCTCTGTTTCTTATGCAGAAGATCGCAGGGTACTTTTTCGGATTGATGGAGAGGAAACTTCGGTAGAGGAGTTTGAGCATTATTATACCAGGTGTATGCAGTTAGTCGTGTATCTGTAGAACGGTTCTTGCCTCATTTCTTGTATTATAAGTTGAAGGTGGCAGATGCTAAAAGACAAAGCTGGGATACTATCACGATTCCGGTTGCAATGCAGTGCCTTGCAAAATGAAATTCTGAAATCGGAAGAGAGGGGAATGTCCCAAAAACAAGATACTCTTTTAAATTGGGTAAGATTTCGTCAGATTTCATTTCTTTTGCCCCAACATGCTTCTTCCGAACAGGAACGTGTAGCCAGACAGCGTATAGATTCTGTTTATACGGCTTTAAAAAATGGTATACCTTTTGAAAAACTGGCACAATCTTATGTGAAGGCTCCCTTGCCTTCTCCTTATTTGGATGGGGAGTGGATTCCGGAAAGATGTCTGATAAAAGAGTTTACCGGGCAATTGAACACATTGAAAAAAGGTAATTATTCTGCTCCATTTTTTTCTCCTTTAGGTATTCACATCGTGTATCTATTGGATCGCAGGCAAGGAGTATATCCATCAGAAACGACTGGAAATGCGGCCCTGCAAAAGGTTGCTGATTCAGGCTTTACCGAGCGGAAAGATAGTCTTTTGAACAAGACTCGAATGGAGTTGTGTCAAGTTTCCGATGGCTTATTGGCTGCGTATTGGGATAAGCGCCATGGAGGTACAAAATCAGGTAATATTTCTGATAAGGAATTGCAGAGCTATTTTGAAAGTCATAAAAACGATTACGCATGGGATTTGCCTCATTTTAAAGGAGGAGTGATTCATTGTTTGAATAAGAAAGTGGCTTCAAAGCTGAAAAAGAGGCTGAAGAAATGTCCCTTAAATAAATGGAATGAAGAAATTTCCGCTTTTTCTCAAGAGAATCCGGAATGGAAGGTCGTTGTAGAAACAGGCTTGTTTCAGATTGGTACAAATCCTTATGTAGATAAGCTGGCTTTTAAATGCGGACATTTCACTCCTCGTACGGATTTACCTTATGCTTTTGTATTGGGAAAGCGCCTGAAGAAAGGGCCGGAAGACTTTCAGGATGTGCGCAATGAAGTGCAGCGTGATTATCGTTTGTGGACGGAGAGAACACAAATGGAAGAGTTAAAGCGAGGCTTCAGGATTGAAATTAACCAAGACATTTTAAAAACCGTTAATTGTAGCGGAAAAAAGTAATTAATGCCGTATCTTCGTCCTTTGTAATGTAATGGACCAAAACAAATCAAATAGACAGAAAATGAATAAATTGATTATGACTGGTGTCTTGGCTGTTTTGCTTGCCTTGACAGGAACAGTACCCGCCGTGGCACAAGATAATGTGATTGATGAAGTGGTGTGGGTTGTCGGCGATGAAGCTATTCTGAAATCAGACGTAGAGAATGAGCGTTTGAATGCACAGTATGAAGGTCGCCGTTTTGATGGTGATCCCTATTGTGTGATACCTGAAGAATTGGCTGTGCAGAAACTTTTTCTTCACCAGGCTGAGATAGATAGTATTGAGGTGAGCGACCAGGAGGTTCTGCAGCAGGTAGAAACACGAATTTCATGGTTGACTGAACAGATTGGTTCAAAAGAAAAACTCGAAGAATATTACAATAAAACTTCTACCCAGATACGTGAAATGTTGCGTGAGAATATTCGTGACGGATTGACGGTACAGGAAATGCAGAAGAAGATTGTAGGAGACATCAAGCTGACTCCTGCGGAAGTGCGTAACTATTTCAGTAAGCTTCCTCAGGACAGTATTCCTTTTGTGCCTACTCAGGTAGAGGTGCAGATTATTACCAGAGAGCCTAAGATTAAGGAAGAAGAAATCGAACGTGTAAAGAAAGAATTGCGTGATTTTACTGACCGTATCAATAAGGGAGAAACTACTTTCTCTACGTTGGCGCGTATGTATTCTGAAGACCCGGGCTCTGCTCGTCGTGGAGGAGAATATGGCTTTACAGGTCGTGGAGAATTGACTCCGGAGTTTGCCAATGTGGTATTTAACCTGACTGACCCGAAGAAGATTTCAAAAGTGTTTGAAACAGAATATGGTTATCATATTGCTCAGCTGATTGAAAAGCGTGGTGACCGTGTAAGCTATCGCCATATTTTGATTAAGCCTCGTGTGGATGAGAAAGAAATTGAGGCAGAACTGAATAAACTGGATACACTGGCTAACGATATCCGAAAAGGAAAAGTAACTTTGATGAAGCGGCTACATGGGTATCTCAGGATAAAGATACACGCAACAACCACGGTTTGCTGGCTAACCCGCAGACTTCTACCTCTCGTTTTGAAATGCAGCAGCTGGCTGGCCTGATTTCTCAGGAAGTTGCAAAGACCGTAGAGGGAATGCAGATTGGTGAAGTTTCCAAACCTTTTACAATGATTAATGCAAAAGGAAAAGAAGTGTGTGCTATCGTAAAATTGAAGAATCGTATTGACGGACATAAAGCTACAATCTCAGAAGACTATCAGCGTCTGAAAGACATTGTTACGGCCAACCGTAGTGAAGAAAAACTGCAGAAATGGATTGTAGAAAAGCAAAAAAATACTTACGTGCGTATCAACCCGTCTTGGCGTAAGTGTGATTTTAAATATCCGGGATGGATTAAACAGTGATGAGAAGTCTGCAATTTTTTTGCTTTTTGTAGCATTTTGCCTGACCATTCTTGGCTTGTCGGCACAAGGGGATAGCTGTCCCTCCACAGACTGCGCGCCCGAAAACGGAGGCTGAGGGGAAACAAAAGCCAGAGGATTCCAAGCAGCGTCCGGTAGCTAAAAGTAAAGTCTATTTGTTACATTCTGATTTGTTGCGTAAGGATGCAACTCATCCGGACGCACAGATTGTAACCGGAAATGTGAGGTTTCGTCATGATAGTGTGTATATGTATTGCGACAGTGCATGTTACTACGATAAGGTTAGCAGCTTTGAGGCTTTTGGTAATGTGAAATGGTGCAGGGAGATACGCTGTTTCTTTATGGCGACCGGTTGTACTATGATGGATTGACACAGATTGCAGAGATGCGCTGTAATGTCGGATGGAGAACCGTACGACTACCTTGCTGACTGATAGCCTGAATTATGACCGGGTCTACAACTTGGGATATTTCTTTGATGGGGGAACCCTGATGGATGAGCAGAATGTGCTGACCTCCGAGTGGGGAGAATATAGTCCTCAGACCAAGCAATCCGTATTTAATTACAATGTGAAGCTGGTGAACCCCCAGTTTACACTGACGTCGGATACCTTACGTTACAACACGGCTTCGAAGGTAGCTGATATTGTCGGCCCTTCGGATATCTGGAGCGATGCCAACCACATTTATTCTGAAAAGGGAACTTACAATACCGTAACGGGTAAGGCCGATTTGTATGACCGTTCTGTGCTGACCAATCAGGGAAAACAGCTGACTGGTGATACGCTTTTCTACGACCGTAATACCGGCGTGGGAGAGGTTTTCAGTCGGATGGTGATGACGGATACAATCAACCGGAACATGCTTACCGGAGAATATGGCTATTATAACGAGCAGACAGACTATGCCTTTGCTACGGATAGTGCCGTAGCTATAGACTATTCTCAGGGCGACAGTTTGTTTCTTCATGCAGATACTCTGCTGATGGAAACTTTCCATCAGAATACCGATTCCATGTTCCGTGAAATGAGAGCTTTCCATAAAGTACGTTTTTATCGTACCGATGTGCAGGGTACGGCCGATTCGCTAGTTTTCTCTACAGTGGACAGTTGTCTTACGATGTATCGTGACCCGATTATCTGGAACAAGAACCAGCAGCTTTTAGGCGAAGTGATAAAGGTCTATATGAACGACAGCACAATCGACTGGTCGCACATCATAGGGCAGGCACTTTCGGTAGAACGTGTGGATTCAACGATTTATAACCAGGTGACGGGAAAAGAGATGAAGTCCTATTTCACGAATGGAGAAATGCGAAAGACGGAAGTGATAGGTTCCGTACGAGTTGTTTATTATCCGATGGACTCCGACAGTACGCTGATAGGAATGAATGTATCTGAAACCAGTAAACTGGAAATCTATCTGCAAGACCGTAAGATAGAACGCATGGTGATGAGCCCAAGTCCAATGGTGTGTTGTATCCGATGTCGCAGATCCTGCCGGAAAAGACCGTCTGGAGAATTTTGTGTGGTTTGATTACATTCGTCCGCTCAACAAAGCCGACATCTTTAATTGGAGGGAAAAACGAGTGGAAGACCAGCTGAAGAAAAATGTACGTGGTCCGGTCGTTTTGCCGAATGCCCGATTGTTTGAAAATAAGAAGGAGGAATAATATATGGGAATGTTTACAATGAGAAAGCCTCGCGGATTCCGTCATGAATACATTTATGTGGATGAACGCAAGGAAAAACTGCAGAAAATAGAAGAGACAGCCAAACGTGAACTGGGAATGCTTCCTCCTAAAGAGTTTAATCCGGAAGACATTCGTGGTAAGTTTGTAGAAGGTACTACCTATCTGAAGCGTCGCAAGGAAAGCGGACGTAAACCTCTGAGTTACGGAGCCATGTTTGTGGCTATTGTGGTATTGCTATATATTTTACATTATCTGATTACAGGAGAATTTACACTATGACATCGGGAGATGTAATCCGTTTGTTGCCGGATTCTGTAGCCAATCAGATTGCGGCAGGAGAAGTCATACAGCGTCCGGCTTCTGTGATAAAGGAGCTGGTGGAGAATGCTGTAGATGCCGGAGCAAAAAATATAGAAGTGCTGGTGACGGATGCCGGAAAAACATGTATACGTGTCATTGATGACGGACGAGGTATGTCGGAAACGGATGCCGTATGGCTTTTGAACGTCATGCCACTTCCAAGATTCGGGAGGCGGCCGATTTGTTTGCCCTTCATACCATGGGCTTTCGTGGAGAGGCTTTGGCTTCCATCGCTGCCGTAGCACAGGTGGAACTGAAAACTTGTTCCAGTGACGACGGATTAGGTACTTTCATTCAGATTTCCGGTTCCCAGGTAGAAAAGCAGGAGCAGTAGCCTGCCAGCGAGGCAGTGACTTCTCTGTGAAAAATCTGTTCTTCAATGTACCTGCCCGTCGGAAGTTCCTGAAATCCAATCAAACGGAATTAAGTAACATTGTAGCTGAATTCGAACGCATTGCGCTGGTCAATCCGGATATATCTTTTGTGCTGAGTCATAATGGCACCGAGATGCTGAATCTGCCGGCCATTCCTTTGCGGCAGCGTATTATGGGGGTATTTGGCAAGAAACTGAACCAGGAGCTGCTTTCATTGGACATTGATACCACCATGGTGAAAATACATGGATATATCGGTCGTCCTGAATCGGCCCGTAAGAAAGGGGCACGCCAGTTTTTCTTTGTGAATGGTCGTTATATGCGCCATCCTTATTTTCATAAAGCTGTATCCAGTGCGTACGACAACCTGATTCCGGTGGGTGAACAAGTCTCTTATTTCATTTTATTTCGAAGTGGAACCTTCGGATATAGATGTCAATATACACCCTACCAAGACAGAAATCAAGTTTGAGAATGAACAAGCCGTGTGGCAGATTCTTTCGGCTGCAGTCAAAGAGACGTTAGGACGTTTCAACGCGGTACCTTCGATTGATTTTGATACAGAAGGTATGCCGGACATTCCTGCCTTTGAGAATTCTCCTTATACGGTGGCACCTCCTCAAACCAGTTTTGACCCTTCTTATAATCCGTTTAATACAGCGGCAGTGCCTCCTTCTGCTTACTCTTCTGCATCGGCAACCAATAAAGAAACGGAAAGAGAAAGCTTCGGACAGGATGTGCGAGAATGGAGTGCGCCTGCGGGTACCTCTGTACGCTCTTCCATGAATAAAGGTGGAATGCCGGATTTTGGCAGAAGCGGAAATTATACTCCTTCGTTTGGCAGTCACAAAAATCGGGTAGAATGGGAACCTTTGTTTGAAGGGCTGGAACGTACTTCATCGGATTCGGATATTCAACCGGAAGAAGAAGTACGACCGTTTTTCCCAGAATCAACAGAATGGGGACAGGCTTCTCAGGAAGATGCCGTTACTCCATCTTTCTCTAGTGAAGAAGGTGAAAAGCAGTCTCAGGAAATTCCATGCACCATTATCAGTATAAAAGGCAGCTATATCTTGACTTCTGTAAAGTCTGGGTTGGATGATTATTAATCAGCAGCGTGCCCACATCCGTATTCTCTTCGACCGCTATATGGCGCAGATAGAAAATAGAAAGAATGCTTCCCAGCGAATGCTGTTTCCGGATATGGTACATTTCTCTCCTTCTGAGATACCTGTACTGGAGGAGTTTATGGACGATTTGAATGCCTTGGGATTTGATCTTAGTAGTCTGGGAGGGGGTACTTATTCTATTAACGGTATTCCAGCTGGAATTGAGGGATTGAATCCAGAGAAACTGGTTACAGATATGGTACAGACGGCGATTGAAAAAGGTTGTAAAGTGAAGGAAGAAGTACAAAGTATGCTTGCACTTTCATTGGCAAAAGCAGCAGCCATTGTACCGGGACAGGTACTGACCGATGAGGAAATGAATCGCCTGGTCGATGATTTGTTTGCCGTATCTACTCCGAACTATACGCCAGATGGAAAGACTGTACTGGCCGTATTGAAAGAAGATGATTTGGAGAAGATGTTTAAATGATAGAAATTCTACGAATAATTACAACGTGTAATCCGGGTTCTCTTAAAACGAGTAATCCGGATTTTTATTAGGCTAACTCCATTTTTATTTAACTAACCATTCTTATTCTGTAAGAAAGAATAGTTGGTAAGCGTTTTTCGATATGTCCTCAAACGCTTTTGCGTTTAGACAAAAACGCCCTTGCGTTTAAGGTAAAACGTCCTTGCGTTTTACTTCAAATGCACTTGCGTTTTAGATCAAACGCACTTGCGTTTTTTTTATAAGAGAAAAACTTTGTTTACTGAGGAATTTGGCTGTAAAAAAACTGCCCCATCCAGTAGAATGAGGCAGCTTGTATAAAGTCTTGTCAGATTTTTTCATTAATGAAGAATAACCCTTCATCACTTGTCGGATTCTGAGTTAATGTGCTTCCGTTCGGGTAAGAGTTAATAGCTGTCTGTGGTATATAGTAAGTCACACGATAGTCAGTGGCCAGTACATCACTTGTAGGATGAGGTCCCGGATATTGTCTGGTCAGTGTGCCACCGTTACGGAATACATCGTAGCTGCGTTCTGCCTGATAAGCCAGTTCCAATTGACGTTCTTTGTCTACCAATCAGCAGCGTTGGCTGAGAAAGTATTTGAGTCATAAGTCGCTTGTTCATTGATGGCACGCTTACGTATTTCATTGACATCAATTCTTGCATTTTCAAGCTGTCCTAGTTTTACGTAAGCTTCTGCACGGTTCAGGTACATTTCATCCAGACGCGAAATGATGGGTGAATGCAGTTGTGATTCCAGATTATCCTCGCGTGAACATTTAGTGATGTAGAACATCGGGTAACCATTGTTGAGAGCCATTTTATAATCAATTACACCTGTGTATGTAGCACCATTATAGTTGATGGTGTAATATTCTTCTTCAGGAGTGCGGCCTGAATAAAGGCTGATAGGATATCTGTCTTTGGGCTTATTGTTTTCGTCTACAGTCCAGCACTCTGTTCTTCCCTCATTTACAGGAAGCTGAACATAAGTATATCCTGTTCCTGCAGTATTGGGAGTAATGAAACGCAGAACTTCTGTGTATTTTCCGTTGTCATCTGTAATATATTGAGGTTCAATGAACTTAGCTCGAGCATCTACAATTCCTTCATCACCTTTTCTCCAGTCGTTACGTTTGGTCTCATCCAGCAGTTCGATGTACTTGGCACTGGCATACATTTCTCCCCATCCCATACCACCGATGTTGGAGTACATACCTCCGATGCCATAGTAGTAATCAAATCCGGGAAAGTCGGTGGCCAGACGTTGATGACAAAGATTGCTTCCGGATAGTTTTCAGGAGCTGTTCTGGCCGATTTCATGTAATCCTCGCGTGATACCAAACGGAATTGAGGTGAGTTAATGATGAGGTCGGCATAATAGCGTGCAGAGTCGGCATATTCTGTATTGGGATTTTCATAAGTTCCACTCATGTACAGATATACTCGTGACAGCATGGCTTGAGCTGCTTCTTTTGACGCATAGTCCGCACTCTTGAATGAGGTTGTAATCAGACTTTCAGCTGTACGCAAGTCATTAATCGCTTGTTGATAAGTATCTTTTACCGTAGAACGGTCTGGCAGAGAAAGGTTTGAGATTTCCTCTTCGCTAGGAGTTCCATTTACGATAGGAACTCCAAGATTCTTATCAGGAGCCTGATAATAAGGCGCCCGAAAGCACGGCACAGGTAGAAATACATCATACCACGTACATAGTAGCATTCTCCTAATTTGCTTTTAATTTCCGGATCATCTGTTTCTTTGGCCATGTTGATAATATTTGAGGCCTGTGCAATGGCTTTGTATCCATAGTCCCAGAAGTTCTGCAGACGGTAGTTATCTGGGGTGCGTGAGTAAGTGATGAATTCGTAGAAGGCATCAGTAGAGGCACCGCGAATCATCATGTTGTCACCAGCGTATTCGCCTAAACGGTGCATAGGGTCAGACCATGTTTTCAGCTGTGCATACATACCGTTCAGCATGTTGTCAAAGTACTTCCTGGTTGTCTACGCGGCGGATGCCGTAACGACGGAGCAGCGAGAGCAGCGTAGTCCTGAAAGCGCCGTGCATCTTGTTGCCGTTGCGCCGTTTGCTTTCGGTGAAGTTCCATGTCCCGGCCTCATGCAGGGAGAAGT
>ENA-OQCS01001290-OQCS01001290.1-human-gut-metagenome-genome-assembly--contig:-NODE-1290-length-13094-cov-2.502429_pt1 | contig 13094 bp, 14 predicted proteins | sample MGYA00242757_ERZ504575 | MGnify/ENA primary metagenome ERZ504575 (study PRJEB26092, sample SAMD00036297) | human gut metagenome | host: Homo sapiens | study: EMG produced TPA metagenomics assembly of...
TATCCGCGAACCGCAACACCATCGGTGTTCACGCTCCGATGCCACCGCCATCGCCGACGTGGCCGAAGCCCGCCGCGACTACATGGACGAGTCCGGCGCCGTTACGTCCAAGTGATCGCCGACGGCGGCATGGGCGACTCCGGCAGCTTCATCAAGGCGTTCGCGCTTGGCGCCGATGCGTGATGCTTGGCTCTCCGCTGGCCCGTGCCGAGGAAGCTCCGGGCAAGGGCATGCATTGGGTGCCGAAGCCCGTCATCAGACGCTTCCGCGCGGCTTCCGCACGAACGTCGGCACCGTCGGCACCCTGGAAGATATCATGTTCGGCCCCAGCCACAATGCGGACGGCACCACCAATTACATTGGCGCGCTCCGTCGTGCCATGCAACCACCGGCTATGTCGATCTCAAGAGCTTCCAGCGTTGCCCGGTCACGGTCGCTCCGACCCGCTGAACGAGCTTTGCGGTAAAGCCTGAATAACGGTTCATTGATCCTGCAGCGTCATGCTGCAGGATCTTTTTTTTTTGTTATGTTTCCCCGGCTAAGAAAGTCAGGTTGGAATGATTAAGCTATACATCGCAAATGAAAGAGCAGAGGTGAGATGAATGGCAGCGCATAGAAGTGGCGATTCCCGACGTTTGGACCCGTTGTCCGGACGATTCACGGATTACATCGTGATCGATACGGAAACAACCGGATTGAGTGTGCGCAAAGGTGCCAAGCTCATTGAGATCGGCGCGGTCAAAATCCGTAATGATGAGCTGGTTGACGAATTCGACCAGCTCATCAACCCGTTCGAACACGTCCCGTCAAGAATCACTGGTTTGACGGGAATCGACGATGGCATGCTGCTCGGCAAACCGGATGTGCGTGAAGTCATGGATGAGTTTGCACGCTGGTGTTCGGACACAGCCGTGGTCATGGCGCACAATGCGTCCTTCGACATGTCGTTCCTCGACAATGCTGTACAGCTCGCTTACCTGGAGCGAGACGCGCGCTTTGCGCACCATTTCGTCGACACTCTGGACCTCAGCCGTCGACTGCATCCGGAAAAACGAAGCCACAAAGTTTCCACCCTCATCGTCGACTACCACATCGCCGACATGGAGGAGCACCGCGCATTGTCCGACGCCAGGCAGGAGTGGATGCTGTACCGCGCCATGCGTGACGAGGCCGAGCTGCTCGGCATGCTCTGACAGCCTAACGTCGTTCGAACACTTCGATCCGGTATTCTCCCACAGGTGTCTGTTGATTTGTGGATGGATTATTTGTTCGGCTTCGTGCCGCAGCAGGCGTCATCTCCACTGGCGGAGAACATTGCATTGGGTGCGAAGTTCAGAGCGAAACCGCTCTGTTGGTGGGAGACGTTGGCTGAATCGGATTTGGCGTCATTCGTGATATTTGCCCTCTGTGAGGCTCCGTTCCGGCAACGAACGAGGCGATATCTCCTGGAACGCTGCGCTACGTAACTGACGCACGGTGACTGGAATCGTGCCGATGCTGCTTTCCGAGGTGAACGCGACCACTCCGGCAGGGAAGAACGCTTTGAAGAAGTGGATTGGATTCAACTTCGTCAGTGTTAAGCAGCAGGAAGAATACGGTTTTCGCACCAATACTCTTTAAGCGCATGGACTCTCCAAGGTTCGTGATGCTGGAGATGATGCTGAACAGCAGCAGCGGAACCACCAGTGCGGTAATTGCGTTGGACCAGATGGAACCCACCGCGCGACATAATCAGTGTGGCCGTTGAAAGCGATTCCCAAAATGATACCGAATGCCGTTGCAAGCAACACGCGTGTGGTGAAACCCGCGTTTTTCTTACGTTTGAGAAACGCCAGGATGACGAACAGGATCGCGGCTACGCCGAGGGCGATCCAATCATATGCGATGTCTGACATTACTATCATTCCCTTCCCAAAAAATGGTGATACATTACGTGAGATACCCCCACGTTCATGTCGGACATCAATCTATCCGCTCCGTCTCCGGCGCAACGCCTTGTAGTTATTGCTGTTTTCCATAGTCGTCTATCAGACGGTAGTCATTCCGAGGCACGCATGCTGACATTCCAGCGCTCCACAAGTCATTCCGAGACGTGGTTGTTTTGCGTTTAGGGAGGGCTCGTTTTAAGATGGAACGTCGGATAACTGGCTTCGTGTCTGGATTTGTGAGAGCCGGAGGAATTGGAGATTAGACATGGCATTAAGTGCCGCGATTATTCTTGCGGCGGGTGAGGGCACCCGCATGCGTTCCAACAAGCCGAAAGTGCTGCACACTTTGGCCGGAAAGACGTTTTTGAACCGTGTGATGGACTCCGTGTCGGCGCTCGACCCTGAAACGTTGGCCGTGGTCGTGCACTACCAGGCGGAACGAGTCGCCGAAGCGGCCCGCTCCTACAATGAGCGTGTCACCATCGTCAATCAGGACGACATTCCCGGCACCGGGCGAGCCGTGCAGTGCGCCATGACGCAGTTGAAGGAGCAAGGCGGTCTTGACGGCTCGGTGCTGATCGCAGCTTCGGATATGCCGCTGCTCGACGCCGACACGTTGAACCAGCTGCTTGCCTTCCATGAGCAAAGCGGCAACGGAGCCACCGTGCTCACCACCATTCTTGACGATCCTACTGGCTATGGTCGCATCATCCGCGACAGCAAAGGCAACGTGCTGCGCATCGTGGAACAGAAGGACGCCAACAGCAGCGAACTGGCCGTGCATGAAGTGAACACGTCCGTCTACGTGTTCGATGCCAAACTGCTGGCTGAAGCGATCGCCAACCTCAAATCCAACAACGCCCAAGGCGAGTTCTACCTGACCGACGCACTCGAAACCGCCAAAGCCAACGGTGCCGTCGGTGCGTTCGCCGCCCCCGACCCGTTGAGCGTCGAAGGTGTCAACGACCGCGTGCAGCTCGCAGCGCTCGCCAAAGCTCACAACAAGCGTATCTGCGAGCATTGGATGCGTAAGGGCGTGACCATTCTCGACTCTGAAACCACGTGGATCGAAGATGACGTGCGTATCGAACGCGATGCGGTGATCCTCCGGATGCTTCTTGGAAGCCAGACCGTGATCGGCGAGGGCGCGCAGGTCGGCCCATACACAACACTTATCAGCGCGGTCATCGATGCCGACGCTCATGTGGAGCGTTCCCGCGTGCAGGAAACCCACATCGGTCGCGCGGCCAACATCGGTCCGTGGACGTACCTGCGTCCGGGCAACGATCTTGGCGAGGAGTCCAAGCCGGCGCCTTTGTGGAAATGAAGAAGGCGCACATCGGCAACGGCACCAAGGTGCCGCATCTGAGCTATGTCGGCGACGCGATTGGGTGAGCACACCAATATCGGCGGCGGTACCATCACCGCCAACTATGATGGCGTGCACAAGCACCACACCACCATCGGATCGAACGTGCACGTCGGTGCCGGCAACCTGTTCGTGGCCCCTGTCGAAGTCGGCAGCGGCGTCACTACCGGAGCCGGTTCCGTGGTACGCCACGACGTTCCGGACGATTCCATGGTCTATTCCGAAAACACACAACATGTAGTAGAGGCTGGAAGCCGAATGGGAGCGCTGAATATGCCGGCAGTACAAGATTCCATCGACGCCATCCGCATCGCCGCCGCCGCGGCCGACCGTATGAAGGCCACCGACCTTGTTGCCTTCGACGTCACCGAACCATTGGCCATTACCGACGCGATGCTCGTCGCCACCGCTTCGAACGAACGTCAGGTGTTGGCGGTTGCCGAAGAGATCGAAAAGGACCTGTATCTCAAAAGCGGCAAGCGTCAACCGCGTTCCCGCGAAGGCTTGACCGAAGGCCAGTGGGTGCTGCTCGACTATGGTGATTTCGTGATCCACGTCATGCATCAGGAGTCCCGCGACTTCTATCGCCTCGAACGCTTGTGGAAGGATTGCCCGAGCATCGACCTGCAGCTCGAACATCCGGAGACTTCCGACGAAGAGACCGCGGAAACCGCGGAATAACACGTATGAACATGCCTTCCCGTATAGATGCGGAAGGCATGTTTTCATATCAAGCGAAGCAGTTTTCGCAAACATTCCATAATCGAGAAAGCAACGGAGAGCAGCAGCATGCCTCGAAACGTCGAACTTGAGCATAACAGCGCAGTACCGGAACACGTGCACGCCATCACGCTGGTGCGTCACGGACGTACCGCCTACAATGCGCAGCATCGTCTGCAAGGCCAGATCGACATTCCCCTCGACGAAGTCGGACAATGGCAGGTTCGCCAGACGGCCGACGCATTGCGTGAACTGTATGTTGATCGTCGTCCCGATATTCCGAACCGGCTGGTCATCTGTTCCGATCTGGGGCGTGCCGCAGCCACCGCGCATGCGTTCGCCGACCCGCTGGGCTTGGAAGTGCATCCCGACATCCGCGTGCGTGAACGCAGCTTCGGCGATTGGAAGGCATTCCGGTTGAGGAACTCGCGCAACGGTACCCGGAAGACTATCGTTCCTGGGCTGAATTCCGTGGCGGCGAACTCAAATACGGTGCCGAACCCAAGGAGGAAGTCGGACGTCGTGGCGTCGAAGCGTTGAACGATTGGGCGTTCCGTGCCGGATCCGACACGGACTTGTACGTGTTCTCGCATGGTGCATGGATTTCCCAAACGTTGCAGACGCTGCTGGGAATGGCGGATGCGCATGGCGATTTCGCCGACATTTTGTCGATGCGCAACGCTCACTGGGTGCGGCTCATTCCATTGGAGATCGGTTCCACATTGCGTTGGCGTTTGATGGACTACAATCACGGTCCCGCTATCGCCGATTCCGAGGAATGGGAGCATCCCAGCCTGTAGCCAGCCTGTAGCCGGCCGATACATGATGTCGGACGCTGGTCTGTCACCGCTTTTTCAAGCTTTTCACAGAATCGCCAGTACTTTCATAGCGAAATTAGCTATCGTCATGGCTTGTGAAAACTTTTTTAAGGGAATCTCTTTTTCGTCGATTTGCGCGGGTGCGCTGGCGGCGGTCACGTCATTCCTACTTTCCGCGAAAATCGGTATCGCGGGATCGGTGATTGGTGTGGCCGCGGGTTCGGTTGTTTCCGCGGTTGCCACGCAGGTCTACAAGAACGTTTTGAAGGCATCAGGGAGAAGATCCAACAGGCCGTGCCGTTCCCGTCGAGTAGCGAGACGGTTTCGAATGAGCGAGCTGCGGATGAAACGCAGGTGCTTGGCTCTTCCGAACAGGATGATGAGACGAGGATTATTGGATCGTCTCCTGTTGCGTCGGATGTCACGATGGTATTGTCTGCCGATACGGCTGCGGTAGCGCAGTCCGGTTTACCGCGCGTCATTTCCTCCGGACAGGAATATGCGGATGCGACTCGTGCGCTCGGCGATATTGCCGGGGCAGGGGAGACTTCCGTTTTCCCGAACGGACAGCGTGGCGTCAGCGATGTTGGCGTAGTTACGGTAAGACCGGAACACTCGGAAGCGCGCATGATGCCCGAGTACAGCATGCTGGGCAGCGTTCCTCGAATTGGTTGCATAGCAAGTACGCTCCGGCGATCATCGCATTCGTCAGTGCTTTGGTTGGTGTGGGAGTGAGCGCGGGATTGATTCTTGCTTTCACCGGCGGTCAGGGGACGGACACCGTGGTGCGTGACGTGGTGCATGAGAAGGTTGTGCCTTCGCATGGAAATACCGATGACTATCAGACTGGCGGCGGGCAGACCCCCGTGCAAAAGCCTAAGTCCGATTCCACGGATTCGAACGACGAAACCACCACGGACGGCAGCGACAAAACCACCAACGGATCCACCGACTCGTCCACTTCCAACGGCACATCGAGCAATACCAATGGATCCACGTCCGGAAACAGCGGGTCGTCATCCGATAATTCCAGCAATGGTTCCAGCCAGAACGGAACGGATTCGTCCAACGGCACTGGCTCAAACGGAGGCACGTCCGGCACCACTGGTGATGGCTCATCATCCGGATCCGGAAACAGCGGAACCGATGGTTCGACTGGCACTGGCACGTCGGATCCACCGACGGTACTACCGGCTCGACGGGAGATGCAAGTAGTAACTAATGTCGCTGGTGGCGCACTTCCCATGTCGCCCGCATAAGGTTCACATAAGGTGATTGCGTAGTGCGGTTTTACTCATGCCAATTCCTCAGTGCGGGCGACACGCCGAAATTTGCGTGACTTATGTCTGCGATGTATATTATACAGAGTTTGCAGGGCAGACTTGGGGCTATGGCGCAGCTGGTAGCGCATCTCCATGGCATGGAGAGGGTCAGGGGTTCGAATCCCCTTAGCTCCACGATTATCGAGGCCACTCCGTAAGGGGTGGCCCTTTTTATTGAAACGACGCTGTTTCGCGGACGTGCTTGCCGAACCTCAAAAACGGTTCAAGGTGATAGAAACCGGTTATAAGGTGGTAAAGAAACAGGACTTCCACGACGACGCGGAGAACCTTCGGCAAGATCGTATACAAGCCGAACAGACGGACGCATGAACGACCCGTGTCGGCAGGGGTGTCGGCGACGGACGGTAGAGCCGACATGGGTTTATTGTTAATTTTCATTCATAGATGCTTTGTCTTGTCTTCTGAGTGCTTCTAATTTATAATTCTCATAAAATATAAATGACTTTTTGAAAGCAGTAACCGTTATGAGCATGGAATACAGGACTTTGGCGCGGCTGTTCCACGCCGACAGGAGCATGGACTCCTACGCCAACCACGACCGGCTCGTCAGACAACGCCTCGAAGCGGACTCCACATTCACAACCGGAATCGGCACACCCTTGGGCGAACTGTTCATCGCCACGCCGCGCTGCGTGTGCATGCTCACACAGAAGGTGCTCCTCGCCGAACGCCAGGTATCGGCCATGTGGCGGAGCATCCCAGGAGTCATGCGGTGGAACTACATCTACCACGCCATATCCGAGGAATTGCTCGCCACCAACGAGATGGAGGGGGTCAGGTCGACGCGGAAGGAGACGGAAGCCGCCGTGGCCGCAGCCCGGCAGGCCAGGACCGAGGGCGACATGGAGAAGGCCAGGTTCGGCGAGTTCGCGAAACTGTATCTCAACCTCACCAATCGCGACGTTGAACTGCCCAAGACTCTCGAGGACATCAGGGACATCTACGACAAGATAGCCCTCGACGAGATCGACGACAAGAACAGGCCCGACGGGGAGCTGTTCAGGAAAGGCGATGTCGAGGTCCAAGGACCGCACGGCACCGTCATCCACAGCGGCGTCAGCAGCGAGGCGCGGATATCAGCGCTGCTCGCACAGATGATGGACCTCGCCCGGTCGGGTACCATACCGTTCCTGCAGCGGGCGATAGCCAGCCACTTCCTGTTCGAATACACCCACCCGTTCTACGACGCAACGGCAGGACAGGCAGGTATCTGCTCGCGCTCTACCTCAGCCATGACCTCACTCTGCCACCGTGCTGTCCCTCTCCAGGACGATCGCGGAGAACAAGAACGAATACTACAAGGCGTTCACTGAGGCCGAGGACAAGCTCAACAGCGGGGAACTCACGTTCTTCGTATACACCATCCTCGGACTCATCGAACGGGCGCAGGAATCCCTGATCGAGGAGCTTGGCGTCAAAATCGACCAGCTCGACAAGGCGACCGTCCTGCGTGACGAGCTACGGAGGGAACATGCACTGTCCACGAACGCGACGCTGCTTCTCTACGCAGTCATGCAGGAGGAGCTGTTCGACACCACCAAGTCCATGACGCTCGAAGATGCAGGCGGCGACCTCATGCTGACGAAACAGACGATCCGCAAATACGTGGATGAGCTGGCGGGCGCGAGCCTCATCGAGTTCACAGGAAGACGCCCTCTCAGATTCAGGGCCTCCGGGGCGTTGCGTACGCGCATACAAGCAAAGCGAGAATGGGGGATGGAATAAAATGCCTTTGTGCTTTCTCTGGCAGATACTGTCTGACATATCTAAGCCAGCAAACAAGAATTGCCACATCGCAAAAAGCCCAGGCTAAATCGGAAATGTCTGAATCTGCATAAATTCTTTTGAGGGAAAAACCATCAATGGAATAAAGGAATTCACACACAATATCTAAACCAAGTGCGGATATCGGCATGCTGCAGGCTTTGTCTTTGAACCCATTGCGAATCAACTCGACGTGCATATCGTCCAGCAGATACCGCTGATGCCAACCCAAAATCAATCCTTTCTTTTCCATGATTGATTGGATAGCGGATGATCGTGGTCTGACGCCTCAGCAAAGTGCGAAACAGGTGTTATCTCTCCTAAATTCGGTTTCAGATGGAGCGCGTATGTGATGTTATTCACGTTGGGCGAACATGCGTTGTGGGGTTTCTTGTCGTAGTCTGAAAGTATGCCCGCATTCCATGGGCATATAGACGAAAGGACGGCATCATGGCAGATCTCACCGATGAGATGAAGGGATTCCTCAACAGCAACCTCGCATGGGTGGCCACCATCAGCAAAGAAGGCCAGGTCGATCTCGGTCCGAAGATGAGCATGTTCATCATCGACAACAACCATATCGGCTACCACGAGCGCACCGCGGGCCAGACATACCGTAACCTGCTTGACGGCAGTGATCTGGTCGTCGCGGTCGCCAACCTCGAACAGAAGAAGGGATACCGTTTCCGCGGCAACGTCGTGCTGCATTCCGATGACGCCATCTATGACGAACAGGTCAAAGTCGCCGAAGAACGCGGCACGAAAAAGCCGATGACCATTCCGGTTTTGGAGATCACGGAAATTCAGGATCTCACTCCGGGCGCTACGGCAGGCAAAACCATCGTCAAGGACTGATCGGTTCCATACTGAACCAGTCGAAACGACAATATCGGAGAACCGCAGACGGGACTGTATGTCCGGTCTGCGGTTCGCTGTTATCGGAACGGAAGATCGCGAATCTGCAGCATATCGTTCGCGGCGGTTCGACCATGGATTCCTATACGGCAGTTGCATGCATGGGTTGTGGATAAGTGTGGATAAGTGTTCGCTCATCCACTTATCCACAGATTTTCTTAAAGAGGTGGCGGGCGAATATTGGTTTCTGCCATGCTGGTCTGCACGCATAAGCGAAGACGCCTATGCGACAACCAACAACCAAAGAAGGTGAACCATGACACAACACACCATACGCCGCCGATGGACCTCCATGCTTGCGCTGGGCATGATCGCGGCTCTTGCCATGCCGGGCACGGCCCAAGCCACGCCGCAACTCGGCGATTTAGGCGTCAAACAGTCCATGAGCGTGAAGGCAAGCAACGGGGAAAGCCTCGAAGGCAAGGACCTCCGCGCATCCAGCTTGCCACATATACCGCCGCAAGCGTGGACGGCAACACGATCGTCGGCTACGATCTGACCACGAACACGGCATTGGCATCCGACATCACCGCGGCAGCCAAAGCGGCCGGAGCCACCGATACGAACCTTACCGTCAACGGCAAAAACGATCCGATGGTGTGGGTGGTGAAGAACCTGACCGACTCGCGCAGCATCCATGGAGCGGAAAGCTACGCAACTTCTGCAACAGCCTCGCCAAACAAACCAACTTCGCCAAGCAGGATGGAACGGCGGTTTCCACACTCAGCCAAGACAAAGCCACCATGTCGACCGGCAACGTACTCGTACCGGGAATCTACGCCATCGTGGACCGTACGCCGCGACAACCACACTAAGCAGCGGCACCGCCATCAAAACAACCGCGTCCATCATGATGATGAACGGCACCGCGGTCAACGGCGTCAACCAACTACGTACGGCCGGCGGCACGACCCTGACCCTCGGGCAAGTGATCTACAAGGTATCCAACGTGGAATCGCCAGACAAAAAAGTCAACGTCGGCAGTGCCTGGAAAGACAGCGCATCCGAAGCGATAGGCAAGGACCTGACCTACCGTGTGACGCAGAAAATCCCCAACTGGACAGGCTGCGAGCACTACTATCTTGCGTTGAACGATACGCTTGGCGCGGGTCTCGACTATGGTTCGCTCACCTCGATCACCGTCGGCGGCAAAGCATTGGCGAGCACGTTCTACAAGGAAAACGTCAACGGCAAAACCATCAGCTGGCTGTTCGGCGTCAACGGAGACATTCTCGCCTCGGACGCATCAAAGGCGGCCCTGCCGGTAGGCGCGACGATCACAGTCACCTACAAGGCCAGACTCAACGGCAATGCGGTCATCGGAAGCCCCTGCAACGTCAACTCCATCGACTTGGAATACTCCCACAATCCCAACGCATGGCAGGACCACAACAACCAGCCCGGCAACGAGGTTAAAGTCTGCACCGGTGAAATCGCATTACGCAAGGTCGACGCCAAAAGCCAAAAGCTCACCGGCGCGAAATTCGCCATCGCCCAAGGCGCCAGCGACAAAACGCCTTTGAAACTCGTGGCCCTCGGCAACGGCACCTACCGCCTCGCCACCAGCGGCGATACCACCACAACCACCACATTCGAAGCCGGCGAAACCAAAATCCAAGGACTCAAAGGCGAATACACCATCACCGAAACACAAGCGCCCCAGGACTACTCGTCGCTCATGCTGCCCAGCGCAGTCGTCACCGTCAACGTTGACGACACCAACATGACGTGGAGCCTCGACGTCAAATCCGACCCCAACAACCTCATCAAAAAAGGCGACAGCCACACCGTGGTCGTCACCAACATCCGTACCATCACCGAAATACCGTTGACTGGTGCGGCAGGCCTCACCATGCTCTTCAGCATCGCGGCACTCCTCTTCATAGGAGGCATCGTCATGCTGCGCATGTGCCGATCAAGCAACGACTAGCAACATCCGACAATAGGCAACACATGGCGATTCCCCCGCATAGCAAACCACGGCACAAAAAAGCGCCCAACAAACGCAGCATCATCCGATGGTGCGTGGGAACCGCCATGCTCACCGCAACGGCACTCATCATCAGCATCCCCCTGATCATGCGCGCCGAAGACAACATCCAACAAGCAGCCAACGTCAAAGCGTACGCAGCCACCATCACCAACACCGCAAACAAGGCAATCCAAGAAAGCAAACGGCAGGCGAAACTCTACAACGCGCGCCTCGCAAACCAAACCAGCAACCAAACAGACGGCGAACCCGCAACGCAAAATCCCGACGAATACAATCGGCAACTCGTCATCCCACCCAGCGACGTCATGGCAACCATCAAACTACCCGAACTCGGCATCAGCTACCCATACGCCACGGAACAAGCGAACAGACGCTCGCCATCGGCGCAGCATTGGGAAGGCACATCCCTGCCAATCGGGGGAGCGGGAACCCATACCGTCATCACCGCACACCGGGGCCTCGCCGACAAACTCATGTTCACCAAACTCGACCAAGCCCGAGAAGGTGACGAATTCACCATCACCACCCTCGGCGAAACCCTCACCTATCAAGTGCAAACAATCCGCACCATCACCCCCGACGATTTCACCTGGATAAACAAACACGACGCCAGCGCCGATCAGGCCACCCTTATGACCTGCACCCCATACGGCATCAACACCCACCGGCTTCTCATCACAGGAACGCGCGTCCCCAACCACGACGAATGCCCGCCAGAAACAGGATGCCTCACCGACGGAACCCTCTCCACCACGCATTCGCGCTCACAGCCATCTGGCGACCCTCACCACACTCGCACGGCATAGCTACAATGAAATGCATGATCGACGAAGTACTCTTCCTGCGCCACGGACGCACCGCATACAATCTCGCAAGACGACTGCAAGGCCAAATCGACATTCCCCTCGACATCGTCGGCAGGTGGCAGCTGACCAAAGCGCTTATGAACTCGCCAAAACATACTATTGGGCGAAAGTCGCGCACATCGCCGACCATAATGATGAACTCGCCCAACCCGCGTACGAGGCGCGTATCTCGCCGATCTTAACGAAATCAACGAGGCACCGGCCGCGAGCCGACGCATGGTCGTCGTATCATCCGACCTTTTCCGCGCCCAACAGACCGCTCACGCCATCGCCGACCTTCTCGGACTTGACGTAGCCCTCGACCCACGCCTGCGCGAACGCAGCTTCGGCGAATGGGAAGGCATGACCCGCGAGGAAATCCTCGAACAGTACGCCGACGACTACCATTCATGGCGTGCCCACACCGGAGGCGAAACCAAGCATGGCGTCGAAAGCCGCAGGCATACCGGCCAGCGTGGCTCCCAAGCCATACGAAGCATCATCGCCGAACATGCCGATGATCCGACGGCCACCACGCTGCTCGCAGTCGGCCATGGATCGTGGATCGTGGCCACCGTCGCCGTGCTGCTCGACATGGATCCGGACGACCTCAACAATCTCGGAGCCATGCGCAACGCCTTCTGGACGAGCATGAGCGTCAACACAGGCGGTTCCAACGGTCCTGCGGATCCCGACACATGGCAGTGGAAGCTCGACGCCTTCAACCAAGGTCCCGCCATCGCCGCGCTTACCGATTGGGAGAATGGGCCGAAGGAATTGCGAGGCCCCAACATGCCATTGTGGAAGCCCATCGTGCAGTGATCCGCAGTAACCGCAACGATCTGCAGTGACTGTCGCCTGCCGCGGACGCATGCGTCGAACATGAATTCTCGATGAAATCTCAGGCACGCGGCCGGCCAACTCTCAAGGTGGGACTATCCTAAATAAGGTTGTTTGCCCGAATGTTCCAGATCGATCGCAAGAGACCGATCGCCGGAGATGTTGGATTCGGGCTGCCGTACAGCGATAGAACGTCGGAAAGCGCGAAAGGCGGGTGAGAGACATGTTGAGAATGTTCAGAACGATTAACGGCCAGGTGGAGCAGATCCAAAAACCCGAAAACGGATCTTGGTTATGCCTTTCGGATCCGACGGATGTGGAACTCGCCAACGTTTCCATGGAAACCGGCGTTGATCTCGCCGACTGCGCGCCCGCTTGATGACGAAGAACGCTCCCGCGTGGACGTGGAAGACGATTACACGATGATCATCGTCGACATTCCAACCGTCGAAGAGCGCCGGCGGGCGAGACTGGTACGGAGACCATCTCGTTGGTCGATCATCATCACAGTCGGCCATCATCACCGTCTGCATGCCAGACACTCCGTCGTTGCACCGTC
>ENA-OQCS01001291-OQCS01001291.1-human-gut-metagenome-genome-assembly--contig:-NODE-1291-length-13094-cov-1.874451_pt1 | contig 13094 bp, 16 predicted proteins | sample MGYA00242757_ERZ504575 | MGnify/ENA primary metagenome ERZ504575 (study PRJEB26092, sample SAMD00036297) | human gut metagenome | host: Homo sapiens | study: EMG produced TPA metagenomics assembly of...
TTATCTGACACATGCGACTGATGCGTGCATGAACATTCTTTATAATATGTCGGCCACACCGAACAAGAGTCGGGGTACGCAGGACAGTGACGCTCCTTACTCATTCTCCAATGAATTGGGAAAATAAATAAGATTGCATATAGATGGCTGGAAGCATTAATATTAACATAAGCACTTAATTATAATAGGACTTTCAGTCTAACTATAATCAAAAGGGCTATTTGGACCTTGTTTCAGATAGTCCTTTTTATTTATAACGACAATAGTTTGAATATGAAATTACGAATTTGTACTTTGATCGCTGTGTCGTGTGCCGCCTTATCCGGCACGGCACAGAATGAAAAGTTGACGGAATACGTCAATCCGCTGGTAGGAACGGATGGTTATGGCAATGTGTATCCGGGAGCGCAGATCCCGTTCGGAGGGATCCAGATCAGCCCGGATACGGATGCTAAATATTATGATGCGGCTGCCGGTTATAAATATAACCACACTTCTATCCTGGGCTTTAGCCTGACGCATCTTAGCGGGACCGGTATTCCTGACTTGGGAGATTTTCTGTTTATCCCCGGAACCGGAGAGATGAAACTGGAACCCGGAAGCCGTGAGAATCCCGATGAGGGCTATCGTTCCCGATACACGCACGACGAGGAACAGGCTACTCCGAACTATTATGCCGTCCGCTTGCAAGACTACGGCGTGAAGGCGGAGATGACGGCAGGGGTACGGAGTGGCATGTTCCGTTTTACTTATCCCGAATCGGAAAAATCATTTATCATGATTGATATGAACCATACGCTTTGGCAGTCGTGCGAATGGGCCAACCTGCGCATGGAAAACGATTCGACCATCACTGGCTATAAGTTGGTGAAAGGTGGGGACCTGAACGCCATGTCTATTTTGCAGCTGTCTTTTCCAGAAAATTGACGGGTCTGCGCTTCATGCAGGACAAGAAGCCGGTGATCTATAATACATCCCGGTTCAGGAGCGACCGTGAGGCTTGGGGGAAGAACCTGATGGCTTGCCTTTCTTTCGCAACTGGGGAAGGGGAGGAAGTGATCGTGAAAACGGCCATCTCTTCCGTCAGTACCTCCGGGGCGAAGATGAATATGCAGGAACTGGACGGACTGACATTTGACAGCCTCAAAGAGAAAGGGGAGGAACTTTGGGAGAAAGAATTGCAAAAATACCGGATAACTACCGACCGGAAGACAAAGGAAACGTTTTATACTTCTGCCTACCATGCCGCCCTCCATCCGTTTGTTTTCCAGGATGTGGATGGCCGTTTCAGGGGGTTGGACAAGAATATCGAGCAAGCGAAAGGCTTTACCAACTATACGACTTTTTCTTTGTGGGACACCTACCGGGCTTTGCATCCCTGGTTCAATTTAGTGCATCAGGACATAAATGCCGACATCGCCAATTCGATGCTGGCCCACTTTGACAAGAGCGTGGAGAAAATGCTCCCGATCTGGTCTTTTTACGGAAACGAGACTTGGTGCATGATCGGCTATCATGCGGTCTCCGTCCTGGCGGATATGATCGTCAAAGGTGTGAAAGGTTTCGACTACGAACGGGCGTATGAGGCGATGAAAACGACTGCCTTGAACGAACATTACGACTGTTTGCCCGACTATATGCGGAATGGCTACGTCCCGTTTGACAAAGAGGCGGAGTCGGTTTCCAAAACATTGGAATATGCCTATGACGACTATTGTATCGCACAGGCTGCCAAAGCTTTGGGCAAGATGGACGATTATCAGTATTTTCTGAATCGTTCTCTTTCTTATCAGACTCTGATCGACCCGGAAACGAAGTATATGCGTGGTCGTGACAGCCAGGGTAATTGGCGTACTCCGTTTACTCCGGTAGCTTATCAAGGACCGGGATCGGTGAACGGTTGGGGAGATATTACCGAAGGTTTTACAATGCAATATACATGGACAGTTCCGCATGATGTGCAGGGATATATCAATTTGGCAGGGAAGAAACTTTTCGAGAAGCGACTAGACGATCTCTTTACGGTCGAATTGCCGGACGATATTCCGGGAGCGCATGACATCCAGGGGCGTATCGGTGGCTACTGGCATGGCAACGAACCTTGCCACCACATCGCTTATCTGTACAACTATTTAGGCAAACCCTGGAAATGCCAGAAGTGGATCAGGGAGATCGTTGCTCGTTTTTATGGAAATGAACCGGGATCGTTGAGCGGGAATGACGACTGCGGGCAGATGTCGGCCTGGTATATGTTCAACTGCGCAGGCTTTTATCCGGTAGCCCCTTCCAGCAATATCTATAACATCGGCTCCCCTTGTGTAGAGGCGCTTTCGATCCGGATGAGCAACGGAAAGGAAATAAAGATGACCACGGAAAACTGGTCGGAAGAGAACGTTTATATCAAGGAGCTATATGTCAACGGAAAGAAATATGATAAATCATATCTGACCTATGAGGATGTGCAAGCAGGAATTACCCTGCACTTTGTGATGAGCGGCAAACCGAACTACAAGCGTGCCGTTTCGGCGGACGCCCGTCCCGCCTCGTTGTCGTCACCGGGCAAAACGATGTTTTACCAGATATCTGATAGCAAGTAAATGGACGATTTCTATTCGATTTTCCGATAAATCTCAATATCTTTGCATGAAACATTTATCTCTTTATTAATTTAAAGACTATTGCTCAATCGTAAATCAGGATAAATATATGGGAAATATGGATATAAAAGATGAAGCATCAATAATAAACAGTGATGAAAATGTGGTTAGCGATGTGGAACAAGCCGATCTGTCAATAAACGGAGATGATTCATATACCATATATCCGAATGCCGAAGTGAGGGTGGAAAAGGCTCAATATAGTATTATGCATTTGCATACACTTTGCCTGAAGCGGAAAGAATTAATAATTGATCCGGATTTCCAGAGGCATGATGTCTGGAAACAAAGGCAGAAGTCCGAGCTGATCGAATCGATCCTAATGGGAATTCCTATACCATTAATGTATTTATTTGAGGATAAGAATGGGAAGAAGCAAGTTGTTGACGGACGACAAAGGATAAGTGCTATTCTGGATTTTCTGGAAGGAAAGTTCAAATTGAATAATCTGAGAATATTGAAGCAGTTTAATGGATGTTGTTTTGCGGATTTGGATTTGAAGCAACAGGGAGTTATTGAAGACTTTCAATTACTTTTTTACATTATACAGCCTCCGACTCCTGAGCGGGTAAAGTATGATATCTTTGATCGGGTAAATCGCGGAGGACTCCGTTGAATAAGCAGGAAATGAGGAATGCCTTATACCGTGGACGTTGCACACGGATGTTGGATAACTTTGCTGTTCTCCCGAATTTTTGATTGCGACAGGGCGTTCTATTAATAAAGAAAGGATGAAAGACCAATATGTCGTTTTACGGGCAATGGCCTTCCTGATGTTGCATCGTGGAGAGTTTAAAGATATTCCGGCTCTCCAATACCGGGGGGATATAGATGATTTTCTGGCTCGTTTTATGGTTTATGTGAATGATAATGCACCTGAAAAATTGATTGTAGATTATGAGAATCTATTTATTCGCTGTATGCAGATCAGTTATGATCTTTTAGGAGAAAATGGTTTTCGTTTTTCGGGAAATGGGATTAGAAGACCTATAAACATGCCTCTCTTTGAGGCATTAAGTTATTTGTTTTCTTTTGTCCCTGAGAAAATTGATTACACATGGGTGTCAAGACTCATACTGGATATAGAATCTGTAAAGGAAGAGTTTGATGATTCCCGTTATTTTTCCGGTAATATAGACTCGACTACAAGTGTCTCTTTCAGGTTTGATCGAATGGATAAATAATAAACAGGATTCAGTTATGATAAAACATATACAAATAAAAGACTATAAATGTCTTCATGATGAGAACTTGGAGATAAAGCCTTTTACAATTGTAACGGGTGTTAACTCGGCAGGTAAGTCAAGTTTGATACAGTCGGTATTACTTCCTGTTCGCAGGATAGGAAAAAATGGACAAATTTTACTGGATACTATTGTGAATCTGACATTCGATACGATTAGAAATAAGTATTATAATGCAAAAAGTGTCAGGGTCGATATCGATATCGATAATGTGCATATTTCCTATCACGGAACAAATGAACTCTCTTTGGTTTTTCTTCCTTCGGAAGAGGATGCCAGCATGCCGATCGACATAGAGCAAAATTTATACTATTTGTCTGCCAATAGAATCGGGGCGGAGTTGCATTCCAAAATTTCGCCACAGTTTAAAGTGGGCGTAGTCGGTGAGTATATAGTAGGTTCATTTGAAAAAGAAAAATCTAATCCTTTAATGCCGGAATTGATTAAAGATGATTCCTCTTATACTTTATCTGCTCAGGTGAATTATTGGTTGTCTTATATTTTAGATATACCGACGGAGTTGCAGACGGAACGCCGTTTGGATGATGTGGTCGAGGTACAGTATAAAAGTGATGGGTTGGGGAATATTTCGCCTTTCCAGTTGGGAGCTGGCGTAAGTTATCTTACCAAAATGTTGATCATGTGCTTGCGGGCAAAAAAGAATGATGTTATTCTTATCGAAAATCCGGAAATCCATCTTCATCCGGCCAGCCAGGCAAAGGTTGGTGAATTCTTGGCCTTTATTGTTAGAGCCGGTATACAGGTAATCATAGAAACACATTGCGAACACTTATATATAAGGTCGGTTATGAGATTTATAAAAAGCGTTTTTTGAAAGATGATGTGACCATTTTGTATAAAGAGGGCATCCAGAATCCGTTCATTGTACTTGGTTTTAAAGAGGATGGCAAGTTTACTCGTGACTTCCCGGAAGGTTTTTTCGATGCGACTTTAGCTGAACTACTTGAAATGGAATAATATGGGGAAATATAGTTTTGTGTTGTCTGATACTTTATATAAGCAATATTATTTGTTTAAGGAGCATCAGGACTATGATAAAGAGATTATCTTGCACTTGCTTAAATTTCGTTGTGGTGAGTTTCTGACCAATACCAGACAATTAGATGATATCGGGATTGGCGATCGTGTGTCGAAAAGTCTTTATGACTCTTTAAAGCATGCCCGGTTAACAAAGCAGACTTTGGAAGAACTGGCAAGAAAGACTGACTATAAATTGATATTGTGTGATGACAGAACGGACTATCCGTATGTCAATATCATGTCCGATCAGATCAGTAGCCATATCACCGGTTGTTTTTATAGAAATGCCCATAGAGACAAGGCGATCAGGCACATAAGAGCACTATGCCAGGATGCGAAAAAAATATGCCTGTACGATCAATACCTGAATGCCTGCAAGGATGTCTTGAAATTGATTTTGCCGAACAAAAAAGTAGAACTTGTCTATCATTCGAAGCATTTGAATGATAGTGCTGTTGCTGATTTGCAAAAGTATAATCCTCAATGGTCTTTTTCTTTGGATGATTCACTGTTGACCCATCATGATCGATATATCGTGATTGATAATAAAATGGAAATCATCTTATCCAGCGGTTTTATGTATTTGGAATTGACGGGTAAGGAACTGACTTATGTGGTGAGGCCTGTTCAGGAAAACAGGCTGTTGGTGAATGGCTGAAGAAAAATGCGGAATAAAGGCTATATCGTATTATCTTCTTTCGCGAATACAGAAAAATTTCTATATTTGCACCGCCTTTAATTAGGAATCAGATACTTTCTAAATAAATCAGATTAAGAAATGACAAAGAGTGCATTACAAATTGCAAGAGCAGCTTACCAGCCAAAGGTTCCCGCTGCATTGAAAGGAGCTGTAAAAGCCGTAGATGGTGAGTATACACAATCAGTTGCCGATCAGGACGAAATCAAAAAGTTATTCCCGAACACGTACGGAATGCCTGTCGTTACTTTCGAAAAGAGCAACGAAAAGAAAGAACTGCCGGCAATGAATGTCGGTGTGATCCTTTCCGGTGGTCAGGCTCCTGGTGTCATAACGTGATTGCAGGTCTGTTCGACGGTATCAAGGCTAACAACGCAGCTTCTCGTCTGTATGGCTTTATCCTCGGACCTGGTGGTCTGATCGATCATAAATATATGGAACTGACTGCTGACATTATTGACGAGTACCGCAACACGGGTGGTTTTGATATGATTGGTTCAGGCCGTACCAAACTGGGAAACAAAAGAACAGTTCGACAAGGGGCTGGAAATTCTGAAAGACTGAACATCAAGGCTCTGGTTATCATTGGTGGCGACGACTCCAACACAAATGCTTGCGTACTGGCCGAATACTACAAGGTACGGGGGCCGGTGTTCAGGTAATCGGCTGTCCGAAGACGATCGACGGTGACCTGAAGAACGAGCAGATCGAAACTTCTTTCGGTTTCGACACGGCTTGTAAGGTTTATTCCGAAGTTATCGGTAATATCCAACGTGACTGCAACTCGGCACAGAAGTACTGGCACTTCATCAAGCTGATGGGACGTTCTGCTTCTCACATCGCTTTGGAATGCGCTTTGCAGACTCAGCCGAATATTTGTATCATCTCCGAAGAAGTTGAGGAAAAGAACATGTCTTTGGACGATATCGTGACTTACATCGCCGGAATTGTAGCAAAACGTGCTGCCGAAGGCACAACTTCGGTACGGTGCTGATTCCCGAAGGTCTGATCGAATTCGTTCCGGCTATGAAACGCCTGATCGCTGAGCTGAACGACTTCCTTGCTAAACACGATGCCGAATTCAAGATGATTAAGAAGAGCGAACAACGTGCTTACATCATCAGTAAGTTGACAAAAGAAAATTCCGACTTGTATGCTTCCCTGCCGGAAGGTGTGGCACGTCAGTTGTCACTCGATCGCGACCCGCATGGAAACGTACAGGTTTCTCTGATCGAAACAGAAAAATTGCTGTCAGAAATGGTTGGCAAGAAGTTGGCAGAATGGAAGGCCGAAGGCAAATATGTCGGCAAGTTTGCTGCACAGCACCACTTCTTCGGTTACGAAGGCCGTTGCGCTGCTCCATCCAACTATGATGCGGACTACTGCTATTCTTTGGGTTATACGGCTTCTTGCCTGATCGCCGCCGGCAAGACTGGTTATATGTCTTCCGTACGCAACACGACAGCTCCGGCTGACAAGTGGATCGCGGGTGGTATCCCCGTAACTATGATGATGAACATGGAAAAACGCCACGGCGAAATGAAACCTGTTATCCAGAAAGCTTTGGTTAAGCTCGACGGTGCTCCTTTCAAGAAATTTGCTGCTAACCGCGATGAATGGGCTATGACGACAAGCTATGTTTATCCTGGTCCTATCCAGTATTTTGGTCCGACTGAAGTTTGCGACGAACCGACTAAGACATTGCAGTTGGAACAAGCTCAATAATATATCTGACGATATATAATCAATCAATAATGATAGAGGTAAGGCACTTAGCTTTACCTCTATTTTATTGTCATACTATCATGCTTTGCTGTTGAAACTATGAATGTCAAGCCCCACATAAAATGATAGTTGGCATGACAGTTGTTTTTCTATGATTGTACTATCATGGGTGTGATCGCTTTTTTTACGCGTACTATATGGTTTATTATCAGATATGTAGTTGCTTTTGTCTGTCAGATCCGGATCTCAGTTATCTGCAGACCAGGGTTTCGATAGCTTTCAGATGGGGGTGTAAAAGGCGCTCTGACGGGCATTTTTGAGAAAAACATCAGGCGTCTTTTGTCTAAAAAAGTAACGTGTTTCGACAGAAAAGGCTTATTCTTTTCTGAAAACGTTCCACTTTTAATGCTTTTAGCGTACTTCTATGTCTGGTAAAACAGCTAAAATGATAGTTAGGGGTGATTTATGATCTCTTCTAATCTTTCCATATTCTTCCTCTTTGTCGCTCTCACGATCAGGAACCAGTCGATGATGTACCAGATTCCCAGACCACCGCCTGTGAGCAGTTTAATGATCCCTTTACCCCAGTCCCCGATCAGGAAACGATCCAAACCGAAGTATCCTAAGAAACAAGAAACGGACAACATACAGATCGGGCTTTTGAAATGGTTTTTTGCTAAAATCGCCTCTTTTTCAGGAGGAAGGTCGAGCAGTCGATGGATAGGAATTTCATAATCAGGAAATTGCTTTCATTGGCAAGAAGAAATTTGTCTACTTTATCTGCTTCCATATAATATTAAGTATTATTGTTATATGTGGCAAATATAAGGTTTTTCCGTATCTTTGGACTTCGATAATCATTAAAACAACAATCTTATGTTTTCAGGAATTGTAGAAGAAACAGCTCAGGTCGTGGCGATTGAGCATGATAAGGACAACATTCATATCACTATGAAGTGTTCTTTTGTCGATGAATTGAAAATAGATCAGAGTGTGGCCCACAATGGCGTTTGCCTGACTGTGGTTCGCAAAGATAGGGATACATTCACAACTACAGCCATGCGAGAAACTCTGGAACGTTCCAACTTGGGGCTGCTGAAACCAGGTTCGCTCGTGAATTTGGAACGCAGTATGATGATGAACGGACGTCTGGACGGACATATCGTGCAGGGGCATGTCGACCAGACTGCCGTTTGTACAAGTGTGGAAGATGCAAATGGAAGCTGGTATTATACGTTCGAATATCCGTTCGACCAAGAGATGGCGCAGCAGGGATATATAACTGTCGAGAAAGGTTCCGTCTGTGTCAATGGTGTGAGCCTGACTGTCTGTAATTCGAAGCAGAATAGTTTTCAGGTAGCGATCATTCCGTATACGCATGACAACACCAACTTCTGCCAGATCGAAAAAGGTACGGTCGTCAATCTTGAGTTCGACATTGTCGGTAAGTATATCAGTAAGATGATGCAGTTCAAATGAAAGATTTTCTCTCTTTAGCAAGCCGGCGCCAAAGTGACCGGGCTTTTGATACGCAGCGTCCGGTGGAAAAGGAAAAATTACAGCGTATTCTGGAGGCGGCGTGTATCGCGCCGTCTGCTTGTAATTCCCAACCTTGGCATTTTATTGTGGTGGATGATCCCGAACTGAAGAATCGGGTGGCAGACGCAACTTCGAACCGTGTTTTGGGAATGAACCATTTCACCAACAGGCGCCCGTACATATCTTGGTCGTGGAGGAGAGGCCGAATCTGACAGCAGGTATCGGCTCGTGGATCAAGGACAAGAATTTCTCCCATCTGGATATCGGCATAACGGCCGCTCACCTTGTGCTGGCTGCCGAAGATGAAGGGTTGGGGAGTTGTATTGTCGGCTGGTTTGATGAAACGAAAGTTCGTAAACTATTGGATATCCCTTCCGGCAAACGTGTTTTGCTGGACATCGTCATCGGCTATTCTACCCAACCGGACAGACCTAAGAAACGCAAAGATCTGAAAGAAGTGATTAGCTATAATCGGTACTGAGATTTATGGATTATGATTTATGCAGTGTAACAGGAAATCATAATTCATAATCCTCCTTCTTCTCTTCCAGAACCCCATCTTATAATAAACGAGGTCACGATTAGTCCGATTGTGATGCTGATACCGATCGCCCACCAGATTCCGTTGCGTCCCAACCATGAACTGAGATAATAGGCGAGGGGAATACGGATCAGCCAGAGGCAGACCAGGCTGGTTATCATTGGGAACAAGGTATCTCCAGCTCCCCTGAGTGCTCCGTTGTACACGTTCAGTGCCCCATGTACAATGAAGAAACCACCGATAATTAGCAGATATTCTTTTCCAATCGCCACGACATCTATGTCTTTCGTGAAAATTCTCATCATCTCGTTGCCGAATAGATAGACGGCGGCAAAAGTTAATAGTCCCAGGGCTATATTCGTGTACATCGTAAACTGTACTCCCTTTTTCACCCGGTCCAGTCTCCCGGCTCCGATATTTTGTCCGCAGAAAGCTGCTAACGCTCCTGATAGGGTGAGGATAGCCTGAGTGATGATCGTGTCTATCTTTCCGGCGGCACCGTAAGCTGTCAGTGTATTGGTTCCGAAACTATTCACGATTCCCAGCAATGCGATCAGTCCGAGGGCGATCGCACATTGCTGTACGCTTGTCGCAGTCCGATTTTTAAGCTCTCTTTGAACAGTTTCCAGTCGAACAGCATATCTTGCTTTTTGATGGATAGCAAGGGGTGCGTATTGTTACATACGCCAGGGCTATACACATACCGATTCCCTGCGAAACGACAGTCGCACGAGCAGCTCCCTCTATACCCCATTTGAATACGAGTATGAAGAGCAAGTCGAACGCAATGTTCAGGACTGTCGTAATCAGAATGAACAGCATTGGGCGAACAGACTCGCCCACGCCCTCGCAAAATCGAAATGATGCTATTGAAGGTTACGAACAGGAATGTTCCTACCTATGTAAATGCGAAAATAGGCTACCGCTTGCGGAATAACCTCTTCCGGCGTATTGGTCAGGCGGTAAACCGGCTCGGACGAAAATAATCCCTCGCAATGGATAGTATTATTCCTCCGACTAACATGAATATGAAGAAGGAGGAAAACGCAAGTTGTACCTTTTGATACTGTTTGGCTCCGAAAAGTTGTGAAATGACTACCGTAGTACCGCTTCCTACACCGATCACGAGCGAAATGATGAAGTAATAGATGAAAAAGGAAGCCGATACCGCTGCCAGTGCCTCCTTTCCCAGAAACTGTCCGACAATAATGCTGTCCGTTATGTTATAGAACTGTTGCAGCAGATTTCCGACCAGCAACGGCACTGCAAAGCGAACGATCACTTTCCATACTTTCCCTTCTGTCAGATCTGTATTCCCTTTTCTTTTATCCATCCCTTAATAATTGTCAATAATCCATTGTCAATTGTTCAAAGGTCTTTCAACAAAATGTTGTCATTCGCCTTAATCATGTCCTCGCGGGTTTCAGCAAGGCTTTCCATTCCTTGCTGAACAATTTGGACGTGTCGATCTTGAAGTTCTCCGAGCCGTATTCGTCCATGCGTGTCAGTAGATAACTGACAGTGATCTTGTTTACGTCGATGGCCGGCTGGTAGTGAACGACGCGTTCGTCATCTCCGTAATTGACTTCGATAATGATGTGCAGTTCGGTCAGTTGATAGAGTATCTGTGTCGTGATACGGATCGGTATGCGGTAAGCGTCTGACAATTCATCTGCCGTATAAGGCTTTTCTCCTTTTACGAACCGTTTTACGATCAGGGACGCTATCAGCAGCGTGAGGAAATCCTTATATCGCCGGCTGATGTTCTTGCTGTCACGCTCGAAACTGAATTTCTTCACGTTTTGGGAAGCATACGAGATTTCCGCCCCGAACAGGCAGATCAGCCATGACAATTGTAACCATAGCAACAACAGGGGCAAGGCGGCAAAACTACCGTAGATCGCGTTGTATTTGCTCACCCAGATCTGCCCGCTGATGTAGATAAACTGGAAGAATTGGAATGCGATGCCTGACAGGATTCCAGCCACGAGGCCGTTTACAAACCGTACTTTCGTATTGGGTAATGAAATATAAGTCCTGTGAATGCCAGGATCGTAATGAGGTAGGGAGTTATGTTCAGTATCAGTTCGACCAGTGGAGTAAAGAAAAAGTACTGGCTGATAAATGAGTTCTGCAAAGTGGACAGGAAGATGGATAAACCGCTGGAAGCCGTCATCAGTACCGGTAAAATCAGGAACAAGGCCAGATAATCGGATAACTTCCGATACCACGGACGTGATTTCTGTATCTGCCAGATGTCGTTGAACGTGTCTTCTATGGATGAGATCAGGTTGACAACTGTATAAAACAGCAGGATCAGGCCGACCCCGATGATTACGCCGCCTTGTGCTTGCTCCAGATAGCTTTCTACGAATTCGAAAGCCTTGGTCAATTCCACTTCATGTCCGGGGAAATAGTCGAACAATTCCTGGCGTACGGTGTTTTGGAAGCCGAACCCTTTGGCTATCCCCAACAGAACCGCCAGGAGAGGCACGATGGATAGCAAGGTGCTGTAGGTGAGGGCGGAGGCTTTCGTTTGAAGATTCTCGCTCTGAAACCCCCTGACTGCAAGAATTATTGTCTTGATGATGTTGATATAAAGCTCTTTCAGTCCGCTTACTTCATTTTCGGTGATCCGCCAAATGTCGTAAGTGACGAAACGGATCATTCTTGTCAGTAGGGCGTTGATCCGTTCTCCGAGCGTCTTTTTACCGGTTGTTTTCATATATATGATGTGCCAATAAATTAAATGTGCCAATATACCGATAGAAAACCATTTAATTGGCATATTGTTGAATTGGTATACTGGCACATTATAAAAAAGCAGCCTGCCTATAAGCCGGGTTCTGTACTCCCGTTTGCACGGGAGCGTCTGTCATTTATCTCGTCTTACTGTCACCAGTAAGCTTTAGCGGTCTACCCCCCGGCATCGGACGAGCAATCCTACATGCGCCGGTATACATGACCTTACAACCCATAAGGCGTACGGCATCCTATATTGCTATAAGACCCGGTGAGCTCTTACCTCACCTTTTCACCCTTACCGGACAGGCCGGCGGTCGTTTTCTGTTACGCTACTCTACCCTTACGGACAGCTTCCCGTTAAGAAGTATGGTGCTCTTTGTTGCCCGGACGTTCCTCCCGTCCTGAAGGACGAGCGACAGACCGGCAGACTGCAATGCGACAAAGGTAATTCTTTTAATCGACAATTGAAAATTGAAAATAGGGATAACCACATCAAAATGGTTCGATATAGTTCTCTTTTACTTTTCTTCCAGTCTAATTTGTTTTCGATAATGCTATGTATATGTTCGACATTGTTGAAAATAAATTACATAGATATCTGATGGCAGGTTCATGGGAAACATTCTGCCTTTCCTGCTGTTATATTATTGAATGTATGACCATTTGGCAGACAGTTGATTGTTAAAAAGGTACTTTGCATTACACAGTACTGTTAATCGCAGTTAAGCCTTGCAGAGTGCCGTTAAAAGTGATAAAAATAGTTGCAAATGGAATAATCGCACGATTTTTGACTTTTCTTTTAATTAAAGGCACGGCAGGGCCACGCCGCTATTGACGAACCGCTCCAAAAACGATATACTATATTCCGGCGGTGCAGCAGTGCCGCCGGATGCCGGGGTGTTGCG
>ENA-OQCS01001292-OQCS01001292.1-human-gut-metagenome-genome-assembly--contig:-NODE-1292-length-13092-cov-4.096105_pt1 | contig 13092 bp, 22 predicted proteins | sample MGYA00242757_ERZ504575 | MGnify/ENA primary metagenome ERZ504575 (study PRJEB26092, sample SAMD00036297) | human gut metagenome | host: Homo sapiens | study: EMG produced TPA metagenomics assembly of...
TCACCCGTTCGCCACTCGCTCGAGAAAGCAAGCTCTCTCTCGCTCGTTCGACTTGCATGTGTTAGGCGCGCCGCCAGCGTTCGTCCTGAGCCAGGATCAAACTCTTTATAAATGATATTTATCACTTTTAAAGTGTTAAATCTTGTTCGCTCAGCACGCAATCGCTTGCGTCCTGTGTGAATTACTTTTGGAATTGTTTTTAGTGTTTTTCCAAACACTTAAAAGGTTCCTTACAAGTTTTTCGATATTGTTCAATTTTCAAGGTCCTGTAGCGCCTCAGCCTTGCGGCTGACGACCTGTTTATTCTACCACCGAAGTGGTTTTTTGTCAAGCCTTATTTTTTAGAAGCTTTTGAACTTTCTGAACTTGGAACGCTTCAAACATCTCAGTGTCAGCTGGTGTTTTCTGCGTCTATTGGTTCTTTTCAAGGGCTTCCTGCTGAGGCTTCGGAAGTCATTCTTTTGCCTCAGCGCTTGGCGCTCAAGTATAATACCACACCCCTGCCTCCTTGTCAACACTTTTTGACAGATTTTTTCCAATTTCTTTGCAGAGCAAAGATTCTCCCTGTTTTTCACCCGTTACAGGACGTGCCTTTTTCTTGACAAGGCGGCGTAGAACGTATTATGGAGTCATCCCCCAGCATCCTGTGTAAGGTAGCTATACTTATTCTATAAGGGAGAAGCGCCATGTCCTGTGTCAGTATCCGCGGCGGGCGCGCTATTATATTATATATACATTATATTGCGCTGCAGAGGAGGGCTTTGTTTATGATACTCACCGTCAACATTGGCAACACCCACATCACCGTGGGCGGCTACGAGCAGGATACTCTGCGTTTTTGTGGACGGCTGCACTCTGATACCGCCGCAACGGTGGACGAATACGCCATCCGTCTGGTGAATCTGCTCTCTCTGCACGGTGCTTCGCCGGCACAAATTGAAGGCGGTATTCTGGGCAGTGTAGTGCCCGTGCTGAGCGGCCGGGTTCTTTCCGCTTTGCGTATCCTCTGCAATGCGCGCATCCTGACGGTCGGCCCCGGCCTGAAAAGCGGCATCAAGCTTCGGCTGGACAACCCCGCCCAGCTGGGTGCCGAGCTTTTATGCGGTGCTGTTGCTGCACTGGCAGAGTGTTCCGGGCCGCTGGTGGTGATCTCAGCCGATACCGCTATCTCCATGATGGCAGTCAATGCCAAGCAGGAGCTTGTGGGCGGAGTGATCCTACCCGGGCCGCAGCTCTCGCTGAGCGCACTGGTAAAGAACACCGCTCAGCTGCCGCAGATCGACCTTGCCGCAAAGGCTCCTGCATCCATTCTGGGCAAGAGCACCTCTTCCTGCCTGCAGAACGGCTTTGTGCTGGGCACCGCCAGCCTGCTGGACGGTCTGGCGGAACGTTTCTGCGCAGAACTTGGCCCGCAGACAGCATTCTACGCCACCGGCAATCTGCCCATTCCCATCCGGGAAGCATGCTGCACCCCCATTCTATACCGGGAGACCCTCATCACAGACGGGCTGTACCGCATCTGGATGAAAAACAAAAAAGGATAGCTCGAATCCTCCCGGCGCACCGTAAATCGCAGCCTGTTGTTAGACATTCCTACACGCTGGGAACCGCGCACTAAGCAACAGCCCGCTGCTGATTGCTTGCCCTGCTGCGCAGGGCCTGACGGGTTGCGTTTGCTGATTTTTCTGCAGCCCTTGGCAGGGCTTTGAAAAATCAGAACGCTGCCCCAACAACTCCTCCCTGTTTCAGCCGCTGGCTGCGGTCGTCGTCGTTGCTGTTCGAATCCTCCCGATCGCACAAAAAGAATCCCCGGCACACGAAGTGTGTCGGGGATTCTTGGTGCGACCGGAGGATTGAACCTCTGGCCTTCCGGGTCGGAGCCGAACGCTCTATCCAGCTGAGCTACGATCGCACATATTCATTTCATCGGTGTAAGTAGTATAGCACAGCCACACAAAAAAATCAAATACGAAATGTCGATGCTATCTTGCAAAAGCCGCAGCGGCCAATATAATAGAGGGTGTGCCCCGGTGTGCGCGGGCACGGTTTAGGTTAAAGGATAAAAAGAGAACATGAAATCAAATACCAAAACACTGACCGAAGGCCCTCTGGCCAAACAGATCTTTCTGTCAGTCTGCCGCTGGCGCTTTCCAACCTGCTGCAGGTGCTGTTCAACATGTCGGACGTGGCCGTGGTAGGCCGGTTTGCAGGCTCTACAGCGCTGGGCGCGGTGGGTTCCACCAGCATCCTCGTCAGCCTGTTCACCGGCTTTCTGATCGGCCTGAGCGGCGGCATCAACGTGCTGGTGGCCCGCTTCTACGGTGCACGGCACGAGCACGATGTGGAAAAGACTGTCCACTCCGCCGCCATCGTCAGCCTGATCGCGGGTGTGGTGCTGCTGTTCGTCGGCCTGCTGGGTTCCCCCTTCATGCTGCGGCTGCTGAACACCAAGGACGACCTGCTGCCCGGTGCCATCCTGTACCTGCGGGTGTACTTCTGGGTATGCCCGCTCTGGCCTTGTACAACTTCGGCAACGCTGTGTTCAGCGCCATCGGCGACACCAAAAAGCCGCTGATGTACCTGTCCATTGCGGGCGCACTGAACATTGCACTGAACCTGTTCTTTGTCATCGTGTGCCAGTTAAGCGTCATGGGCGTGGCGCTGGCCAGTGCCATTTCGCAGTGCGTCTCTGCCGGGCTGATCCTGCACGCTTTGACCAAAGTGCAGGACTGCTACGTGCTGGACACCAAAAAGCTGCATCTGGACCCCGCCACAACAAAGAGCATTCTGGGCCTTGGTCTTCCGGCCGGTTTCCAGAATGCCATTTTCGCCATTGCAAACCTGTTCATTCAGGCAGGGGTCAACTCCTTCGACTCTCTCATGGTCAAGGGCAACAGCGCCGCCGCCAATGCCGATGCCATGATCTACGACTGCATGGCCGCATTCTATATGGCCTGTGCAAGCTTTATGAGCCAGAACTACGGCGCTGGCAAGCCGGACCGCGTAAAGAAGAGTTATTTCATCAGTCTGGCCTACTCCTTTGGTGTGGGCCTGATCCTGGGCGGAAGCCTGTTCCTCTTTGGCCGCACCTTCCTTGCCTGTTCACCACCGAGAGCGCGTCATTGATGCCGGCATGAAGCGCGTGGGCGTGATGGGCTTTGCCTACTGCATCTCCGCCTTTATGGATTGCACCATCGCCGCTTCCCGCGGACTTGGCAAGACTGTGGTGCCCACCATTATTGTGGTAATGGGTTCCTGCGTGTTCCGGGTGATCTGGGTATACACCATCTTTGCGCACTTTCACACCATTCCCTCGCTGTACGCACTGTACCCCTGCAGCTGGGCGCTGACCGCCCTTGCCGAGATCGTGTACTTCGCACACTGCTATAAGGAATCGATGAGGATTTTTGAGCAGCCAAAAGCTGCCGCATAAAGCACAAAAGCTCCTGTCTGAATGGGCAGGAGCTTTTGTGTTACTGAACTTTTACTTCACCGGCCAGAACGCGCTTGTAATCCTCATAGTTGCGGGCCAGCAGGGCGGGGGTATCCAGACCATATGGGCACCTGGCCTTGCACCGGTTGCAGTGCAGGCAGCCCTCGATCTTTTTCATCTTGGCCTGACCTGCGGGGCTGAGATGCTCTGCCGAGGGCGAACGCCGCAGCAGCAGCTCATGCGGGCGCAGTTGTTGATCTCGATGCCTGCCGGGCAGGGCATACAATAGCCGCAGCCGCGGCAGAACTCGCCGCACAGCTCGGCACGATCCCCCTCAATGACGGCACGGATGTCGTCGGTCATGCGCGGCGGGTTGTCGATATAGGAGAGGAACTCGTCCAGTTCCCTTTCACGCTGCACGCCCCAGATGGGCAGAACTCCATCGAACTGCGCCTCAAAGGCATAGGCTGCGGCACTGTTGGTGATCAGTCCACCGGACAGGCCCTTCATGCGATAAAGCCATATTTGCCGCCTTGCACTTGTTCACCAATTCCAACTCCTGCTCACCGGAGATATAGCTGAACGGGAACTGCAGCGTCTCGTACAAACCGCTGTCAATGGCCTCGTGGGCCACCTTCAGGCGGTGGTTGGTGATGCCGATATGCCGGATCATGCCCTTGGTTTTGGCCTCCTGCATAGCCTCGTAGAGCCGGAGCCGTCGCCTGGCTTCGGGCAGAATGCGGGATTATGGAACTGGTACAGGTCAATGTAATCGGTGCGCAGGTTGGTGAGTGAGGTGTGCAGATCCTTCCAAAAGTCCTCTGCGTTCTGCGCTGCCGTTTTGGTGGCGATATATACTTCCGTGCGGATGCCGTCAAAGGCTTCGCCCAGCTTCACCTCGCTGTCGGTGTAGGCGCGGGCGGTATCAAAAAGCGGATGCCTGCCTTGTAAGCCTTGCGGGCCAGATAGACGGCATCTTCCTGCGAGATGCGCTGGATGGGCAGTGCGCCGAAGCCATTTTTGTTCACCGTGATGCCGGTGCTGCCAAGGGTGACCATATCCATAGCTGTTTCCTCCACTCGTGGGTGTAAAGACTCTCCTTTTTCATTATAAAACGAACGATTCTGCTGTGCAAGAAGTTAGGCAAAGCAAAAGGGCCTTTCCCGAAGGAAAAGCCCTCTTTGCTTGCTTTTTACTGATAATCGTGGTTCAGGAACATCGCCTTGATGACCACCACCTCGTCGTATTCCTCCTGTTCCACCTGCACATCTGCGTTCAGGGACTTCAGGCGGTTTTCCACGCAGTCAAAGCCTCCGGCACGGTGACGGCGCGGCCCTCTTCGATGGCATCGGCATCTGCTTGAGCACGATGGGATGTGCGTAATGGCTGGGCACCGGGAAGGCACCGTTCGGGTAGTGCTTCACGTATTCTGCCATAGCAGTTTCGGCCTTCTCGGCCCGCTTCATGATGGCGCTGTGGTTGTTGTGGGCGGTGGGCAGCATGTTGTAGCTGGAGAACAGGAAGATGGCTGCAAAGCCAAACAGTGCAAAGTAGATGCCATAGCCGCCGGTGTGGGTGGTAACGGCATACAGGCCGTAGGCCGCGGAGACGATGCCCATAACAAAGATGGCCAGCGCCACATAGCGGTACACCGGCTTGCTTTGCAGCTGGGCACGCTTGCGGCGCTCGGCTGCACTCAGCTCATCGGCGATTTCCGGCTTTGCTTCCAGATATTCCTTTGCCCTGCGCAGCACGGTGATGCTGTGACGGGCTTCGTCGGTCAGTTCGCTTTCCGGCAGCTTGCGGGAGCCTTTTCGGCTTCCTTCTTCTGCAGCATCTGCTCACCGGCTGCGCTGAGCAGATGGATCTGCGGCTGCTCTTTGGCCAGCACCTCCAGCAGCTTGTCCACATCCCGCTCGTCCTTGAAGTTGCACTGCTTCTGCTTGCCGCCATCGTACTCCACCACAAGGTAGGCCATGGAGCAAACATGCCCTTGCCGGTAAAGCCGCCGGAGCTCATAGCCACCCGCTTGAACACGCGGCTGATGCTGCCGTAGGGCAGATAATAGCGGCGGTCGATGTAAAAGCTGTTGAGGTACAGCGCCTTTTTGCCAACGCCGCAGGGGCCGATCTTTTTGCAGGACTTTCTGTCCTCCACCAGCTCCTGTTTATCAAGCTTTGCCATACCCAGCTGTGCAGGTTGAAGATCATGGAAGTTCCCTTCTTTACTGTTAGTTTCCGGTCCAGCCGCAGATGCTGCAGCCATTCCAAATAAAATCACCGGTTCTATTTTCGCACTGCAGCCCTCAAAATGCAACCCCTTCTGCTGCTAAGATTTGCACAAAAGGTTTGTCTGTTATGTCAAAACACCCCCGTCACTGCGGGGTGCAGCGGCGGGGGTGTCAGAGTTTAAGGCTTATGCGGTGCGGCAGACATCCTTATGCCTTCTGAGAAGCGGTGTGCTTCTTGGTAGCATGGATGAAGAGTGCCAGCATTGCGATTGCAAAGATGATGCCGATGGGGTATGCAACGGCAGTGTTGTAAGCGACCAGCTTGCCGTCTGCGTAAGTATTGATCATCTTGCCCAGGCACTCAGGTGCCAGCACGAAGTAGGTGCAGGACACAGCGCTCATGAAGGTAGCGGGCACAGCGGTGATCCAGTAGTTCTTCTTCTCCTTGAACAGGTACATGGATGCAGCCCACAGAACGATCATGGCCAGCGTCTGGTTGGTCCAGCTGAAGTAGCGCCAGATCACGGTGTAGTTGATGAAGCCCAGTGCGTTGCCGATGCCCAGGAAAGCACCAACGCCCAGAACCGGGATGCAGAGCTTCAGGCGGTTTGCGTAGCTGTCCTGATCGATCTTGAGCCAGTCGGCCAGGGTCAGACGAGCGGAACGGAACGCGGTATCGCCGGAGGTGATGGGGCAGATGACAACGCCGATCATTGCCAGAGCAATGCCAACGCCGCCCATGGTCTTTGCACACACGTCGTAGATGGCAGCAGACTGACCAGCAGCCAGAGCCTCGGCCAGACCAGCCATCTTGCCGTCGGTGATGGTGTACAGTGCGCAGCCGGCAGCGGCCCAGATCAGAGCGATGACACCCTCGCAGACCATTGCGCCGTAGAACACGAAGTGGCCCTGCTTCTCACTCTTCATGCAGCGAGCCATCAGAGGCGACTGGGTGGAGTGGAAGCCGGAAATAGCGCCGCAGGCAACGGTGATGAACATGAAGCTCCAGATGGGGGTGCCCGACGGATGCATGTTGCTGAAGTTTGCCCAGATCTCGGGGATGGTGTAGGCGGGGTTGGTAAAGATGCCGAAGACAACGCCCACAGCCATGATGATCAGGCAGATGCCGAACACGGGGTAGATCTTACCGATGATGGCATCGATGGAGATAAAGGTTGCGATGAAGTAGTACACCAGAATGATGATCAGCCAGAACAGGGTGGTGGTCAGCAGACCGGACATGCCGCTGTTCTTGCACAGGGTAACGATCAGCCTGCAGGGCCCACTGCGAACACGGTACCAACCATGATCAGCAGCACAACAGAGAACACACGCATGATGTTCTGCATGACAGGTCCGAGGTATCTGCCGGTGACCTCAGCGATGGATGCGCCATCGTTGCGCTCGCTCATCATACCGGAGAAGTAGTCATGCACACCACCTGCAAAGATGGTGCCGAAGGTGATCCACAGGAACACCACGGGACCCCACAGAGCACCCTGCAGTGCACCAAAGATGGGGCCCAGACCTGCAATGTTCAGCAGCTGGACGAGAAACAGCTTCCACTGGGGCATCACAACGTAGTCAACGCCGTCGTTGATGCGCACAGCAGGAGTTTCGCGGTCGTCCGGTCCGAACGTGTTGTCAACGATCTTGCCATAGACAAAGTAGCCGATGATCAAGAGCGCCAGACAGAGTAAGAAACTAATCATACCAGAAACCTCCTTTTTGATTCAAACCACAGCCAGCATTTTGCGTGCCCAGCTGCGGCTCTGACCAATCTCTGGCTTCATGTTAACACTTTTTTCATAAAGCAGTTAATATTTTTCTGGTATGGTTCCCATATCAAAAAGTATATGGCAAGATGCTTCTGCGGAATACCTGCAAAGAATTTTTATCGCATTCACGACAAATTTTCTTAATTCTCCGGCAAAGACCTTTCCCGGAACCGGTCAAAACCGCTGCTGCCAAACTTTCCAGTCTGTTTTTGTGCAAGTTGCTCAATCGTTTTCGATTTTCTCCGCAAATCGTGATTTCTTTGCCTGAAATGCCGCAAAATACAAGGCACCCTCCACCGAGCCATTTCAGCGGAGGGTGCCTTATTCAGCAGATCATTTGTATATATCTTTGTATATATCGTGTCATGCCTTCTGGCTGCCTTCTTCGTTGCGTGGAGGAAGACTGCCAGCATTGCAATGGCAAAGATGACACCGATGGGGTATGCCACTGCGGTGTTGTAAATGGTGGCGCCCTCCGCGGTCTTGCTGTTCAGCAGGCCGCCCAGGCATTCGGGAGCCAGAATGAAGTAGGTGGAAGAGACCGCGCTCATGAAGGTGGCAGGCACAGCGGTGATCCAGTAGTTCTTCTTCTCCTTGAACAGGTACATGGATGCAGCCCACAGAACGATCATGGCCAGCGTCTGGTTGGTCCAGCTGAAGTAGCGCCAGATCACGGTGTAGTTGATGAAGCCCAGTGCGTTGCCGATGCCCAGGAAAGCACCAACGCCCAGCACAGGAACACAGAGCTTCAGGCGGTTTGCGTAGCTGTCCTGATCGATCTTGAACCAGTCGGCCAGAGTCAGACGAGCGGAACGGAACGCGGTATCGCCGGAGGTGATGGGGCAGATGACAACGCCGATCATTGCCAGAGCAATGCCAACGCCGCCCATGGTCTTGGAGCAGACATCATAAATAGCCTTGGACTGGCCCATGGCCAGTGCTTCGGCCAGACCGGTGTTCAGGCCGCCGGTCACCTCGTACAGGCTACAGCCAGCAGCGGCCCAGATCAGAGCGATGACGCCCTCGCAGACCATTGCGCCGTAGAACACGAAGTGGCCCTGCTTTTCACTCTTCATGCAGCGAGCCATCAGGGGCGACTGGGTGGAGTGGAAACCGGAGATCGCACCGCAGGCAACGGTGATGAACATGAAGCTCCAGATGGGAGTGCCCGACGGATGCATGCTGCCAAAGTGATCCCAGATCTCCGGGATGGTGTAGGCGGGATTGGTGAAGATGCCGAAGATGACACCGATGGCCATGATGATCAGGCAGATGCCAAAGATGGGGTAGATCTTGCCAATGACGGCATCAATGGAGATAAAGGTTGCAATAAAGTAGTACACCAGAATAATGATGAGCCAGAACAGCAGCGAGGTGAGCACGCCGGAAGCGCCGCTCTGACTGCACAGCTCCACGATCAGGCCTGCGGGGCCTACCGCGAACACAGTACCCACCATGATGAGCAGCACCACCGAGAACACGCGCATGACGTTCTGCATCACAGGGCCTAAGTACTTGCCGGTGATCTCGGCGATGGAAGCGCCGTCGTTGCGCTCGCTCATCATGCCGGAGAAGTAGTCGTGCACGCCGCCTGCAAAGATGGTGCCGAAGGTGATCCACAGGAACACCACAGCCCCCACAATGCGCCCTGCATGGCACCAAAGATGGGGCCAAGGCCGGCGATGTTCAGCAGCTGAACGAGGAACAGCTTCCACTGGGGCATCACAACGTAGTCCACACCGTCATTGATGCGCACAGCAGGCGTTTCGCGGTCGTCCGGGCCGAAGGTGTTGTCCACGATCTTACCATAGACAAAGTAGCCCACGATCAGGATCGCCAGACAGAGTAAGAAACTGATCATACCAGAAACCTCCTTTTTCTTTGTGCCGGAATTATGGAAGCATTTTCCATATTTTCCATTCATCCGGCCAGCTTTCTGGGTCTATGTTAACATATTTTTCATAAAAGTGATAATATGCTTCTGGTATGGGGGCATATCAAAGACCATATAGTCGCAAAGTTTTTTAGCCGATGTTTCGTCTCTTTTTCGTGCGATTTATCAACAAAAAGACAGCCGCAGCGCATAAAGCGCCGCGGCTGTCGGCCAAATTCCTTTGCTTTCCGGTTTTTCTGCATTCCGATGTTTTGCCAGTTCTTAACCGGTTTCGGCGGTCATTTCACGGTCAGCGCCGCCTGCTTGTGCAGCAGCTGCACAAAGGTCTGCTCTTCCGGGCGCAGGGTTCCCCTGTCCGGATAGACCAGAACATCCTTCATGCGCTGGCGCTGGGCCGGGCATTTCCTGAGCACCAGATGGTATTGTTCCAGCGCCCGCTTTGGCATGGGCGAAGCCCACATATAGGCATTGGGCAGGTTCTGCAGGATGGAAAACTGGCTGCACCGCTCATACACATGGATGCGGCGGTTCGGGTTCGTATGCCAGCGCAGGCCGCTGTCCTCACCGCCGGGCAGCTGGAAATCACCGTGCAGGACTTCCATATAGCTGTTCAGCTGGGTGATGTCGGTCACTTCGCACTTTGCCAGCGGGCCTTCGCGGTTGGTCAGCAGCCGGTATTCAAACTCCATCACCGGCTCCCGGTGCAGGCCGTGACGGTCGCAGTAGCGGCGGTAATAATCCTCATCCTCCTCCGCGTAGCGCAGCAGGGCCAGATGATAGCCCCGCCGCAGTACATGGTCCAGCGCTTCCATGGAGCCGGATTCCCGGATATGCACCCGCAGCTGCTGGCTGTCTGCCATCTGCTGCAAAAAATCCACCGTCGCGTAGGAAGCGTAGGTGGCGTGGGGCAGCACCACCCGCAGCTCCGCACAGCTGCTCTGCCGGCTGCGGCATCCAGATCCAGCCGGTCCACCTCGTCCAGCACCCGCTCTGCCTGCCGGATAAAATGCCGTCCCTGTTCGGTGGGGATCATGCCGGTGGACGAGCGCTCAAAGATGCGGATGCCGTATTCCTCTTCCAGATTCTTGAGCGCCTTGCTCACATTGGCTGGGCCGCATACAGCTGCTTTGCCGCCGCGCTCACGGAGCCCCACTTGCGGATGGCCACCAGATAACGCAGTTCCGTAATATTCATGTGACTGCCCCCTGTTCCAAAAATCATTCCTATTTTATCAAGCCGGGCGGCCGGCTGTCAAGCCAAATGCGGTTGACGCGCCCCGCGCAGAGCTTTATAATAAAAATGCTGTATTTACAAAAAGGAGTTTAGCTGCTATGGAGACTACCTACCGCGTTCTGCGCATTGAAGAGCAGATGTATGGCTGCGAGGAGCTGCCCGCCGGTCAGCCGGTGCTGTGCGATGTCACGCTGGCCGATCCCGCCGGGGAGCGGCGCACACTGCCCTACCCGGACAAAGAGCTCACCCGCCTAGGCATCGACGAGGCAGCATGGTCGTCCTGACCGCAGACGGCACACTGAAAAAAGCATAAAATGCAGGAGGAACTTATGAAAAAGATCAAAACCTCTGCCCTGATCGGTCTGGGCGCACTGGGCATCCTGTTCGGCCGCAAAATGCCCGGCGTGCAGGTCATTGCCGATGAGGCCGCATTGCCCGCTACTCTGCCGAACCGGTCGTCTGCAACGGCGAAGCGTGCAGCTTTCGTTACGTCACCCCTGCCGAGGGCAAACCGGTAGACCTGCTTCTGGTGGCCGTCAAGGCTACGGTGCTGGAACAGGCCATTCAGGACATTGCAAAGTTCGTAGGGCCGGACACCGTCATCCTCAGCGTGCTGAACGGCATCACCAGCGAGGAGCACATTGACGCAGCCTATCCCGGCCACACCCTGTGGAGCGTTGCCATCGGCATGGACGCCACCCGCACCGGGCGCACGCTGGTGTTCAATCAGGCGGGCAAGATCCAGTTCGGTGAGCGCAGCGGCGAGATGACCGACCGTGTGCAGGCCGTGGCTGACTATCTGGACGAGTGCGGCATTGCCAACGAGCCCTGTGGGATATCCTTTACAAGCAGTGGAACAAGCTGATGGTGAATGACGGCCTGAATCAGGCCGCAGCCGCCTTTGACCAGCCCTACGGCGGCCTGCGCCAGCCCGGCGAAGCACAGGACATGATGCGCGCGGCCATGCAGGAGGTCATCCGGCTGGCGAACCTTGAGGGCGTGCCCCTGCCGCCGGACAACGATGTGAAGTTCATCGACGCCATGATGCCCACCTTCAACCCCGAAGGCATGCCCAGCATGCGGCAGGATGTGCTGGCAAAGCGCCCCACCGAGGTGGAGGAGTTTGCCGGTGTGGTGCGCCAACGTGCCAAGAAGTACGGGATGCCCACCCTGCCAACGACTTTTCTACACCCGCATCCGCGAGATCGAGGCGGGATACAACCAGTAAGGAGCCACCCATGCATACGCTTTATTTCACCCGCCACGGAGAGACCGTCTGGAACGTTGAAAACAAGATCTGCGGCATGACCGACAGCCCCTCACCGAGCGGGCCGCCAGCAGGCCCGGAGCTGGGCGAAGCGTCAAGCCAGCGGGGTGCACATCGATGAGATCCTGTACTCTCCCCTGTCCCGCGCCGCCGACACCGCCATGGCCATTGCCGAGGCACCGGCCTGCCCGCCCGGTGTGAGCCGCGCCTGCGGGAGCAGTGCTTTGGCAAATACGAGGGCACGCCCCGCAACGGCGGCGAGTTCCGCGTTTCCAAGACCCACTTCGCCGACCGCTACGACGGCGGCGAGAGCATGATGCAGCTGGCCCAGCGCATCTATAACCTGCTGGACGAGCTGAAGGCCGACACCGGCAAGACCTATCTGCTGGTAGCCCACAACGGCATCGCCGGGTGGTGCAGTCCTATTTCTACGATATGACCAACGAGGAATACGCAGCTGCGGGCATCAGAAACTGCGAACTGGTGGAATATCATTTTGAATGATGTTCGCAAAACAATTTAAAATGCCTCCGCTTCGCTCTGGGCATCTTTAGCGGAACGATTATTTTTATAGAAAGAAAGCCGAAAATCTGCGGATTTTCCGGCTTTCGCTTTTCACGGGAGGGAACTGGACGGCAAACGGCAGCGCGGGAGAAAGCAGGCGCAGACTCCTTCCGTCATTGCCTGCGGCAATGCCACCTCCCTCATGGAGGGAGGCTTTATCCGTGCGGCAAAGTTACTGGCTCGAGTACAAAGCTTACGAGCGCGCCCGCTCCTGCGGGGAGCTGCCGCAGCAGCGGCTGAGGGGCCTTGAAATCGGCGTAACACAAATCCTTTAGCGAAGCGACTTGGATTTTTTGTATGGAGCCCATCTTCTTTGGGGTTACTAGGGGCGTGTAGCCCCTAGTTTGCAACGCGACGACCGCGGCCAGTGGCCGAAACAGGGAGGAGCTGTTGGGGCAGCGGCCTGCAGAATGCGAGTGCCGTCCAAGGCACAAAGCAGACGCAGGGAGCCGCAACCCGCCGCCGCCCGCGCCTCGAAAGTAGCGGAGACCTTGCCGCGCTGAACGCGCGGTATTTGCTACGCAAACCGGTCTGCGCTTAAAAGCCCACTGGGGCTTTCATGCTGCGGGCACCGCCGTCCTTCTGGTTCTCTTTGGCACGCAAAAGAGAACATACCCGGCGGCGACTGCTTGCAAAGGCATAAACTAAACACGACGATACTACGCTCTGACTGCGGGAAGCATCCCCGTATCG
>ENA-OQCS01001293-OQCS01001293.1-human-gut-metagenome-genome-assembly--contig:-NODE-1293-length-13089-cov-3.506635_pt1 | contig 13089 bp, 21 predicted proteins | sample MGYA00242757_ERZ504575 | MGnify/ENA primary metagenome ERZ504575 (study PRJEB26092, sample SAMD00036297) | human gut metagenome | host: Homo sapiens | study: EMG produced TPA metagenomics assembly of...
CGCTGCATACAGTGCCGGTGCAGCAGGCCCTTGGACAGCACCAGACGGTCGCGGTCGGCTTCTTGGGGTCCTTCGGGTCAATGTTCATTTCCACGAAATAGAGGTAGCTCAGCAGCTCGGCGATATCCAGACTGCGCCCGGATGGCCGCACTTTGCGCTGTGCGTGCCCTCGATCACGCCCATGCGGATGTGGCAGGCGTGCTTGGCCAGAGTAAGTTTTTCTGCATTTGTCATGATGGTCCTCCCGTATGAACCTCAGATTTGCACATGTTCAAAAAAGCCTTTCGTCAGCGCCGGTGCAGTCCTGCTGCCCGCAGCGCGCTCTTTTTCAAGTTTATATTAGCTATTCTATGCAAAAAGGTCAAGCTTCTTCATGCAAAATGTACACACGCGGGGAAATATTCATGGAAATTTGCCGCTTTTTGGTTAAATTGCAGGCTTTTTGCCGTATCTTGACAAAGCCAGAGGCATCTGCTATATTATTCACAGATTCCGGCAGGAAGCCGGATGCGCAGGCAGAAGCCTGTTTTCTCCATTTGTGCGGAGCATCTGCTCCATCTGCGCGTTGTGCATGTGCGCGGCGCGGTGGGCCGGTCCAGGCCCTGCCATCTTATTTTTTACAGACGCCACGAAGGGGTCTGCCTTTGGCTTGTAAGCCGGGCAGGCCCCTTTTTTATCTGGCAAAAGGAGGAAACTTTTTATGAAAACCAACCCCCGTTCCACCACCCGCAGCCTTGTGCTGGCTGCACTGTTCCTTGCACTGGCCTTTGTGCTGCCCATGATCACCGGCCATGTGCCGCAGGTGGGCAACATGCTGTGCCCGATGCACTTTCCCATTCTGCTGTGCGGCTTTGTGCTGGGCGGCCCATGGGGCCTTGCCGTGGGCTTCATTGCTCCGCTGGTGCGGTCGGTGCTGTTCGGCATGCCGCCGATGTTCCCCATCGCCATTGCCATGGCCTTTGAGCTGGCCGCCTACGGCCTTGTGTCCGGCGTGCTCTGGCACAAGGTGAAGCACACCGTGCCCATGATGTACGCTTCTCTTGTCACCGCCATGGTGGCAGGCCGTTTGGTCTGGGGTGCAGTACGCTTTGTGCTGGCTGGCCTGACCGGTTCCAGCTTCCCGTTCAGCGCGTTTTTGTCCGGTGCGCTGCTCACCGCCGTGCCGGGCATCGTGGCTCAGCTGGTGCTCATCCCGCTGATTCTGATTGCTCTGCAGAAGGCAAAGTTTATGGATTGACTTACTATTTAGGCTGCCCTCCGCTTTGCTCTGGGCATAAACAGCGGAAATTTATTTTTATTATTACAGAAGAGCAGCGGCTGCGGCCGCTGCTCTTCTGTTTTTTCACGGGAGGGGCCGTAATGAAAACGCCCTGCTGCCCGTTACATCTTTTCCCGTAAAAAGCGAAGGGGCTGTTGCCAAGAATCCTCAGTCACGCTTCGCCGCGCCAGCTCCCTCACGGAGGGAGCCTGACATGACGGTAAGCTGTGAAGCCTCCCTCATTGAGGGAGGTGGCATCGCGTAAGCGATGTCGGAAGGAGTTTGGCAACAGCCCTTTTCTATATTTTTAAATTTTTCAGTTCTTCTTACCAGTTAAAAACTCCGGCAGGGACTTGCCCTGCTTGCGCCACTGATGGTACTCGGCGGTGGCAGCGAACTCCACGTCACGGCAGAGTTCAGGGCAGTCTCCACAGAGTCCTGCACCACGCCGATGATGAAGCCGACACCCACCATCTGCATGGCGACATCGTTGGAGATGCCGAACAGGGAGCAGGCCATGGGGATCAGCAGCAGGGAACCGCCGGCCACGCCGGAAGCACCGCAGGCACCCAGAGCGCTCATAGCGCTCAGCACGATGGCTGCAGGCAGAGACACCTGAATGCAAGGTGTTAGCAGCGGCCAGCGTCATGATGGTGATGGTGATGGCGGCACCGTCCATGTTGATGGTGGCGCCCAGCGGGATGGAGACGGAGTACATGTCCTTATCCAGACCCAGCTTTTCGCACAGAGCCATGTTCACGGGGATGTTGGCGGCGGAGCTGCGGGTGAAGAAGGCGGTCAGGCCGGACTCACGCAGCAGCGGAACACCAGCGGATAGGGGTTGCAGCCCAGATAGAGGAACATGATGAAGGGGGAGACGATGAGGCCATGAACAGCATGGTGCCCACCAGCAGAGCCAGCAGCTTGCCGTACTGGGTAAAGATGGCAAGGCCGTTGCCGGAAACATTGGTGTAGACCAGACCCATGATGCCGAAGGGTGCCAGATTGATGATCCAACGCACGATCTGGGAGACCGCATCGGCGGTGTTTGCCATAAAGGTCTTGGTGGTGTCAGAGCCGATCTTCTTCATGGCCACGCCGAACATGCAGGCCCAGAACAGGATGCCGATGTAGTTGCCGCTCATGATGGCACTGACGGGGTTTGCCACAAAGTTGGTGAGCAGAGTGCCCATCACTTCGCCCAGACCCTGCGGCACCACGTCCGACTGGGCAGCGTCTGCCAGCACGACCGTGACCGGGAACATAAAGCTGGTCGCCACTGCGATGGCCGCAGCCAGAAAGGTGGTGAGCATGTACAGCCAGATGACCGTGCCGAAGCGGCGGTCCAGCTTGGAAGAGCCCTGTGCCAGAGCACTTGCCACGATCACGAACACCAGCACCGGGGCAATGCCCTTCAGTGCGCCAACGAACAGGCTGCCCAGTTCACCCACCCAGCCTGCACCGGGGGCCACCAGAGCCAGCACCGCACCGATGAACAGGCCGATCAGAATGCGAACGATCAGGCTGATGCCGTTGTAGCGGGCAACTGCCTTATTCAACGTTTTCATATAGACACTCCTCTTTCCTATTGTACGCCAATGGCGTACAGCTTCCTGTCTCTTACACAAGGACGGGTGTTATTATAGCACATACGGCAGAGAAATGAAAGCGTTTTCAGACATTTTTCGTTCACAAATTTGCATTCAGGTCGGTGCCCATGGGGTTTTTCCGTTGATCTGTATTTGTAGCGAGGACAGATTTAACCGTTCGCGGCTTCGTTCTCTCCGTCACCGTCGAGCGGCGCAGGCAGAGCGAGGGGGCAAACAAAAAAGCCTGCGTGCGCAGTCCTGCATGGCAGGCTCTGCATCCGCAGACCGGGGCTCTTTGGGGGTGTATTCTGTTTCAACCCAGCGGCTGGGTGGGGGCAAGCTTCTGGTAGGCAAAGCGGGGCGAGCCGTCTGCCACATGGATGACACCGCAACGGGTAAAGCCGTTCTTTTCCAGCAGATGCTGCATGATCTTGTTGTCGGCGTGGGTGTCGGCACGCAGCTCTGGCAGTGCTCCATGCTCCAGTCCAGCACTGCCGATGCCACGCCCTTGTGCTTTCCGGCCGATGCCAGACGGTGCACCGTGCCATAGGGCAGGGTATCGTCCAGCCACTGGCCGTCCTCAATGGCGGCGTAGGTGGGGTCTACCCCCAGAATAAATGCAAATACGGCCTCAATCTGGCCGTTGACCACATAGAGGAACAACCGGTTCGAGTCGATATCCTCCTCCAGCAATTCCTGCGGCGGGAAATTATCCCCCACTGGGTCGGGTTGCCGGATGCCTTCATGACTGCACGTGCACGGGCGTAGATCTTCAGGATCTGGGGCAGATCCCCTCTCACTGCTCCACGAAACATTCATTCCACCTCGTCTTTTCTGCGCTGCGCTCGGTCCGGCACAGCACTTTGAGAATTGTTCTTATTGTACTACAAATTACCATAAAAATCCAGTTCCCGCACCAAAGTACCTTAAAATGCTCCAAAACGGCAAAAAGCAGGGGCTGCTGCACTTTCGGCTAAAACGATGTGCAGCAGTCCCTGCTTTTAGAGCAAGTACCTTATGCGCTGGCGCGGCCATGGCCGGTGCGCACCAGCCGGTATTCCCGCGGGCTGAGACCATACCGCTCGTGGAACAGGCGGTAGAAATAGCTGGTGTTCTCGTAGCCCACCAGAGAAATGATCTGCTGGATGTTCATGTCGCTGCGGCGCAGCAGGCGGGCAGCGGTCTCCATACGGTGCTTTTGCAGCAATTCCTTATAGGTGCGTCCGGTCTGGGCACGCACGCACTCGCTGACATATGCCAGCGAAACGCCGTACTCCCGTGCCACGTTGGAAAGGCTTGCTTCGCGGTAATTCTGGGTGATCTCTTTGAGTGCCGCCTGCACCAGTGCTTCGCGGCTGACCGTTCCGGCCCTGACTTCCGGCAGGATAGGATTCGTCTGTGTCATCTGCGTTTCCTCCGTAAAGGGTGCGGCGGGCGGGGACTGGGGGATGTCGGACGCCCGCCGCACAGGGAATGGCGGCTCCTGCCGCCCTACACCTCAGATACGAACCGACGCACCGGAATATTGCAGAAAGCTAAAAAATTTTTAGTCAATTTTCGTCCTGCAGAAAAAGACCGCTTCCGCACCGGCAGAAACGGCCTTTTTCAGGAGAAATAAAGAAAACACGAACCCTCAAAAATGAGGAAGGGAAATGCTCAGAACATGCTCTCGTCCTTATAGCGGCCGGTGCGCACGAACTGCACCCACTCGGCCACATTCACGGCGTGGTCGCCGATGCGCTCCAGATACTTAATGACCATCAGCAGGTCCAGCGCTGCATCCACCTTGCCGGGGTCTTCGGCGATCTCCTGCGCCAGCTGATGCTTGATGGCATTGAAGTCGTAATCCACCGCGTCGTCTGCGGCGATCACCCTGCGGGCGGCATTTTCGTCCTCTGCCGTCAGGGCATCGAGGCATCCAGGATCATCTGGTGGGCCTTTTTGCCCATGGCAATGGCCTGACTTACCGCCGGGTCGCCCTCTTTGCGGACGGTGACAAGGTGGGGGATGATCTCGGCGATGTCGGCGGCATGGTCGCCGATGCGCTCAATATCCGTGACCACCTTCATGGCAGTGGAGATGCGGCGCAGATCGCCTGCCACCGGCTGCTGACGCAGCAGCAACGTCATGCAGCGGTGCTCGATATCCCGCTCCATATTGTTGATGCGGGCATCCTCCTTCACGATGGCCGCAGCCGCATCGGCATCAGCAACGCAGAGCGCTTCCAGAGCGTTCTCCACGGCATCGGCAGAGTTGCGGCCCATTTCGGTCAGCGAATTTTTCAGCGATTCCAGATCGGTGTCGTACTGTTTACGGATACTCATAGCTGTTTCCTCCTTTAACCGAACCGACCGGAAATGTAGTCCTCGGTGCGTTTATCCTGCGGTGCGCTGAAGATCTGCGCCGTGGGGCCCACTTCCACCAGCTCGCCCAGCAGGAAGAAGGCGGTGCGGTCACTGATACGGGCCGCCTGCTGCATGTTGTGGGTAACGATGACCACCGTGTAGTTCTTCTTCAGCTCACTCATCAGCTCCTCCACCTTCATGGTGGAGCCGGGGTCCAATGCGCTGGTGGGCTCGTCCATCAGCAGCACTTCGGGCTTCACCGCCAGTGCGCGTGCGATGCACAGACGCTGCTGCTGTCCGCCGGAAAGGCCCAGCGCGCTCTTTTTCAGGCGGTCCTTCACCTCGTCCCACAGGGCCGCGCCCCGCAGGCTGCTTTCCACCAGCTCGTCCAGCTCAGCCTTATTGCGCACGCCGTGCAGCTTGGGGCCGTAGGTGATGTTGTCGTAAATGCTCATGGGGAAAGGATTGGCCTTCTGGAACACCATGCCCACCCGGCGGCGCAGGTCGGTGAGCTGCATTTCCCGGGCAAAGATGTCCTCGCCCTTGAGCCGCACATCGCCCTCGATGCGCACATTCGGCACAAGGTCGTTCATGCGGTTGAGGGTCTTTAAAAGGTGGACTTTCCGCAGCCGGAAGGCCGATGAGCGCGGTGATCTCCCGCTCGCCCACGTCCAGCGAGATGCCTTTCAGCGCCTTGAAGTCGCCGTACCAGAGGTTCAGGTCTTTTGCCGATATCACCGGCATGTTCGTGTTTTCCATAGAGTACCTCATTGTTGAATTTCAACAGGAAGTTTACTGTTTCGGCCCTTCCCGTGAAAAGGTAGATTTGAAAAATCCGCAGATTTTTCAAATCTACGAAATTAAAAATAATTTTTCCGCTATTCATGGCCAGAGCGAATGCGGAGGCCATTTTGAACAGTAAAATCAAATTTTACTGTTTCTGTTTCAGCTTGGTCTTTGCCAGCCGCGCCGCAAGGTTGATGGCCAGCACCAGCACCAGCAGCACCGCGCCGATGCCCCATGCGGAAGCAAAATCGCCGTCCTCAAAGGCACGCAGGTACAGCAGCACCGACAGGGTGGCACCGTTGGAGGTGTAGGCTTTGGCCACACTCTTGGCAATGACCTCTGCGGCACCGGCGGTGAAAAGCAGGGCGGCACTTTCGCCCACGATGCGGCCCACAGCCAGAATGCAGCCGGTCACGATGCCGTCGATACTGCAGGGCAGCACGATGGTGCGGATGATGTACACTTGCCTGCACCCAGACCCATGGCACCCTCACGGTAGCCCTGCGGCACCGTCTTGAGGGATTCCTGCGTGGTTCGGATGATGGTGGGCAGGTTCATGACCACCAGCGTAAGTGAACCGGACAGCAGACAGGTCTGGAAGCCCAGCGCCTGACTGAACACCAGCATACCCACCAGACCGTAGATGATGCTGGGGATGCCCGCCAGCGTTCGTTGGTGAACTCAATGACCTCGATGAGCCGCCGGTTGGAGCATACTCGGTCAGGTAGACCGCCGCGCCCACGCCCAGCGGCAGTACGATCAGTAATGTCAGCACAATGACATACAGTGTGTTGAGGATGGCAGGCAGGATGCCGTCGGTCTTTTTCAGCACACTGGCAGTGGTAGAAAGGAACTTCCAGCTGATGTGGGGGATGCCCCGCACCAGCACCATGCCGATGATACCGGCCACCAGAACCATCACCAGCACGGCACTGGCCCAGACCAGTGCGGTCATGACCCGGTTCCACATCTGACGGGAAGGCGAAAGGCCCTTATTCATCCCGGCTTCCTCCCTTCAGCACAACGTTCAGCACAACATTGATGATCATGATAAAGACGAACAGCACCAGCGCGATGCTGAACAGCGCCTGCCGCTGCAGACCGCCAGCATAGCTCATCTCCTTGGCGATGGCGGTGGTCAGGAAGGTGACGCTGCGGAAGGGACTGTCCGGCATGTTGGGGCTGTTGCCTGCCACCATCATCACCGCCATGGCCTCACCGATGGCGCGGCCGATGCCCAGCACAATGCCTGCGGCAATGCCGCTTTTGGCTGCCGGAATGCTGATCTTGAACCATGTTTCGGTGTCGGTGGCACCCAGTGCCAGACTGCCCTGTTCATACTCTGGCGGCACGGCATTCAGCGCCGTGACCGACACGGACACGATGCTGGGCAAGATCATGATGGAAAGCACCACGATGGCGCTCAGCAGGCAGGCACCGGAAGCCTTGCCGAAGGTCTTTGCCACGGCGGGCACCAGCACCTGCATGCCCAGCAGGCCGAACACCACGCTGGGGATGCCGGACAGCAGCTCGATGGCGGTGACCACCACGGTGCGCAGCTTTGGGTCGGCGGCCTTGGAGAGGAACACCGCCGTCAGCAGGCCGATGGGCACACCGATGATGGCAGCGCCAGCGTGCCGTAGATGCTGGAAAGGATGAACGGCAGGATGCCGAACAGCGGCTGGGCTGCCGTGGAGGCCCACTTTGTGCCGAACAGGAATTGGAACAGGCCGATCTTGTGGATGGCCGGCACGCCGGAGATCACCATGTACACCGAGATAAGCACCACGCAGCCCACCGCCAGCATACCGCACAGGAAGAAGATGAAGTTCATCACCGCTTCCAGCCATTCGGCGGGGGTGCGGGGCAACCGCACCCGGCTCAGATAGGATTTTTTGTTCATAGCTGAAATCCTTTATAAAAGCCGCGTCGGCCCGCAGAAACGGCAGCCCGACGCGGCAGTTTTCTTGTTCAGATGCGGGGCAGGCGGTTCACCGGAGAGCTTTCCCCGGCAAACCACCCAATTACTCGTTCACCGGCACAGCGCCTGCGGTGCGGATGAGGTCGGCAGCGTCCTTGCTGGTGGCAAAGTCCACAAAGGCCTGTGCCTGCTCCGACAGGGTCACGCTCTTGTTGGTGACGAACACGAAGGGACGCTGGATCTTGTAGCTGCCGTCCTTGACGGTGTCCTCGCTGCACTCCACACCCTCCACGGTGACCATGCGACGGTGTCGCCCACAGCGGACAGGGAAGCGTAGCCGACGGCCAGAGGATTGGCCTCCACAGCGCTGATGACAGCGCCGGTAGCGGTCAGCTCCTGTGCGTACTTGCAGCTGTCCTTCACGTCCACGATGCTCTCAAAGCCATCGCGGGTGCCGGAACCGGCCTCGCGGCCCACCAGAACGATCTCGCCGTCGTCGCCGCCCACATCCTTCCAGTTGGTGATCTCGCCGGTGAACATCTGCTTCAGCTGGTCCACGGTCAAGTCTGCCACCTTGCTGGCCTTGTTGACAACGATGGCGATGCCGTCCAGAGCCACGGTGGTGCCGTCCACGTCGTTCTTCTCGTCGTCCTTCAGGGCGCGGGAGGACAGGCCGATGTCCAGCGTCTTATCGGTAGCACCGGTGATGCCTGCGCCGGAACCGGTGGGGTCGTAGCTGACGGTGACACCCGGCTCCACCTCGCAAAGCCCTCGGTCAGGGCAGCGATGACGTTCTTCATAGAGGTAGAACCGCCGGTAGCCACATTGCCGGACAGGGTGCCTGCAGCGGTCTCAGCAGCGGCAGAAGAAGAGGTGGACTCCGCAGCAGAGGATGCCACAGTGGAAGAGGCTGCGCCGCCGCAGGCGGTCAGAGCCATCGCTGCAGCAGCAGCGCCGCAGACAGTGATAAACGAACGACGAGTGATCTTTTTCATAACTCTTTTCCTCCAATAAATGCCGGAATGCATTTCCGGCCGATGTTTTCTTGTTTCTCTGTGTTTTCCTTGGGAACGGCCTTATTGTACCGCACCGCCGTGTGTGCTGCGACCATGTACGCGCAAAATGGAGGTAAAGCTTTTGCACAGACTCCGGCGGCTGTGTCAACTTGTGGTAAAGCCGGGCAGAAAAACATGCCGCTTTTCTTTACATGGAGAGAAAAACTGCCCAAAAGCCTTTCCGCCGCTGGGCAGAACGACAAAAAGCCCCGGGCACTCTTTCAAAGAATGCTCGGGGCAAAAGGGTCTGCGGGTCAAACCGTGGTAAGGGAAGGCAGGGTCTTGGTGGCTGCATAGCCGCCATTCTTCTTGACAAGGAACAGCGTCTCGCTGATGCCGTTGATGACGATCTTCAGCACCGCAGGCTGACCATTCCGGTAAGCTTCCTTGATTTCTGCATCGGGGAAGTTCAGTCTCAGATCTTTTTCCTCTGTGGCAAAGGGCTTGCCCAACAGCGTGTCGGAGACAAAGAAAGTCCCGGCGGGGGATACCTGCTTCAGCTTTGCTTCGCCCACGGAAGCTTGGAACATGTCGCCGTACTGTCCGCCCTGCCAGCTGCCGCCGCCGGCGCATAGCGCAGTCTCACCTTGCCGGTGATGGCACCCTTGTCCGTGCCGGATTCCGTGCCCAGATCCACATCCAGACCAAAGACCTTCACGGTGAAGGGTCCGATCTGGACCTCGTCGTCTGCCAGCTGACCGCTGCCGCCGCAGCCGGTCAGCACGCCGGACAAAGAGATTGCTGCAGCCGCAGCTGCTGCGCTCTTCATAAAGGTACGCCGGGTCATTTTTTCTGCCATAATATTGCCCTCCTCTAAAAGCGTTTTGCTGTGCTTTTAGCGTACCACTTTTGGGGAGTCTGTCAACAAAAATATGACAAAAAGGCGCTCTGTACACATAATTTGCACAGAGCGCCTTCTGCTCAGCAGTATTTTGTTCCGTCCGGGCAGTAGAACTGCACGTACTTCTGCCACTCGGTCTCGCTGATGGTGCGGCGGTAGCAGTCCACCAGGGCATCCACGGCCTGCCGGTCCGCAAAGGTACCGCACCCGGGCAGTCCAGCACCAGAATGCGGAACCATGCATCAAACAGGTGCTCGGTGAAGCCGGTGTCCCGCGCGCCGCACCGGGCATAAAAGCCCAGCCGCCGCACAGCCATAGCTTCGTCCTCCGCCTTATCCGGGCATTCGGCTCAATGAGGATGGCCTGCGCACCGCGCTCGTGCTGCGGCAGGTCGGCCAGCAGCTGCGCGCCCAGCCCTGCAGAACGGTATTCCGGCAGCACGGCAAAGTAATCCAGCTGGCTCACCCTGCTGCCTGCCGGGCGCACCATGAGCAGGTACGCCGCCAATGTTTCGCCGTCGAACACGCCCCATGTGTGGGCTGTGCCGTCCGCTTCGCTGTTCAGGATCATGCTCAGGGGCTTTAGCTCCGTGGGCGGAAAGTCCCGCCGCATTTCGTCCAGATAGACCCGCGTCAGTTCTTTTTCATTCAGTTTCCGCCAGCTGTACACTTTGCTCATGGTTTTTCCTCCCGTATCTGCCTTTTGAACCAGTATAGCACACTCCGCGCGGGAACGCAAAAAGCCGCCGGGAGCGGCAGGCTCTGCCCTTCTCCCGGCGGCTTTTATGGGAATGCAGGAGCAACCAGTCTCCCGCACAAACTCCGTTCAGAATGCTGTGTGCGTTACAGCATCTTCTTCAGCTCGTCGTACACGAACTGAACCTTGGTGCCGATGATCACCTGGCAAGCGTTCTTGCTGGGGCGGATGACACCGGCAGCACCAGCGGCCTTGACAGCCTTCTCGTCCACCTTGGCGTTATCCTTGACCTCAAAGCGCAGACGGGTTGCGCAGTAACCAACTTCCTTCACGTTCTCCTTGCCGCCGACAGCAGCCAGAACAGCGGAAGCGACTTCGGTATAGTTGTTGTTTGCCAGAACGACCTTCTTCTCGGCCTCTTCGTCCTCGTCCTCACGGCCGGGGGTCTTCAGGTCGAACTTGGTGATAGCAAAGTAGAACACTGCGTAGAACACCACGAAGGCTGCGATGCCAGAGGAATGATCATCCAGGTCTTGGCAGCTGCGGGCAGGGATGCAGAGAACACCAGGTCGGTAGCGCCTGCAGAGAAGCAGAAGCCGGCACGGAAACCGGAGTAGTAGGTGATGATGGTGAAGATGCCGTACAGGGCTGCGTACACAACGTACAGCGGGAAGCACAGGAACATGAAGCCGAACTCGAAGGCTCGGTAACGCCGCAGACGAATGCGCAGATGGCAGCGGACAGAACCAGACCGATGGCGGCCTTCTTGTTCTTAGCGGTCTTGACCATAGCCAGAGCAGCGCCCAGGACACCGAACATCATGCAGGGGAAGAAGCCGGACATGTACATGCCAAGGCTCCAGCCCACATCAGCAGAGGTCTCGCCAGCCCAGAAGTGGCTCAGGTCGCCCAGACCGATGGTATCGAACCAGAACACGTTGTTCAGAGCGTGGTGCAGGCCGGTGGGGATCAGCAGACGGTTCAGGAAGGCGTAGATGCCGGCGCCGATGCCGTCCATGCCAGCGATGCCGTTGCCGATTGCGACCAGAGCGTCGAAGATGACGGGCCAGACGAACAGCAGAACAACGGACACCAGAATGGAGATCAGACCGGTAGCGATTGCAACAAAGCGCTTGCCGGAGAAGAATGCCAGCCAGTCAGGCAGCTGGATATCCTTGAACTTGTTGTAGCAGGCAGCGCCCACAACAGCGGCCAGAATGCCGATGAAGGAGTTGCCGGCGACCTTCTGGAAGGCGATGTAGGTAGCAGTGCCTTCTTCCAGGTGACGGACCATGCCGACCACACCGGGGTTCAGCAGCTGCTGCATCATCAGGAAGCTGACCAGACCGGCCAGACCTGCGGTGCCGTCGTTGTCAGCAAGGCCGACAGCGGCACCAATGGCAAACAGCCATGCCATGTTATCGATCAGAGCGCCGCCTGCCTTGACCAGCAGGAAGCCAACGGTGTAAGCTGCACCGGAGGTTGCAGCACCGGGAACGCCCATAACGCCCGGAGCAAGGGCATAACCAAGACCCATCAGGATGCCGCAGATCGGCAGGACCGCGACGGGAAGCATCAAAGCTTTGCCCAGTTTCTGGAGATACTTCATCATAAAGCACATTCCTCCTTAAGAAATGTTTGTGTTTACAGACGCCTCTGGTTGCAGGCCGTCCATAATTCCGTAATAGAATAATAACATATTTCCGCAAAAAAAGAAAGTCCCTTTCGCCTTTTTTCTATCAAAATGCATCAAAAGTCCTCATTTGGCCGTTTTTCAGTCGATAATTTTTAGTTTTTCCGCACAAGGGTCGTCTTTGTGTTGAAATTCTTTTCTTTTTACGTACATTTTGCCCAAAGGCTTGCATCCCACAGCCGAATCGGTACTATACTATTATAAAGAACATGCGCCCTCTCAGGCCGCTTCGCGTCCAGCTCTCCCAAAGGGAGAGCCCTTGGCAAAACCGCAAACTTTGCATGGACTGCCAAAGCTCCCACTTGGGGGAGGTGGCATTGCGCAAGCAATGACGGAGAGGGCGAGGATGCAAAATAAAAGGAGACAGCATTATGGAATGGACTGATATCCGCCTGACCGTGGCCAAGGCCGACGCCGACAACGCCGAAGCCGTTGCCACCATGATCGCCGAGGGCGGCATCTATATCGAAGACTACAGCGACATCGAGCAGCAGGTGGCCGAGATCGCCCATGTGGATCTGATCGAGCAGGAGCTGCTGGACAAGCCCCGCGATACCGTTATCATCCATATGTATCTGGAGCCGGGCGCTTCCCCCGTGGAGACGCTGGCCCTCATTGCCGCCCGCATGGAAGCTGCAAACATCGCCTACACCGTGGAGACCGAGGGCGTGGAGCAGGAGGACTGGCAGAACGGCTGGCGCAAGTATTATCACCCCCTGGAAATCGGCAAACGGCTGGCCGTGGTGCCCTCGTGGCAGCAGTACGACACTGACCGGGTGAAGCTGATCCTTGACCCGGGCCTTGCCTTCGGCACCGGCGGCCACGAGACCACCAGCCTGTGCATGGAAGCGCTGGACGAGCGGGTGACCGGCGGCGAGCGGGTGCTGGACATCGGCACCGGCAGCG
>ENA-OQCS01001294-OQCS01001294.1-human-gut-metagenome-genome-assembly--contig:-NODE-1294-length-13080-cov-1.713657_pt1 | contig 13080 bp, 19 predicted proteins | sample MGYA00242757_ERZ504575 | MGnify/ENA primary metagenome ERZ504575 (study PRJEB26092, sample SAMD00036297) | human gut metagenome | host: Homo sapiens | study: EMG produced TPA metagenomics assembly of...
GTCGTTTTCTGCTTTCAGCTTCTTATATTCTGCTGAATTCTGTCCGCAGGAGGCCAGCATGGCTGTGCAAATCGTTGTTGCAATTAATACTTTCTTTCATGTTCTTTCTGTTGTTACGTTAAACTTCTGTTCCTGTCTCTTTGTCCTTTTTATCTTTTAAGCCTGCTAATACTATAACAATTTCACCTTTCGGTTCGTTCACGGTGAAGTGAGCGATAACTTCTTCGAGCGTGCCGCGTACGGTTTCTTCGTGTATCTTCGATATTTCACGTGATACGGAAACAGGGCGGTCATTCCCGAAAAACTCGGCTAGTTGCGTCAATGTCTTGACCAGCCGGAAAGGTGACTCATAGAAGATGATGGTGCGATATTCCGTCGAGAGCTCTTTCAAGCGCGTCTGTCTTCCCTTCTTCTGGGGAAGAAAGCCTTCGAAGCAAAATTTCTCGTTGGGCAGCCCCGAAGCAACTAATGCCGGGACGAAAGCCGTGGCTCCCGGCAGGCATTCCACTTCTACACCCTGACGTACACATTCACGCACTAACATGAATCCCGGATCGGATATCGCGGGAGTACCGGCATCCGATACCAATGCTATATTCTCGCCCGCCTTGATACGGGCTGCCACTTGTTCGACCGTTTTATGCTCGTTGAACTTATGGTGCGACTGCATCCTGTTTTGTATTTCGAAATGTTTGAGCAGGATACCTGTAGTACGCGTGTCTTCCGCCAGAATGAGATCGGCCTCTTTCAGCACGCGGATTGCCCGGAACGTCATATCTTCCAGATTTCCGACGGGAGTGGTACTACTGTTAATTTTGCCATAGCACTTTTTAATTGATAATTGACGATTGACAATTAAAAAGACAAAGACAAATACATTGTCAATTGTCCATTGTCACATTGCTTAGAGGAAGCGTTTTTCAAGCAGCTTGATAAAGTCTGCTACCGCTTCATCCTCTATATTCCACTTTAATTCGTTATTCAAATATGTGACCGAGTCTTCATACGAATGAAGATCGTTCAGGTCATTGATTACTTTGTTCATCCGTGCCTCATCACCTCCGAACAGCTCGCGGCGGAAACGGAAACGATCGTTCAGGCTGAATGCCTTCGGAATCCGAAAATTTTTCTTTTCCAACAGGTCGTTGAGGAATAATCCGGGACGCTCTGCGGGGATCACTTTGCCGGATGTTTCCACTGCCGGAGTCTCCGGCTCTTCAACGGGGATTGGCTCCGGTCCGGCCGGTAATCCTTGTTCCGCAGGAAGCTCCTGTCTGATTTCCTGCTCTTGGATGACTGGCTCCGGTTCGGCCGGAATCGGAGCCGGGGCTGTAATCGAAGCTTCCTGTACTGTTTGTACCGGAGTGGCAACCGATGGGGGAATAGACTGGATCAGAGCCTGATGCTCTTCCATCTGTTTACGCAGCATTTCGATCTGGGCCGTTTCCAAAGCATGTAGGTCCTTCAGAATCTTATGGGTGAGGTCGAAAGTCTGGCCGAAAAAAGACACCGGATACACTTCTGCATCCCGCATGCCGGCAACCAATGTTTCAAGCTCCCGGATATCCAGAAGCAGGTAATCTATTTTTTCTTTATTCGCCATTCCTTTTTCCATTCATAAAACTTACAAGCAAGTTTTCGTTTATATTGCAACAAAAATAGGTATTTCTTATATATGTAACGTATTTATTGTATGAAATATTGTTATTCCTTTTATTGTGAAGTTAGGACAACCGCTCCGAAATGCTCCATTATCAGAGATCAAGTCGTCCCCGAAAGGCTCTATTTAAGTGACAATCGCCATGCTACTGTTGTCATACCGCCTGCTCATAGACCTTTTGCCCTTAGTCGAAAACCTTTTCGCCCTTGGTCAAAAGCCCTTTCGACACTGGTCAAAAACCTTTTCGACTAAGGCGAAAAGCAAGGAGTGGTAGTAATTGCTGTTAATAGCTGTGTATTTGTTTATTAATTGATATTGTTGCTTCTTTGTCTTTTACTTAAATATATGGATGCGAAACCGGAGAGGCATGGCCAACCTAAATCAGGACGAGGCATATTCTTCGAATTCCTCCGGCAGATTCACCAGATAGAGCCGGTGGGTCGCACGTGTAAAGGCGGTGTAAAGCCAACGGTAGAAGTCTTCTCCAAGCATTTCTTCCGTGATATAGCCGATATCCAGAAAGACGTTCATCCATTGGCCGCCCTGTGCCTTGTGGCAGGTGACGGCATAGGCATATTTGACTTGCAAGACGTTGTAATGAGGATCTGCTTTCATTTTTTTCATCTTTCCTGCCTTTGTCGGGACATCGTCGTAATCTTCGAGAATGGTATAGAAAAGCTTGTCATTAAGATCTTTCGGCAGTGCGGGAGCTGCTGTCTGTAAGGTGTCGAGGAGAATTTTGACATCCGTTTCGAGATCGTAGTCCTGGAAACGGACCGATACGTCGGCAAAACGGAAACCGTAGAGCTCGTAAGTCCTTCGTACACGTAACACCTGTATGATTTCGCCATTAGCTATGAAGTCCATCTCCTTATTGCCGGCAGTCCAGAAGTAGTTATTCTTGCAATCATCAGCCGGTCGCCGGACGAAAGTTCTTCTTCACGGTATAGGATGCGGTTGCGGATACCATTATTATATAGGGTAGCCCGCTTGTTGGAGCGTGAAATAATCATGTCTCTTCGATCCCGTCCCGACTGTAGCCGAGGAGATTTCTTCGATGAGTTCGTCTCCGTTTACCTTTCTGAAATCGGTGAAGCCTTTCAGCCTTAGTTTGGGGAAAATCTCGACCGTCCCGTTTCGTAAGGCGTCCCGAGGCGGGTCGCATTGAACAAGATCCCGGAGTTTTCGCTTTGGCGGACAACCTGGGTGAGGGTGATTTCCTGCACCTTTAAATTATATCCCCGCAATGTTTCCGGATTGAGAGCCGGGCTTTCGGTTTGCATGACGGGGGGTAACTGTGCCACATCGCCCATCAGGATCAGGCGGCAGTTTTCTCCGGAATAGACATATTGGACCAGGTCGTCCAGCAGGCGTCCGGTTCCGAAAACAAACGAGTCTAGTCCTTCATTGGCTATCATGGACGCTTCGTCTACGATAAATAGCGTGTCTTTATGCAAGTTATCAGCCGGATGAAACCTGTCGGTTCGTTGGAAAAGGCTTTCTGGCGATATATCTTCTTGTGTATCGTAAATGCTTTCTGTCCGGCATAGCCGGAAAATACCTTTGCCGCCCGTCCGGTAGGAGCGAGCAAGATGCTTTTTTGTTTTAGCTCTGTCATCGTCTTGACCAAGGCTCCGACCAAAGATGTTTTACCGGTTCCTGCATATCCCTTCAGCAGTAAAAGCGAATCCGATTCTTCCGAAAGCAGGAAATTGGATAGGAGATTTAATGCCAAAACCTGGTCTTCGGTCGGATCATATGGAAAATTTTGTGTAATTTGGCGGCTTAAATAACTATTTATCATTTTGATTGTAATAATTTTCGCGATAAAGGTAGTGTATTAAATATTCTTTTTTAAATTTGCCGAAACGAAATAAATTCAAAAAACATATAAAACCATGAAAGTTACATTAAAGATTTTATTGGCTGTGGCAGTAGTACTGCTTGCGTACATGTGTTACAGAAGTATTATGGGTCCGATCGAATTTAAGGATGAGAGGGATCGTCGTGAAAATTTGATCAAAGCTCGTTTGATCGATATCCGTAAAGCACAGATTGAGTACAAGAACATCCACAAGGTGCATGCAGCCAATTTTGATGAACTGAGTAAGTTTTTAAAAGATGAAAATTGCCGTTCCTTATCAAGGAAGGTGTATTGACTGACGAACAGCTCGAAAAGGGTATGACTGAGAAAGAAGCCGTTAAGAAAGGCTTGATCAGACGTGATACTGTTTGGGTAACAGCTGTTGATACATTGTTCGGCAAAGGTTATAATGTAGACGATTTGCGTAACGTGCCGGGTGCGAACGTACAGTTTACGATGGATACGGCTACTTTGACTTCAGGTTCGGGTTATACGGTAAAAGTATTCCAGTGCGGTGTTCTGTATGATGACTATCTGGGTGACTTGAACAAGCAAGAAGTGTATAACCTGAAAGATAAAGCCAGCAAGATGGGTAAATATGCCGGTCTGCGTGTAGGTTCTGTCGAAGAAATCAATAACAACGCAGGTAACTGGGAAGATTAATACAGCCTATGGCTATAAACTTGTCTGATAAGTTAACAGCTGATCATTCGGAAAATTACATAATGTCCATCCGGCTTCGGTCGGGTGGACTTTCTTTTTCCGCATACAGTCCTTCGGTGAGCGAGAGTTTCTTTTATAGAGACGTCGAATTCGACCGGACAAGACCTTATATCTCTTCTCTGAAGAATGTTTCTTCGAAAATGATTTCCTGACCTGGTTCTACAGGCAGGTCAATGTGGTGTGTGTCACTTCCCAGTATACGCTTGTGCCGGCTGCTGTTTTCAGGAAAAGCAGAAGGCTGGACTGCTGGCGTTCACATTTCATCTCCCGAAGCGTTGCCTGAGCAATGAACTGAAAGACGAACCGGCGGAACTGGTATTCGGAGTGGATGAGGATGTGTATGAGTTCTGTTCCCGTTCGCTTGTCAATCCTCGTTTTGTCCATCATGTCGGTCCGTTGCTTTCGCTGTGGAAGAAGCAGAGCCGTGCGCGCTTGCCCCGCCAGCTATATGTCGTGTTGCATCGGCGGAGGATGGATGTGGCGTGCTATGCGCAGGGAAACCTGCTTTTTGTGAACTCGTTCGAGTATGAACATACGGACGATATTTTGTATTATATATTATATGTATGGAAACAGGTCGGAATGGATCAACAGAAAGACCAGTTGCGTCTTTTCGGCGATGTGCCCTTGCGAAATGATATAACGAATACGTTGCGGAATTATTTACAATATATCGATCCGCTGGAGATCCCTTCCGAAGCCTATTTGATGGGGTCGGAGGTGTTGCAGGCTCCGTTGGATCTTATAGCTCTATCATTATGCGAATTATAAGTGGAATATACGGACGGCGACGTTTTGATGTCCCGTCTACCTTCAGCGCCCGTCCGACGACGGACTTTGCGAAGGAAAATATCTTCAATGTGATCTCCAACCATATCGATTTTGAGGGGGTGGATGCGCTCGATCTGTTTGCAGGGACGGGAAGCATTTCTTTCGAACTGCTTTCGCGCGAATGCCGGAGCGTGACGGCTGTCGAAAAGAATAATGCACATGCCTCCTTTATCGCCAAAGTCGCCAAAGAGTTGAAAACGGATTCGCTGACACTGATTCGCGGCGATGTCTTCCGTTATCTCCATTCGGCTCCGGCCCAAGGTTTTGATTTCATCTTTGCAGATCCCCCTTATGCCTTGAAAGAATTGCCCGAAGTGCCGGAACTTGTCTTCAAACGCGATCTGCTGCGGGACGGAGGCATCTTCGTGATGGAACATCCGAAGACAAATGATTTCTCCGGGTTGCCCTATTTCTACCAGCACCGCGTCTACGGTTCGGTGAACTTTTCCATCTTTATTAAAGAAGAGGAGAAAACAGACGCATAAACGATTCGGCTATACGTTGTTTGAGCGGGCGTTTCAGCCAGCGTGACGGCACCAGTCTTTCGCAACTATGCATGTCGTGCAGGAATACTTTCCTCATCTGTTGGGCAAACGAGGGCTGGTAGACAAATGCGTTGATCTCGAAATTATGCTCGAAGCTGCGGAAGTCCATATTGGCGGAACCGATGCAGGTCAGTTCGTCGTCTGCCACCATCAGTTTCGAGTGAAGGAATCCCGGTTTATAGAAATAGACCTTGACGCCCGCCTTTACCATTCATCAATGAAAGAGTGAGTCGCCATGTTCGCCGTACGCGTGTCCGAACGCTTGGGAAGCATCAACCGCACGTCGACGCCTCCTAAAGCCGCTATCTGCAAAGCCTGGTTCAATCCTTCGGTCGGAAGGAAGTAAGGAGTCTGGATAAATACATATTTCTTGGCGTTGGCAACTGTGAAGATGGCTGCTTGCAAGAGTGTACGCCATTGTCCGACGGGGCCGCTGGTACAGATCTGCATGATGTTATCATCCGAATAGACCGGAAGCGGCGGATAATAGATCTTTTCGTTCAGGAGTTTCTTGCTGACCACATACCAATCGATAAGGAATGCGGCCTGTAAGCCGTGTACTCCCTTTCCGATGATCTTGAAGTGCGTGTCTCTCCATGTCCCCCAGCTGGTCCCTTTCGTGTAGCGGTCTGCAATGTTCATGCCACCCATAAAACCGACTTTGCCGTCTATGACCACGATCTTCCGGTGGTTCCGGTAGTTTACTTTGCTGGTGAAGACTGGAAACGCCACTTCAGGAAAGCATGGACTTCGATGCCGGCATCCGACATTTCCTTGAAGAACTTGTCTTTCACGTTCCAGCAGCCCACATCGTCGTAAAGAACGCGGACTTCTACTCCTTCTTTGGCTTTCTCGATCAGCAGTTTTTTGACCTTGTTTCCGACCTCGTCGTCGCAGAAGATGTAATATTGGATGTGAATATGATGGGTTGCTTTGGCAATCTCTTGCAAAAGGTCGTGGAACTTGTCTGCCCCGTTCGTATAGATCGTGATGTTGCTTCCGTAGAGCAGGGACGTTGGTTGCTGTTTGTCAACAGTGTGACCAATGGCTGGTAGGGGCCGGAACGGAACAGGCATCTTGTGGGAGTTTCCCTTCCTGCGGCCGTTTCATGATACGCTTATAGGTGCGTCGGGAGATAATCCGTTGCTTCCGGTTATCCTGCCCGAAGAAGAAATAGAATAGGAGCCCGATACCGGGGGCGAGCAGTAACACGATCACCCAGGGAATCGTTTTCAACGGATTCCGGTTCTCCGTGATGATAACCAACACTAGCCCAAGGATGGTGACGCAGTATAATATGATGAATATTATACCCACTATCCATTGTATGTGTATGAGTGCCAGCATTCGGATGTTTTTATATCTGTCAATATGTTGTAATTTGTAAAGATAGGAAGCTAAAACGGAAATAGCAAATGCGGAAGCTTTGTTTTTGTAAACCATATAGGGGAAACATTGTTCAATCTTTACTACATTGACGTCATTAATATAGAATAGATTATGATTACTTATGTTATTATCGGGGTCACGGTTGTCGTGTCCTATATTTGTTTCGGCAACCATGAGTTGTTTCGGAAGTTGGCCTTCATACCGTATTGTACCGTTCATAACCGGGAATGGTATCGATTGATTACGCATGGTTTCGTGCATGCCGACATGACACACTTACTTGTGAATATGTTTACTTTCTGGTCATTCGGGACATATATGGAAAGTGCTTTCGGTTATTTGGGACTCGGTACAGGTGGCTATCTGGGATTATATTTTGGCGGGATGGTTGCTGCTTCACTGTATGATCTGACCCGCCCGCGTAATGATCCTTACTATGTTTCGATAGGCGCTTCGGGAGCTGTATCGGCTGTCTTGTTCACTTCCATCTTCCTGGACCCGTGGGGCAAGATTTTGTTTTTTGCCGTACTGCCGGTTCCTGGGATTGTCTTTGGTGTGATCTACCTGGCCTATTGCAGTATATGGCAAGAAAGGCGGGGGATAATGTCAATCATAACGCCCACTTCTACGGAGCGCTTTACGGTTTGATTTACCCGGCTATATTGGAGCTTCGTTGATCAAAAGGTTCTATCTGTCACTTTTCTCTTGAAAGAAAAGTAACCAAAAGTTCAAGGCCGAACCTGCCTCGCTACTCCGTTTCCTTCGTTCGCTGTCGCGTCTGAAACTCGCTTCGCTCAGACAGCAGACGCTCCGGGCGCTCACTCCGGTCTCTTCGCTTAACGCTCGCCAGCTTAGGCCGAAGATAGACTGACGGCTCTTGGGGATGGTCGATACCGACACCTATGTAGCAGGCAGTATCGGCCATCCTAAGAGAAAGCGTAGCTTTCTATGAAAGGCCTAAGCGGACAGGAGTAGCCCAGACGGTTCAGCCTTGATCTTTTGGTTACTTTTGGATCAAGCCAAAAGTAACGGATAAATCATCAGAATCTTCCACCGGAGGCGGCCCCATCGGACCGCCATGTCTCGGCCCTCTTCCGCCAGGTCCGGACACATCGTTCATGCTGGCTCCCCCTTTGAAGATACTAAAGCGGTAGATGAAGTGCACCATGAAGTAACTACCCAGTGTGTTGTATTCGGAGTCCTGTGTATAGCTGGCGGTTACGCTGCGGGATATGTTGCTGCGTTGTTTCAGTATATCGTATATTTTGAAACGGAGCGTCGCTTGGTTCCCTTTCAAGAATGATTTGGAAGCAGAGGCGTTCCATAACACTTCGTTCTGTTTGAAACCGTCTGAATAGCCGGAGTTTGTCGACCAGTTGATATCACTTTCCACTTTGAAATCGAGTGGAAGATAGATCGTTGTCGTTCCACCCACACCGTAGTTGAAGGTGTTCAGTTCGCTCTGTCCCTGGAGTGAGTTTTGTGTTCCGTTGTAACGGATGTTACCGTTCAGTCCGAGATCCAGATAGTCGGAACGGAAATCGATACCGGCGCGTTCCACCAGAGTCAGGTTCTTGTTTGTGTTCTTTTCGTCGTTGATAAAACCATTCTTGTTGGCGTATGAGGCCATTGTCATGGAGTTGATCGAGAATCTGCGGTTTTTGAGCGGCGTGTTGAACAGGACGCGAATGTTCCCATTGTAGTTCCCGTTTACGTTGTCGTAGGTCGTCATCTTTTTACCGGTATTGCCGACATAGACGGACTTGTTGACGATATCGTTGATCACATAGTCGAAATTCAACATTACCATCAAGGCTGTTTGCTTGTCCGGCACAAATTTCTGGAAACGGATGAACAGGTCGTTTGTGTAAGTCGGTTTCAGGTCCGGGTTACCCATCGTCGTATTCAGCGGGTCGGAGATGTCTGCCACCGGCTGCAACTGTGTCATGCTGGGTTGGCTGGTACGTCCGCGATAGTTGATGCGAAGGTTCGTGCGTTTGTCGAATTTGTAGTTGAAGCGAACCATCGGTGAAAGGTTCACCACGTTGCGCGACAATTTGGAGAGAACCGTATCGCCCACGAAGTTCTCGCTTGTACTATGGGACGGGTCTACCGTCAAACCGACCGTGTAGTCATATTTTTCCCGGATAGCTTTGAAGGCGAGGCTGACCTGCTGGTTGATGAAGTTGTTGCGGTAGCTTTTGCTGTAAGCCGTGTCCAACACGTTGTAATCTTCGCTTCCTTCTTCACGGGTATAAGAGTTTTTCAGAGATTCCTGTTTGTTTTGCCGGATGCTGTAGGTTGCTTGAATGAAGTTGTTGTGGCCGATCGGTTCTACCCAGGACAGGTAAGCCCGGTAGTTGAACCCTTTGTTGTCGTAGCGGAAGCGTTGATCCACCAGTTCGTTGTCCATCCCGTCAGCATCATTAGATATTCGGTGTTCGAATAGTTCAGTCCCTTATTATAGGAATCGCTTAGTCCTCCAGATAGAGATCCGCTGAAAACACGTCCTTCACTGTTCAGTTTGCGGCTGAACTCCAGGCGGGCATTGAGTTTGTAGCCGCTTCCGTCGGAGAGATAATCGGATTCACCGATGTTGACCGTGTCGCGGTTTCCGCTCAGCGTGTTGAAGGTGCTCCCTTCACGGCTATGGCTGTTACTGTAACTGAAACTCGGACGGAATATGGTCTGGGTGAGCGAGTCAGGTTTCCATTCCATACGGAGGTCGGCTGCTACATTGTCGCTGCGCGTGTTGCTGCTGTTGTTTTCGTTGTAGAAAGAGGTGCTGTCGCCCGGTAGGATATTCTGTCGGTTGCTCTTGCTGATCGCGTCGTTGTCGGAATGAGAATAACGGAGGTTGCCCCCGACCGTCAACTTCGGATTAAATTCTTTACTGAAGTTCAGGCCGATATTGCCGGATGTTGTGATCCCGTTGCCGGCTCCTCCGCCCCGACGTCCACGCGGTCCGCCCATCCCAGAGAACATACTGGAGGCAAGGTCTGAAAATCCCATATTATTCGTGTTGTTGATACCTCCCATCAAGGTCAGCTGATCGTTGTTGATGAAGCGGTTTACCATGAAGTTCCCTTCGTACCGGTCTTCGCTACCGTAACCGGCAAAAGCGTTTCCGAACCAGCCTGCTTCATGCTGGGCTTGACAGTCAGGTTGATGACAGTTTCCTCTTCTCCGTCGTCAAATCCAGTCATTTTGGCCATATCGCTCAGTTTGTCCAACACTTGCACTTTGTCGATCATTTTCGATGGTAGATTCTTGGAGGCCACCTTGGGATCGTCGGAGAAGAACTCTTTTCCGTCAATCAGCACCTTTTTGACTCTTTCCCGTTGACGTGATCTTCCTTCGCTATCCACTTCCACACCGGGCATTTTTTTCAGCAGGTCTTCCAGCATGGAGCCTTCCGTGGTTTTATAGGAATCGGCATTGTACTCCATCGTATCGTTGCGTACGGTTACTTCCGGTGCTTTCCCGATCACGACAGCTTCGCCCAATTGAATTGCCCCGTCGGTAAGCGCGAGTTTGCCCAACTTGACCGGATTGGTTTTCCCCGTAACACGCAGGGGTTGATAGAGCGGATCGAACCCGACAAACGACACGTGCAGTAGATAACTGCCGTTCTTGATGTTCTTGAGCATGAACTTCCGTTGCGCGATGTGGCGACACCTCCGATCATGGAGCTGTCTTTGACACTTAACAAACGAACTGTAGCCTGTTCGATCGGTTCATTGGTCCCTTCCTCAATCACCGTTCCGGTGATGTCTACACCTTTTTTGCGCATATGCAGGCATAATCAATAGAATTAAAAACAGAATAAAAAAATACCTTCCCGATTTCATAACTTTTATTTTATCTTATCTGATATTAAGTACGAAAAGATAGACACGGAAGTTTTCCGTAAGTTTAATAAGCTTTGGTTTGATTTTGATTTATTAACGAATGCGTTGTGCCTTACAGATTAGTATTGTTTTCCTTCTCTTGCCATCCATATGAAGTGTTAAAAATATTATCCGCTATAGTATTTCTATTTACTTATGGTTATTAGTCGTAACTAATGTTATGATGGTAACATTTTGTCAATATGCTTTTAGCCTAAGATATTTATCAGAAGCGGAAGATAATCTTTCAATTTAAAACGAAGTATCTTAAGTGCCTGCGATATTCTGTATTCGACGGTTTTTACCGATATTCCGAGTTCCTCGGCAATCTGCACATTCGTCTTTTCCCCGAATCGGCTCATGGCAAATGTTTCCCGATAGGTTTCGGGTAGGTTCTCGATCGCTTTCTGTATGTTTTCTGTCAGTTCATTCACGAAATAGTAGTCCGGGTCTTCAAACTGGTCTTTTATTTTCTCATATATCTGGTTATGGATACGTTCGTGGTACTGGTTTTCCTGATCGCATTGAGGCAACGATGCTTGGTGGAGATAAACAGATAGGATTTCAAAGACGTCTCAATTACAAGATTTTCCCGTGTCTCCCAAAGAAAAAGCATTAACTCCTGCACAAGCTCTTCAGAATCATCATCAGAAATATATTGTGACGCATATTCGCAAAGGGGGGAGTAATACTTGATAAACAGCTGCTTGTAAGCATTCCGGTCTCCTTGTTGTAGTAAGGTTATTAAGTTATTATCGTCCATGCCCTTTACATTTAGATTTTTTATCTCTTTGCGCAAAGGTAAAAAATAATAAAACTATTTTGAATTTGTGAGTAGATTCTTTCCTGGAAACTTTAGTAAAAGTATCATTGAAATCAATTTTCTATATAAAAATGTATTTTTTGTTTAGGGTATAGTCTGTACGAGTTTGTCATATATAAAATGGGAATTGGAAAAGAACATATGGATGGAATAAGTCTTGATACTGCTTTGCTCTTCAAATACTTTAGAGGTTTGACGACTGGAGGGGAAAGAAAGCGTGTGGAGGATTGGATGCAGATTTCAGAAGAAAATGAGAAAACCGTATTACAGGCAGCCCGTATTTTTTATATTTCTCAAACAAGTGAACGGATTCTTTCCCGAAATTCTATTGAGGCTTACAAGAAGGTCCAAAAGCGTATAGATAAACGTAAGAAAAAGATAAGGTTGTACGAGATTTCTATTGTAGCAGCGTGTTTTGTTGGGCTATTGGTAATATCGACAGCTATTTCATTTTTGTTGCGGAAGTCTTCTGTATTGGCTCCGCAGCAATAACGGTCTGTGCGAATAGAGGTGTGAGGACAAGTCTTGATTTGCCGGATGGTTCGATTGCCTATTTGAATTCGGGTAGTACGCTTTCTTATCCTTCTTCATATGATGCAGAGGAAAGGAGGGTGACACTTGTCGGTGAGGCTTATTTTTCAGTAAAACATGATCCGGCGCATCCGTTTATTGTGAGTGTATCTCATGATCGTTTGAGGGTGAAGGTGCTCGGAACAGAATTTAATATTCGGGCTTATGAGAAAGAGAATGTTGTACAAACGACCTTGGTCTCCGGATCTGTAAATATAGTAGTGAAAGAAGATAAGGGTAAAACAAATGAAAGAAATTTGTATCCGTCGGAAAAAGCTGTTTATGATTTAACCGATAAGACCTTGGAAGTTATAAATGTTGATGTTGAAAGTGAGATTGCTTGGAAGGAGGGACGTTTGGTATTTAAAGAAACACCTTTACCTGAAGTCTTGAGATGTTTTGGCTAATTTTTATAATATCGATTTTAATGTTGATGGATCCGGTTCTTGACTCGTACCGCTTTACTGGTACTTTTAATAATCGGCAATTATCGCAGATTTTAGATTATCTTAGGATTTCTTCTCGGATTGATTATTCGATAAAACGGATGGAAATGGATGACAGTCTGTCCGCACAGCGTGAACAGATTGTGCTTCGCAGGATAAAATAAGAATATGATGTTTAACTTAAATTTAATGCTTATGGAATAAATGAACTAATAATGAATGAGAAACGGCAGAAAATAAATATGGATTTTCTCGTCAAATTAATTAATAATCTGGTTGTCCAGATTTAATTTAATCTTAAATCAATAATTACAAGTATGACTAAAAATAATGATGGTC
>ENA-OQCS01001295-OQCS01001295.1-human-gut-metagenome-genome-assembly--contig:-NODE-1295-length-13073-cov-7.717905_pt1 | contig 13073 bp, 17 predicted proteins | sample MGYA00242757_ERZ504575 | MGnify/ENA primary metagenome ERZ504575 (study PRJEB26092, sample SAMD00036297) | human gut metagenome | host: Homo sapiens | study: EMG produced TPA metagenomics assembly of...
AGCCCAGGCATGATCGTCGGCAGTCTTCTGGCAAGCATGGTTTTGCCCGTTCCCGGAGATCCGATAAGGAGAAGATTGTGAAATCCGCTTACTGCAATTTCCGCCGCTCTTTTGCTCCTTCCTGTCCTTCAATGTCTGAAAATCCATTCCCATATCTGTATTTATAATAGAAGGAATTTCTTCCTGTATTTCCCTCTTCAGATAGTTCCGGATTCTTAAGACACTCGACCAGTTCCCATAAATTTTTTACTCCTGCTACCGGCACATCCCTGATCAGTCTTCCTTCTTTCAGATTCTCATAGGGAACTACGCAAAAACGACTGCCCAAACTTCTTGCACACAACACAATCGGCAGGATTCCGGATATCCCATGGATTTCTCCGTCCAGACCGATCTCCCCTGCCATCATAACTCTGCTGACAACCTGAGGCTGATCATCTCAAAAGCAGCCAACACTGCTGCTGCCACCGGTACATCAAAACCAGCTCCCTCTTTCTTCATGTCTGCAGGAGCAAAATTGACGGTAATTCTCTTTGGTGGAAACTGATAACCATTATTCTTGAGTGCTGTGCGTACCCGTTCCTGCGCTTCCTTTACCTGCGCAGAAGGAAATCCTACCATGATAAAGGAAGGAAGTCCGTTACTTACATCAGCTTCTACCTGCACAGGGCATACTTCCACCCCAAAAATTGCAGCTGATAATACACTTGCAAACAAATATAAACTCCTTTCTTCCGGCATAAATCTCCCCCGATATTTATGCTCGCCAAACAGCGGACGACTGAATAGTTACATCACTTAAATTGTATTGGAAATTATTTCAGAAATCAGATTAGAAAAAAGATTATTTTTATAATAGACCATTTTGCTCTGTTTTGCAACCGTTCATTTTGTTCTGTTTTATACTTTTTTCAGTACATAATCTGCGAAGGCTTTTCACAGATCATGTTTGGGAGTACACTACAAAACAGAGAGGTGAACTATATGAAATTTCAGCGTATTCAGGATTTACGTACAGATGCTGACATGTCACAGAAACAGCTCAGCGAAATTCTTCACATCAGCCAGCGTTCCTACTCTCACTATGAGACAGGTTCACGCAATATCCCGGTTGAAATGCTTATCAGACTGGCAAATTATTACGATATAAGTGTTGATTATCTGGTAGGACGCACTGATAAAAAAGAGATGAATAAATAAGTAAAATCACTTTTTTAATATAAAAGGATTCCTGTAACTGTTTATGTTACTGAATCCTTTTATATTTTTGTATCTTTTATTCTTTTATCATAACAGTATCCACAGAAGGATGGACTTTTGCACCCTCCGCTTTTGTTTTTGTCTTAATATTCACATAAAGACGACCATTATCAAAGGTAAGATAACCCTTTGCTACATTTCCCAGCGAGTCTGTAAACGAGAATCTGGTTGCGTTTCCTGCTACGGATTTCTTTACTTTTGCCTTACAGGAAGCTGTCTTTTTCTTATTTGTCTGCCAATAAGTGAATGTAACCGACTTCTGACTGAGTTTCTTAATTTTGATCTTAACCCTGCCATTCTCACTGCGCCAGGTTCCCAGATAGTCCTCCGGGTTAAAAACATATGCCCTTTCCAGTACAGGTGTTGGTGTTACCGTAGGAATCGGCGTTGGGGTAGGTGTGGGTGTAGCTGCAGGTGTCGGTGTTACAGTGGGAACTCTTTCCAGTGCCGCGATTGCTTCTGCTTTTCTCTGTTCTCTGTCCACGTTCTTTCTGTGTTGGAGCAGCAGAGTATCTGCCAGCATAAGCAGGATAAACAGGATAATTACAATTATCAGAAGTTTTATAAGTCTTTTTTTCTTTTTATTCCGTTTCTGTTTCCCATTGTTTGTTATCGACAAATCTGCATCTCCTCTTCTGTTTCTTGTTCGTTACTATCCGACAGTCAGACTCCTTATTCTTTTCCATCCCAGCAATAGGTACAGAGTTTACATGGTGAAATTCCAATGGAAGCTTTCAGATCATCAAGTCTGTGGAATTTCAGTGATGTGAAATTCAGCTCCTTACGGATTTCTTCCAGCATTTCTTTATAATTTGTTGAATTTGGATCTGCATAGTCTGCCAGGACTTTATCACTGACATTCTCTCCCTCGCGTTTGGCGATCACACGTCTTGTGATCAGATCCATCTCTGATTTTGAACGTGAGAAATTCAAATATTTGCATCCATAAAGTAAAGGCGGACACGCAGGACGGATATGTACTTCTTTTGCACCATTCTGTAAAGAAATTCCGTCGTTTCTCTTAACTGTGTTCCACGTACAATAGAATCATCAATCATCAGAAGACTCTTATCCTTGATCAGGCGATGTACAGGAATCAGCTTCATTCTTGCGATAAGATTTCTCTGACTCTGCTGTGTAGGCATAAATGATCTTGGCCAGGTTGGTGTATATTTGATAAACGGACGAGCAAAAGGCACACCGGACTGGTTCGCATATCCGATTGCATGGGCAATACCGGAATCCGGAACACCGGCTACAATATCGGGATTTACTTCTCCCCTGTCTCTCCTGGCCAGCATATCACCGCAATGATAACGCATTTCTTCTACATTCACACCCTCGTATGCCGAAGTAGGATATCCGTAATATACCCAGAGGAAAGACAGATTCGCATCTCTTCCCCTGGTTTCTGCAGGTTTCCACACCGTCCGGAGTCACAGCAACAATTTCTCCGGGGCCCAGTTCTTTCAGGTCTTCATATCCAAGATTCAGGTATGCAAAGCTCTCAAAAGATACACAACAGGCATCTTCTTTCTTTCCCACGATCAGTGGAGTCCTTCCCAGACGGTCACGTGCTGCCAGAATCCCCTTTGGTGTCAGGATCAGCATGGTCATGGAACCTTCTATCACTTCCTGCGCATAACGGATTCCCTCAATCATGTTGTCTTTCTGATTGATCAGTGCAGCTACCATTTCTGTGGGATTTACGCTTCCTCCACTCATTTCCAGAAAATGAGTGCATCCGTTTTTAAAACAGTTGGCAATCAGTTCATCCATGTTATTGATCTTTCCAACTGTGGTAATTGCAAAGTTGCCAAGATGAGAGCGCACCAGAAGAGGCTGAGGTTCATTATCTGAAATACATCCGATTCCCAGATTTCCCTCCATCTCACCAATGTCACCATCAAATTTGGTCCTGAACGGCGCATTTTCAATGTTATGAATCACGCGGTCAAAACCACGTTTCTTATCATACACTGCCATTCCGCCTCTGCGTGTTCCCAGATGGGAATGATAATCAATTCCGAAGAAAAGGTCCAGAATGCAACTGGACTTTGATGCTACTCCAAAAATTCCACCCATTATCGTATTCTCCTTTTGTTCATCATCTTCAGGCAACTTTTATCATAATCCTCTTCGATAATCCATTTAAAAAGATTACTATAGCCCGTTTCATAACGTTTTCCTTCACTATAACAGTTCTTATCCTGCCAAATTGCTGTAAAAACAGTTATATCACACAACACTCCCATTATATAGAATGAAAATTTAGAAGTAAAGAGTTTTAATCTTATTTCTTTTCCTTGATGATACCTGTTCTGTATGCATCCAGCAGCTGGATCAATTCCTGTATTCTCTCTTTCAGCGCATGACCTGTATCTGTATCACCCACAAGCTGGCGTCTGGACATGTAGCTGACTGCCACGCGGTTCGATACAATATCAGTCTCTCTTGCCACAGCATCTGCTTTGGACGTAAACGGTTCATGAGCAGTAAGATTCAGTCCATAGGAATTATAGATCAGCGTATATCCGGCAATTCCCGTTACTTTCTGATATGGCTTGGAAAAACCACCGTCAATCACGATAACCTTTCCATCACATTTTACAGGACTTTCTCCTTCACTCTGGTGTACCGGAACATGGCCATTGATGATATGCCCTTTTTCCGGATCCAGACCAAATTCACGAAGCATATTATCTACCACTTCTTCATTCTCCCAGAGGCGGTAATAAGCATTCTTCTTCTCTTCATGTGTAGAAGGATCCTCTATGAAATATCTTTCAAAAGTACTCATCTTGCTCTTGCCAAACAATGGTGAATTCGGAGCTGCCCAGATATACCACATAATATCTCTGCCCTTCTTCTGTTCTTCTTTTCCTACAGATAGAATGCTCTGCGCACATAGGTTTCCAGTACATCGTACAGTTCTTTTCCCTTGTAGCTTTTTCCATAAATCTGTACTTCCCGGAATGTTCCGTCTTCATTCAGAGGAATGCTTCCATGAAACAGAAGATTTCCGTTATATACTGTATAAAGCCCGCCTTTGTCAAGTAGGAGACGGATGTGGTTTTGCAGTTTTTCACAGTTTCTGAATGCAGAGGACAGTTTGTCCATAACTTCTTTTTCTCCGGCTGTAAGTTCGTATGGATGTTTCCAGTCAATAGTCGGAAAATTATTGTCGCGAAGCGGATATTCTTTTCCGTCAGGCAGTGTGATCGTCCCTTTTTCCGGATTGATCCGATGAAGAAGTGCTCTGTCTTCCATCTGGAATTCTTTATGTCTGCGCACCAGTTTACCTTCTAATTTAAACTGGATCACAGCAATAGCCTTGTGCATTTTTTGCCCAGTTCTTCCTCAAGAACATTATAATTGGAAGCACCTTTCATAGCAAAAATCTCGCAGGGATCATCCTTATACGCCTCCATCACAAAGGTCGCCAGAGGAAGCATATTGATTCCGTATCCATCCTCAAGAATATCCAGATTTCCGTAACGGATACTGTTTCTTACCACTGTTGCAATACAGGCTTTCTGTCCTGCTGCCGCACCCATCCAGACAACATCATGGTTTCCCCACTGAATATCCAGGGAGTGATACTGCATCAGGCGATCCATAATGAAATGTGGAGCAGGACCTCTGTCATAAATATCCCCCAGAATATGTAAATGATCCACGACCAGACGCTGGATCAGTTCTGCAAGCGCAATGATAAAATTCTCCGCACTGCCGATCTCAATGATCGTATTTACAATGGAATCATAATATGCCTCTTTATCGAGAACTTCCGCTTTCTCTGTGATCAGTTCTTCAATCACATAGGCATAATCTGTAGGAAGAGCTTTTCGTACTTTGGACCTGGTATATTTGGAGGCTGTTGTCTTACAGATTTCAATAAGACGGTAGAGAGTGATCTTATACCAGTTTTCCATATCTTCTTCCGTATCTTTGACAAGATCCATCTTCTCTTTCGGATAATAGATCAGAGTTGCCAGAGAACGCTTATCATTGTTACTTAATGTATGTCCAAACACATCATCAATCTTCTTCCTCACTGCACCGGAACCATTTCTGAGCACATGTGAAAACGCCTGATACTCCCCATGAAGGTCTGACATAAAGTGTTCCGTTCCCTTTGGCAGATTCAGGATTGACTGAAGATTGATAATCTCCGTAGATGCCTTTCCGATTGTAGGATAAATTTCTGCAAGTCTCTGTAAATATCTAAGTTCGTCTTTCTTCATATCCATCTCCTGTTATCATATATTATGATGTCATGGCATTTTATGTTGCTGTCTGCACCATGCCCTGCAACACACTTTGCGGTCACAGAATTTATGCTCATCCTGTAAAGTCAAATAATGACATCTGGTTCGACTGCGGGATATCTCCGAATAATTTCAGATCATCCATCAGATCAATAACCGTTTTGCTGACCTTTGTTCTGTCGCGGAAGTCGTCTTTTGACAAGAATTTTCCCTGTTTTGCAGCATCAACCACTGCATCTGCCGCCTTATCTCCCAGTCCGTCAATAGTTGCAAGTGACGGCATCAGTTTCCCATCCACGATCTGAAATCTCTGTGCCTTGGCAGTATAAAGATCAATCGGTACAAATTCAAATCCACGTGCGTACATTTCCTGTACAATACGCATATCCTTCAGGGTATCCAGTTCTTTTTTAGATGCTGAATCACCTTTTTTGCGGATTTCTGCCATATAATACTCCAGGCGTTCCTTTCCCATACACATCATCTCATAGGAGAACGCTGTGGCGCGGATACTGAAATATGCCGCATAGTATGCCAGTGGCTGAAACACCTTATACCACGCAATTCTGTACGCCATCATAACGTATGCTGCTGCATGAGCCTTCGGGAACATATACTTGATCAGCTTACAGGACCAGATATACCAGTCCGGAACTCCATGCTCTTTCATGGTCTCGATCCACTCATCACGAAGACCTTTTCCCTTACGGACGCTCTCCATGATCGTAAACGCAAGGCCACTTTCCACTCCTTTTCCGATAAGGTAGATCATAATATCGTCTCGGGTACAGATAGCTGTGGAAATGGTTGCCTTACCCTCCTGGATCAGCACCTGGCATTACCCAGCCATACATCCGTACCATGAGAAAGCCCTGCAATACGGATCAGGTCAGAGAAGTATTTCGGCTTGGTGTCAATAAGCATCTGCATGGCGAAATCTGTACCAAATTCCGGGATTCCCAGACATCCGAGCTTACATCCGCCAATATCTTCCGGTTCAATTTTCAAAGCCTTTGTACTTGCAAACAATGACATGACATCCCTCTGATCCAGGGGGACATCCCTGGCACTGATTCCCGTTAAATCCTCCAGCATTCGGATCATAGTGGGATCATCGTGTCCAAGTATATCAAGCTTCAGCAGGTTTCCGTCAATAGAATGATAATCAAAATGTGTGGTGATAATGTCACTGTTCACATCATTCGCAGGGTGCTGGACAGGAGTAAATTTCTCAATCTCCTCACCTACAGGAAGTACGATAATGCCTCCCGGATGCTGTCCTGTTGTACGCCGCACGCCTGTACATCCCTGTACGATGCGGTTGATCTCACAGTAACGTTTATGCACACCACGCTCTTCAAAATAATTCTTCACATAACCAAATGCAGTTTTCTCCGCAAGCGTACCGATAGTCCCTGCCTTGAATGTCTGCCCCTTACCAAAAATAACCTCTGTATATCTGTGTGCATTAGCCTGATACTCTCCTGAAAAGTTAAGGTCAATATCCGGTTCTTTATCTCCCTTGAATCCAAGGAATGTCTCAAAAGGAATGTCAAACCCTTCTTTTTTCATCCTGGTTCCACATTTCGGACAGATCTTATCCGGCATATCACATCCCGCCATACCTGCATACTGCTTTACTTCCGGTGAATCAAAATCACTGTATTTGCAGTCCGGATTAGGACAGAGATAATGCGGTGGCAGAGGATTTACCTCTGTGATACCGGACATGGTAGCTGCCAGAGAAGATCCTACAGAACCTCGCGAACCTACCAGATAACCATCTTCATTTGACTTCCATACAAGCTTCTGTGCAATGATATACATTACGGCATACCCATTGGAAATGATTGAATTCAGTTCCCTGTCAAGCCTGCTTTCCACAATCTCCGGCAATGGATCTCCATACATTTCATGCGCTTTTGTAAAACAGATATTCTTCAGATCCTGGTCGGAATTCTCAATGACCGGCGGAAATTTGTCCGGATGAATAGGTGATATCTTCTCAATCATATCTGCGATCTTATTTGTATTTGTAATGACAACTTCTTCTGCTTTCTCGCTTCCCAGATAGGCAAATTCTTCCAGCATTTCCTCTGTGGTACGTAAATACAACGGTGCCTGCTCATCTGCATCTGAGAATCCGTTTCCGGCCATAATGATCCTTCTGTAAATCTCATCCTGTGGATCCATGAAATGCACATCACAGGTTGCAACTACCGGTTTCTTAAACTGCTCTCCAAGCTTAACGATCTTCCTGTTTATCTCCTTCAGGTCTTCTTCGGAACTGATCATATCATGCTTATCATCTGCTATCATAAATCTGTTATTTCCAACAGGCTGGATCTCCAGATAATCATAGAAATTTACCAGTCTGGCTATCTCAGTATCCGGTGCATTTCTCAGAATTGCCTGATACAGTTCCCCTGCTTCACAGGCACTTCCCACCAGAAGTCCGTCTCTGTACTGCTCCAGCACACTTTTGGGGACACGTGGACGTCTGTGATAATACTTCAGGTGCGACTGACTCACTAATTTATACAGATTAATGCGCCCTGTCTCATTTCTGGCAAAAATGATCACATGGTAGGTCGGCAGTTTCCTGATAGTATTTACAGAAACAGCTCCCTGCTCATTCAGCATATCCACATCCCGGATATCACGCTCTTCCAGCATCTTTACAAACTTCACAAAAATCTCTGCAGTACATGCGGCATCATCTACTGCCCGGTGATGATTTTCCAGTGAAACCCCAACTGCTTTTGCTACCGTATCCAACTTAAATCTGTTCAATGCAGGAAGCAGGAAACGGGCCATACCGACCGTATCTACATAAGTAAAATCATGTGCGATTCCCAGTCTGTCACAGTTTTTCATAATAAATCCCATATCAAAGTCCGCATTGTGTGCAACCATAACCGCATCCTTGCTGAATTCAAGGAATTTCGGAAGCACTTCTTCGATAGTCGGAGCATCCATGACCATACTGTCATTGATACTGGTCAGCTGTTCAATGCGAAAAGGAATCGGTACCTTTGGATTTACAAATGTGGAAAAACGGTCCGTAATCTCACCATTTTCTACCAGTACGGCGCCAATCTCTATGATCTGACAGGTCAGCGAAGAAAAACCTGTTGTCTCAATATCAAAGACCACAAATCTACCGTTCAGCTTCTGACCTTTTCCATTGGTCACCATACCTTTTAAATCATCTACCAGATAGCCTTCCATTCCATAAAGGACCTTAAAATCAGAATCCTTCGGCACACATCCGCCCCAGGCATCGAAACAGTGATTTGCCTCCGGAAACGCCTGTACAACCCCATGGTCTGTAATGGCAATGGCAGGATGTCCCCACTCATAAGCACGTTTCACCAGAGATTTGGCATCCGTAACCCCATCCATATCGCTCATCTTTGTATGACAGTGAAGCTCTACTCTTTTCTGTGGGCTGGTATCTACTCTGGCAGTTGTAAAATTGGCAATTTCTTAATCCCGGCTATAGATGCAATAGTCAGTTCACTGTCAAAACGGTCTACTGTTGTCACACCGCGAAACTTCAGAAAAGCCCCCTTCTTTACATGTTCTGTCACTTCCGGCACCTGTTCATTGCGCAAAAACATCTTCACAACAATACTGTCCGTAAAGTCTGTGATCGGGAAGATAAGGATTGTTTTTTCATTACGGATTTCTCTGGCTTCAACCTCCATAACCTGTCCGCGGACGATCACCTCACCCATCTCACCGGTAATCGTCTCAAGTGCAACAGGCTCTCCTTCGAAATCTCTTCCATAGATAACATCCGGATTGCTGTCCCTTCTGAATCCACCCCGGAAATCTCCCTTCCTGTTGTCTTTGCGGTCTGCAAATGCAGCTTTTTTGTCCTTCTTTTCCTGCTGTCCCTTATCAGTCTTTTTCTCTGCTTTCTTCTCTGCTGTTCCTGCTTCTTCAGACTGAGCCGGCTCTTCATTCTTACTGTTTAATTTCGCATGACGGATTACATTTTCCACTTCCTGAGCAATCTGCACTGCTGCATTCTTACGGTACTTACTTTCCTGCGTCTCCCTGAACTCAAGTTCCACCTTTAAGTCCATTCCGCATCTTTCGCAGAAAACCTTCTGCAGATATTCGATCAGGATCCCGCTCTTTTCTCTGGCTATTACAGAATCAGGAAGGATCATATGAAGATCATTTTCTCCGGGAAAAGAAATCTGCGCCTGTCTGAACATATTGTATTCCAGCATATTGTAGTTACGCAGTTCCAGTTCCATGCTAGATCTGTAAGTTTCCAGAAAGTTCTGAGGATTGTACTGACCGGAAAGGCGGAATTTCTCAATAACTGTAACTGTTACATTCAGTCCTGCAAAAATCTGTCTCTCTATCTGTTCTTCCAGTTCAAAGATATGCTTCTTATGAATCCAGCGTTCACTTTTTATATACACCCATATATGAGTTCTGGAAGGATTGCAGGACACTCTGGTCACAAAAACCATGTCCAGCAGTTCTTCCAGTTCTTTCTTCACTTTTAAGCTGGGAAATACGTCAAAAAAGTCTTTTTCCAAAATAAAATCTCCTCGTTGATCTGACAGGAAGTCTTCGTTCCAAATGTTACTTCCAGTTCAGAAGTTCTTCCCGCAACGTATCCAAAAGCTGATCTTCCGGAACTTCTTTATGATCTCACCATGTTTGATCAGAAGCCCCACACCAACTCCGCCTGCAATTCCGATATCTGCCTCTTTTGCTTCTCCGGGTCCGTTTACCACACAGCCCATAACTGCTACTTAATATCAAGCGGGATATCCTGCACCATGGTTTCTACCTTATTTGCAAGACCGATCAGATCGATCTGTGTGCGTCCACAGGTTGGACATGACACAACTTCTATGCCACCTTTGCGAAGCCCCAGAGTTTTCAGGATACGTTTTGCGGATTTAATCTCTTCTAAAGGTGCTCCTGTAAGAGAGACACGAATGGTATCACCAATTCCCTGATTCAGGATGATCCCCAGTCCGATAGCAGATTTAATGTTTCCGGAATAAAGAGTTCCGGCTTCTGTGATTCCTACATGAAGTGGATAATTCGTCTTCTCCGCGATCAGTTCATGAGCCTTTGCACACATAAGGACATCCGAAGATTTGATGCTGATCACCAGATTGTCATATCCTAGGTCTTCGATGATATGAACTTTATCCAGCGCACTCTCCACCAGCCCTCTGCAGTGACTCCATGATATTTCTCCACAAGTTCTTTCTCAAGAGAACCGCTGTTTACACCAACACGAATGGGTATTCCTCGCTCCTTTGCCACATCAACCACTGCTTTGATTCGCTCTGTACTGCCGATATTTCCGGGATTGATCCGGATCTTATCTGCACCGTTTTCCATGGCTGCAATAGCAAGACGATAATCAAAATGGATATCTGCCACAAGTGGTATATGGATCTGTTTTTTGATTTCCTTCAGTGCTTTTGCAGCTTCCATAGTCGGTACTGCACAACGGATAATATCACAGCCAGCCTGCTCCAGTGCCAGGATCTGAGCTACTGTCTGTTCTACATCTTCAGTTTTTGTATTTGTCATGGACTGGATTAAAATCGGGTTGCCACCGCCAATCTTTCTGTCTCCGATCTGAATCACTTTTGTATGATCTCTGTACATAATTTTCCTCTTCTCTCATTTATAGCAATTCCATAAATTACTGCTGAACAGTTATCTGATTTCCAGAAGTTTTCTCTTCAGTTCTTCTTCCATGCGATGCATTTCCATCTCTGCTGCCTGTCTCTTCTGACGGCCTTCCATCTGGATCCGCATCACATCATCCAGAGTCTGGATCAAATCTGCATTTGTCTTCTGGAGTGTTTCAAGGTCAACTATTCCACGCTCTGATTCTTTCGCTGTCTCAACCGTTGCCATATGAAGTGTCTCTGCATTCTTTCTGAGAAGTTCATTGGTGATATCTGTTACCTGTCTCTGTGCCTGTGCCGCTTCTGCAGAGTGAGCAATTCCCAGAGCAAGCACCATCTGACTTTTCCATAATGGAATTGTGTTTACGATCGTTGTCTGTATTTTCTCAACCATTACCGTATCATTATTCTGGATCAGCCGGATCTGAGGCGCTGTCTGCATGGCAATCGTACGGGTAAGTTCCAGATCATGCAGTTTCTTTTCAAATCTGCTGCATTTCTCATCCAGGTCTCTGGCTGCCTGCGCGTCTTCGGGAAGCCCGCTCAGAGCTGCCTTATTTTTCATTTCTGCAAGCTTTCCGTTTCTGGTTTCTTCCAGTTTCTTTTTTCCGGCAAGGATATACATGGTAAGTTCTTTAAAATAATTCAGGTTCTGTTCATACATCTTGTCCAGCATAGCAGAATCTTTCATAAGGCGCACCTGATGTTGCTGAAGAGAATCTGTGATCTTCTCCACATTGGCTTGTGCTTTATCATATTTGTTTTTCAGATTTTCAATCTTAGAAGTCTGCTTTCTGAAAAATCCAAAGAATTTTCCTTCCTCCTGTACATCGAAATCTTTCAGTTCTCCCACAACATTACTGATCAGTTCTCCAATCTCACCGAGATCCTGTGTCTTTACATTCTCAAGAGCTGTATCAGAAAAGTCCGCCATTTTTTTCTGGGTTCCTGCACCATACTGAAGAATCTGATTAGTATTCTCAATATCAATCTTTGTAGCAAAATCATTTACCATTTTCTGTTCTTCCGGTGTCAGTACAGGCACTTCTTCCTTCTGTAGCTGCTTTTTGGGGATCACTTCTTCTTTCTTTTCAAACTCTCCAAGATCCGGCTCCAGTGTTAATGATGGTGTTTCCATTTCAAAATCTTTAAATTCGTTTCCCATGTCCTTTGCCGCTCCTTTTTATCCTTTTTTATTTTCAGTTCTTTTTCATTTTTGCAAAGTCATCATCTGTCAGACCTTCCTGTGCAAGCAGCGTATGAAGCACTGAAATATCACTTGAAACATCCCACGCAGTATCCTGAAAGACAGAATCCAGAAGTTTTTCAAATGCCTGATTCAGTGTATCCAGTGTATCCTCTATCTCCTTTTTGGATGCCTGGATATTCTCTCCCTGCACAGGCTGCTGATCCATTTCTTCATATGCATCCAGCAGCTTTACTGTCATGGCAGATAATAATTCATCAGTTTCTTCAGATCCGGAATAATCTCCGGATGCTTCTGCGCCCGTTCAAAAATCTTCTCCACAATCAGTTCCATTCTGGATATTTTTGCAGAAATCTCCATTCCAGGAATCGCATCGTTGCTCCTGTGGATCTTATCCAGAAATTCATTTCCTTTATCCAGCACTTCCTGCACTTCGGGCGGTGTGTTCTTTCTGTTTCTCTCCTGTTCAGCCTGATATTTTTCTTCTTCCTGTTTCTTCTGCTCAAGTGCCTTCTGCGTCTGCGTACAAGATAGAATCTGTTGAGTTCATTCAGGGCCTGATCCTGGGCGTTACTGCGTTGGCAGCTGTTCCCTATCTGGAGCAGTATCTGGGGCTTCCTTATGAGCTGGCGTGGAGCTGTGTAATTATTG
>ENA-OQCS01001297-OQCS01001297.1-human-gut-metagenome-genome-assembly--contig:-NODE-1297-length-13055-cov-1.682085_pt1 | contig 13055 bp, 21 predicted proteins | sample MGYA00242757_ERZ504575 | MGnify/ENA primary metagenome ERZ504575 (study PRJEB26092, sample SAMD00036297) | human gut metagenome | host: Homo sapiens | study: EMG produced TPA metagenomics assembly of...
CTATCCGTCGGTGGTGCATATTGCAGTCGACAATGAAAATAATGTCTATGCCAACGCTTACCGCTTTTTGATGCGCAAGGACGGCAGCAGAGGCTACAATGCAAAAATGCTGGCTGTAAATGAGGAGGGTAAGTTGCTGTGGCAGTTCCCCAAGAATGAGGTTATCGACAGCTGGATAAACTGGTGCGATGTCAACGATAATAACGGCAGAGCAGTGTTTTCTACTTCTGCCTACGATTACCGCGAGGATATGAAGTATAAGGATACGATGTATTTCCTCGATAAAAGAACCGGCGAGCTGCTTAATTCAACGCATGTGCCGCCGATTCCACCGTTTGATAACACAGTTATGCGCGGCAGTCCCAACTTCAGTGCGGACGGCAAATATCTGGCAGCAGGAGCCAGTGACGGACGCGGAATTTTCTTTGACGAAACCGGCAAAATCATTTGGACAAGGTCTGTATCTAAGCCGCAGCAGGTGGATGGTGCATATGTAAATGCCAGCGGCCGCGACGGTTTCGTAACACCCTACGGCGTACTCTTACCACGATTAACACCTTTAACCGTGAAATTGCAGCTGCCGACGCCGGTAGAACACCCGAGCAATAACAGTATTTTGTATTCAATACAGACGGTACCTTCCGCTATCAGTATATGGCAGACGGTACGATGGAGGAAATTGCTTTCGCCGGCAGGTGGCGGCCTGGCGCGTGGGGCGCAACGTGCGCAACGCACAATTACAAGGCGCACGGAGCACTGGTGCTGGACCTGAAAACAGGCAAAAAGTACAGCTATTTCCCAACCGAAGGACCTTGTCAGGCGATTGGTATTTCACCTGACGGACAGTGGCTGGCAGGTGTGGAGGCGCCGGCACTGACTCCGGATGGCAAAATTATCGGTGCTTACCGTTTACATATCTGGAAAAATAACGCAGGAGGAGCAAAGTAAATGTTAGAAAAAATAATTCATTATTATAAGCCTATAAGCTGATTTTGCTTCTGGTGCTGATAGGCTCATGCTTCTCGGCCTTGATGGAGCTGGTCTTTCCTTATATTGTAAGACAGATGCTCAACGTCGAAATTCCACAGAAGAATCTTGACGAGCTTTTTTACTGGGCAGGCATACTGGTAGTATTGTATCTTATCAACTTTGGACTGCTTTTCGCAATTAACTATTATGGACGTGTGATGAGCTCCGGCATTGAAAACGACATGCGCCGTGATTTATTTGCGCATATGGAAAAAATGTCCTTCCGCTTTTTTGATAATGCCCGCACAGGTCAGCTGCTGTCGCGTATTACGAGCGATATCGTGGAAATCAGTGAGCTGACATTTAAAGGTCCGAATGACCTTCTCATCTGCACCATCAGTATGCTGGGTACGATTTTCATGATGCTTTACCTGAACCCCTTCCTTGGTTCTATTATCAGCGTGCTACTGCTTTTCAAGGCAGTGCATTCTGTTTATGTTAACAGGAAGATGAAGCGTGCCTTCCGCCGTAGCCGTGAAAAGTCCGGTGAGGTTTCGGCGCAGGCAGAGGAGGCACTGAGCGGTATCCGTCTGGTGAAGGCCTTTGCCAACGAGCCGTTGGAGCTGGAACGCTTTATGCGCAAGAGCAACGAGCTTATGCGCGTGCGTAATGAATCCTTTGGCATCTTGTCATACTTTAACGGCACTATTACCTTCTTTACCAATATTACTAACCTTGTTGTATTAGTCTGCGGTGGTGTGATGGTTGCTGATGGCCAGCTGCCGCTGAGCGATTTTGTCGCTTTCTTCCTATATGTCAACATCTTTATGAAGCCTGTTTTCCGTCTGCTGATGTTTACGGAAATGTACCAGCGCGGTATGGCCGGTTACAATCGCTTCAATGAGATGATGCAGCATGAGGTGGAGATTGACGATGCGCCTGATGCGATTGCTGCAGGTGAGATTAAGGGCTGCATTACCTTTGAGAATGTAACCTTTGGCTATCTGCAGGATAAGCCGGTGCTGAAGCATTTTGATCTTGATATTGCTCCCGGTGAAAAGGTGGCCTTTGTGGGTGCTACGGGTGCAGGCAAAACGACGCTGGCAAGCCTGCTGCTGCGCTTTTACGAGCCGACGCAGGCAGAGTGCTGCTTGACGGCGTAGATATCAGAAAGTATAAACAGAGCTACTTGCGCAATCATGTAGGTTTGGTGCAGCAGGATGTTTTCCTCTTCAGCGATTCTGTTAACTTTAATATTGCATATGGCAAGATTAAGGCAAGCGAGCAGGAGATTGAGCAGGCTGCCAAGCTGGCGGCTGCTGATGACTTTATCGGCGCGCTGCCTGAGGGCTATGAAACTAAGGTCGGTGAGCGCGGCGTGAAGCTGAGCGGCGGGCAAAAGCAGCGTATTGCTATTGCCCGTGCCTTCCTGAAAAATCCGCCGGTAATGGTTTTTGACGAAGCGACGAGTGCGCTTGATACCAAAACGGAAAAGCAGATTCAGAAGTCCCTGGATAAGCTGGCTGAAAGCCGCACTACGCTGATTATCGCACATCGTCTGTCTACGATTATCAACGCTGACAGAATTGTGGTGCTGCATAACGGTGAAATTGCGGAAATCGGCACACACAAAGAACTAATGGCCCTTGGCGGCATTTATAAGCGCCTTTATGAGCTGGATGAACAGGATTAAGCTTAAAAATTAAATTTAAGCAGACGGAGCAGTTAGATTGCCTTTCGAGCAGATAATTGCTCCGTTTTTATGCTATGTATACACTTGCGGAGCTTTGCGCTTATTGACATTCACAGGCAAAATTATATAATTTTTTTATATGCAATCTTTGTCTGCTGTGGTAATTTCCGCAGTAATGCAGTATTATTTTTCGAAGGAGCGAATGAACTACTATGAAATACATGACTGGTAACGAAATCCGCGAAAAGTTTTTGAAATTTTTCCAAGATAGAGGCCATCTTATGCTTCCGAGTGCTTCCCTGATTCCTCAGGATGACCCGACTCTGCTGATTATCGGTGCAGGCATGGCACCGTTCAACCGTTTTTCACCGGCAAAATGAAACCGCCTGCTACTCGTATCACCACCTGCCAAAAATGCGTGCGTACCGGTGATATTGAAAACGTTGGCCGCACTGCGCGCCACCATACCTATTTTGAAATGCTGGGCAACTTCTCCTTTGGCGATTACTTCAAAAAAGAAGTTATCCCTGGAGCCGGGAGTTCCTGACCAAGGAGCTTGGCCTGCCTGGCGATAAGCTGTACATCACCATCCACACTGAGGATGATGAAGCTTTTGATATCTGGCACAATGTTGTAGGTGTTCCTGAAGACACATTGTACGCCTGGCTGATAACTGGTGGGAAATTGGCAGCGGTCCGTGCGGTCCTGACTCCGAAATCCACATCGACCTCGGTCCTGAACGCGGCTGCGGCAAACCGACCTGCGGCCCCGGCTGTGACTGCGACCGTTTCCTGGAAATCTGGAACCTGGTATTTACCCAGTTCAACCAGATGCCTGATGGCACCTATCCACCGCTGAAAAACAAGAACATTGATACCGGCGCGGCTTAGAGCGTTTGGCAAGTGTTGTTCAAGGTAAGCCGTCCAACTTTGAAACTGATCTGATTTTCCCGATTATTGAATATGCAGCTAAGATTGCTAATGTTGAATATGGCAAGGACAAGGCTACCGACGTTTCCCTGAAGGTTATCGCTGACCATGTACGCAGCATGACCTTTATGATTGGTGATGGTATTCTTCCGTCCAACGAAGGCCGTGGCTATGTACTGCGCCGTATCCTGCGCCGTGCTATCCGTCACGCTCGTCTGCTGGGTATCAACGAGATGTTCCTGACCGGTGCTGTTGACGTTGTTATCGGCATGTTCGGTCACGCTTACCCCAACCTGGTAGAGAAGGCTGACTTTATCAAAAAGGTTGTGGAAATGGAAGAAACCAGCTTCCTGCGCACTCTGAAACAGGGCTGCGAGCTGCTGAACGAGGAGATTGAAAAGCTGAAGGCTGAAAACAAAACCGTGCTCGACGGTGCAACTGCTTTCAAGCTGAACGATACCTTTGGCTTCCCCTGGGAACTGACTGAAGAAATTCTGGAAGAAGCCGGCATGACTATGGATAAAGAAGGCTTCGACGCTGCGCTGGAGGTTCAGCGTAAAATGGCGCGTGAAGCACGCAACGATAAAGAGGGCCGTCCGGTTGTTTATAACACCAGCGGCATCAATGTTGCTGAACTGAAGGTTGACGAAGCTGCAACCGAAGCTAAGATTGTAAAAATGTATCCTGCGCATGACGCACAGCCGATTGAAAACGCTGCTGACGGCACTGATGTTGCTGTTATCTGCGACGTTACCGCTTTCCATGCTGAGGGCGGCGGCCAGCTGGGCGATATCGGTACTATTACCGCTTCGACCGGCGTTATCGCTGTAAATGTTACCAAAAAGCTGCCTGACGGCGCTGTTATTATGATCGGTTCCGTAACCGAAGGCACTGTTGCTGTAGGTGACGCTGTTACCTTTGCTGTAGACAAGGCACGCAAGATGGATATCGCTCGTAACCATACCGCAACCCATCTGCTGCATGCTGCTCTGAAACAGGTTCTGGGTGCCCATGTTAACCAGGCCGCAGCTATGTTGTCCGGACCGTCTGCGTTTTGACTTCTCCCACTTCTCTCAGGTAACTGCTGAGGAGCTGAAGGAAGTAGAGGCTATTGTCAACGAGCAGGTGCTGGCTGGCAAAGCTGTTAATATTGAAGAGCTGCCGATTGAGGAAGCTAAGAAGAAGGGTGCTACTGCTCTCTTCGGTGAAAAATACGGCAATATTGTTCGCGTTGTTACCGTTCCGGACTTCTCCATGGAATTCTGCGGTGGCAGCCATGTAAGCAATACTGCTCAAATCGGTATGTTCAAAATCGTTAGCGAAGGCTCCAGCGGTGCAGGCGTGCGCCGTATTGAGGCTGTTACCGGTCATGGTGCTGTGGCTCATGTAAATGCTACCGAGGAAATGGTGAACGTCTGGCTGCTGAGCTGAAATGCCGCTGCTGCGACGTTCCGACTCGTCTGGAGGCTCTGCAATGCGAGCTGAAGGCAGCACAGAAGAAGGCTGAAGAGCTGGCTGCAGAAATCGCTAAGGTGCAGGTAAGCAATGTTGCTGATCAGATTAAGGATGCTAACGGCGTTCCTGTTCTGGTACAGAAGGTTAATGCTGACAGCGTTGACGCTCTGCGTAATCTGGGTGACCAGATGCGTGATAAGGTGGGCGGCGTTGTTGTGCTGGCTGCTGTTATGGGCGAGAAGGTAAGCATTCTGACCATGGCTACTAAAGATGCAGTTGCTAAAGGCGTACATGCGGGCAACATCGTTAAGGCTGTTGCTAAGCTGTGCGGCGGTGGCGGCGGCGGTCGTCCGGATATGGCACAGGCTGGTGCTAAGGACGTAGCTAAGGTTGATGAAGCACTTGCTGCTGCTTTTGATATCGTTGCTGCTATGGTGAAATAATTACTTCGTTTAGCAGACGTTGAATTAAATATTACCTAAAAATAAAACTGACGAGGCAAATTTTGCTTCGTCAGTTTTTGTATCTCTGTAATAGTGCTTTCAGCCTGTTTGATTAATGTTGTAAAGATCGCTTGCCGAGAAGCATTTTTTGTTAAGCGTTATTGAAATATTGCTGAAATTTTCACTATGTATTTTTTGACAAAGAGTCCGAATCGTGATAAATTCATATTAGCAGGAGTTTTTATTTTGAGCGGAGGCTATGTCTCCCTATGTGTATATGTTATGAAGGAGGTTTTTCTTATGGCAGAAGATTTTGTTGGTGTAAGCGGTTCTCTTAATGAAAGCTTTGTCGGGGCAGATAATGATAAGCTGTTCGAGGTTCCTTTTGAAGCGCTGGAGGTGCGCATGGCTAAGGAAAAACCGCAGCTTGTACCCGGACTGACGGCTTTGAAGAAGGCTATGTTGCGCCTGCGTTTGAGCGTCTGATTAGCCCGCTGCTGAATATTAACCTGGGCGATGATGCGTTGCTGCTGGTTGCCGGCGATGAAAGAGTGCGCACGGAGCTGATCGGCAAGTATCTGCCTGTGATTAAAGCTGCTTTTAATGTTAGCAATGTGCGTGTTGTCGGTGGTGCACGCAACGGCTTTGGACGCATATTGAGGCTGTGAGTTTGTAGTTTTATAATGTGTATAAAAAAAACGTCGTGAGCTTATGAGTGCTGAACCGACCCCCTAAAGTTAGACCTAAAAATCTAATTTTAGGAGGTCGGTTTTTAATGGCAAAATACAGTTTTGAACTAAAGAAGAAAATAGTCCTGGAATATCTAAACGAAGAGGTCGGTTACACAACTTTAGCCCAAAAGTATGGTATACCTGCCATTAAAGTATAGAAACGTGGGTATATAACTATAATACTTTTGGAGATAAAGGCTTGTTTCGTTCTAGAAAAAATGGAACCTATTCTTTTGAAAAGAAGCTTTCTGTTGTAGAATTATATATGACAACAGAGGTTTCATATCAACAGCTCGCTCTGCAAGAGAACATACTCAATCCGTCGCTAATCGTACGCTGGGTAAATGATTTTCGTATTGCAGGTGCAGATGCTTTGAGACCTAAGAAGAAAGGGCGTAAGAAAAGATTTGAAATTACCTAAAGAAGAATTAAAATCAAATACTGAAACTAACGTTAGTGATGTTAGCACAGAACGCATAAGACAGCTTGAAGATGAATTACTGAAGTTAAGGATTGAGAATGCTATTTAAAAGAATTGAGGAGGCTGCGTTTGGAAGAGGAAACTCTTCTGAAAAAACATCGAGAATCATCCACAGCCTCCGAGGAGACTTCAGATTAAAGGATATTCTCGCAGTAGTTAAGTTTCCTAAAGCAACCTATATGTATTGGCAAACGCGTTTTAACAGACAGCCGCGCAACCAGAAGCTGGAAGAAAAGATTACAGAACTGCATAAAGAGCATAAAGACTTTGGTTATCGCAGAATGCATGGTATGCTTATAAAACTAGGCTATCATGTAACAAGAAGCGGGTTCAAAGAATTATGCAGAAACTAAAGTTTCAGGTATCATCATTTACACGTAAAAGCAGAAAATATAGCTCGTACAAAGGAAAGGTTGGCAATATAGCACCAAACAGGATTCATAGACGATTTAGAACAAGTATACCGCATCAGAAAATCACAACAGATACAAGCGAATTTAAATATTACGAAAGTAGATAAAAGTGGTCGAATGGTCATAAAAAATTGTATCTTGATCCGTTTATGGATATGTATAACAGTGAAATTATAAGCTATAGTATTAGTCGAAACCCATCTTCACAAGCTATTGTTTCTGCATTGACGCAAGCTATAGAAGTTACTAATGATTGCAAGTACAGAAGGACGTTCCATTCCGACAGGGGCTGGGCGTACCAAATGAAAGTGTATAACAAAATGCTAACGAAGAATAAAATTTTTCAGAGTATGTCACGCAAAGGTAATTGCTATGACAATTCAGTCATGGAGAATTTTTTCGGCGTACTAAAGCAGGAAATGTATTATGGTGTAGTTTATTACAGTTATGATGAGTTAAAAAATGCAATAGAAAAATATATTACTTATTACAACAAATATAGAATTAAGTCTAAACTTAATTGGATGAGTCCTGTAGAGTACAGGCTTAGTTTTGTTGCATAAAAATACGCAACAGATTCTAAATTCTGCTGCGTAATAAAAGTCTAACTTTTTGGGGTCACTACATGCTGATCATTGCTTACGACGTTTTTTGTAATTAACGTTTTACATTCTTATAAGCATTGCAAGCTTATCTTTACAAGCTGCCTGCTCTGTCCAAAAAGCCACGCAGAATGTCGCAGGAAGCAGCGAACTTAGCTTCTTCTTCTTCCGTCAGCTTCAGTTCAAGAATCTCTTCGATACCGTTCTTGCCGATGACACAGGGTACGCCGGCAGCAACGTTCTTCTGACCGTATTCGCCGTTGAGAGCGGTGGAGCAGGCAGATGAGCTTCTGATCATGGAAGATAGCCTTAATCAGCATGCAGGCAGCATTGGCAATACCGAATTCTGTGCAGCCTTTGCCGTCAACCTCAATATCGCCGGCTCTTTTGACCTGCAGCTGCACATCATCCAGACTGAGGGCAGCCAGCTTCGGACGTTCGCTGCGCAGCTGGGCAAAGCTCTTGCTGCCGATGCGGATGCGGGACCAGACAACGAAGCTGGAATTACCGTGCTCACCCATGCAGAAGGCTTGGATAGATTTACGGCTGTAGCCGGTAGCGGCGCTGAGTACGCGCAGCAGGCGGTAGCTTTCCAGGCTGGTGCCGGTGCAGAAGCAGCGATGCGAATCCCACTGCATCTGACGGCGGATATGCTCGCAGATAATATCTGCAGGATTGGAAATGCTGATCATAATTCCCTTGAAGTCAACCTGTTTCAGGTGGCTGATAACCTCGTTAGCCATCTTGATGGAATCATCAAACATATCCAGACGAGTTTCGCCGGGACGACGGCTGCGGCCGAAGGCCATTACCAGAATATCTGCGTCATTGAGCTCACTGTATTCACCGGCGCGGATTTTGCGTCGTGACCGCAAAGAGCACCGCTGACACAGTCGTCCAAATCCAGTGCCTGTGCTGCAGCTTTTTCCTTAAGAATATCAATCAGTACAATATCATCTGCTTCACCGGATTGGATGAGCGCTAAAGCAACGTGAGAGCCGACGTGACCTGCGCCGACGATTACAACCTTACGAGTTTTGAACATAACAGAGACCTCCTTATGAAACAGGGAACCGTCCCCACTTGTGCTGGAGATAGCTCCCTCATTTTTTCTATGCGGTGAAAATATGCCGGTGCAGTATTTATCCCGCTTCGCTATTTTATTTGTTTGCTTCTGCTTCGGCAATAACCTTATTGATATCTTCGATAAGAGCATCAACATCAATGCCGTGAGCGCCAGCGCCTTGACCGATGGTTTCGAAATGAGCAGCCATGCAGCCGATGCAGCCCAGACCATATTCAGCGAAAACCTCCATGATTTCAGGATGGTTTTGAACGGCTTCAATAATGCCGGTATCTTTAGTAACCATTGTATAAGTCTCCTTTTTATAAAAATTGTACACGAAATCCGTACTCATTCATTATATCATCTGTGCTTCTAAAAGCCAAATTTTATTACTGAAAATTTTTTGCGAAATAAGCTTGACAGAGTTCACGTTTTTTTGATTATTTTTTCACATTAAGCCGTGAAATACTTGCGTTTACGGCTAATAAACGATATAATGGAGAAAAGTGGTGCAATGTGGGTAAAAAGGGGGCGACAAAATGCTTTTAGGTGAATACGAACACACTCTGGATGCAAAAGGTCGTCTTGCTATGCCTGCTAAGCTGCGTGAAAGTTTGGGCAGTAAGTTTATAATTACCAAAGGTCTGGACGGCTGTCTTTTTGTTTACGATATGGAGCAATGGCATCAGTTGGAACAGAAGCTGGCAGCCTTGCCGATGAGCCGCAAAACAGCGCGTGATTTTACACGTTTTCTCTTTGGCGGTGCCTGCGAGGCGAATGTGACAAGCAGGGCAGAGTGCTTTTGCCGGCAAACCTGCGTCGTCATGCCGGTCTGGAAAAGGATGCTGTGATTGTGGGCGTAGGCAGCAGAGCCGAAATTTGGGATGCAGGCCGTTGGAACGAATATAACGAAGAAAATGCCGAGGATGTGAGCGAGCTTGCAGAGCAGCTTGCTGACTTAGGAATATAAGATTGGTGTTGGCTATGGAATTTAAGCATACAAGTATTCTGCTCGCTGAGAGCGTGGACTTTCTGATAACAGATAAAAATGGTATTTACGTGGACTGCACCATGGGCGGTGCAGGTCATAGCAGTGCGTTTGCCGCACAGCTGGAGGCAGGCGGTCTTTTGATTGGCATTGATCAGGATGATGATGCTATTGCTGCCGGTTCCGAACGCTTGCTGAACAAATTTACCTGCAAAACCGCAGTTGCCAAGTCCAATTTTGAAAATTTTTCCCAGGTATTGGATTCTATGGGAATCGATGAAATTGACGGTATCTTTTTTGATCTTGGTGTTTCGAGCTATCAGCTGGATACACCGGAGCGTGGTTTTTCGTATATGCATGACGGACCTTTGGATATGCGCATGAATAAAGAAGCAAGTCTGGATGCAGAGTACATTGTAAACCACTATAAGGAAGAAGAGCTGGCGGATATCATTCACCGTTACGGTGAGGAACGTTGGGCGAAGCGTATCGCACAGTTTATTGTGGCGGCACGCAAAGAAAAGCCGTTGACTACTACCTTTGAGCTGGTGGATGTCATCAAGAAGGCTATTCCCAAGGGAGCAAGACTTGACGGTCCGCATCCGGCGAAGCGTACCTTTCAGGCTATCCGCATAGAGGTAAACAACGAGCTGGGAATTTTGGCAGATACTATGGAAAGAGCCGTGAACCGCTTAAAGAGCGGCGGCCGTATCGGTGTCATTACCTTCCATTCGCTGGAGGACAGAATTATTAAGCAGACCTTTGCCAAGCTTGCCAAGGGCTGCACTTGCCCGCCGCAGCTGCCGGTGTGCGTATGCGGTAAAAAGCCTTTGCTGCGCAAAACAGGCAATATTGTTCCATCCAAGGCAGAGGTGGAAGAAAATCCGCGCAGCCGCAGTGCGCGCCTGCGTTATGCAATTAAGATTTGACAGATGCACATAGATAATTTTGATGTTTTGATGAAGGGTGATTTGATGCTTGCCAGAAAATACGATAATTATGCTTGGCAGGAGCAGCCTGCGAGCAATATGAGGTTCAGCAGCCTGCCCGCAGAAAAGTACATAGACCTGATCCGAGAAGAGTGCTGCGCAACAGAATTCTTAAAGCATTTTTACTTATTATGGCAGCTTATTTTATTGTTGTTTTACGCAGTAACGCTATGGTGCAATATGGCAATGAGCTGGTGAGCCTGCAACAGCAGGAGACTCAGCTTATCACCAAAAACAACGAGCTGAAAATCGAGGTTGAGCAGCTGAAGGTCCTGACCGTATTATCGGTTTGGCCGAACAGTATTTGGGTATGAGTGTTGCCCGCAGCAATATTTATGTTAAGGCTGGCGGAAGCAGCAATTCTTTGGCTGTGCATAACAAATAAACATAGCCATTCAGTTTATATTGTGATATAATTTGAATGGGTTTTTGGGAGGCAGCCTTTTGGCTGCCGTTTCAATTTAAATTCTATACTATAATTAAACTAGAAGTAATTTACGGCTTTGCTCCTTGAGGGGCAGAACGTAAAACAGGGGGGTTAATAAATGGAAAGCAATTAGCTTCACTCCTTGCCTTATTGCCGCAGGTGAGGTAATTGGCAGTGCCGATAAGTTATTACTGATGTAACTGCCGATTCCCGTGCGGTGGTAGCCGGCAGTCTTTTTATCTGCCTGAAGGGTGCAACTGTAGACGGACATAAATTTTTGACGATGGCTGCCGAGAAGGGCGCTGTTGCTGCGCTGGTGGAGGACGTTCCCGCTGAAGTACCGCAGGGTGTTACTCTTATTAAGGTTGCTGATACGCGTGAGGCTATGGAGCTGGTAACGCCGTATTTTTATGATTATCCGGGACGCAAGCTGAGAATGATCGGCGTGACCGGTACTAACGGCAAAACAACCTCGACGAATATTATTCGCCTGATTCTGCGTAAGGCAGGCTATAAGGTTGGTCTGATCGGCACTATCAATATTATGATTAACGATGAGATTACCGAATCTCATAACACTACTCCGGACGTAGTTGACCTGCAGAAAACACTGTACGCTATGTGCTGCGCCGGCTGTGACTACTGCGTAATGGAAGTTTCCAGCCATGCTTTGGCGCTGAAGCGTGTGGCAGGCATTGAATATGACTGCGCTGTGCTGACGAATATTACCCAGGATCACCTGGACTTCCATAAAACAATGGAAAACTATCGCGATGCCAAGAGCCTGCTCTTTGAGCATCTGACCGACGCAGTAAGCCGAATAAAAACGCTGTCTTCAATATGGATGATCCGAGCTCCGCAATTATCCGCGAGCGTACCAAGCCAACGTGCTGACCTACGCGAAGGCCATGATAATGACATCTATCCGCTGAGCTTTACGGTAGAACCTAAGCATATGCAGCTGCTGTTGCATACTCCGGTGGGCGAAATGGACCTGGAGCTGAAGATTACCGGCGAGTTCAACGTGTATAATGTTATGGGTGTTATCGGTGCAATGCTGGCTGAAAATATTGACAAGGATATCATTGGCTCCGTACTCGACGGTTTTGACGGCGTCCCTGGACGTTTCCAGCTTGTTGAGGCAGGACAGCTTATACTGTTATTGTAGACTACGCACATACTCCCGACGGTTTGGAGAACGTGCTGAAAACAGCGCGCTCCATTACCCGCGGTAAGCTGTGGGTTGTGTTCGGCTGCGGCGGTGACCGTGACAACAAAAAGCGTCCGCTGATGGGTGCGCTGGCGCTGGAGCTGGCTGACAATATCGTTGTTACCTCCGATAATCCGCGTACCGAGGATCCGGAGCTGATTATGACGAAATCTTTACGGCACTGCAAAATGTGCTGCAGGCAAGCACGTTACCCGTCTGAGCGACAGAGTGAGGCAATCTGCTATGCTTTGGCAGAGGCTGCTGACAATGATGTTATTCTGATTGCCGGCAAGGGCCACGAAAATTACCAGATTTTGAAGGACAGAACTATTCACTTTGATGATAAAGAAGTTGTAATGGAATACTGGAGTGATAAAAAATGCTGAAGGCCAGTGAAGTTTTAGCAGCTACTAAGGCTGTTTGTGCAGATTTTGAGTTTACCGGCGTAACCACCGATTCCCGTGCGGTAAGCCGGGAGAATTATTCGTAGCGCTGAAGGGCGATAATTTTGACGGCCATGACTATTGCGCCAAGGCTGTGGAGCTGGGTGCTGCGGGCGTTGTCGTATCCCATGAGGTGAGCGGCCTGCCTGCGGGCGTTGCTGTGTTCATGGTAGAGGATACGCTGCTTGCTTATCAGCAGCTTGCGCATGCCTACCG
>ENA-OQCS01001298-OQCS01001298.1-human-gut-metagenome-genome-assembly--contig:-NODE-1298-length-13054-cov-3.194941_pt1 | contig 13054 bp, 20 predicted proteins | sample MGYA00242757_ERZ504575 | MGnify/ENA primary metagenome ERZ504575 (study PRJEB26092, sample SAMD00036297) | human gut metagenome | host: Homo sapiens | study: EMG produced TPA metagenomics assembly of...
CCAGCGTGGTGCCGTGGCCGCCGATGAACTTGGTGGCGGAATGAACAACGATATCTGCGCCGTGTCAATGGGACGGATCAGGTACGGGGTGACCGAAGGTATTATCGATGGACCAGCGGCAGGCCGTGCTTGTGCGCGATGGCTGCAATGGCATCGATATCGGGATATCGCTGTTGGGGTTGCCCAGAGTTTCCAGATAGACGGCTTGGTGTTGGCTGGATGGCATTCTCCACCTCAGCCAGATCGTGTGCATTGACAAAGGTAGTGGTGACACCGAACTGGGTCAGGGTGTGCTCCAGCAGGTTGTAGCTGCCGCCGTAGATGGTCTTCTGAGCCACGATGTGGTCACCGGCCTGTGCCAGTGCTTCGATGGTGTAGGTGATGGCAGCGGCACCGGAGGCGGTTGCCAGAGCAGCCACGCCGCCCTCCAGCGCAGCGATGCGCTTCTCGAACACGTCCTGCGTGGAGTTGGTCAGGCGGCCGTAGATGTTGCCGGCATCTGCCAGACCAAAGCGGTCTGCTGCGTGCTGGCTGTTGCGGAACACATAGGAAGTGGTCTGATAGATAGGCACTGCACGGGAATCGGTTGCGGGATCGGCCTGCTCCTGGCCAACGTGAAGCTGCAGGGTCTCAAATTTATAGTTAGACATAGTATTTTACCTCTCTATTTATACTTATAGTATAATTTTCTGATACAAAAAATCCCGATGCGTAATACAAAAGCGCACCGGGCAAACACAATTCAAAGCTATTCTGTCAATGTCACATTCGGGTACACATTCGTGCACAGCAAGAGGGCATCGTACAGTTCACAGCCAGATGTTCTGCCCGGTCACCGCACATTCGCCCACAGCGGAAGTTTGCATGCAGCAGGTCGTTCCAAATCAGCTTCATATCCGTGCCCTCCTTTCCCGTAAAACTCTTTCCCACTCATCTACAAACCGGCACCTCTATCTGCTCTGTACCGGGAAGCAAAACCTTTGCTTCCTTTTTCCCACTAGGTTTGTGGATTTATTGTTTGCATTATATTCCCTCTTACCCAGTTCGTCAATAGGTTAATTCCAGTTTTTTTCAAATTGAGTTTTCTGCACGATGCGCAGCCCGCATTTGCAGCATCCCGTTGTGCAGTTCCAACAGGAGTAACACTTCTGCTTCTTCGAAAATTTTTATTTTTCCATTGATAAAACCTTAAAATTTTATTGTTATACTAAAGCTGTTCCTTGCAAACGCCCTGCAAATCGTTTATTATGGTAGCGTTCTTTTTTATCATCAAAGGAGTTTTTTCGATGCTGCATCGTTTCTTTCATTTTTTAAAGCAGAGCCTGCTCGTTGTTCTTTGCATCCTGCTGCTTGGCGGGCTGCTTGCAGGCGGCTGGTTCTTTTATCAGGCAGGCAGCTGTACCGCAGTGCCGCCAGCAGTTACCCAGTGGCTTCCATGTACGACACCATCTGTGCCCGCGGGAGCTATACTTCCTACGATGCGCTGCCGCAGATCTATATTAACGCAGTCATCTGCACCGAGGACGAGCATTTTATGACCCACAAGGGCATCGACCCGGGGGCCATTGCCCGCGCCCTGCTGGCCGACCTGCGCACCCACTCGCTGGCCGAGGGTGGCAGCACCCTGACCCAGCAGCTTGCCAAGAACGAGCTGTTCACGCAGGACAAGCATCTGGCCCGCAAGGCTGCGAGATGCTTGCTGCTTTTGATCTTGAAAAGACCTACTCCAAGCAGCAGATCTTTGAGATGTACGCCAACACCATCTATTTTGGCAGCGGGTATTATGGCATTGCAGAAGCTGCGAGGGCTACTTTGGCAAGGAACCGGCCCAGCTGACCGATGCCGAAGCGATCTATCTGGCGGGTATGCCCAACGCGCTTCCACCTACGCCAGCAGTCCGGAGCTTGCCTTCAAGCGGATGCAGGTGGTGCTCAAGCGGATGGTCAAGTGCCGCGTGCTCACCCAGCAGCAGGCCGATGCCATTGCCGCAGATGCTGAAAACTTAACGGTTTAAACAAGACACCGCACCCTGTCTGCTGCGGATCAGACAAGGCGCGGTGTTTTGTTTTGCGGTATTTGGTTTGTAAAGGAGGAATCATGTTACCCTTTCAGGCGGTTGCGGCCCCGCCTGTCGGTAGCATTATCATACCAAAGAATTTCTGCGAAAGCATGTTATTTATATGAAGCTTTTATGAATTTACCGGTTCTTTGCCGCTGTCATGCTGTCACTCCGGGGCTTTCATGCTTTCCACCATGCTGATATGCCGCACATGCCGCCGCATGGCAAAGCACACCACAAAGGTGAACAGCATCGTCAATGCCACTGCCAGCAGATAACTGTGGGGTGCAATGGTGCGAATAAACATCAGCTGATCCATTTCCACGGTCAGGACGATGAACCGGTGCAGCGGCACGCCCAGCAGCAGGCCCACGCCGGAGCCGATGAGGGACAAAAGCTCGATCTCGCGGAAGATGTAGCGGTACACTTCTTTGTCATAGAAGCCCAGCACCTTGATAGTGGCAAGCTCCTTTTTGCGCTCGGCAAGGTTGACGCTGATCAGGTTGTACAGCACCACCGCCGCCAGTGCCGCCGCGCACACGATGATCAGCACCACCACGTAGTTCAGGCTGCCGATCAGGCTGCCGAACATGGAGGTGGTGTCCTCGGTGAAGCTGACGCTGCTCACATAGTTGCAGCCCAGCAGCTTTGTGCGCAGGGCGTTGTACTCCGCCTCGGTGGTACAGCCGGTCAGGCCGTAGACGGTGTTCCACTCCGGCGTGCTGCCCAGCAGGGCCTGCAGCTGCGCATTGGAGAGATACAGCCGGGTGAACATGTAGTTCTCGGTAATGCCGGTCAGCACCAGCGGCACGCGGCTTCCGTCTGCAGCCTCCACATAGAACGTATCGCCCACGCTCAGCTCCAGATTCAGGGCCGTTTTTTCGGTCAGGATCACGCTGTCCTCTTCAAAGGGAATGGGGTCGTGGCCCACCCGGGTGCGGAAGGTGAAGTATTCGGTCATCCGGGCATCGTCCTCCGCGCCTACGATGCTGACATCGGCGCTCCCGCCCTCTTCATTATAAAGGGTGGTGGACTTTGTGTAGAACGCGCCCCAGCTGTGGACCGCACTGCTGCTGTCCAGCGTGTCGGCAAGGCCCTGCTCCATGGTCAGCGCCTTTTCATCGCTGAGCGAGATGGTGAGATCGTTGTGGGTCAGCTGCCCAGACTGCTTGTCCACGATGGCAGGATGGAATCCTGAATGCCAAAACCGATCAGCAGCAGCGCCGTGCAGCCTGCCACGCCCAGCACTGTCATGAAAAAGCGCTTTTTGTAGCGGAACAGGTTGCGGGCTGTGGTCTTTTGGGAGAAGCTCATGTGCTGCCACAGCGGGGTGATGTACTCCAAAAAGATGCGCTTGCCTGCCACCGGGGCCCGGGGCAGCAGCAAAGCTGCAGTCTTTTCCTTCAGGCTGGCACGGCAGGCGTTCCATGTAGCAAAACCGATGACGGCCGCGCTGATGGCTACGCTGCTGCCGCCATGCCGGGGTAAAAGTGCAGCGTAAAGGTGGACATGCTGAAGATCATCTGGTAAGCATACCAGATGATGAGCGGGAACACCACAAAACCGATGACCATGCCCACGATGCTGCCCAGCACGCTGGCGCTGAGGGCATAGAACAGATACTTGCCTGCGATCTTTGCGTTGGAGTAACCCAGAGCTTTCAGGGTGCCCAGCTGCAGGCGGTTCTCGTCCACCATGCGGGTCATAGTAGTAGTGGCCACCAGCGCCGCCACCAGGAAGAAGAACACCGGGAACACCCGTGCAATGGCATCCATGCGGTCGGCATACTGCTCAAAGGTGACAAAGCTCACGGTGGAGCTGCGGTCCAGCACATACCACTCGCCGCTCTTGATCTGGCTCACCTGCTCCTCGGCATCGTTCAGCTGGGCAAGGCCGTCGGCCAGCTGCTGTTCGGCATCGGCCTTCCGGCTCTCGTACTCCGCGCGGGAATCGGCCAGCTGCTGCACGCCGTCGTTGTACTGCTGCCAGCCTTCGTCCAGCCGGGTGCGAGCCGCATCAAACTGGGTGTAGGCTGTGGCCGTGCCGGTGGTGAGCTGCAGCTGCCCCTGCAGAAGCTTTACCTTCATCTGGCGCAGTGCTGCCTTTGCCTCAGTCACCAGCTGCTCGTTGGAAAGGCTGGGCGAAGAGATCAGCCCCTGTGCATACATCTGGCGCTTGCCTCGTCCAGCTGGGCTGATAGCCGTTCAGCTGGCCGCTGATGTTGTCGTAAGCATCCTGCGCCTTCTGCAGGGCATCCCGCAGGTCGGTGTACTCTTCATCGGCAGGTTCCGCTTCGTCCAGCGCCTTCTGCGCGTTGTGCAGAGCCGTTTCGGCATAGCCCAGCAGCGGGTCGGCCACCTTTTTCAGGTTCACCAGCATCTCGATCTGCTGCAGCTGATCCTCAAATTCCAGCAGCTGCTGCTCGCCGCTCACCAGCTCGTCCGCACCGCCCTGCATGGTATCCGGCAGGGCCTTTTTGTTGGCGGCAAGCTCCGCTTCGCCCGCGTCCAGCTGGGCTTTGGCGCTGTCCAGCTGTGCCTGTGCATCGGCCAGCTGCTGCTCTGCTCCGCAAACTGACGGTCTGCTTCGGCTTTTTTGTCGTTGTACTCGGCCCGGGCATCGGCCAGCTCTGCACTGGCATCCTCGATCAGCTCCGCCCGCCGGGCCGTGCACTGTGCGCCGCTGATGGCCTTTACCCTTGCGGCTGTGTCATCCACTGCTGCCTGATACGCGTCCGAGTAATTATCATACAGGCCGGCATTTTTTACTTTGAGATAGCACACCGTATAATAATCCGTGGTTAGGCTGCCCTCCGGCAGGAACACAATATCATCCAGCTGGCCGTCACCGGCGGTGCTGCTCTCCTTGTCCGTGGAAAAATGCTGCGGGTCCTGCACGGTGCCCACTACCGTGAACTGCTTCCGGCTCACATATTCGGTGTCCTCCGGCAGGGTGAGCACCGTGCCCGGTTCCACCGGGTCGCCGTAGCCCATCACATGCACCACGCACTCGTCCGGGGCCTCAGGCATCCGCCCGAGAGCAGCACCAGACGGTTCATATTTTCTGCCGTGTCGGCCCCGGGGTCGGCGGGCAGCTGCTGCAGGCGCACCACCGCCGTCTCGCTCTGGCCCTGCCACTGGGCCTCCACGTCCTGATATTTCACCGGCTGCACAGCCTCCACGCCGTCCACGGCGGCAATGGCGGCAATGTCCTCCTCCGAAAGGCCCAGCGTGGACAGCACCCGCAGGTCGAACACGTTCTGCTGCACGTAGTATTTCTGCCCGGCGATGCGCATGCTGGGCGCAAAACTCATCAGCCGGTCAGCATCATCACGCCCAGCGCTACGATGCCGAACAGCGAGACCATGCGGCTCAGGTTGTCCTTCATTTCCCGCAGGATGTTTTTACGATAACTTTTCAGCACAGCTCTCACCACTCAATCTCCTGCACCGGCACAGGGTGCTCGTTGACCTGATTGGAGACGATCTTGCCGCTGCGCACCTGAATGATGCGGTCTGCCATCGCCGTCAGGGCGGTGTTGTGGGTAATAACGATCACCGTGCGGCCGGTGCGGCGGCAGGTATCCTGCAAAAGGGCCAGCACCTGCTTGCCGGTCTTGTAATCCAGTGCACCGGTGGGCTCGTCGCAGAGCAGAAGCTTGGGATTTTTGGCCAGTGCGCGGGCAATGGACACCCGCTGCTGCTCGCCGCCGGAAAGCTGGGCCGGGAAGTTGTTCAGCCGCTCTCCCAGACCCACACCGCGCAGGGTCTCTTTGGGGTCCAGCGGGTCACGGCAGATCTCGCTGGCCAGCTCCACATTCTCCAGTGCGGTCAGGTTCTGCACAAGGTTGTAGAACTGGAACACAAAGCCCACATCGTACCGGCGGTAAGTCGTCAGCTCTCTGGCGGTAAAGTGGCTCACATTCTGGCCGTCCAGCCAGACGTTTCCCTCGTCGCAGCTGTCCATGCCGCCAAGGATGTTCAGCAGGGTGGTCTTGCCTGCGCCGGAGGGCCCCACGATGATGCAGAACTCGCCCTTATCCACATAGAAATTCAGGTGGTCTGCGGCGGCGATCTTCACACTGCCGGTCTGGTAGTATTTGCAAACGTCCTCAAACTCCACAAAATGCTCCATGGCGTTTTTTCCTTTCTATCGGGAATGCATACTGTTTCAATTTAACTATAACATCTCCCGGCAGACTTTGCAAAGACATCTGCGCAAATTTTCAAAAACTTAACAGAAAAGCGCAAAAAGGGCCGCTGCACATCTCTGCGTGCAGCAGCCCTTTCATCATTTGATCTCAGCGGTCAGCGCCCCACGATCAAATCGCGGCGGCAGCGCAGGCCCACGGTGAGGAAGGTGTTTTCGCCCAGTCGGCGCAGCACCACGCGGTCGGTGCCCTTCTGGCCCTCCACCAGCAGAGACAGGTTCAGGGTGGTGGAGCCCTTCTCAGTCTGGACACCAGCGTGCTCACGCCCTCGTTCAGCAGGGTCTGCATGTCCTGCACGGTGGTGCGGAAAGTAGCAGAACCGGCGGGCACATCCAGCGTCAGCACACTGTCCTTCTGGCGGGCAGTGTACAGCACTTCTCTGCCGAACAGGCCCTTGACGGTGTAACGGGCCTCGCTCTTTTTCGCCGCTGCATCTGCGGACGGGGCGGCCAGCTCATCGCCGGAGATCAGCATGATATTTCCCTGAATGGGGTTTCCCTCCGGTGCGCCGTAGCCGCCGTAGGTGGGGTCCTTTTCGCCGATCGCCACATCGGCGCTGTGCAGGGCGATATCCCCCTGCACCATCTGCTCCTGCGGGGGCAGATAGCCTGCGGCAGCAGGGTCGTTGATGTCTGCCTCTGCGGCAAATGCGCCCACGCTCAGCATGGCGGCAGCACCCAGCACTGCAGCGGTGGTGGTGACGGTACGGACAAATTTATGGTTCAGTTTCATTTGGAATACCTCCGTTGACGGCGGTTTTGCACCGCACATTTTTGTTTTGTGGAAAACCATGGTCTGCCATGCGGTGTAATACAAAACCGCCGCATCTGTCTTATAAACGGATGCGGCGGCGGGATTATTGCAGCAGGCTAAAAAAAATTTTTGGCAGCTCTGCCGCCGGGGTCACTGGGCTGTGCCGGTTCCCGGTTCAGGATCTCCATGAACTCCTCGCCGGTGATAGTCTCTTTCTGGTACAAATACTGTGCCAGCTCATCCAGCTTGGCGCGGTTGTCGGTCAGGATGCGGACAGCCTTTTCGTGCTGGGCCCGGACCAGCTCCACCACCTTCTGGTCGATCTCGCGCTGGGTCTGCGCCGAGCAGGCCAGCGAGGTGTCACCGCCCAGATACTGGTTGTTCACGGTCTCCAGCGCCACCATGTCAAAGTCCTTGCTCATGCCGTAGCGGGTAAGCATGGCGCGGGCAAGCTTGGTGGCCTGCTCGATATCGTTGGAGGCACCGGTGGTGATGGATCGGAACACCACTTCCTCGGCGGCGCGTCCGCCGGTAAGGGTGGCGATCTTGTTTTCCAGCTCTTCCTTGCTCATCAGGTAGTGGTTGCCCTCGTCCACCTGCATGGTGTAGCCCAGTGCGCCGGAGGTGCGGGGGATAATGGTGATCTTCTGCACAGGGCAGAGTTGGATTGCTTGGCCGCCACCAGTGCATGGCCGATCTCGTGGTAGGCCACGATGCACTTTTCCTTGTCGGTGAGGATGGAGTTCTTCTTCTGGTAGCCTGCAATGACCACCTCGATGCTCTCCTCCAGATCGGCCTGGGTCACGCTCTTGCGGCCTGCACGCACAGCGCGCAGGGCTGCTTCGTTGACAATGTTGGCAAGTTCCGCACCGGATGCACCGGAAGCCATGCGGGCCACAGTGTTGAAGTCGATGCCCGGGGCCAGCGCCACCTTTTTGGCGTGCACTTTCAAAATCTCTTCGCGGCCCTTAAGGTCGGGCAGCTCCACCGGCACACGGCGGTCAAACGTCCGGGACGGGTCAGCGCCGGGTCCAGCGAATCCGGGCGGTTGGTAGCCGCCAGAATGATGACGCCGGTGTTGCTCTCAAAGCCGTCCATCTCGGTGAGCAGCTGGTTCAAAGTCTGCTCACGCTCGTCGTTGCCGCCGAGATTGCCGCTGTTGCGCTTCTGACCGATGGCATCGATCTCATCGATGAACACGATGCAGGGGGCCTTTTCCTTGGCCTGCCGGAACAGGTCGCGCACCTTGGATGCGCCCATGCCCACGAACATCTCCACGAATTCAGAGCCGGAAATGGAGAAGAACGGCACGTTGGATTCGCCTGCCACGGCCTTAGCAGCATGGTCTTGCCGGTGCCCGGAGGGCCCACCAGCAGAATGCCCTTGGGCATGGATGCGCCAATGCTCTCGTACTTGCCGGGGTCGTGCAGGTAATCCACGATCTCCTGCAGGTTTTCCTTAGCTTCATCCTCACCGGCAACATCCGCAAAGCGGATGCCGTGGGTGGACTGCACATAGACCTTGGCATTGGATTTGCCCACGCCGCCGAACATCATGGACCCCGGGCCGCCGCCGGCCTTTTCCATCAGCTTTTTGTTCATCTGGTTGCCGATGAAGCTGAACAACAGGATGGGCAGCAGGAACCAGATCAGGAAATTGAGCATCGGCGACCCCTGCTCCACGATCTCGCTGGAAAACTGTGCTCCGGCATCATACAGGCGCTGGGTAAGCTCCGGGTCGTTCATCAGGCCGGTCTTGTAGACCTGCTTTTCCTCTTTATCGGTAAAAATGATCTGGTTGGATTCGATATCCACACGGCCGATGTTCTTTTCCTCGGTCATGGTCATAAAGGTACCGTAGTCCACTTCCTCCACCTGACGCTCGCTCATCCACGGCAGCAGCACAAGGTTGAGCAGCAGCAGGACCGCCAGCACGATGGCGTAGTAGATCGCCAGCGGCTTTTTGGAAGGTTTGACTTCTTTCATGTGGCAATTCCTCCTTTGGTTCCTGATGCAAGTAGTATAGCACAGTAAAACCGGGCGCAACAGCAATTCGAGCACAACTTTCCAAAAACTTAGCAAATTGTTAACATTAACGCCTCGTGCATAATTTTGGAAAATTCTGCCCCTTATTTTGTGAAATTGTTTCATTTTGAGAATGAGTCAGATTGCTTGACACTGCCCGCGAATCATGCTAAACTTAGTCCACTTTGAAAAAAGCACAAATGCGTTGACGGGGAAAAAACGATTTTCCTCTGCGTACAGAGAGCCGCCGGGTGGTGCAAGGCGGGTGCAGAGGGTTTCGGTTACTGGCCCTGAGCGGCAGGGCTGAACACACAAGTAGGCTCTGACGGATGTCCACCGTTACAAGGACAGCAATTCGCTGCAAAAAGCCGATCGTGCAAAGCGGCTGTGCCCAAAGGCGCAGCAAAGAGAGTGGTACCACGGGTGCCCTGTAGTTTGAACTTTACAGGCTCTCGTCTCTCAAGGTTTTCGCCTTGAAAGACGAGAGCCTTTTCATATGTAACTCCTTCAGTCAGCTTCCTCGGGGAGGGAGCCTCTGGCGAAACGGGAAGCTTTACCGCACTGCCAAGGGCCCATCTCAGAGGGGGCTGTCACCGCAGGTGACTGGGGGAGTTGGGCAGGAAAAACCTCAAAAGTGTAAATCGTTTGGGAGGACGCACATTATGATGGACGCAACCAAGTACGCTCCGGGTTACTACCCGGTACCCGCAGGCTATGACAGCTGGGTAAAGAAGGATCACATTGAAAAAGCCCCCGCATGGTGCAGTGTGGACCTGCGCGACGGCAATCAGGCCTGATCGTGCCCATGAGCCTTGAGGAAAAGCTGGAGTTCTTCCAGATGCTGGTCAAGATCGGCTTCAAGGAGATCGAGGTGGGCTTCCCTGCCGCCAGCGACACCGAGTACGAGTTCCTGCGCACCCTGATCGAGAAGAACATGATCCCCGAGGATGTCACCGTGCAGGTGCTGACCCAGTGCCGCGACCACATCATCCGCAAGACCTTCGAGGCCGTCAAGGGCGCACCCCGCGCGGTGATCCACTTCTATAATTCCACCTCTGTGGCCCAGCGCGAGCAGGTGTTCCACAAGAGCAGGGAAGAGATCAAGAAGATCGCCACCGACGGCGCAAAGCTGGTCAAACAGCTGAGCCAGGAATACGAGGGCAACTTCCTGTTTGAGTACAGCCCCGAGAGCTTTACCGGCACCGAGGTGGACTATGCTGTGGAGGTCTGCAACGCAGTGCTGGACATCATGCAGCCCACCCCTGACCGCCCCATGATCATCAACCTGCCTGTCACGGTGGAAATGAGTATGCCCCATGTCTACGCCAACCAGATCGAGTATTGCGACAAGCACCTCAAGTACCGCGACAGCGTGATCATCTCCACCCACCCCCACACGACCGCGGCACCGGTGTGGCCTGCGCAGAGCTGGCAGTGCTGGCGGGCGCACAGCGCGTGGAGTGCTGCCTGTTTGGCAACGGCGAGCGCACCGGCAATGTGGACGCCGTAACGCTGGCCATGAATATGTACAGCCACGGCGTAGACCCCAGACTGGACTTTTCCGATATGCCCGCCATCTGCGCCACCTACGAGCGGGTGACCCGGATGCATATCTACGAGCGTACCCCCTACGCCGGGCAGCTGGTGTTTGCCGCCTTCTCCGGCAGTCATCAGGACGCCATTGCCAAGGGCATGGCGTACCGCAAGCAGACCGGCGAACACCGCTGGACCTGTCCCTACATCCCGGTGGACCCCCACGACATTGGCCGCACCTACGACGCCGATGTCATCCGCATCAACAGCCAGAGCGGCAAGGGCGGCATCGGTTTTGTGCTGGAACAGAACTACGGCTACAATCTGCCCCCCAAGATGCGGGAGGCACTGGCTACAAGGTCAAGAGCGTGTCCGACCACAGCCACAAGGAGCTGAGCGCCGCGAGGTGCTGCACATCTTCGAGGATACCTACCTCAACCGTGCAAAGCCGCTGAATGTGGTGGAAGCCCACTTTGCACAGGTAAACGGCATTACCGCCACAGTCACGCTGGAGCTGAACGGGCAGCGCAAGGTGGTCACCTCAGTGGCAACGGCCGTCTGGATGCCGTAGCCAACGCTATCCAGAGCGCACCGGCATGGACTTCCATCTGGAAAACTACTCTGAGCACAGCTTGGACGAGGGCTCTACCTCCCGCGCAGCCTCCTATGTGGGGCTTGTCTGGGGCGACAACACAGTCACATGGGGTGCCGGTACCGACACCGACATCATCGTGGCCGGTATCCGCGCCCTTGTCAGCGCAATCAACAATCGATAAAAAGGAGAAAACTACCATGGGAATGACCCTGACGCAGAAGATCCTTGCTGCACACGCCGGACTGCCGGAGGTCAAGGCAGGCCAGCTGATCAACGCAAGTTGGACATTGTGCTGGGCAACGATATCACCACCCCGGTGGCCATCAACGAGTTTGAACGCGCCGGTTTCGACCGCGTGTTTGATAAAGAGCATATCGCCATTGTACTGGATCACTTTGTACCCAATAAGGATATCAAGAGCGCCACCCAGTCCAAGCAGTGCCGGGAGTTCGCCAATAAATACGATATCCTCAACTTCTACGATGTCGGCCAGATGGGCATTGAGCACGCGCTGCTGCCGGAAAAAGGCATCGTCACCGCCGGTGACTGCGTGATCGGTAATAACCTATTTCGTTAGCGTTTAATACTGTCATGGCTTATCCTCCGTTATTGCAGACATTACGGGCATCATCAGTGCTTTTTGCCTGCGAGCTTTTCTTCACGTCTTGCCTTGCCGAACATCATCATCTGCGGCTTATCCCTGAGAAGATCAAGATCTACCTCGGTAAGCGGTATCTGCTCCTTTATCATAGAGGTATAGATACCTGCTCTTGCTACGTCGCCCATAAGGATGAAGCCCTTCAGCAGACCGTCCTTGAATACCAGCTTCTTGTAGATTTCCTTGTCTGCGTCTTCGGTAATGTCCTCATCGCCGTCATAGCTTCCGGCTGTTATGATATGCAGACCGTAGAAACCTATGGCATTCATCGGTATAGCGTTCAGATAAAGCGTTTCCTCGCCTGCCATATTTTTACCTGCGACCTCGCCCTGCATAAATGCGTTAGGCAGAAGTGCGAGTATCCTGTCGGTATTTGACGAACAATCGTGGCTTACTGTGCAGTCGCCTGCGGCATAAACGTTGTCGATCGTTGTCTGCTGGTGAAGGTCGGTTATTATACCTTTTCAACCTTGCCGCCCGCATCGCTTACAAGCTCTGTGTTAGGCCTTACTCCGACAGCTATTACAAGAATATCAAAATCCACCGTTTCGCCGTTTTGTCAGCTTAGCACTGTTTTTGAGAACTGCTCAACGCTTGTGCCGAGGATAAATTTCGTTCCTTTATCCTCGATATGCTTCTGCATTATCTCACCTGCACGGACATCAAGAATACTCGGAAGTATCCTGTCCGCAAGGTCGACTACCGTAATATCGGCATTCAGATGATGAAGTGCCTCCGCACATTTAAGACCGATAAGACCTGCACCTATTATAAGTACCTTTGTGCCGGCTGTGACTTTTTCACGGATAGCCTTTGCACTGTCCCACGTCATGAATGTGAACTTGTCCTCGACTTATCGATGTCCTTCATCGGAGGAACAAACGGTTTTGAACCCGTTGCTACCAATAACTTATCATACTGTACTTTCTCTCCGTTGTCAAGTACCACACAGCCGTTTTCGATTTTCTCGGCACGCACCGAGAAGATGACCTTTACATTGTTCTTCTCGTAGAAATCAGGCTCTCTGTAGTATATCTTGTCGTCGGCAACCTTGCCTCAAGCCAGTAGCTTATAAGCGGTCTTGAATATGTGTGATATGCTTCGTCCGTGATTATCGTTATACTGCCGTCCCTGTCAACCGAGCGTATTCCCTGTACCGCACCTATTGCGGCGGCGGGTAGTTTCCTATGATAACATACTTTTCATTTCGCTCCTCCTTATCT
>ENA-OQCS01001299-OQCS01001299.1-human-gut-metagenome-genome-assembly--contig:-NODE-1299-length-13054-cov-1.589387_pt1 | contig 13054 bp, 19 predicted proteins | sample MGYA00242757_ERZ504575 | MGnify/ENA primary metagenome ERZ504575 (study PRJEB26092, sample SAMD00036297) | human gut metagenome | host: Homo sapiens | study: EMG produced TPA metagenomics assembly of...
CCTGATCTGTTCCGCATTCCGCTGTTCGTCTTTTAGCAGGCAGTTGTTTATCTTTTCTTCCTTTGCAAGATTCAACACGGTCTTTCCCGCGGCAGTCAAGTACCGCAGACCGTATGACATCTATATAGAGGAATATCCGCACTTAGCCAGCTCATGGCATCGGTGAACGGGAACGAGTTCCTGACCGACCCGACAGGCAGCAGGCGTTTCCTGCCGTTTGAAGTCCTGCATATAGACAAGCCGGGGACAGAAGCCATCCGTATGGATAATGTCTATTCCGAAGCCATGTACCTGTATCGGCAAGGTGTACGGTACTGGTTCAACGATACGGAGATTGAAGAGCTGTACAAGGTCAGTGCAGGTTTTCAGGTGCAGACGGTGGAGTTTGAGATGCTGATGCAGCATTTCGAGAAACCGGAAGAGGGGGAAGAAAACCTGTTCTTTATGACAACGGCACAAATCCTCACCTGTTTACGGAATGTGTGCCCCATGCAGTTATCAGAAAACGGTTGGGGGAAGCGTTGCGGAAAGCTGGGTTCAAACGGGTACAGAAACGCATAAACAACGGTGGTTATTCGGTATATGGATATAGGATAAAGCCTGTTCCAACCCCTTACACCGATAACGATTACGGTTAGGAATCCGCTTTGCAGTAGGTTGATATTGCCATGCAGCAACTACCCTAAAAACAACTTACTGCACATTAACTATTGAATATCAACCATTTGCAACAGGTGCAGTAAGCAGTAAGATAAAACCCGGAACTTCGGAAAATTTGAGAAAAAAGAAAAAGCAGATGCCAACATGGATAGTTTTCTCTCTTTTTATATAGGAATAACTTACTTATCTTACTGCATAAGAGATAATACATTGAAAGAAAAAGAATTAGGTGCAGTAAGTCCGTATCTTTTCTTCTTACTGCTTTCTTACTGCCTTACTGCAATCATCCAACATCTAAAAAACAAAAATTATGACTTATCAGGAAGCTAACAGCATAAGTATCAAGGACTATTTGGAATCATTGGGCATCCTGTCCGTAGTGGATAAACTTTATTACGGTATGTACCACAGTCCGTTACGTCAGGACGATACGCCCAGTTTCAAGGTGGATTACGGTGTAAACCTTTGGTGTGACTTTGGGACGGGTGAGGGCGGCTCGCTCATCGACCTTGTGATGAAACAGTACGGATGCAACGCTTACGGGGCTATCAGCGACTGGAACAGGACTATTACTCCGCCAATACTTTCTTTCAAGGGAAAAATATCCCCGAAAAGAATCCGGCAAGGGAGGAAAGGAAGCGACCAGCCAGCCGGTAGAAATCCGTAGCATCCAGCCGTTACAGCATCCGGCACTCACCAATTATCTGAAAAGCCGGGGCATTGCGCCCGAAGTGGCAGCGGACCATGTGCAGGAAATGTATTACCGTGTAAACGGGAAGCCGCTTTTTGCGCTCGCTTTCAAGAACGATGCCGGAGGGTACGAACTACGCAATCCCGGTTACAAGGGCTGCACCTCTCCCAAAGACATCACACGCATACAGTTTGCAGGAAAGAAAAACGATGCCTGTTTCGTGTTCGAGGGATTTATGGACTACCTTTCTTTCCTAACCATCCGGCACAAGAACAGCCCGATTTATCCCTGTATCGACTGGCAGGATTACATCATCCTGAACTCGACCGCCAATGTGGATAAAGCATTATACCCGTTAGGCGAGTACGAAAAGATACACTGCCTTTTGGATAATGACGAAGCCGGACGTAAAGCCACCCAAGCCATACAAAAGGAATACGGCTGGCGTGTGCGTGATGCCTCACACCTGTACAGCGGACACAAGGACTTGAACGACTACCTATGTCAAAAGTCCAGTCTTCCGGAGAAGCAAACGCAGTCTGCCAAGCAGCCGAATCAGGAAGAGAAAAACAAACAATCTCCCGGTGAAAAAAGAAAAAGGGGCAGACGGTTGTAGGCAGGAGAACAGGCAAGGCATACCAACGGCAAGCGGTGTGATTCAGGAGAGCAAGGTTATGTTTCGGTAGACCGAAACCCCTTGCTTTGCCTGACAGCAAAGAAAATTTCTCCCGTTGGTCGCAATTTTAAAGATACCATTCAATAAGCAAAACGTATGACAGAGATAAGGAACAAGGCAGGAGGTCGCCCGGCAAAGAGCCGGATAGACAAACAAAAGAGAGTAGTCAGTACAAAGCTGACCGAACTTCAATATTACGCTATCAAGAAGCGAGCCGGAGAATCCGTCTGCCCGTCAGCGAGTACGTCCGGCAAGCGGTCGTTTCGGCAGAGATAACGCCACGGTTGAACAGGCAGGATGCCGACACTATCCGCAAGCTGGCAGGGGAAGCCAACAACATCAATCAACTGGCGCACCGGGCAAATGCCGGAGGGTTCGCACTGGTAGCGGTGGAACTCGTGAAACTAAAGAACAGGATTATTGAAATCATAAACCAGTTATCGAATGATTGGAAAATAAAAAAGGGAAGCGGATTTAAAGGCTGTGTAAACTATGTGCTGGATAAGGAACAAGCGACTTTGCTTCATGCGGAGGGAGTACTAACAGAAAGCAAGCAGGATATTATCCGTAGCTTCTGCACGCAAACCGAAATGAATCCCAATTTAAAGAAGCCGGTCGGACATATTGCGTTAAGTTATTCGGCAGTGGATGCGCCCAAGCTGACGGACGAGAAAATGATACAGTTGGCGCAGGAATATATGCATGAAATGAAAATCACCGATACGCAGTATATCATCGTGCGCCACCAAGACCGGGAGCATCCGCACGTGCATATCGTATTCAACCGAATAGACAACAACGGAAAAACGATTTCGGATAAAAACGATATGTACCGGAACGAGCAGGTTTGCAAGAAACTGAAAGCAAGACACGGGCTTTATTTCGCTAAAGGGAAAGAGCAGGTGAAACAACACCGTTTGAAAGAGCCGGATAAATCAAAATACGAGATTTACACGGCTGTAAAGAACGAAATCGGGAAAACAAGGAACTGGCAGCAATTACAGAAGCAGTTAGTGGAAAAGGGTATCAATATTCATTTCAAGCGCAAGGGACAGACGGATGAGATACAGGGTATTTCCTTTTCCAAAGGTGAATATACATTCAAAGGTTCGGAGATTGACCGCAGTTTCAGTTTTTCAAAACTGGATAAATACTTCGGAAATACAGGACTGACGACAGCCGGAAACAACAAACAGACAATTTATACACCTGTTCAGGAGCCAGCTACAAACAAAAGTAATAATTCACTGATAACAGGTTTGGGCGGTTTGTTCTTCCGTTTCGTCCTCTCCGGCTCGATGAAACGCCTGACAATCCCGATTTGAGAAAGAAGAAGAAAAAGAAACGACAATTTAAGTTATAAACGAATGGAAGAGAATTTGATTTTAGAAGGACTTCTCTCTATGGTTGCGGAACTGAAAGAGAAGCAAGAAAAGCAGGTGATACCAGCCAGCGGGAAGAGACGATAAGCGACTGGATGTTATTGAACAACGTATTTTAGAGATGCAGAACAAACCTGCCATTTCTGAAAATACGGTGCAGGAGATTTTGAACCAAATCGCCTGTATTAAGAAAAGACAGTCAGGCAATCAGAAACAAGACCTTGATGATATAAAGGGAATGATTGTGACTTCGCACCGATATTTCAAAGAGAAATTAAAGGAACTGTTTCCGACAGATACCCGGCAGCAGGAAAAGGTAGAAGCCGTTTCGTTATACGATAAAATCCTAAGCCGGATAACTCCATATCTGCAACCGAAGTTCTTTCTTTTTTCAGCAGGAATAATTATCGGTATTGTTTCGTTAATCCTGAATGTTCGTTTTATGGAACGTATGCAACAGTTACAGGACAATGATATAAAATACCGTTATCTCCTGATGAAAGGGAAAGCGGACGGGAATATGCTTAATCTATTGGAACTAAAGTTTATCCGGGAACGGGAACAACGCTTTCATTCAGGACTTGACAGAGACAGTTATTGATTTTGAATACCGTAGCAGAAAGCAAGCGGAAGCATTGGAAAGGGCAAGGTTACTGAACGAACAAGCCGAACGGCTAAAGGAAGAAGCAGGCAAATTAGGCAAGCCATAAACAAGAAGCCGGAGCAGACAGGCAATTACCCGATGCTCCGGCTTATCTGTTTACTTCTTGTCCGAACCGTGTTCTTTCTCGAACTTGCGTAGCGTTACCGAACTGAACCGTTCCTTTATGAATTCCCGGACGTCCGAAGCCCGGTAATACACTTTTCCGCTGATTGTAAAGTAAGGTAATACGCCCAAAGCACGGTAGCGTTGCAAAGTTTTGATGCTAACCTTGAACAACAGGCACAAATCCTGATTATCCAGCAGGTTATCATCTTCGGGCAGCACCTTGTCGGCATTGCGCAATCCCGCACATCCTTGCAAAGCTCGTCCAGCTTGTCGAATAACTTTTGCATCCACTCTTTGAAATCGTAGTTTTCTATATACATAGTTGCTTCATTTTCTGATTATACATTATGGTTTGTCAATCGATTGATGAAGCAAAGTTCAGAAATGGAAGGCAAGAAATTACGAGGGCAGACATGGAATCCCCTATAAATGGGTGTTAAGTTATTGATTATCTATATCCTTTTTTATCATGTTCCTTTCGGATAAGGTCTGCCAGTCCATTAAGAAACTCCGTGATTTTGCCCGGCTTTCGTTTTATCACATCCTCATGCTTTTGGTGATAGTCGCCTATCTTGATATTAAAGAGCCATTCAAAGGCTTTTCCCCAAATCCACCAAGTAGGCAGGTTTACCATTTGAGTATACGATGTTTTTAGAGATGAACAAACCGCTGACAATTTCCATAATGTTGATAAGGGTTGCTTTGTCAGCCAAATAGAGAGGGGAAAGAGGTGGTTTATCAAGTTGCCGTTTAAACTGTTCGGGGTATTTGATACGCCATTCTACAATACGTATTTCGTTATCTATTAGTCCTATCGCTTCATCAATTAGATGCAAATAAGGCATTTTTCTTGCTCAAACTGTACACGGTACGATTTGAGACGATGTAATCCGAAAGAAAAATACCGTAGTAAATGCTATTATCCTGTTCATACATGCTGAAATCAGCTAAATGTAACGCCAATTCTTCAATAGCTCCTACAAGCTCTGTTGCAAAAACTTCACGCTGTGAGTATTCCGATAATAAACGGAAAAATCTCTGTTGTAATAGGTCGTTCATTATAATTATCTGAGGAAGTTCTGCTAAAATATTGACAGAACTTCCTACTGTAAAGTTTACTTATTTACAAATTTAAAATCATATTCGTTGTATCGATTGCCTATATTTGGATATTTTTTCAGAAGCAATTCTATCTTAGATATATCATCTGGCAATAAATTAACATCGGTAGCTTTCGCATTTTCTTCTAAATACTTGATTCGTTTAGTTCCCGGTATAGGGATGATATTTTCACTCTGTGCCAATATCCAAGCTAATGCAAGTTGAGCAGGAGTTATTCCCTTACTTTCTGCTATTTCTGCAAATTCTGCTGTTAATTTTTGATTATTCTCCCAATATATACCGTTATAACGTGGCAAATGCTTACGAAAGTCATTTTCACCCAATGCATTCACATTAATAGTATTTGTTACCAATCCTCTACCAATGGTGAAAAGGGAACTAAGGTTACTCCTAATTCTTTTGTCAAGGGCAAAATTTCTTTTTCCACATCACGGGTTAATAGAGAATATTCACTTTCAACGGCAGATATAGGATGAACGGCACAGGCTCTCCGCAATGATTCGGCAGAACATTCGCTTAGTCCTAAATAGCGTACCTTGCCTTCTTTTACCAATTCTGCCATAGTCCCAACGGTTTCTTCGACCGGTATTGTCGGGTCTATTCGATGCGCATAGTACAAATCTATGGTTTCAATATTCAACCTTTTCAGGCTGAGTTCTACAGCTTGTCTTATATATTGAGGAGAAGCATCCACATAACTTTCACCACCATCAAATACAGTACCTTGATGATTACGTAAACGGAAACCGAATTTGGTAGCAATGAAAATCTGATTTCTTTTTTCAGCCAATACCTTAGATAGTAATCTTTCATTAGCACCATTGCCATACACATCCGCAGTGTCCCAAAAGTTTATACCAAGCTCTAAGGCACGATGTAATGTCTTAATACTTCTTTTTCATCGGCTACTCCATACGCAGCACTCATTCCCATACATCCCAATCCAATGGCGGACAGGCTTACTTCTGTTTTACCTAATTTTCTATACTTCATAATTTATATTTTTAGTCGATACAAAATTAGGAGATGCTAATTGAGCAGAATTATACAATTCAAAGCATCAGTTGCACAAATCAAATAATTGCCTGTTCTCTGACTTCGCTTGGCGATTTACCAGTATGTTTGCGATAGAATTTACTGAAATAAGAAACCGTTTCAAATCCCAAGCTATACGCTATTTCTGATATTGAAAGATTAGTATGTAGTAGGTGTTGGTACATTCTTTGATTATTCTTTCCGCAATCATCTCAGAGGTAGTTTTTCCTGTTATTTCTTTAACCACTTTATTTAAATGATTAACGTGTACAGACAGGCGGTTTGCGTAATCGGCAGGAGTGCGCAGACTTAAAATCGCGTTTGGATAATCAACGGGAAATTGTCTATCCAACAATTCTATAAATAATTCAGTAATGCGTTGCGAAGCATTCGGATGTGATTCATATTGATTGGAATCCTGCATTTTCAGGGCTGTATGAACCAACAAATGAAGATAACACCGCAAGACATCGGACTTATTTATATAGTCTGATTGGTTCTCTTCCTGCATTTGTTTGTATATATCCATCACTTTAGCAACTTGCACATCATCTAAAAAGAAAACCTTATCTCCTGTTACTTTGAACAAAGGAGTATTTGCCAAAGAACCGTTCTTTTCATCTGACTGCACAAACTGTTCATTGAAAATGCAAAACACTCCTTTTTGTTCTTCACTGATTGATTCCCAAGCATAAGGAACTAAAGGGTTGGAAAACAATAATGCAGGACGATCTACTAAAATCCATTTGTCTGCATAATACAGTTTTCCCACACCTATAATTAATGTAATCTTATAAAATTCCCTGTAACCGAATTGTACAGTTCCAAATTACATTGCCGGGAGAAAATATTAAAATAAGGTTTCTCCATTGAATAGGTTGCATCCGGTTGGAGGTCACAACTTTGTATTCTCTTATAGAATTGTGTTATACTTCTGGCATAATATAGCTATTTATTGCAAAACAAACAATTATTTTTCGAACAATAGCTTACTATTCAGGCAATAACATTAATAAATCCTCATTTTCTTCTACTAAGTAGTATGCCATGAACACCAAAGGTTCGGAATCTAAGGCATTATCAAAATGCAGTATCGGCTTATTCTTAGGTTCGTAGAATGCCTCGCCTGCTTTTATTAATTGAGGTTTTTCTCCTTCAATCTGAAATAATAAAGTACCTGAAACGATATGCCCTACAACCGGACAAGGATGCAAATGATACTCTGCCTTACCATTTACCGGTATAACAACTTTCTTAATTTCGACTTTTGACAAACCTTGTTTTTCCCTCAATTGGATTGAAAGAAGATTGGTTCTTGCTACATTTTTCTTTTCCATACTTGTGCAACAACTTGAAATGATTAATAAAATGAATAGTACTATCTTATTCATAAATGATTTATTTTGCTGCAAGATAGAATGGAGCAAGAGATTATTTCATTGACCTATGTTAAGAGATTTAAGACGGCTTAAAGATTCAGGCTTTATTCCAAGATAAGAAGCGATATGATATTGTGATACGTGTTGTTCTATATGAGGATAAGTTCGTAAAAGCAACTTATATCTTTCTAAAGCATCATCCATGAGTAATGAAGTCTCTTTTCTGCATTTTTTAATGAAGAGAGTATCCGCTATATATTTTCCTAATTTATACCCTTCATTAGAGGTTTGTAGTAATTGGTCATAATTAGATTTAGACAAACAATATAAGACTGAATTTTCTAATGCTTGTATACTTCCTACGCTTGCTTCTATTGTCAAGAAACTTCTATAGGACGTAGCAAATGAACCTTGGAAATGAAAATCACTGATATAATCTTCTCCTTCCTTTTCTATGTAAGAACGTAAAACTCCCGTCTCTACAAAACCAATAAATGAACAGACTTGTCCCTGACGTAATAAATATTCTTTCTTTTTCAAAATAACTTCATCGCATTCACCCACCAGCCTTCTAAACAAATCGAGAGAGAGTCCTATTTCCTTGATTATTAAGTTTTCTAATACCATATTTACAGTTTGATGCTACAAAATTACCTAAAAGACTTCAAATCGACGTACTATTTACCAAACAAAAGCATTACTTTTGTAATGAGGTCATAAAACAATGGAAACACAAAGCAGATTGAAGAATCTCACTCGTATCCATATTGTTCCCATTATCTATTACACTCCTTATAAATATCTATTATTTAACATATAGAGCTATCATTACTTGTTACTCAAAACAAGCTTTTACCATAGAAGTAACCCATAAACTCTATAGTAATACTGACCCCTTTTCTTTTACTTCTCACAAAGAAATAACTTTTGCTGCAAATAGAATATAGGTAACGAAGCATTTATCAAACAAATAACTACCTTTGCAGCACAATTACAGATACTTATGTTGAATACTGAAAACATACAATTGCTCATTGATAGCGGAGAAGGCTATAATGTTGAGTTCAAAGTTGTGTTCCCTCTAAAGTTCGTGAACTGACAGAAGAAATTTGCGCTTTCGCCAATGCAGACGGAGGATACTTACTTATTGGTATAGATGATAACGGACAGATTATAGGCACAAGTTTAGAGAATGACAAACGTTCTGCTATTCAAGGCTCTATCAGTGAAATATCTCCGACGCTTCATTGCGAGTTGTACACCGTGAATATTGAAGATAAAACAGTTTGGGTGATTGATGTTCCATCAGGTAAAGACAAACCTTATATCTTTTCCGGTTCTATCTTTGTACGCGAGGGAGCAAACTCTCAAAAACTTCGTACTGTCGAAGAAATGCGTAGCTTCTTTCAGGAGTGCAACAAAATATTTTTTGATGCTATCCCCTGCTCATGGTTTAACATTTACACTGATGCAGACGAACAAGCGATAAAAGACTTCCGTACGGAAGCACAACTAAGTCCATCGACAGCGACAAACAGATATTCGAGAATTTGGAACTGTTTACAGATAAAGGTGTAGCAAAAAATGGTGCTGCCATGTTCTTTGGAAAACAACCTGAACGGAAATTTCCGCACGCAATAACAAGATGTGTTCTTTTCAAGGGAACAACCAAAGTATTTATTATTGATGATAAATCTTTCGGTGGTCCACTATACCAGCAATATTTACAAGCAATGACATGGCTGGAAAGCAAACTGCAAGTAGCTTATAAAATTGAAGGAGCAGGGCCGAGAGAAGAAATTTGGGAAATTCCTCTTACTGTATTCAAAGAAGCCATTATAAACGCTTTATCCATCGTGATTATTACGAACAGGGAGCAACCATTACGATAGAAATGTTCGACGATCGAGTAGAAATTTCAAATCCCGGAGGACTTTTGCCTATTGTAGCTAAAGATTTCGGACACAAGAGCATGACACGTAACCCGTTAATATTTGGTCTGTTTACCCGTATGCATTTGGTTGAAAGGGTTGCATCCGGTATCCCCCGTATGAAGGAAGCTATGAAGGAAGCTAATCTTCCTGAACCTGAATTTCATACGGACGGGATGTTTACGGTAGTGTTTAAAAGGAAGAACAACAGTGACACCGATGGCACTGTAAATGACACTGTAAATGGCACTGTAAATGCAAACGAACAGTCCGTTCTGAATCTGATAAGAAAAGAGGAAGGTTTGAATGCTACGGAAATTTCAAAAAGAATTTTGAAGAGCGTAAGAACCACCAAACGTTATCTAAAATCTTTAAACAATAAAAAGCTCATAGAATTTAAAGGAGCACCGAAAACTGGAGGATATTATATTAAAAAACTTTAATAATACATGATATGATACTAGCAGATATAACTCTCAAAGGATTTAGAAATTATAAAGATGCACATATTAAGTTAGAGAAAAATACACTTATTATTGGGGCAAATGATGTTGGTAAGACAAATTTAATCTGGGCGATGCGATTACTATTAGATAGAAGCCTGTCAGATTATGATATAGAACCACGATCTAGTGATTTTTATGTATTGGAAGAAACTAACTCATTTGTCATATTATTACACTTTACAGATATTACTGAGGAATGTGTTTTGTCTAAACTAAGAGGAAAAATAAGTGATGCTAATGAGATGTATATGTCCTATAATGCATCAAGAGATCCTAATACGGGAAAAATATCCTATACAATAAAAGCAGGAGCTTCCGTTGAACTTTTGTCGGATATTGAAGCACATTATTATCGTAAATATTTAAATATTAAATACATCAGTTGCAGAAGAGACTTGTATGCTTTTATATCTAAAGAAAGAAATTTTTTTATTTCAAAATGCCAAAGAGAGCAGGAGCACTCAAGAAGAAGAGGAAGATAATACACTTTTACAAGAGATTAAAACTAAATTACAAGAAGCTAACAATTTAATACCGACTTTACATTACATTTCTAAAGCGACAAACTCAATCAATAGTGAATTAAAAGAAATGTCTATTTACAACAATAATCAAGATGTATATTTTGATACAAATTCTTCAAATATAGACAAATTTATAGACAGTACCTCCGTTTCGTCAAAGACAAATGACACGCCCGTAAATATAGGTGGAGATGGACGATTAAATCAAATTTACTTATCATTGTGGGCAACTAAACATGAAATTGAACGTCCCAAGCTTGAAGAAGTTTCGATTGTATGCATCGAAGAACCTGAGGCTCATTTGCATCCACATCAACAGCAAAAGCTTGCAACTTATTTGAGTAACAAGATATGTGGGCAAATATTCTTAACTAGTCACTCTCCACAAATCACCAGTGAATTTTCTCCAAATTCAATTGTTCGCTTATACAAAACAGAACAATCAGATACCAAAGCTGCATCAAATGGTTGTTCTAAAATTATTGAAGGTTCCATAATAAACTTTGGCTACAGAATGAGCATAATCCCAGCTGAGGCATTTTATGCTGATCAGGTTTGGCTCGTTGAAGGTATCTCTGAAGTTATTTTCTATAAAGCATTATCGAAATTTTGTGGTGTAGATTTATTAAAAAACAACATAAGTATACTAATGGCTAATGGGATTGGATTCTCTACTTTTATCAAAATATTAAATGCCATGAATATACCTTGGAAACTTAGAACAGATAATGATATATTCAAAGATACCCAAAAAAGAAATATTATAGAATGGCAGGAATGCAGAGAGCCATAAGTATTCTCGAAGATTATAGAGAATTGGATGCATCAGAAAAAAAAAAATAATTGAGGAAAACAAGGAAAAACTTAAAGAACTACCAACGAATATTCCTACAAATGAAATAAACACTATTTGCTCCACTTTAAGAAGTATATTAAAATAATCATGGAATCTTTCTATCAGAAAAAGATTTAGAGAATGATATGTTCAATAGTCCTATAAAAAATGATTTAATAGAATTTTTCAATGATTTAGAGGAATATGAAATTATCACGGCAATGCAAGAAGCAAAAGGAAATTTCATGTATAATTTCATAAGACAAAAAAGTACATCATTAAGTAAATTGAAGGAACATTCATTAACAAATCTATTAAGATAAAATGACTCCTACAGAACAACAAAAGGCTATATTAGAATGTAGAGAAAATCTTGTCGTCATTGCTGCTCCTGGATCTGGAAAAACATTTGTTTTATCCGAAAAAATAAAAAACGACATTAAGGAACTGCTCGATTATCAAGGAATTATCGCCATATCGTACACAAATAAAGCTTCTTTAGAACTAAAAAACAGAAGCCTAGCAAATGGCATTTCCCCTAAAAGTTCATTTTTGGTACCATTGATAAGTTTTGTATTCAAGATATAATTATACCATTTGGAAGCCTAATGCAAGAGAAAAAAGACTTTCGACAATCTCATAATTCGCTCAATGAACAATTCTGAGCGTTCTCAGCTAGGGCAAGTTGAAAAAAGAGAAAAAATAGAATATAACCATATGGATATAATATTGTCCTTATTAGAAGCAAATATTATATTAATAGAATGTATAGGAATATTAGCTAATTATATCTTTGATAACTCAAAAGCTTGTAGAAGTTACCTAAAATCGAGATACAAATATTTATATGTAGATGAATATCAAGATACTGGATAGATCAACATTATTTATTTATTAAGTTAAAAACATGGGTATAATAATGGCTGCTGTTGGGGATGTTAATCAGTCTATTTTTGAATTTCCGGAAAGAAATCTTATTACCTAAAAAAGAATACGACAAGACAAAACTTTTAGAAGTTTTATACTCAGTCAAAATCATCGTTCACATCAATCTATTGTAAATTACTCCAATAGGTTAATAGATTCTACATGCACAATCACTGATATACCGGAAAAAGACAGGCGGGTATTTTATTTCATTAGTTTAGGAGATGAAAAACATATAGCATCTTTTATTGATGAAAAAAATAGCATCTATTATGAATGCATACAATATTGACAAATTCAATAAAATTGCTATACTTTTTAGGAACTCCAAAAATGCTCAATATATCAGTCAAGAGTTAAATACTCCTCATAAAATAGTATCACCAACCAAATTAGATATGCAAATTAGTATTTGGGCATCTATCTTTGCATCCATATTACGTTTCATTTTTAATCCAACAAATCGTTTTATTGATATAGTAGAAACTTACTCTTCTTTCGATAGTTTAAGAAATACACAAAAAAGAAGTTTGCAAAAAAGCAACATTGTTTTAAATGGAATTGTAGATCATGGAGAAATCTGCAATAAAGACTTATTTATAGAAACATCCATTAAT
>ENA-OQCS01001300-OQCS01001300.1-human-gut-metagenome-genome-assembly--contig:-NODE-1300-length-13051-cov-2.392835_pt1 | contig 13051 bp, 23 predicted proteins | sample MGYA00242757_ERZ504575 | MGnify/ENA primary metagenome ERZ504575 (study PRJEB26092, sample SAMD00036297) | human gut metagenome | host: Homo sapiens | study: EMG produced TPA metagenomics assembly of...
TAGAATCATCAAACCTACATCTATATCTCCAAATGTTTCATAACTAAATCCAATAAACTTATATATTGGGCTAAATGTTTTGCTTCCATAACTATAATCAATTTCTTGATCCATTAAGGATTTAAATGCTAGACACGGTGTTACAAAATACGAAACTGTTTTAGCTACTATAACATTATCAATTCCCTCAATTGAACTATCTTGATTTTGATATCCTCTTTGCGTTCCTGTTACTATCAATGAAAGGATAATAAATACTATTACCAACACTATTAATCTTTTCTCTTTACGATTTATTTTGATTATATTTGAAAATATAAAAAATTCCTATTACAAATATTAAGTCAATAAAAAAGCCATTTTTGATAATGTAAAAATAGCATGAAAAAAGGATAATATAATATTTATTAGTAAGTAGAAATATTTTTTTTCACAGAAACATAAAAATGCACTTATTATTAGTCCTAATTCAGCAAAATAATTTAAAATATTTGTGATTAATGCAAAAACTATTCCTATGTTATTTGAATAATTCAAATATGCAAACCTTAACCATTCAACATTACCAAATAACATATTAATTGATGCACCTAATCTATTAACAACATAAATATCATAAAATATTTGCATAATACGAAATAACAAACAAAAAATTATCATTTTTTTCATTTTACTTTTATTTGTTGAATAATACTTATGAATTTGTTTATATAAATCATCATTATTGTTTCTTTTCGAAAACATTAAAAAAAATAAATTCCCACTTATAAAAATTAAAATAACAAATATATTTGTTGTCATACTAAATTTTTTTGTTGAAATTAAAGCTGAATTAACTATAACAGTAATCCAAATCCAATTAAACAAAAGCAATGGTGAAAAATATGTATTTGTTTTTTCTTTAAATATTTATATAAAATACCATAAATATTATTAATATAATATTAATCAAAATTATCTTCATTTTTTTTCCTTTCTATCAAGCAGATAAGCAAATCCATCATTAATACCTAAAAAAATCATTTTTAATTTTGTATATTTTTTCTGTTCAAATAATAATTTTATAAAATCTTTTACTAATGATTTTATAACTTTTATTATCACAACTCTATCCTTATAATCTTTTATCATAAATAATAGATTTCTTGTTCTGTAATAATATCGCATAGGTGATTGATGATAAATGCAGATTTCTCTTCCAAAAATCTTTCTCAACTCTATTTTTCCTATTTTATGTTCCATATCGATACCATTCAATATAACTATTTTATATCCGTTTACTTTTAGCCTTAAACAATATTCATTATCTACTTGATCTATAAAATAATCCTCTCTCATTTTTCCTATTTTATTAAATATATCTATATTAATCAAAGACCCAGAACTTATAGTTTCATCAACAAGTATTTCACTTTCATTAAATACAAATTTTTGCTTTTGTGTACCTATATCGTAATAATTAGTACTTATAATTCCTATATCATCAAGTTTTCTTTTTATCTAATACTTTATATACTTATTACTTAATTGAATATGTAATTATTGTATCTTGATCTAGTGTAATAGCCCATTTTAATCCAATAGAATTTAAATAATCTAATCCAATATTTTGAGCTTTGGCTATTCCTAAATTTTTACAATTTGGAATATATTTAAATTTTTTCTATCTAAATTTTCAAACTTTTTATTTCTAAAATTTGAATTATCGACAATAACTATTTTTTCATAATTATTATCATTTGAAATATTATCTATCAACTTATCTGTTCTTATATCTGGGTTATAACATACAATTACAATTCCTATTTTCATAATTTTCTATACCTTTTATAATAATAAATAAACGAGTCCCTTAAGAAATTATATTCATTAATATTTGAAATACTCATTGATCCGTCTTCAAAATGTCTTACTATAATATTTTTATCATACTTTATTTTTATATTGTTCTTTTTAGCAAATAATCCTAACAATGCCTCTTCATAAAATAAAACATTTTATCATCAAATTTAAAATTGTAGTATTTTATAAAATTATAATTCAAGATTATACATGCACCATGACATGCATAGATATAATTATTATGATTACTAAATAAATACTTTATAATCTTATTTATAAAAATACCCACATACAAAAACAATTTAATATCATGTTTATACCCTATATACATTAATTTTTCAGAAAATATATTTTCTTTCACCCAATATGGATTTTGCAATTTATTATTATTGGCAATTATTTGGGGAGCAATAATCATTTCAGAATCGCATAAATTTTCTATTCTTAATGTGCTAATAAACTCAACATCTGGATTACAAATAATAATATATTTATATTCATACATATTATTTGCATATTCTATTCCAACATTATTCCCATATCCATATCCTTTGTTATCAATCTGAATGTATACTAGTTTATTTTGAAAACAAATATTTTCTATATCTTTGGATACTTCATCTGAATATTTGGCATCTATAACAATAATTTTATAATTACACTTTACTTTAGATTTCGTATTAATAATAAAGTTTTGTAAATCATCTATATTTCTATAAACTAAAACCACAAAAACTATTTCAACATCAATTTTTCTCATCTCTATTCTCCTAAATATTTTTTTAAAGCATTTATTATAAATCTAAATGTATTCAAACAAACACGTAATTTATTTATTTCTTCATCTTGTGTTTGAATTTCCCAAATTTGTTTAATGCTTTTAAATTTATTTGATGATAATGAATTACTACTTATACGATATTTAACAAGTGCTTCATTAATGCCTCTAGCAATGCATCCATTTCTTAATAACATTAACCAAGTTGCATAATCTTGTCCACCTCGCCTTAAAGGATTCTAAAGTCACCTAAAATAGTTCTATCGATAATAACTGACGATGTAGCTATTATTGTATTATGTAACAAATATTTGTAATCACACGTTTCTTTAATATTTCTTTTATTCTTTAAAAGATTGTCATTTTCATCAATCATTTCAATTGCCGTATATGAAAATGGACAATTTCTTTTCTTCATTAACTCAAGTTGTTTAGCAACCTTATTTGGATACCAAATATCATCACTATCTAAAAAAGCAACATATTGACCAGTTGCTAATTCTAATGCTTTATTTCTTGCTGCGCCTGCACCTTGATTTGTTTCTTGTAAAAAGTAAACAATTTCTGGATATTTTTGTATATACTCTTTAATAATATTAGCTGAGTCATCATTTGAACAATCATCAACTAAAACAATCTCTATGTCTTTGTATGTTTGAACAAGAATAGAATCTAATGTTTTTCTTAAATACTTTTCTGCATTATAAATTGGTATAATTACAGATACTTTTCCTTCTATAAATTTTCTATCCATAACTAACCTCTATTCATAAATTGGAGTTACCCATTGCTTAAATTCTTTATCTTTTCCTTGAACAGCATCTAAATATTTTAAATGTATATTTTTTGTAATATTTCCAGTATCACCATTTCCAATTGTATATCGATCAATACTTAAACAGGGGTAATCTCCATCGCTGACCCACATAAAAAGGCTTCATCACATGTGTAAAGTTCTGTTCTATCTATTGATCTTTCAATAACTTTATATCCCATATGCTTTGCTAATTGAATCACAGTATCTCTTGTAATACTTTCTAGAACACTATCTGTAAGTTGTGGAGTAATAACTGTATTATCCTTAATCATAAAAAAGCATGATCCAGGTCCTTCTGCAACCTTTCCAACTTCATTTAAGAAAAGACAAGTATCATATCCATTTCTTAAAGCTTCTCTTTGTCCTACTCTACTATTAATATAATTAGCGCCACATTTAATTCTTGGTGAAAGAGTTTCATCACTAATTCTTCTCCAAGAAGTAATACAACAGTTTAACCCTTTTTTATTATATTCAGCACTTGTTCTTCCTCTAGGAATTGGTGCAACAAACATTTCTACTGGTCCCTCTGATCCCCATGATCCAAAGCCATCAACAAATAAAGTTTGTCTTACAGATAAATTTTCATCATATTCGTTTGCTTTAATGACATCTTTTAAGGCTTTTGTAAAATCTTCCTTTGTATATTTACAATCTAATTGTAACAATTTTGCTGATCTTAATAATCGATTATAATGATCATCTAAACGAAATGCATATAATTGATTTTCATCTTCATTCCAATAACATGGAATTCCTTCAAATACATTTAAACCAAATTGTGATGTTGGTGATAATACATTGATTTTTGCATCATTGACATTTAATATTTCACCTTTTAACCATATTCTTCTATTTTCTACATCATATTTCATTGCTTATCCTCCTCTAATCTGGTAAGTGTGCAATTCTAATAATTTCTTCTTCTGCTAATTTCGCAGCTTCGATATCATCTAAAGATTCATCTGCTTTATTTTCATAAATATTTTCTTTTTTAAACACTTTTATTACTGAGTCAAATAGAATCTTTATATCTAATAAAATTCCATACTTTTTAAATCCATCCACATATTGATTATCATAGGTTACTTTTTCATCCCAAGAAATATCATTGCGACCCTTTACTTGAGCCAAACCAGTTAAGCCTGCTTTGACTTGAAACCTTTTTTTATACTTTTTATTTAATGTTTCAAAATCGCCCAATTCATAAGTAACGCATGGTCTGGGTCCTACGACAGACATATCTCCAAAAAATATATTAAACAATTGAGGTAATTCATCTAAACTACTCTTTCTTAAAAATTTTCCTACTTTTGTTACTCTTGGATCATCTTTATAATTAAATAATCCTGCACCCATTTTTTCAGCATCAACTATCATTGAGCGAAATTTATACATATGAAATACTTTTCCATTTGTTGTTCTTCTACCTTGTTTGAAGAAAATAGGTCCTTTAGAATCTTTTTTTATAGCAATAGCAATTATTATCCATAAAGGAATCAAAATAATAATTGCTATGCCTGATGATACAATATCAAACAGTCTCTTTAAAAATTTATTAATAGCTACCAAATCTATTTCCTCCTATAATTCAAACGTATGAAAAACATCTTCGAAATTTTCAGCACGTTTAATAACTTCTGTTTTACCTTCTGAAATATCTAATACAGCGAAATTAGGTAAAATAAACGGAGGTTTCATAACTAAGGAATACGATCCGCAATTACTAATAACAATCGCATCATTTATAGCTAATTTTCCATTAAAATTTCTATAAATAACATCAGACTCAATACATGTAAATCCGACAAAATCTAAATCTTTATATTCATCTTGCTCATTTGACATATTGATTATTTCTATAGGAGGATTAACACCAGTCATACTAATATTTTTTTGACTTCCTAATACTGTTGCAAATGATTTTCCTCTTATATTTTTTATTGTTTTAACTGTCCCAACGAATTTCATACAATCACCAACTAAAGCTGAACCTGGTTCTATAATTAATTCTGGTTGATTATCTTTATCAGAAAATCTTTCAGCAAATAATGTTGCTACTGCATTTGCATAATCTTGATAATTAGGAATATTAGATGTAAATTGTTCTTTCAAAGAATTTTCCATTTTCCCAAACAATCCACCACCAAGATCAATTCTTTGTGGGACAATGTTTAACCTGTCAATCAAATCTAACATTCCTTTTGCTTTTTCAGGCCAATATTCTAATTGTCTTTTAGCAAAATGGCATTGTAAATTGATTAGATATAAATTATCTCTTTCCCTAATTAAATCTAATACATCTTGAAATTCTTTACTCTCTACATCAAAACCAAATCGAGAAATAACACCATCTTGAACATCATAATTGCAACGAACACCAACATTAAATGTTACATCTTCATGCTTTTTTGATAATTCATAGATATATTTTCCTTCATCAATAGAATCAATATTAACTGTGCCACCAGCTAATAAAAAAGATTCTAGTTTTTCTTTATTTTTAATTGGACCATTCCAAATAATTCTATTTTCCTTAACCCCAATTCTCATAGCTAATGCAGCTCCATTTCAGAAACAACTTCAGCATATCCACCTAATTCATTAACAATTTTACATAATCTAGGTGTATAATTTGTTTTATAAGAATATGCAATATTAAAATTAGAATAAATACTTGAAAAAGCATTTTTTAATTCAGTATAGTTACTTCTAAATTGTTTAGAATCTAACAAATAAAAAGCATCTCCGTATTCTTTTCTTAAATCACTTATAATTTGTTTGTTTAATTTCATTTTTATGCCTCCATTTGTTTAACGATTTTTTCTACACAATTGCTTAATTCATCTTTATTATTTTCAAAATCTTTTTTAGACATTTTCATTACTTCTCTTCAAATAATCTTTGAGTTTTCATATTTTCTTTAAATATTTCTTTTACTTCATCAAGTGATGCTGTCTTATCTACATTACAGAAACTTCTTGAAAGAATTGCTCTAGATGAACCTAATCGATAATGTTCCATAATAATTTTTTCTGCTGGTAATGTTCCTTCTCCAAGTCTAGCAACACCACCAAAACCATACGGAATATTATAGTTTTTGATTTTATTACAAATCTTTTCTACTGTTCCATTGGCAAGCAATTCAAACATAAATTTTAAATGATAGCTTAAATGCAAATCATTCAATCCTATATGTATTTCATCAAATCCACCATTTTCTAATACTTCATCTAAACATTCCACAGCCTCTTTAGTTTCAAGAAGTAATGTTGTTTTAACACGTTTATCCACAATTGTTAAAAAATTTTTGACATCATCTAATGACTTCCACATCGGTAGCATAATAATATCTGCTCCAGCTTCAATTACTTTGTCTATTTCTTCTTTGCTACATGGATTTATTGGATTAACCCTTACTAGCATTTCAGATTTTGTTAATTTTGGCGATATTTTTTTTATATCATTGATAGAATGCTTTGATTTTACAGAATCAATATGTCCTTGTCTTTCTTGCTTCCCTAAAGTTTCTAAATCAATCCAAATTCTATCAACTCCATATTTTTCAGCAATCAATGCAACATCAACGCTATTTGTAATATACATTAATTTTAAAAACATGATATTATCCTTTCTAAATCACTTAAATTTTTGAATACTAATTTTAGTATTCAAATTTTTATCAATTAAACTAAAAAAATAAAACATACCTTTTATGATTATGTTATTCAAAATTTTCTATATTAATTTTTTGTAATATTTCTGATAAATATGTAGAAGAAATACCATCTGTGTGTGGAAGAAATACAACATCTACACCTACATTTGAAAATTGATTAATCATATTATTGTACATATCACTTCCTTGCCAATCAGAGCCATGGAATAACACATTAAAATGTAACTGATTCCATGCTTCCATCTTATTCATACTTGTTTGAGGAACTACCTTATCTACACATTTCAATTCATTTACTATGGCAATACGTTCTTTAAAAGGGATTATAGGTGTTTTATTTTTATAACTTTTTACAACTTCGTCAGTACTTACACCAACAATTAAATAATCACATCGTCTTTCTTGCATTTTTTTAAAATATTCAAGTGTCCTATATGAAACATATCAAACACTTCTGTTGTATAACCAATCTTATACTTTTTATCACTCATAATTTTTTCCTTTCTTTTTCATATAAAAAGCATACGTTCTGTTATGATTTTGGTTGATATGTAGGCACAATATCTTTGATAAGGTGTCTGATATCATTTGTTTCGTCATAAGCTTCCTTCTTCAAATGAACAAGTTTTTCTAAGAAGACCTCTTCATCCATTTCTATTGGTTTTCCAATATGAATTAGATGGTTCAGTGTATCCTGTAAGCCTTCTTCTTTCATAAGAAGTTCTTCATACAACTTTTCTCTTGAAATATTTTATATACTAAAAAAGGCATAACAAAGTTATACATAAAAAATGTATATAAAAAGCACATTTCCGTGCTTTTTATGATTTACTAATAATTTCTAATCCTACTTGAACTCTTGTAAGCTTTCCAAGTAGTTCTACATCAACATAAGCAATACGTTTATGTCTGTCTATTTTTGTAATAAGTCCTTCTAAACCAACGAGAGGACCTTCATTAATAATGATTTTATCGTTTTCAATAATACCATTAGAAATATCAACAACATGATCTTTATTTGAAAATTTTGTTAGAAACATAGCTTCTTGTGGATAGATGGGATAGATTTCTTTTCCATCATTTCCAAGGAGTTTTGTAAGATATGGTACTTTTTTGAGTTGAGTATAAAGTTGTTCTACTTGATTGGTGATTATAAAGATATACCCTTTAAATAAAATATCATCAACAATATGCCATGTACATGATACTTCTTTTTCTTTTTCGTGATTGGAATAAAACAATCAATTAAAATATCATGGTCTATATAGAATTGACATTTTTTAACAATTTCTTCTTCTTTTCCTGTTCTTACCTGAACTACATACCAATTATCAAACATAAAAAACCTCCATTTGAGTATGCTTCGCCTATCCAATAGATTTATTGGACTAATTTCTAATATATGAGATAAAGGAAACGAACGCGACAAAGCACGATTCGTTTAACTTCTTTATCCTTTGTTTTTCACACCATGTGTTGTATTTTCATCATAATGGTAAGTATCTACCATATATTGAACATCTTTTCTAATATCACTATCTTCATCAAATGCACTTTGACGTAAATCTTCTAATTGATCAAAGAAATCATCAGGTAATTGAATTGGTTGTCCAATATGAATCATCTTATTAGGCGTTGTTTTCATTCCTTCTTCTTTCATCAACATTTCTTCATAAAGTTTTTCACCAGGTCTTAACCCAATAAATTCAATTTTAATATCTACATCTGGTTCTAAACCAGAAAGTTTAATTAAGTTTCTAGCCATATCTAAAATCTTAACCGGTTTTCCCATATCTAAAACAAAGATTTCTCCTCCTTTAGCATAGGCACCTGCTTGTAAGACAAGAGAGACAGCTTCAGGTATTGTCATAAAGTATCTGATGATATCTGGATGTGTAATGGTAATTGGTCCACCTTCTTTAATTTGTTTTTTAAATAAAGGAATAACGGATCCATTAGAACCTAATACATTTCCAAAACGTACAGCAACAAAATTCTGTTTTTGAAATCTTGTTATAAGATTGTACAACCATTTCACATAATCGTTTTGAAGCACCCATAATATTTGTCGGATTAACTGCTTTATCTGTAGATATCAAGATAATTTCTTAACACCATATGTATGACTTGCTTTTACGACATTGTATGTACCAAAAACATTGTTTTTAATTGCTTCATGTGGCGCATCTTCCATTAATGGTACGTGCTTATGAGCTGCTGCATGATAAACAATATCTGGATGGTAATAAGCAAATAAATCATTGATTTTAACAGCATCTCTTACGGAAGCAATCATGGTTTCAAGATTTAAGTTTGGATATTTATGTTGTAATTCTAATTGAATGTTATAAGCATTATTTTCATAAATATCTACAATAATCAATTGTTTTGGATTACTTGCAGCAATTGTCGACAAAGTTCAGATCCAATAGATCCTCCTCCACCAGTAACCATAACTACTTTATCTTTTACATAACCCATAATTTCTTTTAAGTTTACTTGGACAGGATCTCTTCCAAGTAAATCTTGAACTTCAACATCTTTTAGTTTTTCTAAAGTAATTTCATCGTTCAAGAATTGATACATACCAGGTAATTTTTTTATTTTACATTTGGTTTCTTTACAAATATTTAAAATCTTAGATGTTTCTTTATCATCTATTGATGGTAAAGCTACATAGATTTCATCAATTTTATATTTTTCAACTTGTGTAAGGATTTCATTTCTTCCCCCTGCAATAGGAACATTGTGAATGCGTCTATTGTGTTTTGTTGCATCATCATCAATGAAACAAACAACTTTTTTATGAAGTTTTGTCGAAACAAGTGTTTCTCTTAAAATCTTTTCACCTGCTGAACCAGCACCAACAATCATGACTTTGCTTTCATTATCATCACTTCTACCAAATAAGTAATGTCTTGAAGCATAAAGACGAACAAACCGATAACCAAATCGGCTTCCACCTACAAAAACAAGTAATAATAATAAATATAAAAATATTGTACTTATCGGCGGATGGACTGGAATGAGTAAACATAAAATACAGTATAAAATTGAACTGCATATTGAAGCAATAATAACATTTAATAATTCATTAATGGAAGCATAGCTCCATAAACTATCATAAAGCTTCATTATAATAAAGAAGAATAGACTTCCTATGAGTAAAATAGGTATGAAAAAATAAGTATATTTTAAAAAGCTTAATTCCATAGAACCGTCATATGCAATAAATGCTGATAAGAAGAAAGATAAAATAATACTTATTATATCTACTACTATCAAACATAGTCTTCTAAATAATAATTGACTCTTATTTTTGTACATATTTGTACCCCCCCCCTCAAATTTTTAAAGTTAATACGACGTATTTTGGAGTTCATCTATAATCAATCGTATTATACCGTGATTTCTTAAATTATCAATAAATAATTACTGAGCGGTCGATTTTTATAACCAAGCGATCAAATTTATGACTTTTCCTTTCCATATATAATAAGACTTCTATAAAAAAAATCTAATTCTGTTGATTTTTAAAGGCTTTTGTTAGATAATGAGCCTCGACGTAGTATCTATAATTGTTTATAAAAATATGTATTAAAGGAGATTAAGTAATGGATAATCAAGAAGTCCAAAATGAAGAGATTGAAATTAATTTAGCTGAATTGTTTCAAGTATTAAAAGAACATTTACATATCATTATTATTTCAACACTAATTTGTGCGATTTTAGTGGGAGCTTTTACTATTTTCTTTGTTAAAAAACAATATGCTTCTACAGCTAGAATCTTCCCAAAACCAGAAGTTAACGAGGGTGTTGTTGATTACTCACAAATTAACTCAAATAATTCGATGACTAAAAACTATGTAGCTTTACTTGGAGGAAACAATATTCAAAGTAAGTTGCTAAAGAATTAAACGTTGATACAAATGTTGTTTCTTCTGCTTTATCTATTTCAAATGAAACAGATACCCAAATTATTTCTATTTCAGCAACAACAACTGATCCACAACTCAGTAAAAAAATTGTTGATACAACGGTTAATGTCTTCACAAATGAAGTAAAAGAAACTTTAAATATCAACAATATTACAACAGTTGATGATGCAAGACTTCAAACATCACCTGTTTCACCAAGTGTTCCTAAAAATATAGTTATTGGTGGTTTAGTAGGTGCTATTTTAAGTATTGGTATTATCTTTATTAGATTTATGTTAGATAATCGTTTACATACTAAAGAAGACGTTGAAAAATATTTAGAAATTCCAAATCTTGGCGTTATTCCTTATTTTGAGGATTAGTTATGGCTTTTATTGATATACATGGTCATTATGCATGGGATATAGATGATGGAATGCCATCACTTGAAGATGCTAAAAAGGCTTTAGAAAAAGCTAAAAATAATCGTATTTCTACGATTGTCGCAACACCTCATGTTGTTTCTGGAAAACATACTTTAAAAGATTTAGAAATTATTAAAGATAGAATTCATGATTTAAAAGAGCTTGCTAGAGTTTATAATATTGAAGTTTTAGAAGGCTGTGAACTCTTCTTAAATCATGATTATCTAGAAGCACTTGAACAAAACATCTTTATACCTATTGAAAATACCCATTATTTACTTGTAGAATTTGATGTTAGAAAAGAATTAGGAAATGAAAATGAAGTAGAAGATCGTCTTTATGAAATTCAATATAAAGGATATACTCCCGTTATTGCTCATGTTGAAAGATACTTTAAAGATTCTTTAGATATCGAAAGAATTCAAGATTTTATAGATAATGGTTATCTTATTCAAGTTAATGCAACAAGCTTTTTGGGATATCATGGTAAACATGCTCAAAAGTTTGCTTATCAATTATTAAATCAAGGATTACTTCATGTAATTGCAACGGATACTCATCGTTGTGACGGACATCGTTCTCCTTGTTTACAAGAAGTCTTTGATTTACTTGTAAAGAAATATAGTTATGAAGATATTCATACATTAATGTATGAAATCCTCTACATATCATCAACAATGAAGAAGTTGATCTTATTGAAGGAAAAACATCCTTCTTTAAAAAAATATTTAAAAGGAGATAATTATGGCAAAAAAAACGAGTAAAAGAAAAACATTAAATATTTTAGATAAAAATAAAAAACATAGCCAATTTGATTATACTGAAATCTTTCGTCATATTCGTACAAATATTGAATTTTCTACAGTAGACAAAGACATTAAATCAATTTGTATTACTTCATCACAAGCTAATGAAGCAAAAAACAACACTATCTATTAACCTTGCTTATATTTTTGCAACAAAATATAATAGAGTTTTATTAATTGATTGTGATTTAAGAAAAAATACTTTACATAAATATATGGGATTATCAAACAAACATGGTTTAACAGATGCTTTACTTGAATATCGTCAAACTAAAAAATTAAATGTTGAATACTTCCAAAGTGTAAATGATCCTTCTTTTGCAGGTACTATGGCTGTTTTAACAAGTGGGATTCATATTCCTAATCCTTCTGAATTATTAGGATCACATGTTTTTAAAGATTATATTAATGAATTAAAGAAATCCTTTGATTTCATTATTATTGACTGTGCTCCTATTGGAATGATATCTGATGCCATTCCTGTAGGAAATGCCGTTGACGGGACTATTTTTGCTATTTCTTCACAAGATACTAATAAAAAAGATGCTGCAAATTGTGTAAAACTACTTCAAAGAAATAATGTAAATGTTTTAGGAAGTGTTTTAACAAAAGCAAAATCTCTATCTGGTAGTCATTACTACTATTACTAATATGAAAAAGTTACTTTTCTATTACTGTTGTTGTTTTACTTGCTATGATTGTTGGTTTAATTGGTTATGACCGTTTTTCAACAAGTTCAAAACGCTAAAAAATACCAATCAGAGGAAAAACAACAACTACAACAAAA
>ENA-OQCS01001301-OQCS01001301.1-human-gut-metagenome-genome-assembly--contig:-NODE-1301-length-13037-cov-2.733308_pt1 | contig 13037 bp, 18 predicted proteins | sample MGYA00242757_ERZ504575 | MGnify/ENA primary metagenome ERZ504575 (study PRJEB26092, sample SAMD00036297) | human gut metagenome | host: Homo sapiens | study: EMG produced TPA metagenomics assembly of...
TATGGTGTCGTATGCCTTGTTTGCTTTGATGTGTCTGTGTAGTATCCTGGCACTGGGTATTCGGCGGCATACGTGGCAGCGGCAACGGCTGACTTTATTTTGTCGGGTCTTGCTTTATCCGGCAGTGTTGTGCTTGGGAATCGGAATTTTTATCGGTGCGGTATGGGCCAACGTGTCCTGGGGAAGCTATTGGGCCTGGGACCCGAAAGAAGTCTGGGCTCTGATTACTTTCATGCTTTATGGAATGGCTTTTCATGTGCAAAGTATCCCTCGTTTCAGAAATCCGTACTTTTTTCATTGGTTTTTAATCGTTTCGTTCTCTGCCATACTGATGACCTATTTCGCGTAAACTATGTACTCGGAGGAATGCACAGTTATGCCGGATAAGTGATAGCTTTTTATCCTTTTGGGCGAATGATTTGTTTATTGATAGTTTTTCATTACCTTTGGATAGTGAATTTAAAAATGGACGAAGTATGAAATCTTTGAATTATGCATTAGTCAGTTCGCTCTGTGCATTAGTTATCGGTATATTATTGGTCACATGGCCAGATGTAGCAGTGAGTTATTTGGTAATTACTATCGGGGTGTTGTTCCTTATTCCCGGACTGGTCGGATTGTTTCTTATCTGGCCCTGTTGAACAAGAGTAAGGCGGATGCTCCTCGTCCGGTTTTCCCTATAGTTGCGTTAGGCAGTACACTTTTCGGTGTATGGCTGATTATCATGCCTTCTTTCTTTGTCGGAGTGCTGATGTATGTGTTAGGCATTCTGTTGGTGTTGGGCGGTATCAGTCAGTTGGCTAACCTGATTGCTGCACGTTCATTCATGCCGGTTCCATTTGGGGTATATATAGTGCCCGTATTGATTTTGGCGGCGGGAATCACAGTCCTGTTCAATCCGTTTGCCACGGCTGAGATACCCTTTATTGTGTTGGGAATTTCTTCCATTGTATATGCATTGATGGATATGGTCCGTTTGTTGCGTTTCCGCAAAAAGAACAAGAACATACAAGATGTGACACCTATAGAAGAAATTAAGGAATGAAGCGATTTGACAGACTTGATTTGTTACCGGAAGGCCAGGATATGGTGGCGGGTATAGACATGACGGGTGGTTTTTACCGCTTGTTCCAGACTTCGGCACCTTTTCCGGGATGTGCTTTTCTGCTCTGTCTTAGAGGCAGTTGCCGGGTGAAAATCCATTTGACATGTTATGACTTGAAAGAAGGGTCTTTGGCCATTATATTCCCGGGAGTATTTTTCAGATTCAGGAGCAGAGTAAGGACTGCCGGTTTATTTTTGTCGGTTTTTCCAAAAAACTGATAGAAGGAGCCAAGTTGTTTTCTTATACCGTGGAGTATACTCCTTATATCTTTGAGCGACCGGTAATTGAGATGAAGAAAGACGTATATGAACTGTTCCGGGATAGTATCCGTCTCTTGATTCGCCGGCAGAAGATAAAAGAAGAAATGAGCGGAATGCAAATCAGTTTGATTTATACGCAGCTGCTTCTTTCTTTAGGCAGTGTATACAAGAAAAGAGGAGAGGAAGAAGATTCACCGAGATACAATCGAAATCAGGAAATTGTAAAGGAACTGGTTCGTATTATTGTGCAATATTATAAAACGGAACGCAATGTGTCTTTTTATGCCGAGAAGCTGCATCTTTCGCCACAGCATCTGAGTACAACGGTGAAGAAAGTTACCGGAAAGACCTTGACCGACATTCTTTCTTCGTTTATCATACGCGATGCCCAGGCTAAGCTTCGTTCTACGGATATGACGGTACAGGAAATAGCCTATTCGTTGAATTTTTTCGGATATTTCCTTCTTTGGGAAATACTTCAAACGTTATACGGGCATGTCGCCCAAGCAGTATCGGAACATGTAAAAACAATAAGGGGCAGGTGTATTTGTTTACGCCTGCCCTTATTGTTTTTGAAGATAATCTTTTATTCAAACATTGGAGTGATATATTGTGTCAGCAGGTATCCTCCGCCTACCAGCCAGATGTAAAGCAGTCCTGCTAGCAAGAACGGTTTGGCACCAGCTTGTTTGAATTTCTCCAGACTGGTATCTGTACCCAGTGCTGTCATGGCCATTGTCAGCATGAAGGTATCGATGTACTCAATGGCACCGTTCAGTGGAATATCTTTTACGGTCTCGGCTCCTGTAAGGTATTGCAGCAAGGAGTTCAGACAGATGATACCGATGAATCCAAATGCAAACCAGGGAATAGTGATTTTGCTCTTTTCGGCTTTACCTTCAGGATTTGCTTTTTTCCGTCCTGCCAATGCAAAGCTCATGATGACCAGTACCGGTGCCAGCATCATGACGCGAATCATCTTGGTGATGGTAGCTGTTCCGGCAATTCCTAATGAATCGGTCGGGTCCATGGCATTTCCGGCTCCTGCTACGTGAGCAACTTCATGCAGGGTACTTCCTGTATAGATGGCTACTCCCGTATCTCCCAGTGCATCCAGCATACCGGCACGGTACATAATCGGATAGAGGAACATGGAAATGGTTCCGAAAATGACTACCGTAGATACGGCAATGGCCGTTTTATGTCCTTCACATTTTACCACCGGTTCTGCACCCAATACGGCTGCTGCTCCACAGATGGCGCTACCGGTAGCTGTCATGAGAGAAGTATCTTTGTCCATTTTCATCAGTTTGCCCAGCCAGATGCCCAGGAAAATAGTACCGGCTACGATGATGGTATCGATAACCACTGCAGGGAGTCCTACGGCGGCTACTTGTGTCAGTGTCAGACGGAATCCGTAGAGTACGATACCGGCACGCAGCACCTGCTTGGTGCAGAACTTGATACCTGGAACCCATGTCTCAGGCAGTTTGTTGCGCAGGCTGTTGGCATAAAGCATTCCCAAAATGATACCCACAATCAGTGGACTGAAAGAAAGACTTTTCACGAAGGGGATTTCGGCAATGTAGAAGGCTGCAAAAGAAAATAATGCAATCAATAAAATACCATGGAGGGTATTGGCTCTGTTTCCTTTCTTGAACATATCAGTTTGTTTTTAGTGATTTTGATTTTATTTCGGGCGCAAAGATAGAAGATTTCCATGGAATGTCCTATTTACATTTTTTTATGCGTGATAACCAAAAGTAATAATGTGTATTGTCCTGACCTTTATTCGGTGGTTTTGTGCTTCTTGCTTTTTATGCTATCTTTGCATGGAATTAAAAATGGAAAAGAAATGAAATTATTGATCAAGTCATGTCTGGCGGTGGCTTTATTTGCTGGCATCTGTCTGGCTGGATGTAAGGAAAAGGACATGTCAATGAAAATGAACAATCCGCGCAATATCAGGGGAGTTATCAGCTATAAACGTTCGTTTGGAGATTTGAATGATGTGCAACTGGCTACAGCCAAGAAAATAGGTATCCGTCCTATCAGTACCCGTGAAGAGGCGGAAGAAATGAAGGACCGGTTGATTGAAATTGCCGCTTGTGAACGGTATGGTCTGGACTCTTTGACGCATTCAATTCCCTACCTGATACCTCAGGCCAGTGCGTTGCTGGATACCATCGGGGTTAATTTCTTGGATTCACTGGAAAACAAAGGACTGAACCCCAATAAAATCATTGTACGTCCGTGACTCGTACGAAGGATGACGTAAAGCGTCTGCGGAGAACCAACGGAAATGCTTCGCTGAACTCCTGCCATTTTTATGGAACTACGTTTGATGTGAGCTGGAAGCGTTTTGAGAAGGTAGAAGACCCCGATGGTCGTCCTATGCAGGATGTAAGTTCGGATACATTGAAGCTGGTGCTGTCGGAAGTATTGCGTGACCTTCGTAAGGCAGACCGCTGTTATGTGAAATACGAATTGAAACAAGGTTGTTTCCATATTACTGCCCGATAATTCAAGAAGTTATGTTCAGATATTTCATTTATTTGGCTTACGACGGTACTAACTATCATGGCTGGCAGATACAGCCGAACGGAAGCAGTGTGCAGGAAACGCTGATGAAAGCGCTGCATACTTTCTTGCGGGATGAGGCCATTGAAGTGGTGGGGGCCGGACGTACGGATGCTGGAGTACATGCCCGCCTGATGGTGGCACATTTTGATGTGGAATGGATGCTGGATGAAGATACGGTGACGGATAAACTGAACCGTTTGTTGCCGCCGGATATATCGGTGTACCGTGTGCGGAGAGTGAATCAGGATGCGCATGCCCGTTTTGATGCGACTTATCGTACGTACAAATACTACGTTACCACACAGAAGAATCCGTTTAACCGGGCATATTGCTGGCGTTTGTTCCAGCCTTTGGATTTTGCAAAGATGAATGAGGCAGCACAGACCTTGTTCGATTACACGGATTTTACGAGCTTCAGTAAATTGCATACGGATGTGAAAACCAATAACTGCAAGATTATGCACGCCCACTGGGAGCAGGTAAGCGAAACGGAATGGGTATTTACCATTCAGGCAGACCGTTTCTTGCGGAATATGGTTCGGGCCATTGTTGGTACGCTGGTAGAAGTGGGACGCGGCAAACTTTCGGTGGAAGGTTTCCGGAAGGTGATAGAAGAGAAGAACCGCTGCAGTGCAGGTACATCCGTACCGGGACATGCACTCTTTTTGGTCGATATAGGCTATCCGGATGAATTATTCCCGCTGGGTTAGTCTTTCTCTGTAAGATATTTCCAGAAACGGACCGGCATATCCTTTTTGTGTTTTACGGGATTCAGTCGGGATTGAATACATACACTGTGAAAATAGCTTTTCCAGCCCTCCTGGAAAGCTTTTCATTTTTATCCAGCAGCTCATCTTCCAACTTGCCATGTCGCAGGAAGGCAGCACGAGAGTCTTCAAATGTAATTTCGTTAACCTCTTTCAGGTCGTAATAGTAGCCGTAGCGACGGCGTGCATCGTAGATTATCCATGGCTGGTCGGCAAACCGGTCGCGAAAATGATAGATGGTCAGTGGATAGACGTTATAAAGAGGTTCCATGATACCGAAATATACCTGGTCGGCTGTTTTTTGAAAGCGCATGAACTGAAGTACTCTCATTCGCTCGTCTGCTACTTTTTTGCTGAGCTGATACACTCCTAACACATCTGGGTCTGCGAAATTTTGTTCGATAGAGGCCGGTGCATCGATTACTTTCCGCATGTACGAAAAGGAGCATGGCTGCTTCCGGTGTTTCCGAAAGCCAGCAATAGGTAAGGGAGGCAAGTGCTCTTCGGGAAAGTTACGTGATAACAGTTTCCAAACCCGTTCTGTCTTTTCCGCATCTGTTACCACCTGATGTACCTCCTCATGAAAAAGCGGAAGCGGTTCCTTCTCTGTAAGCAGCAGGTCGGGAAAAGTCCGGCGATAATAGGCATCGAACAGGGCGGTAAGCAGACCTTCAAAAGTGGAATCGTATTGAAAAACTGTCATGGTTTATGAGAATTTCGTATCTTTGTGTATAGAGGATTTCAGGGAGCAAAAGTAGTAAAAACGATAAACTGAAACAAAAGGAATAGTTTTTTGTTATATAATAAAAACAGATTAAATGATGAATTACAAATCTATGCTCTTGGGACTGATGGCACAGTGGCCGTCTTCCAGTCACAGCCTGCTCAGGCTTGCACAGGTATCACCTTGACAGCAAAAGACAGCACACGCATTCTTGCCCGTACCATTGAATGGGGTGGAAGTGACTTGAACAGTTGCTATGTGGTGGTGCCACGTGGCTATACGGTTCAGTCGTATGTGCCCGGCGGACAGGATGGCATGAAATTTACGGCAAAATATGGATATGTGGGCCTTGCGGTAGAACAAAAGGAGTTTGTGGCAGAAGGTTTGAACGAAGAAGGTCTCTCTGCCGGTCTGTTCTATTTCCCGAATTACGGACAGTATGAAGCGTATAAAGCAGAGTATAAATCGTCTTCCATTGCCGATTTGCAGTTGGTTTCCTGGGTATTAGGCAACTGCAAGACGGTGGATGAAGTGATGGAAAGCCTGAAGCAGGTACATGTAGTGGCCATTGACCCGCGTGCATCGACTGTACACTGGCGTTTTGCCGATGTGTCAGGACGTCAGGTGGTATTGGAAATCGTAGACGGTGAATTGCATTTCTTTGAAAACAACTTGGGAGTACTGACTAACTCTCCGGGATTTGAATGGCAACTGACCAACCTGAATAATTACGTCAATCTGTATCCGGCAGTGCCCACCTCAGTCGTTCAAATACCTGCTTACCATCTTCCATATGAAATATCAGTTCTTCTTCTCCACGGGTACTGTCATGCAAATAGAGCAAAGCTCCCGATGGTATCCCGTCATATGGCAGAAAAGGTTTTTCTGCCATTTTCTTCCCCAATGAGTTCCAACAGCCCTCTCCCCAATAGAAGAGTTCATAACAATCCCTATCCTGACAAAGTTATCATCGTTACGGGGCATATACATAAAATTGTCTATAGTAACAACCTTTCCAAAATCCACCGTTACACTTGCACCGGGTTTTGATGAAATGAAATACGACAACGGTTCATTATCATAGACCTGATAGGCAAAGTATTTGCTGTGGCTGGAGCATCTCCCCAACTGTCTATAGGGACAATCTCTTCCTCTCCTTTATAAAAATGCATTTCGGCAACTTCCGCATATCCCTCTGCCGAAGAACAAAAACGGGCATAGCGACCCCTTACCGGTTTCTCAAGAATAACGTGATTATAATTGATACCGGGCGTATCTTTCACAGTACACAACAACTCCGCATTTTTAAAATCCTTATCACAAGCCGCCTCAAAATGCCCGTCTTTTATCCCTCCCATATAGTTCCTGATACGTTCCGAAAGAGGGTATTTCCGATACAATTCAGCAGAATAGCACTTGGAGGTATCTGCAACATAAGGATGTATATCCTTGCCATCAAAATAAAAAGGATTTCCAATAGGGCGATACTGCCCGTTTGCGAATGCCAACAATATATAAACCTGCCTCGAAGCCAATTCCTGAAAAGCGCTTTTCCACTTTCTACCTTAGTAAATCTATTCCCCGCCACCCATAAGCACTGAACAACCCCACATAAACATAATTCCCGTCCATCCCTTCTACCGGCAGTTCCAGATTCGAATCAAAATAATTATCCGACACTTTTCTTGCAAACACATCCTTAAAAGCAGCCGGTACGGACCGTTCCGCATAAAATCGCCATCCATGTCCCATTGTCTGCCAAAACACCGGCGGTAAACCACGCTCGGGCGCCGACTGTCAATATAGAAACTTCCCCGTTTCGGCTTCCGGGAAGGGAAAGTAAAAGGAAGGCAGACACCCGTTACATCCCTCACCACATTCCACACATGCCCTTTCCGTGTTTCCGCATTGAAAGTATAGAAATCATAGGCTACCGGGACGCCGATGGCCCGCATCACATAAATCATAAAATCACAAGCATCCTGACACTTGCCGATACGATTATGCAGCAGGTACTCTCCTCCCAAATGCGGATAGTTAAAGACCCATGTAAACCGGTAAGGGTCTTCCTTCTGCAAATACTCCCAAACTACGCTAATCGCCTCCACTACATCGATACCCGTATAAACCTCGTCCAGCAAAAAGGAATAACGGTCATGGTATATCTGCCGCCAGTTGTCCGGAGTCTCATTTCCGATACGATAGGGAAGCAGCCATTCACAGAAATCTGCAAAAGAAAGGGAAGCATTCCACGGACGCTTTTTCCAACCATCAAAAGCCAAATCAATGTTATTTATCAAGAATTCAGCCCTTATATTCAGTACATCCGGTTTTCTCTGCAATCCGGAAGGGGTATAATAATCCCAATCCGGTACGGCAGTATCCTTCAGCATCACCCCATAAGCATCTGCCGAAGCCAGCACTGTTTTCAAAGAATCCAGTTCTTCACCTTCAAGGGCATAGTGATAAGCATATTTCTATCAAGAAACAAGCGGCTTTATATTTTTCAGGCTCATCTTTATAATGTTCCAGTACCTTTTCCAGTTCGCCTTTGTTGGTTGCAGCACACTCCAGTGCGTACTCCAATCTGCCGGAAGCATTGCAAGCCTCCAATATCCCGGCAATCAATAATATCCAGAGCAATTTAAACAGAACTTTCATCTTAGTCTATTCTTTTAAAGATACGTTTCCATCTCATTTTTCCAGTATTCGGGCTGACGGACTTCCATACCAGCCATGCCTTCCCACTATAAATGGTTCCGGCAGTAATCCCCAGTAGCGGGAATCTTTTGAATTCACCATCTTGTCACCCGAAACAAAATAATAGTTCTCACAGAAGCGGTAATTGTGTATCACACTGTCCCCCAGCAGAACCGAATCTCCATGCAATGTCAGTTTCTTTTTCTGTTCCCACTCTATCACGTTCCGATACAGCAACCGTATTTCCGGATTCATTCCTACCACGCTGCCTTTGGCCGGTATATAAAGAGGCCCAAACTCGCTGATAGTCCACCCATTACAGCCACCATCGGGAAAGCTCTTAAGAACAAGGCCCCGTTCCTCCGTCATGCCCGAAGATATCAATTTACCTAATTCCTCCTGCGCCTGCACATTTCCTGCGATACCATCAAATCCGGACACACGATAATGTGTATTCCTTATCTCCAACGTATCACCCGGCACGGCGATACAGCGCTTCACGTAATACAACATCACGTCCAGCGCAATGTTGTCCCACCTGCCCGGATAAGGAAAATTGAACACCAACACATCATTCCGCTGATAATTTCTCCATCCGGACATACGTTGTATCTTCACCTCCTTTTTCTCCACGGCATCAAGCACATTGAATAGGCGTGCTCCACCCGAACATTTATCCACCAGAATACAATCACCCGCCAGCAACGACGGTTCCATCGAGTCCGACGGTATCTTGAAGGAGGTCACCACAAACACCTGCAATACTATCAGTATCACAACAAGCAGGCACAGACAGAATAATACGTTTGTTATTCCATTCAACCATTTTTTCAATTGCAGCCGCTCCTTCATCCCATCAATCAGTTATTTTGCATCCCCGCTAATCTTCAATACCAACGGAGAAGTTTCTGCATTGCAATATACCGTTATCGTCTTGTCAAAGTGCTCCGGATGTTCAGCTTTATAAACCACTTCCAAATCTATTTCCTTACCCGGTAATGCCGGTTCCTTTGAATAAGCTACGGTAGTACAACCACAAGAAGTAGCAACATCTTGTATAACCAATGGGTTATCTCCGATATTCTTCAAAGTAAAAATTGCCTTTTGTTCTTTCTGCCAATCAAAAACACCTAACAAGATGGAAACTTTGTCCGTGGCAACTTCTGTTTTAATATCCTTACTTTCATTCTCTATTGCTATACTCTCACCTCGAATTATCTTAACATACAACTCTCTTATTTTAGGATTATGAATAGGATTACCGATAGCAAGTACTTTATTATTCCGATTCAATAGAAAAGTTTGAAAAGTCATATCTGAAGGAAAATGATTTAGCTTATTAAAACTATCATTCTCATCCAAACAAATCGGATACTCAAACTGTCACGTTGAAATATAAAACGTAGTTCAGACTTATCTTTAGGATAAAAGTAAAAAAGGAATGATACTTTATCATGGTTTAGAGAATCCATCTTAAGTATAAAATCTTTCCAATTTTGCAACTGCAATTTACAGCTCGTGCAACCTATAGAATCAATATAAGTTACTATTTGTAATCACAGTTATCTCCTGAATGCTTTATAGTGTCTTTCCCTTGAATAGTAAACACAGAATTAGGAGGGAATTGTATTTCTTTTCCTTCCCACTCTCTCACTAATTGTATAACATGATTCTTTGTTTTGTTCTGACAAGAGGAGAACAGAATCAGTAATACCATAATATACATTGTAAATACAAACCCTTTTTTCATCTCTATGGAAATTTATTTTTTCAGTTCATACACCATTGAAAGATTTATAATACATAACATATAATATTAAACCCACCCTCTTCATTTTTTACAACAGCAAACATCTTTTTATCTTTTTCATTAACTGCAATATGAAACACATCCATATCAAGTAGAAGTTCTTTTATGGGATTACCATCCCAATCAAAGACAAATACAGTTTTCGATTTTCTTTGAACTTCATATATTTTCCCAGCCGAATATAAAGCATACAGATACTTAGGTGTTGGGCACACTTCAATAAAACCATGAATACTTTCTTTGGTTAGACGTGTACTAAACAATTGCCCACCATCCTCTACTACAGATTCACATATAGGATTCCCTAAACGCATCGTTTTTTAAGTTTAATTTTATTATCAACTATTTCAAAGAAATCCAAGTTAGACGAAAAATTAACAGAATAGGCAAACTCATTTTTATACGGATGCTTTGCCATACATCCTTGATTGGAAAGATATCTAGTTATAGCATTGAAACTACTATCAGCAGCATTATAAACATCTATACCATAATCTAACACACGATTGTTTGCATCAAATATTAAATGCTGATAACGCGCTTCATACATTCCTCCTACTACAAAAATAGAATCATTAATAGTAATAAGCCTCGATATTAGAGCATTCGATATTTTATGCTTCGTCAGACGTGTAGGAGCACCATCAACCACACCACTCCGCAAAGAATCAAGGCTATATTTCATCACTATTCTACTTTGGTCATTATATGTCACTAGACACTTTTTTTCTAAATAGCCACTACTACCAAACATTATTTCCAAAGGACCCTGCCCTATATTTCCAAAACGACCAATCTGTCTACCCGACTGTTGATCGAACAATGTAAAACATTGATTGGAACGTGTATCAAAAACAACCAGATTTTCCTCGTCACATGCAATACCTTCTACACGACCTAAGGAATCTTCACTGATTAGGCATTCTTTTCTTTGATTCAAGGAAAACGTTTCAGGAAATAATTCCCCAATTGTTTGAGGTGGTTTATTATTGCAAGCACTTAAAAACACGATGTACAATACTCCCCACAAGAATCTATTCATTTTATTCATATAGTTTATTTTTAATATATTAGTGTCTGAATTTTCAACCCCATGCCATCATTTAACTAAAGTATAATTATTCTTCAAGATTTTGTATATATCCCCAACTAAGTTAGAGACCCCCAAAAAGGCTCAAAGCACACTTATTGTATTGTAGCATCATGAATGACATGGGATTAGATTCCAGACAAATCCTCTACTATAGTTCTAATTTCAAAAGAATATATACTATAAAATCAGTATCTAACTAGTAGATTTAGAAGAGAAATTATAGGAAAATATATTTCTCTAATCGAACTTGTTTTTATTCTATTAACAAGGTAAAGGAAGTCTCAGTCCATGCACAATACCACCACCTACAATGCGATAACACTCGTAACTATATGGACTGCAGCAATAATACCCTCCACTTTCACCACCAGCCAATGCTTCCACATTAGCCAATGTTAAATCAGACAATGTCTCCGATTTCTGATTTGTATAAACACCATATCCTGCAATCGCTACAAATGCTGCAACAAAAGCTATCTTAATCATTTTCTTCATACTATTCTTCAATTTTATTAGTATAAGATTATTCTTTTTTATCATTTACCACAAGCATAATGCTTGCGTACCAGAATCAAGATATAAAAATCTTGGAGAACTCTTTTCTTGCCATACCTATCGAAATGGCAGAAAACACACTCTGTTTTCAATTCAAATTACTATCTTTGCCTCGACCTCCTTTCTTGGTGGGTTATGGAACGGACGGTACGAGATGCACCAACCAACGTGAACCGTCCGTTCCTCTCCATCCATATTATAGTTTACTTTATTTCATACTATACTCTATTATCGGATCATCTTTATTCACATCCGTTGCCAAGATTATTCCTTTTTGTTCATCTACCGATATGCCATAAACATAATGATCTAACACATACCTGCAGAGAGGTTCGCCGGTCAGACTAAAAACATAGATATACCGTCCTCCATCCGGCAAATAGACACCTTGCTGTACATTTTGCGCAATTTCCTTAAAAGAGCGCCCATGAAAAACCGCATAGATAGCACTGTCTGCCACTTGGACATCGCTAAATCCCATGATACCCGTAGGAATACCATAACCCTGAGAAATCTTAAACTCCGGTTCACCGTGCGGACCAATGCGTACCACATGCGTACTATCTTTCAAATTAAAGACTTCAAGTACTTCGCCCAACTGGGTAACTGCTGCCAGCACTCCATTTCGGGGATTATAGTCGATGAAGCTACGCCATGCCTGAGCCAATGCAGGACGGGCATTCTGTAAAGCCTCCGCATTGGCTGACGGTATTTGACCGGTTCTGCGCAATAATTTCCCTTGATAGTTTACCCAGCAAAAGCGGCTACTGCCAGATCCGTCCGGAACAATGAAGGTAAAGTCGTCAACCATCACAAAGTCTAAAACGCGAAGCATGTCAGCATCCATATTTATCACTTTCTGAGGAACGATTGAGCAACCCGACGAAGTAAAATCATACTTGGTTAATACGGACTTACCAGCATCAAGTCCCCACAGAGATTGACCATGCCATCGGATATTTTCAGCAGAAAGCATCTCTTCGGGAGCCTCGCCCCGCTTGCCGAACGAAGCAAAATAGCGGAAACCCGGATAGTGGAAAACATGGCAAAAGTAGTCTGTGCCATGCAAATCCATTACCACAGCCTTATCACCCTGCACCCGAACGCGGAACGGATAACGGAACAAAGCGGTGTCCAATGGCTGCACCCTCGCTTTCAGCTCGATTGTTTGCGGAAAATCCATGTAGGCAACAGAAGTTGCTACTTTTTTCTGCGTACAAGAGGAAAAGGACAGTGCGGATAGGCTAATGAGGCAGGCTATAATAAATTTGCACATGAGCTACTCCTTGATTTGTTAAAGGACAAACTATTGAACCACTCCCAAAACATTTGCTATCATCCCCACTCTCACCAGCAGCCAATGCCTCTATATTTTCCAATAGCAAATCATCCAGCTTTTCCGAATGACTAATTTGAACATAGCTTAAAACCGAATGGCAC